>ERZ1066122.1235-NODE-1235-length-21422-cov-8.375018_pt1 | contig 21422 bp, 25 predicted proteins | sample MGYA00382769_ERZ1066122 | MGnify/ENA primary metagenome ERZ1066122 (study PRJEB33369, sample SAMEA5778352) | biofilm metagenome | biome: Industrial cooling water; feature: Water cooling tower basin; material: Biofilm | place: United Arab Emirates | collected... | reverse complement strand
CACGAATACGCAACCCAATGCCGATGGCTTTCTGGAAGCGGAGTTAGCGCGAATTGGCGGAGTACCAGTCACGGCGGAATGGTCCATCGACACGCCAACTGGAACGATTTCGATTTTCTCGCTGCTTAAGGAGTAAAGTTTATGAAGGTATCGACTTTAGCAATGGCCTTGGCCTTAGTCGCGACTCCGGCGCTCGCGGCGACCGAAGCCGTGATGCACCGCGATCCCGGCTGCGGTTGCTGCGAAAAATGGGCCGCACAAGTCCGCAAGGCGTTCGGCCGCAGCGTCAAAGTCATCGACGATGCCAATCGTCCGGCGTTGCAACGGCAGGTCGGGCTGCCGCAGCATCTGGCTTCGTGCCACACCGCCTTGATCGACGGTGTGGCGTTCGAGGGCCATGTTCCCATCGCCGATATGAAGCGGGTATTGGCTGCAAAGCCCAAAGGGGTTCGTGGGCTGGCCGTTGCCGGTATGCCATTGGGCTCGCCTGGCATGGAAGCGCCCGGATATCCGGCAGACCACTATAATGTCATTGCCTTCGGTTCTGGCAAAATGAGCGTATTTGCCAAGCATTGAACATTGTAACCCTTGGCGTTGCTGGGCCGAATATCATTGATAGCGCCGATATGTCGCGACGCTATTCCAGCTTCCCAACGGAGAGAGTTTATGACCAAATATTTTGCCGCCGCCGCCGCCCTGCTTTTTGTCACGCCAGCCGCCTTTGCAGCCCAAGGCTCGACTGTCGCAGATGCTGTCAACGCCTGTCGCGCGGCGCTTGACGCATGTTGCGAGCAGGCGATGGACTGCTGCGAAGATTAAATAACTGCGGTGATAGAAGCGCCCGGCCAATTGGTCGGGCGACTTCTGCCATACCCTTGTCAGATCGCGATCCTAGTGCGCAAATAGCATCCACAGCGCCATCGCCACCATCATCACATTTTCGGTGAACGAAACGAAGCCCAATGGGACGTTGCTGTCGCCGCCAACGCAGGCGCATTTGAGTTCGCGCTTGTCGATATAGACCGCTTTGAACACCGAGACCGCGCCGATGCCACCTATGAACAATGCGACCGGAATCGACAGCCAGTTCAGCGCGCCCGCCGCCATCAAGACGCCCGCCAGCCCTTCGGCGAACGGATAGATGCGCGAATAGGGCACCCAGCGCCCCGCGAGCAGGTCATAATTCAGGAACATCGTCGCGAACTTATCGACATTCTGGAGCTTGAGCATCGCGAGGATACACATGCTGAAGGCGATGAACCATTCGCCCGCGCGGATCGTGAAGGGCGTTCCATAGACCGCGAAGCTGGCGGCCAGCGCCATTAACGCGGTCATTGAGAAAAGCGCGATTACGGGCTGGTAGGTTCTCGCCTTGGGGTCGGCGACCGACAGGCCGAGATAGCGGCGCAGATCGTCATGCCCGCCGATCCGCTCGCCGCCGATGAAGATTTGCGGCGTGGTCTGGACCTTGTATTTGGCCTTGAACGCGTCGGTTTCTTCGCGCGTCGTCAGCCAATGATCCTCGACGGCGAATCCCTTGCGCTTGAGCAGATCGAGCGCCTTCAGGCCATAAGGGCAGGTGTGGCCGGGCATCACCATGCGATAGATGATGGCGGTTTTCGCGGCGGCGCTGGCCTTTGCGGGCGATGAAATTGCGGCTTGAGTCATGGGTCTTCCTTATTGGCAGATAACGTCACCCGACCTATATAGGTTCCGTAGCATAGTACGGAGTCAAGCCTTGAATGTGATGACCATAGGAAAATTGGCGGCGGCGGGCGGAGTGGGCGTTGAAACCGTCCGCTTTTACCAGCGCCGAGGCTTGATGGCGGAGCCGGATCGCAATGGCGGAGTGCGTCGCTATGACGAAACCGATGTCAGCCGTTTGCGTTTTATCCGGGCCGCACAGGCGGGCGGGTTCACGCTTACAGAAATAAGCGAGCTGCTTGCCTTGGACGCGACCGAAGACCGGGCGCGTGCGCGGGAACTGGCAAACAAGCGCATAGCTGAAATTGATGAGAGGATTGTGGCGCTCCAATCGGCGCGAAAATCGCTGCGGCGGTTGGCGGATGAATGTGCGGAGGGCGGCGAAGGGCGATGCCCTATTATCGAGGCTTTTGAACCTAATTGAATTACAGCCCTACGTGCTGCCCTGACGGGCAACCCGCTCTATCCGCTGGCGCAGACCGGGCCTGTAGTCCCGGCCCATTCGGGTGACGATCGGGAGCATGGGCAGATGAGCGGAAAGGGCTGAGGACGCGCTCTGTCCCACGCTTCGCGCTCCTAAGGGCGCGGTGTTCTTGAGCTGACCCGCTGACACTCTTGCATCTCTCCTTGACGGATGGGCGTTGGCGCACAGATGCGCGCGCACACCATCCGGCTGCGGCGCGCTGTGCAAGGGTGCCGTTCCTGTGCCGCGTGGCGGCTAGGGGAGGCTGACCGCCTCCGTTTGCCTGATGAGCAGGAACGCCAAGGGCTTTGCCCTCTCGTTCCCTAAACCGAAATAGACACCCCCGTGTGGCGGTCGCTGCGCGCCCGCTGGCCCGCGCCAGGGCGTCGATTTCAGTTTTCCCTCCCCCTCCCATCCTCGCCGGAGGGCAGGCCGCATGTCGCAGATAATGCGGCTTTCAGCCGAAGGATGGGTTGGAAAATGACCGATTTGCTTTTGCTCTATCGCGCTTGTGGTGCGGAGTGCCGTGACGATTATCTGCGTCAAGTGGCGCATGAGAACGGTTTGCCGCTGGCCTGTGTGCGCAGCATTGCCGACCGGCTTGGCGAACGCGAGGATTTCCGGGCGCTTGTCCTGATTTGCGAAACACGGCGTGGGCGGGTGCCATGAAACGCAAAGCTGTTTCCCCCGTCACCGCCAGCGGCCCCAATCAGATGATGATTGCTGGCGTAAAACCCGTCAGCCTTGGCGAACGGCTGACATGGGCCGCGCAGCAACCGATGCAACCCAAGCGGGCGCAACGCCCGCTAGACATCGGTTTTTGGGACCCGATGCGGAATCAGTTGGAGATGTTTTGAACGGCGGTGCTGCTTGCCGTCATACCGTCCGGCCCGGCCCGAACAGGATTAGTCCGGCCCCGACGAGGCAGATCGTCGCTCCTATCAGGTCCCAACGGTCTGGCCGCGCGCCCTCGACGCTCCACAACCACAATAGAGAGGCGGCAATGTAAACGCCGCCATAGGCTGCGTAGGCACGACCCGCGACCGGCGTATCGACGAGCGTTAGGAGCCACGCAAAGACAGCAAGCGATACCATCCCCGGCAGCACCCACCACACAGACTTGTCGAGGCGCAACCAAGCCCAGAAGGAAAAGCAGCCCGCGATTTCCGCCAGTGCGGCTAGAGCGTAGATGAGTCCCGTTTGCAGATTCGGCATCGTCATAGCTTTAATCCGAACTTCGGCCCCGCCCAGATCGTTGTCGCATAAAGAGCCATCGTCAGCGCGCAGCCCGAGACGAGCGCGGGCCAGAAGCCGATTCCGCGCTTGAGCAGCACCGGGATGACAAGGAACATCGGCAGGCTTGGCAGCACATACCAGAAGGTTGCCGCCGAATGCTCGGCCATGCGCGCCACATCCTGCGTGTCGCGCCACAGCCAGATCATGCCCAACACCGAAATCAGCGGCAGCGAGGCGATCAGCGCGCCCGTGCCGGGATTCCTCCGCGCGGTTTCGGAAACGATGACAATGATAATCGCGGAGACGACCGCCTTGGTAACGAGATAGAGCATCAGGATGCGACCTTTCCGCGCGGGGCGAGGGTTTCGATGATTTTGCAGTCGGCAACCGTGCCATGACTGCATGAGCCGAGAACGCGGCTTAATTCCGAGCGTAGCGATTTGAGATCGCGGACCTTGCGGTCGATTTCGGTCAGGTGGACGCGCGCGATGCCATCGACCGCCTCGCAGGATTGCGCTTTGTCATCGGACAGCGTCAGAAGTTCGCGCACGGCTTCGAGCGTGAAGCCCAGATCGCGGGCGCGGCGGATGAAGGACAGGCGCGCCAAATGCTCGCCGCCATAGGCGCGATAGTTGGCCGAGGTGCGCGCAGGCGGCGGCAACAGGCCGATTTTTTCATAGTAACGCACTGTCTCGACTTTCGTCGCGGTTGCGCTTGCAAGCTCGCCAATTTTCATCGCTTGACCCTGTAGTTGCTACAGGGTGTAGATAGAGGTCCGACTCGGAATGTGTCGAGAAGGATTTTGAATGGCCGACAGTTGCTGCGAGAGCGCCTGCGGGAGCGAGACGGCTAAGGCCGACCCGCGCTGGCGCCGGGTGCTGTACGTCGCGTTGTTCCTCAATGCGGTTATGTTTCTGGTCGAGATGATCGCTGGCGCGGCGGCAGACAGCCGTGCGTTGCAGGCCGACGCGCTCGATTTCCTTGGCGACGCCGCAAACTATGCGCTGAGCCTCGCCGTCGTGGGCGCTGCGCTAGCATGGCGCGCGCGGGCGGCGCTGGTGAAATCGCTGTTCATGCTCGGCTTTGCGGGCTGGGTTTTCGGCAGTGCTGTTCTCGCCTTTGTAAACGGCACGTCGCCCGATCCGGCGACAATGGGCGCGGTGGGCGCATTGGCTTTGGCCGCCAATGTCGGGGTGGCGCTGTTGCTCTACCGCTACCGCACGGGCGACGCGAATATGCGCTCCGTCTGGATATGCTCGCGCAACGACGCCATCGGCAACGTCGCGGTGATGCTCGCGGCGCTTGGGGTGCTTGGCACCGGCAGCGCGTGGCCGGACCTTATCGTTGCGAGCATCATGGCGGGTTTGGCGCTTACTGGCGGCGTGCAAGTGTTCCGGCAGGCGGCGGCGGAACTGCGAGCGGTGGCGATATGAAAGTCTCGCGCTCAACCATCATCGCGCTTGCGCCCGAAACGGTTTGGGCCGAGGTGCAGACAGCCCCACTCCTGATGCACATCGCGTGGCCGGTGGTGCGCTTCATACCCGCAAACGATCAACCGCTTGAGACATTCAAACCCGGTGGGCGCTATCCGGTGAAGCTGCGGCTGTTCGGATTTATACCGTTTGGGACGCAATGGATTGTGACTTCGGTGCATGAACCCGACACTGACAATTGGCCGAAACGGCTGCGCGACAATGGGCATAGCGGGCTGATTTCCAGATGGGATCACTGGATTACGATTGCACCGCATGTCGATGGCGGCACACACTACAGCGATCAGGTGGATATCTCCGCTGGCATTATGACGCCGTTTATCTGGGGCTTTGCGCAGTTTTTCTACTGGCACCGGCAGCGGCGCTGGCGCGGGCTCGCCCGGACATTGCGGGCGCGGCACCTGATCGCTGCCGAGATGGCAATCTATCGCGCTGCCCGCGCAGCCAGAGATTTCGCAACAGCATGGAAGGCTTTGGAGCGCGCCCACATCGTTTCGCAGCCTTTTCTGGGGCCACATTTGGCAAATCACTGGGCTATGCTGCAATTTGCGCTCGCTGAGCGGAATAGTGGCGAGGTGATCGGCCAAATCGTGCGGCTTGCGCTTGCGCCGCTCGGCGCGCTGACCGGGCGTATTCCAATTGGCAACACGGGGCGCTCGAATGTCAGCGCGTTTCAGCCGATGCCGATCCCCGACGACTTGCGCCGCGTTATCGAAGCCGCGCCCGAATGACGAACTATTTGCCCAAACAGACCGTCCCGACTAAGCGGGGACTTGTGAAGCATTTGCTCGCCCGCTTGATTCTTGTTTTCGCATTCGTCGCGAGCACGGTCCACGCGCCCGCAGTCGCGCACGAAGAACCTGCAAGCCGTCATGGCACAAGCGCCGCACATGACGCGATTGCCGACCATCATGGCGATGAAGCACCGGCGCATGAAGGCACGGGCGACAGCCTGCATCACCATCATTGCCCGACCGCACTTGATGCGCGCACGACTGACATCGCCTTCGTGGTATTAGACGGGAAGGCGCAATTGTCGCTTGCCCGCGCCGATCCGCTGACCTCTTTCAGTCAGGCTCCGCCAACCGAACCGCCTGCCGCCTGAACCGCGCCGTAAGGGCGGGCTTCGCGCCCGTTCCTTGATTGCGTCACAGGTTCAGGAGCTTTTTCATGTTTCCCAAATTGCGCACCGCTTTGCTGGCGGCGGCGCTGGCCTTTCCGGCTACGACGGCTTTCGCAGAGCCGATTTCGCTGGAAGAAGCCATTGCCAAGGCCATCGAGGCCGCCCCGTCGATCCGCGCGAACGAGGCTGCGATAGAGGCCGCACGTGCCGGCCGCGTCCAGGCCGACGTTCGTCCCAATCCCGTGCTGGGGGTCGAGAGCGAGAATTTTATCGGCACCGGTCCTTATGATGTTCTTTCACAGGCCGAACTGACGGTAATCTATGCGCAAACCATCGAACGCGGCGGCAAACGGGAAGCACGCATTGCGCTGGCGGAGCGCGATATAGCGGTTGCAGAGGCGCTTGCCGGCACCAGCCGCCTGGATATCGCGGCGCAGGTGCAGCAGGCCTATATCGATGTCCAGATTACCGAGGCGGTTGTAAAGATTGCCGCCTTCCGGCTTGAAACCGAGCAGCAAATCCAAATCGAGGCGCTCCGACGGGTGCGCGGGTATAAGGACCCGCTTTTTGTGGAAACGCGTGCTGTCGCGAGGGTCGCGACAGCACAGCTGGCGTTGCAAGAGGCACGGCAACGCTTGCTGGCGGCAAAGAGCAAGCTTGCAAGCTATTGGGCGGGCGCGGGCGACGACATAGAGGTTGCTGCCGGGTTCAGCGAAACCGCAGACCTTGGACTGCGTGTGGCCAAGTCAGACGAGGCTGCGGGCACTGCACTTGTTGACCGCGCCCGTGCCGCAGTCCTTGTCGAGCAAAGCCGGGCAACGCAGGATTATACCGTAAGCGGGGGGCTGCGTTTCTTGCCCGGAACCAACGATGTGGCGGCGGTAGCGGGATTTACCATGCCGCTCGGCCGGTTCGACCGCAATAAGGGCAATATCGAGCGTGCGCTGGCCGAGCGAAGGCAGGCGGAATTGTTGGCTGAAGCATCACGGCTTGAACGGTTGCGCCGTCTGGCTAGCCTGCGCGCGGATTCAGAAGCTGCGCTTGCGCGCGCAGACGGGCTGATGCGCGATGTTTATCCGGCAACGGTGAAGACACTCGAACAGGTGCGCTGGGGCTATAACCGTGGCGGTTTCAATTTCCGCGACGTGCAGGATGCAGCCGATGCCATTGTCCAGCTGCAGGAACAATGGCTCGACGCCATGACCCGTTACCGCGACCTGCAAACCGAAATCGACCGGCTGACCGGGCGCTTTGACGCCGAAGCCGACAAGGGGACCAATCCATGAAAAGCACCATCATCGCGCGGCTTGCCGCTGCGCTCATCATCATCGCTCCTTTGGCCGCCTGTGGTAGCGGCAGCGAACCCGCCGACGAACATGGCGAGGAAAGCGAGCCCGCCAAGGGGCCGAACGGTGGACGATTGCTAAAAAGCGGCGATTTCGCGGTCGAAATGACCATCTTCGAGGACGGGGTGCCGCCGCAATATCGCGTCTATCCCACCAAGGATGGCGAGCCTGTCGATCCCAAATCGGTGCAATTGACTGTAACGCTCAAGCGTCTCGACGGTGAAGTGAACATCTTCCAGTTCAAACCGGAGAAGGACTATCTGGCAGGCCAAGGCACGGTCGAAGAACCGCACAGCTTCGATGTAGAGGTTGTCGCGGTTGAGAATGGCAAACGCCATGTCTGGAATTATGCCAGCCCCGAAGGCCGGACACGGATTACGGCGGCAGCGGCCAAGCAGGGCGGGATCGTGATCGAAACCGTCGGCCCCGCCACCATCGGCGAGAGCCGCGAACTTTACGGCACCGTCCAGCTTGCGACGACCGCGCGTTCGGAAATTCGCGGGCAGTTTTCGGGACGGATTGTTTCGGTCACCAAAAAGGTTGGCGACTATGTGAAGCGGGGGCAGTTACTTGCGCGGATCGAGTCGAGCGAGTCCCTGCAAATCTATCCAGTCTATTCGACCGTCAGCGGCGTCGTCGCTGAGCGCAACGGCAATCCCGGCGATGTGACTTTCGACCGCGCGCTCTATGTGATTACTGACCCGGCGCAAACGACCGTGGTGTTCAATATCTTCCCCAAGGATTTGGGTGCGATCCAGCCCGGAATGTCGGTGCAGATCGAAACGATGGACGGCACGGCAATCGCATCGGCAAGGCTTGGCGACTATCTGCCCGATGGCAATGCCGAGGCGGGAACCGCGCTCGTGCGCGCAGCGGTCCCCAATCGCGGCGGACGGCTACGTCCCGGCATGGCGCTGCGTGGGCGGGTGACGATCAACGCGGTGCAGGTGCCAATGGCGGTGCGCACCGAAGCCTTGCAGCGCTTTCGCGACTTCACCGTGGTCTTTGCCAATTATGGCGAGGATTATGAAGTGCGGATGCTCGAATTGGGCCGCAAGTCGCCCGAGTGGACCGAGGTGTTGTCGGGCATCAAACCCGGCACGCCCTATGCCGCAAAGGGTGCCTTCCTCATTCGCGCTGACGTCGAGAAATCGGGCGCGAGCCACGACCATTGATCGGGGGTAACTGACATGCTTGCCCGTATCATCGGTTTTTCCATCCGCCAGCGCTGGTTCGTGTTGGCCGTCGTCGCGTTGCTCTGCGCGCTCGGCGTCTATAGCGCGACGCGGCTGCCCATCGACGCCGTGCCGGACATCACCAATGTCCAGGTGCAGATCAACACCGAAGCCGAGGGCTATTCGCCGCTCGAATCCGAACAGCGCATTACATTTCCCATCGAGACCGCGATTTCGGGAATGCCAAAGCTCGAATATACCCGCTCGATTTCGCGTTATGGCTTATCTCAGGTGACGGTGGTGTTCGAGGACGGCACCGACATCTATTTCGCGCGTCAGCTTGTCAACGAGCGCATACAGGCGGCGAAATCGCAACTACCGCCGGGCATCGAACCGCAGCTTGGCCCGCTTGCCACGGGGCTTGGCGAAATCTTCATGTATGCGGTCGAGCCGAAACCCGGCGCGCGCAAACCCGATGGTTCGGAATATAGCCCAAGCGATTTGCGAACCCTGTCCGATTGGGTGGTGCGTCCACAAATGCGGACCATCCCCGGCGTGGCGGAGGTCAACACCATCGGCGGCTATGCGCGGCAATATCACGTCACGCCCAACCCGCAGCAGCTCGCTTCGCTCAAACTATCGCTGACCGATATTGTAGAGGCGCTGGAGACCAACAATGCCAACAAGGGCGCAGGCTATGTCGAGCGTGCGGGCGAGCAAATCCTTATCCGCGTGCCGGGACAGGCGAAGGACGAAGCGGATTTGTCGCAGATCATCGTCGCGACGCGCGGCGGCGTGCCGATCCGAATTGGCGATGTTGCCGATGTCGTGATTGGCTCCGAACTGCGCACAGGGGCCGCAACCGAGAATGGAAAGGAGATCGTGCTTGGCACCATCTTCATGCTGACCGGCGAGAACCCGCGCGTGGTCGCACAGGCCGCCGCGGAGCGGCTCGAACAGGCGACTAAGTCGCTCCCGCCCGGTGTTATCGCGCATCCGCTCTACGACCGCACCGAATTGGTTGACCGAACCATTGGCACAGTTGAGAAGAACCTTACCGAAGGCGCATTGCTGGTCATCGTCATACTGTTCCTGTTGCTCCGCAATATCCGCGCTGCGCTGATCACGGCGGCGGTCATTCCCGCCGCGATGCTGATGACCCTGACGGGCATGGTGCAGACGCGAACTTCGGCAAACCTGATGAGTCTAGGCGCATTGGATTTCGGTCTAATCGTCGATGGCGCGGTCATCATCGTCGAGAACTGTTTGCGAAGGCTTGGCGAAGCACAACACCGGCTTGGCCGATTGCTCGACCGTGACGAGCGTTTTGGGCTTGTCGCCACGGCAAGCGCCGAAGTGATGAAGCCAAGTATCTTCGGCGTCATCATCATCACCGTCGTTTATCTGCCTATCTTCGCGCTCACGGGCATCGAGGGCAAAACCTTCCACCCGATGGCCATCACCGTCGTCATCGCGCTGACCGCCGCTTTGCTCTTATCGCTGACCTTCGTTCCCGCTGCCATCGCGCAGTTCGTGACGGGCCGCGTCGAGGAAAAGGAAAACCGCGTCATGAGCTGGCTCAATCGCCGCTACGCGCCCTTGCTCGACTCAACAATGCAGCGCGGCAAGCTGATTATCGGCGGCGCGGTCGCGCTGGTCATGCTCGCTGGCTTGGGCGCGACCCGGCTTGGTTCGGAGTTCATTCCCAACCTCGACGAGGGCGACATCGCGATGCACGCGCTGCGCATTCCCGGCACGAGTTTGAGCCAAGCCATCGACATGCAGGTGGCGCTTGAGGAGCGCATCCGAAAATTTCCGGAAGTCGAGCGCGTGTTCGCCAAGATCGGCACCGCCGATGTGGCAACTGACCCGATGCCGCCATCGGTTGCGGACAATTTCATCATGCTCAAGGACCGCAAGGACTGGCCCGACCCGCGCAAGTCCCGCGACCAGCTTGTCGCCGAGCTGAACAAGGCGGTCAGCGAAATCCCCGGCAACAATTATGAGTTCACCCAGCCGGTGCAGATGCGGATGAACGAGCTGATCGCGGGCGTCCGTTCGGACGTCGCGGTGAAACTGTTCGGCGACGATCTCGACCAGTTGCTCGAAAGCGGCGGCGCGATCGAGGAAGTCGTCGGCTCCATCCCCGGTGCCGAGGACGTCAAGATCGAGCAGGTGACCGGCTTGCCGGTGCTGGCCGTGACGCCCAAACGCGACATGCTTGCCCGCTACGGCATCAATATGAGCGACGTGCAGGATGCGGTTGCAACCGCAACCGGCGGACGCGCGGCAGGGCAATTGTTCGAGGGCGACCGGCGTTTCGATGTTGTCGTGCGCCTGCCCGAAGAGATGCGCACCAATGTCGATGCGCTTGGCACGCTGCCGATCCCGATCGGCGGCGATGGCGCAGCGGGCTTCGTCCCGCTGGCGCAGGTCGCCGACATCGAGCTTTCGGTGGGCCCCAACCAGATCAGCCGGGAAAACGGCAAGCGCCGCGCCGTCATCACTGCCAACGTGCGGGGCCGCGACTTGGGTTCGTTCATCTCGGAGCTGCGCACCAAGGTCGATGCCGAGGTCACGCTGCCCGAAGGATACTATGTCGAATATGGCGGCACATTCGAGCAGCTTCAATCGGCGGCAACGCGGCTCCAAATTGTGGTGCCGCTGGCGCTGCTGCTGATATTCGGTCTGCTGTTCACGCTGTTCGGCTCGGTGCGCGACGCCGCTATCGTGTTCTCTGGCGTGCCGTTGGCGCTCACGGGAGGCGTCGCGGCGCTCGCCCTGCGCGGTATCCCTATGTCCATATCGGCAGGTGTCGGCTTTATCGCATTGTCGGGCGTGGCCGTGCTGAACGGCGTCGTCATGCTGTCCTTCATCAAAGATTTGCGCGAGCGCGGGATGGGCCTCGACGAAGCGATCCGCGAAGGCGCGCTCACCCGGCTTCGCCCGGTGTTGATGACCGCGCTCGTCGCCTCTCTTGGTTTTGTGCCAATGGCTTTGAACGTCGGCGCGGGTTCCGAGGTGCAGCGACCACTCGCCAGCGTCGTGATTGGCGGGATTATTTCCTCGACCATCCTGACGTTGATCCTGCTGCCCGCGCTCTACCGGCTGATTCATGGCCGCGAGGAGGAAACTGAAACGGATGAAGCGACGCCGAACGGGTCACCGCTTCCAGCTTGAAAATGGGGAGAGAGAATATGCGAATACTCGCAATCATTTTTGCCGTCGCCGCTGTCATTCCGGCGCAAGCGGAGACGCCTAAACCGGCATACATGCCCGGTGTCTGGAGCCTTGGCGACACCAAGAACTGTGAAGCCGGCCCCGCCTGGGTGTTTTTGGCTGACGGCTACTACGCCGAGGTCACCTTGCCCGACAAAGGCCCATTCGCGACCGGCCTGTGGAAAGACGAAGGCAACGCCATCGCCTATACGCACAGCCACATGCCGTTCCCCGACATGATGGCCGCGAACGAGATGAAGCGGCTGACCGTCGAGGAGCGGACGCCTGACAAGCTCGTGACGAAAAACTATCGCGGCGTTGCGCGCGTGTTCCACCGCTGCCCCGCCGGTTCGTTAAAGGCACCTGCCGGACAGGCTGCGCATTAGGATGGGCGCGGGCCACGATCATGGCGGCGGCGGCCATGCCGGTCACAATCACGGCGCGGGGGCGAGCAGCAAACGGCTCGCCATTGCGCTTGGGTTGACTACGATCTTTCTCATCGCCGAACTGGTCGGTGCATTCGTCTTCGACAGCCTCGCGCTGCTATCCGACGCGGCGCATATGTTTACCGACAGCGCCGCGCTCGCCATTGCACTAGCGGCGGTGAAAATCGGCCAGCGCCCGCCCGACGACAAGCGCACCTTTGGCTATCGCCGCTTCGAAATCCTCGCCGCTGCGTTCAATGCGATCCTGCTGTTTGCGGTAGCGGGATATGTTTTGATCGAGGGCGTGCAGCGCTTTTTCGAGCCAAGGCCGGTCGAGTCAGTCGGCATGTTGATCGTCGCCAGCCTTGGCCTAATCGTGAACCTGATTTCGATGCGTATTCTTGCGGGCGGCAAGGATGACAGCCTTAACGTCAAGGGTGCCTATCTCGAAGTCTGGGCCGACATGCTAGGCTCGCTTGGAGTGATTGGCGCGGCCATCGCAATCTATTTTACCAAGCTGAACTGGATCGACCCGATTGTCGCCATTGCCATCGGTTTGTGGGTGTTGCCGCGCACTTGGACTTTGTTACGCGATACAACGCACATCCTCCTGCAAGGCGTCCCGCGCGGGTTCGACTTGAATGCCATCCGTGCAGCAATGGGCGAGGTTACCGGCGTGACCGGCGCTCACGATTTGCATCTTTGGTCGGTAGCTGGCGACGATGCCAGCCTCACCGCGCACGTCGCTATTGCAGAAGGCGTAGATGCCGAAAACACGCGGCGGGCGCTCACCGAAATGCTCGAAACCCGCTTCGCCATTCATCACGCGACTATACAAACGGAAACAGAACCGTGTGGCGACGAGGACAGCTTGCACCGCTGACAACAGCCGCGTCTGATGACAGATTAGCGGCAGCGACTTTATTGCTTTCCTACTGACCGCGCGCGGCATGTCCTTGATCGACGGACGTTTGGCCGCTTAGCGCCGCCCTAATGCGCGCAAGCAAAAAACCGGCACGAGCGCCTACGGTTTCCATGAATGGAGCCTCCGTCTTTTGGCTTGCGCGCGGGCGGCGCGCGGCCCTTTGATGTCCGTCAGGACATTTCGCCTGACGCAATCAGGAGAAGCATCATGCAGAACATCGCCGAATTTCACATCATCGGACGGATCGGCAAGATCGACCGCGCCAAGGATGTCACCCACCTTTCGGTTGCCGCCAATTACAATCGCCGCGACGGCGAGGAATGGAAGACCGACCCGCACTGGAACCGCCTCACGCTGTTCGGCAAGCTGCGCGACCGTCTCGCCAAAGCCGACACCGGCGACCTTGTTCGCGTGACCGGGCGGGTCCGGCAATCGAGCTACGAAGCCGATGGCGCGACCCGCTACGGCGTGGACATGATTGTTGACGGTTTCGCCATTCTTGCCAAGGCGAATGGCAAGCCCGCCGACGAAGAGCGCGGCTGACAAGCGAGGCGGCGGCTCAGGCCGCCGTGGATTCGAGACTGGGCAAGCGCCTGAACTTTTTGCCTAGTTACAGCGCTTGTTCCAGTTTAGAAATCCGTTCCGCGCATACAGCATGAACGGCGCGACCGAGTTCCTCAATCCGCTCGCCCAGCCATGTCAGCTCTTCGTCGCTTACCCGGTAGTGCTTGGAGTAGCGCGCTTTCACATAGGCTTCTTTCAGCTTTTCGAATTTAGCACGATCCGCGCGCTGATCACGGGGCCAAGCATCAACCAAGCGCATGTCGATACGCTCTGCCTGCGTTCTTAGAAAGCCGAGATTGTGGACGTGGGGAGTGTAGAAGGTGCAAACCAGAAGAGCGCAATGGTATAGCCTTTCCGTTGCTTGGTGCAGCATAAAAGCGGCATCTTTGTTCCAGCCTCTTTTCAAGTCGTCGCCGAAATTGACGTGAGCGCGCATGGCGCTTGGATACCATTCCTCAAAATACTCCTTGGCCATTTTCAACGCCTGTTCAGGCGTCTTCGGCTTTGGCGTATGGAGCTGGCGATCATCGGCTTCGTAGAGCGCGATTCCGTCTTTCGCCACGTCCATGAAGAAGTAACGGCCATGGGCGAGGCCGTCGTTCACTTCCTGTAACGTATGCACAATGAAGTTGACCGGCGTCTTGAGCGTCTTGTCGATGGCGAGTTCACGGATGAGCCGGTTGTCTAGTTTCAGCCAGTAATCGACCTTGTCGGTCAGGCGCTTGTCGTTGACGATGATCAGGATGTCGAAGTCCGAGCGGTAGCCTTTTGCCGTGTGCGGCTCGTCGACCCAGCCGCCGCGCGCGTAGCTGCCGTAGAGGACAATCTTCTCGATCTTCCCCTTTTTCTTCCATTCGTGCTTGGCCAGCACCAGCGCATCTTCGAACTCTTCGAAGATGATTGCGCGAACGCGCTCCAGCTCGCGCTGCTTGTTGGATGGAAGATGATCGAGATCGGTGCGCATCAGGTTGTCAGACTAGCAGGGCAAAGACCTGTCTGCACCCTGTAATCTCATCATTTTTGCTCGAACGCCTGTCGCCCGCGCCGCCGCCATTGCGTAATCGCCTGCTCCCGTTCGTCGCCTTGCAGCTTGGCCGCAACTGCGAGGAATGCGCCGAGCAGGACCTGCCGGTCGTCATCCGCCAGTTCGACAAGGCCTGCCTTTTGCACCAGCCCGCCCAGCTCGATCAGATGGCGCGTTCGTTCGCGGCGCTGCATTATCCAGTCCCTTGTATCTGTGCGGGCCTTTCGCGCTTCAAGCCGATGGCGTGCCACTGCCAGCCGCGCGAGTGCCGCCCGGCTGGCGTTCAGTTCCCTGAGCGCCTTTTGCTGTCCCGCCCTGAAAGAAGGCAGCACCGCGTTTGCGCCAGCTTTCCTTTCGTGCGGCGTCGTCGGTTTCGGCAATAACCAGCAATGCGCCCGTCAGCGTCTCGGCATCCTTAATGTCCGCGCCGGTTGCAATGACCAGCTCGCCAAGCTGTTGCACCTTGCGTGCCTTGAGCATTGCGGCCTTGTCGGTGAGGGCCTTGAGTTCGGCATCGATATCTCTTGGTTTGCGCATGGTCGTTCTCCATCATGGGTCATGCAGGCATATTAATGCAGGCGCTTCGCTATTGCTGCATTGTTGCCGAGACGGGCTGGGAAGCGCCGGTCCCGAACAGGATTTTATCATGTGAGGGCGCGCTTATACGTCGTGCCGACGTTGCTTGGGTGATGTAGATGGATTGCCGTCATGGCGATCTATCACTTCTCGGCCAAAGTCATTTCCCGCAGCTCAGGATCGAGCGCGGTGGCGTCCGCTGCCTATCGTTCCGCCGAACGCCTGCATGACGACCGGCTCGACCGCAATCACGACTTTACCAACAAGTCGGGTGTCGTCCATTCGGAAGTGATGCTGCCCGACAGAGCGCCCAAGCGATTGGGCGACCGGTCGACCTTGTGGAACGAGGTCGAAGCGACCGAACTGCGCAAGGACGCGCAGCTTAGCCGCGAGGTCGAGTTTGCCATTCCGCGCGAGTTGAACCAGCAGCAGGGCATCGAGTTGGCGCGGGAGTTCGTTAGCCGTGAGTTCGTCGAACGCGGCATGATCGCCGATCTCAATGTGCATTGGGACATTGGCGCAGACGGTATGGCCAAGCCCCACGCCCATGTCATGCTCACGATGCGCGAGGTGAATGAGGACGGGTTCGGCGCAAAGGTGCGCGACTGGAACAGATCAGAGCTGGTCTGTAAATGGCGCGAGGCCTGGGCGGCGCATGTCAACGAGCGCCTTGCCGAGCTCGATATTGACGCGCGGGTCGATCATCGCAGTCTGGAAGCGCAGGGCATCGACCTTGAGCCACAAACCAAAATCGGCGCGTCTTCGCTGCGCATGGGAGCAGAAGCCGACCGGCTGATCGAGCATCACGCGATTGCCCGCGAGAATGGCGAGCGGATCATCGCCAACCCCGACATCGCACTGGACGCCATCACCAAGCAACAGGCGACGTTCACGAACCGCGACCTTGCCATGTTCATCCACCGACACAGCGACGGCAAGGATCAGTTCGATCTTGCGTTGAACGCGGTGCAGTCTTCACCTAATCTGATCGGATTGGGCATGGACGGCAACGGAAGCGAACGCTTCACGTCGCTCGACATGATCGAGGTCGAGGCGCGATTGGAACGTGCTTCGGCCTCACTCGCGGAACGCCAGCTACACAAAGTCAGCGAGCGCGATTCTGACCGCGCCCTTGCATCGGCAGAAGCGCGCGGGCTGTCACTGTCAGGCGAGCAGCGCGCTGCGTTCGACCATGCCACTTCGGGCAAAGACCTAAGCGTGGTCGTGGGCTATGCCGGGACCGGCAAGTCTGCGATGCTCGGCGTTGCGCGCGAGGCTTGGGAGGCAGCGGGTTACGAGGTTCGCGGTGCTGCACTTTCCGGCATTGCTGCTGAAAATCTCGAAGCGGGTTCGTCAATTGCATCGCGCACAATCGCGAGCCTTGAGCACCAATGGCTGCAAGGGCATGACTTGCTTACCGCGAACGACGTGCTGGTCATCGATGAAGCGGGCATGGTGGGCACGCGCCAGATGGAGCGCGTCCTGTCCCACGCCCGCGATGCAGGCGCAAAGGTCATCCTTGTGGGCGACCCGCAGCAGTTGCAGGCCATCGAAGCAGGCGCGGCGTTCCGTTCGATTGCCGAAGAGCATGGCAGTGAAGAGATCACCGAGATCAGGCGGCAGCACGAAGAATGGCAGCGCGATGCGACGCGGCAGCTTGCTACCGGCAGGACCGGCGAAGCACTGGATGCCTATAACGACCATGACATGCTGCATGCTGCCGAGACGCGCGAGGCGGCGCGCGAAGAGCTTATCGATGGCTGGGATCGCGAGCGCGTCACCAATCCGGACGACAGCCGCATCATCCTGACCCACACCAACGACGAGGTGCGCGAACTCAACCTGGCTGCTCGCGAACGACTGAGTGCCAATGGCGAACTTGGTCCGGACATCGAGATGCAGGTTGAACGCGGCCAGCGCAGCTTTGCCGAAGGCGACCGCGTGATGTTCCTGCGCAACGAGCGCGAGCTGGGCGTCAAGAACGGCAGCCTTGGCACGCTGCAATCTGTCAACGCGCAACGCATGGCTGTATTGCTCGACGATGGCCGCAGCGTTGCATTCGATATCAAAGACTATCGCGATATCGACCACGGCTATGCTGCGACCATCCACAAGTCGCAGGGCGTAACTTTGGATCGCACGTATGTCCTTGCCACTCCTGGCATGGACCAGCACAGCAGCTATGTCGTGCTATCGCGCCACCGGGACAGCGTGGACATCCATTATGGCCGTGATGACTTTGTAGATGGCGGCAAACTTGCACGCACGCTGTCGCGCGAGCGGGGCAAGGACATGGCTTCGGATTATGACCGCGAGGCTGGTGCCGATAGGGAGCGCAAGTTCGCCGAGCGGCGCGGGATCACGTTCCGCAAGCGTGTTGCCGAAATCGTGCGCAAGATCGTTCCGGAAAAGAGGCAAAGCATTTTTGCAGGGTTCAAGCCAGCGCCCGAAGCACAGCGCGACATTGCCGCTGGCCCCCGCAAGGCCAACCCGCGCGACATGCAGCGCGGCGTTGAACGCTATGCGCGGGCTTTGGAGGATATCGGGCGGACGACCGACAGGGGGTTGGAACCCATGCCGCACCAGCTTGCGGCAAGGGACAAGGCTCGTGCGGCACTTAACGACTTGAAGCCGAAAGCGGGGCGCGATCTCGCGTCCGCCTTCAGCCGTCAACCCGAACTCATGGCTGAAGCTGCCAGCGGGCGCACCGCCAACGCCGTCCGCGCCATGCAGCTTGAGGCCGAAATCCGCACGAACCCCGCCATGCGCGCCGACCGCTTTGTTGAGAATTGGCAGCGTCTGCGCTGGCAGCGCGATCAGGCGTTTCAGTCCGGCAGTTACCGTCGCGCCGAGGTCGTCACCAACAGCATGGGTGCGATGGCGAAGGGGCTGGAGCGCGACGTTCAGGTCGATTCCTTGCTGCGCAATCGCAAAATCGAGCTTGGCCTTCATGCCAGCGGATCGGGCGGCATCGGCCATCAGCTCACGCAATATCTCGGCCTTGGTCGCGGGCGCGGCCTTGGCATATAAAGGAGACGAAAAATGGAAATGGAACAGGAAACAGTTACAGCCGCCGCTATTGATCCAGCGGCAATGGCTTTCGACCTACTGCGGGCCGAGGTTTTAACACTCCGGCTTGCCGTCCAGCAGCTTGCCGCTGCCCCTAGCGAGATCGAAATCCCTGACTACACTGAAACACTGGCCGAAATGCGCGATGCGATGGCGGCTCTCGTCGGCCACTACAAGGAGTTGCGCGAAGCCCCGGCGCTGTCGGTCACTCCCGATAAATTGGCCGCTCAGATCAATGCCGCGAGTGTCGAGGCGCGGATGGCAGAAAGCCAGTCGCTCAAAAGTGCTGAAAACAGCTTCATCGCGATTGCGCGAGAGCTGACCGGCTTTGTCGAATCGGCCCGAATCTCCGACCGGCAAAACAAGTGGCTTGTGGGGGCATTTCTGCTTGGGATTGCAACTTGCGCGGCATTTATTATACTCGTGACACGCTGGAACGGCGCGGAACTGCCTGCAGCTACGGAAGTACGCCCAACCGTGCAAAAACCGCGCTAAAGCGAGTGTTGGTAAGGGTGCAGGTAACCCGAAAAACTGCCTTCAACCTTCTAATTTCATTACAAAATATTGTTGCCAAAGGCGCAATTCTGTCTCCCCGACCATTTTTCTATTGCTCGGTGCCATCGTTCGCGCTGTCAGGCTTCGCAATATCTTGCGCGCGGTTGTGGTCTTCGATTTCCTGTCGCGCCTCTTCCTCGATCAGCTTCACAGCCGCCTCGGCAGCTTCCTCGATGGTCTTTTTCTGCTCCTCGACGGCGACGGCAGTATCCTGAGCCATCGTCGTCTGCGCGGCCTTTTCTGCCGCCTTTGGTGTAGGCTCTTCGGCGCACGCTGCGAGCGCGAGCAGCGCGGCGCATGGCAGCAGCGCCCGCATCATGGTTTCAGTTCGCCTTCATAATTGGCGACATGTTCAAGCACGATTGTCCAGGCATGGACATTCTGGCGCAACTGTTCGGGGTCGATCTTGTCGAGCGTGTCGTCGGGCGTATGGTGCAGGTCGAAATAGCGGGTGCCATCCTGTTGCAGGTCGATGATGCCAAGGCCCTGTGCAGCGATGATCGCGCCGACATCCGCGCCGCCCGATGCCGATTCCTTGCCGCGCACGATGCCAAGGGGAGCCAGATCGGCTGCTATCGCATCGGCCAAGGCTTTCGCGCTTTCCGGCAGTTTGAAATCGACGCGCCAAACCTTGTCAGCGCCAAAATCGGATTCCATAGCCAGCGCATGCGGCTGATCCTTATATTTCTCGCTATAGGCCTTGCCGCCCCAGATACCAACTTCCTCGGCCCCGGCCCAAAGCAAGCGGATGGTGCGCTTGGGCTTGCCGAAATCGCGCATATAGGCAGCAGCAGCGGTGATGATGCCGCAACCCGCCGCATCGTCAAATGCGCCGGTGCCCAGATCCCAGCTATCGAGGTGGCAGGCAATGACGATCGGCGGCAGCGACGGGTTGCTGCCCGGTACCTCGGCAATGACATTGCCCGATTTTTGCTGGCCGAGATTGCGCGGCGTCAGTAGCAGCCGCACCTTCAACGGGGTCGACACCCAGTCCTTATCCGGATGCATGCCGGGCCTCAGCGGTGTCGAATAGGCCTTTTGAAACTGGCGCAGCAGATTGTCGGCATCGGGATTGGAAATCGCGCCTGCCGGAATCGGCTTCACACCTTCTTCAAAATTGGTGTTGCCGGCGTGCGGGCCGCGATGATTGTCGGTGCCAATCGAGCGGATGATGATGGCAATCGCGCCCTTTTTCGCGGCGACATTGGGCCCCGAAAAACGCGCGCGGCCGAACTGGCTGTAACTGCTGCCATCCTGCGTGCGCTTCATTTGGTGGTCGACAAAGGCAATCTTGCCTTTCAAGGTCACGGGATCGGCGGCGACCAGATCGTCATAGCTTTTGAAATAGACAATCTCGCCTTCCAGCCCCTTGTCACCGGTGGAGGCCGAATTGCCCAGCGCCGTGATCACCATCGATGTCTGGAACGGGCTGATGACCCAGGCCTTTTCCTCGCCGCGTACCCAGGTTGGCATCATGAACGCTTCTTCGCGGACATTCGCAAAGCCGCCTTTTTTGAGCATATCGACAGCCCAGTCGCGTGCCCGTTGCTCCGCCTCGGTGCCACCCTGACGCGGACCGATTTCGGTGGTCAGCTCTTCGGTAATGCGGAAGGCAATAGTGTCGAGTTTCGCATGGTCAGACGGTTGGGTCAGTCTTGATGGCGGCGGTATCGCTGCGGCAGAGGTGGAGAGGGCAAGCAAGGCTGCGGCGAAAGCAATTGTGCGGGTTTTCATGCGATATCGCTTAACCGGCAATCGCGGCGCTGCCAATCCCGTCTTGCGGCCCTGCCACCACGCGGCTAGGGACGCAGCCAAATCCTGACACCATTAGCAGAAAGCAACGACCCCATGGCCGCCCAATATGCCTTTGTCATGAAGGGGATGACCAAAACCTTCCCCGGCGCGCAGAAACCTGTGCTCAACAATATCCACCTGCAATTTTATCAGGATGCGAAAATCGGCATCGTCGGGCCGAACGGCACCGGTAAATCGACGCTGATGAAGATCATGGCAGGGATCGACAAGGATTTCACCGGCGAGGCATGGCCGGGCGAGAATATCACCGTGGGCTATCTGGCGCAGGAGCCACAGCTTGATCCAACCAAGACGGTGAAAGAGAATGTCATGGACGGCGTGCGCGAGACCGCCGACATGGTCGAGCGCTTCAACGAAATTTCGATGATCATGGCCGATCCGCCCGAGGATGCCGATTTCGACGCGCTGATGGAAGAAATGGGCACGTTGCAGGAAAAGATCGATGCGGTCGATGCATGGACGCTCGATAACCAGCTGGAAATCGCGATGGACGCGTTGCGCTGCCCGCCGGGGGACTGGTCGGTCGAAAATCTGTCGGGCGGTGAAAAACGCCGCGTGGCGTTGACGCGTTTGCTGCTGGAAAAGCCGGATATCTTGCTGCTTGACGAGCCGACCAACCACCTCGACGCGGAGTCGGTTGCGTGGCTGGAAAAGCATCTGGTCGACTATAAGGGCAACGTCATCCTCGTCACCCACGACCGCTATTTCCT
>ERZ1066122.1233-NODE-1233-length-21472-cov-8.993090_pt1 | contig 21472 bp, 21 predicted proteins | sample MGYA00382769_ERZ1066122 | MGnify/ENA primary metagenome ERZ1066122 (study PRJEB33369, sample SAMEA5778352) | biofilm metagenome | biome: Industrial cooling water; feature: Water cooling tower basin; material: Biofilm | place: United Arab Emirates | collected... | reverse complement strand
GCTCCGCATCTGGCACGAGGCGTTCGCCTGGGCTGCCTAATCCGAAAGTCAAGATAAACAACTTTCAGTCTATCGCTTTTCAGACTTACGCGCGTGTCATAATCGAGACAGAGTTTGGCACCAAAGGTGATTTCGCTCTACTAAGTGATCCTATCCCTTCGGCTGGCGAGTTGGCAGAGGTGGACGAAGCGTTTCGAAAAGAGGCACCTGCATCTTTGGCCATCACCAACTCGCGTCTGCTTACGTGGTACGGAACAACTCCGATTCGTGTCAACGGGCAGTCAGCCTTCCGAATTTCATACTCACGTCAGATGGCTGATCATCCACCTGTACGGGTCGATATTTACAAGTTTCAGAACAATGATCGGCTGCATACTCTTACATTTTCCTATCGCCTAAATGATGCCGGTGTATGGTCAGATTTATACAGTAAAGTGCTTACCAGCTTTAAGATAAATGCCTCGAAGTAGCGGCCTCTTCAAGTTCACACTTGATCCAAACTATAAAACTGGAACGCCAAGCCAAGCAGCAAGCGTCTTAACTCCAAACTCAACAAGCGATGAAGCTCACCGAAGAAGAACTAGTCAAGTTAGATGAGCAGATGCCCGAGCTTGCTCGTCAAGCCGTGGCCGAGGCCTATGCGCGCGCCTTAGCTTCGGGCCGTCCGGTTACAGTGGCGATTGGCGAGGAGTTGATTGAAATCACGTCGGATGGGCAGCGGCACGTAGTGGGCAAGGTGTCGCCAGCTACTCGTAGCCATCTGGCCAAGATAGGAATCTGAATCGAAGGATGAGCAATGTACCGCGTTTACGCCTGTTCGCTGGCCCGAATGGCTCCGGCAAAAGCACGTTGAAGCAGCGGCTGCCCGCACAGTGGCTGGGCCACTACCTGAATCCCGATGACTTGGAGCGCGAGCTTCGGCAGGTGCCGCTGCTAAATGTGGCCCGCTTCAACCTGCCGGTGCCGGACGCGGAAGCAGTAACAGCGTTCTGCCGGGCGCACCCGCTGGCGGCAGCAGCTAACCTCACGGCCCCCACGGCCCGCATCTCGGCAGAGGCGGATGGCGTTCGGTTCGCTGGAATCGGCATCAACTCCTACCTGGCGTCGGTGTTGAGCGACTGGCTACGGCAGCAATTGATCGCGACGGGCCAATCCTTCACGTTTGAGTCGGTGATGTCAGCGCCGGCCAAACTCGACACGCTGCGGCAGGCGCGGGCGGCGGGCTTCCGCGTGTATCTCTACTACGTTTCTACGGTCAGCGCGCAGCTCAACGTGGCGCGGGTGCGGCAGCGGGTCGCAGAGGGCGGGCACAACGTAGCCGAAGACAAAATCCGGGAGCGCTACGAGCGATCGCTCGACTTGCTGCTCCCCGCCGTCCGGCTGACGGATCGGGCGTTCATCTTCGACAACTCCGGCACCGGGGCCGATTTCAAGCTCCTGGCCGAAGTGACGGACGGCCGCGAGCTAACGATTAAAGAGACGCTGCTGCCTGACTGGTTCGCGCGGGCGGTGCTCAGTAAGCTCAGCGGCGCGGCCTGACCGTTACGCCGCTCGTTTCGGGCGCGCGTCAGTGGGCTTTGCCTGGCTAGCAGCGGAGGCGTCGGTTTTGGCCGTGGCCGCAGCTTCTTCCATCCAGACAGCCGGCAGCCCCACGCGCGCCAATGTTTCCTGTGCTTGTTTAAGCTTCTCAGGGAATAGCACTTTACCGGCGTACTGGTCCAACCGTTTGTTCAGGGTGCCCAAGGGGCGGGCAGACTCAGGAGAAGTCTTTTTCATCTCATTACGTTGTCTTTGCGGCGAACGAGGAAAGCTTCGTAGCTCACCCCTCTCTGAAACACCTGCCAGTTATCGCTTAGCAGGCCAAAAACGTCAAAATCCGGCAGAATCAGGGAGAGGTTGTTGGCGATTCCCATCTGATACAGTCGGGTGCGCGACGGGGTTCCACCTTCGGCATACACTAGCGCGCCGGGGCGGTGCGTCGTAAAGGTATCCACGATGGCGGCCACCGTCAACAATACACGTTGGGCATCACCATTAGCAGATATGGGTTGATCATCGAGCTGGCCGGTGGGGTCGCGGTCGCCGAGTGCGAGATTATAAATCTCTTGGTTACCGACGAAGCTGCCGGTAGGCATCAACTCCACCAGCTTAACGATTTGCCCTTTCGGGCCTTCGCTGACGAACTCGAAACAGGCTCGCCTGCTATCGTATTCAAAAGAGTAAGCCGCCAGTTTCATTGCGCGAACAAGGTACGGCTCTGCCTTTCTCTTCCTATACTGCTCGCCTCGGCCGTCGGTCTGCCTGCTCATTCGGCCGCATCGCTGCTTTCGGTTTGGCGGCCGGTTGTCCGCCGCATTTCCCGTGCATCAACCTCAGAGCGGAATATTTCCGTGCTTCTTCCGCGGCGCCTTCACCGCCTTATTCTCCAGCATCTTGAACGCCCGAATCAGCTTCTGCCGCGTCTGGTTCGGCTCGATGACTTCATCGATAAACCCGCGGTGGGCCGCGCGCCACGGCGTGGCGAATTTCTGCTGATACTCATCGACCTTTTCCTGCAAAGCGGCAGCGGGGTCGGCGGCCTCCTGGATTTCGCGGCGGAAGATGATTTCGGCGGCGCCTTTGGCGCCCATCACGGCGATTTCGGCGGACGGCCAGGCGTAATTGAGGTCGGCGCCGATGTGCTTGGAGTTCATCACATCGTAGGCTCCCCCGTAGGCTTTGCGGGTGATGACCGTCACGCGCGGCACGGTGGCCTCGCAGAAGGCGTAGAGCAGCTTGGCGCCGTTGGTGATGATGGCGCGCCACTCCTGGTCGGTGCCGGGCAGGAAGCCGGGCACGTCCTCGAACACGAGGAGCGGAATGTTGAACGAGTCGCAGAACCGCACGAAGCGCGCGGCTTTGGTGGAGGCGTTGATGTCGAGCACCCCGGCGAGCACGGCGGGCTGGTTGCCCACGATGCCGATGCTGCGGCCCGCGAGCCGCGCGAAGCCCACCACAATGTTCTCGGCGAAGTTTTGGTGGACTTCGAGGAAAGAATCCCCATCGACTACTTCCGCGATGATTTCGCGCATATCGTAGGGCTGATTCGGGTTTTCTGGGATGAGGGTGTCGAGCGTCGGGCGGGCTTCGTCCTGCGCGGCGTCGTAGGGCAGGCTCGGCGGCAGCTCCTCGCAGTTTTGTGGCACGTAGCTCAAGATAGCTTTCAGGCGCTGAATCGCCTCGACTTCGTTGGCGCACGAAAAGTGCGTGACGCCCGATTTGGTTGAGTGCGTGGACGCGCCGCCGAGCTCCTCGCTCGTCACGTCTTCGTGGGTGACGGTTTTGACGACGTTCGGCCCGGTCACGAACATATAGCTCGTGTTCTCAACCATCAGAATAAAATCCGTAATGGCCGGCGAATACACCGCGCCGCCCGCGCACGGCCCCATAATGGCCGACAGCTGCGGCACCACGCCCGAGGCGAGCGTATTGCGGTAGAAAATATCGGCATACCCGCCGAGGCTCACCACGCCCTCCTGAATGCGGGCGCCGCCCGAGTCGTTCAGGCCGATGACGGGGGCGCCGTTCTGCATCGCCAGGTCCATAATCTTGACGATCTTTTCGGCGTGCGTTTCCGACAGCGAGCCGCCGAACACCGTAAAATCCTGCGAGAAGACATAGACCAAGCGGCCATTGACGGTGCCGTAGCCCGTTACCACGCCGTCGCCGAGGTAGTATTCTTTGTCGAGGCCGAAATCCTTCGAGCGGTGCATCACGAAGCGGCCCAGCTCCTCGAAGGAACCGGGGTCGAGGAGCAAATCGAGGCGCTCGCGGGCGGTGAGCTTGCCTTTTTTGTGCTGCTGGGCGATGCGCTTTTCGCCGCCGCCCAGCAGGGCTTCGGCATTCTTCTCGTCGAGGCGTTGGAGGCGGGCGTCGCGGGTCGCGGGGGTGGTGGCGGACATCAGAATCAGGAGCTGAACCGGAATGGGTTGGCGGAGGCCAAAAGTACGGCCGGCGCCCGGTGCGGTACGCGCTCGCCCGGAGCTTTGCTCCGGTGGGAGAAAACCTGGGAAGCTGTGCCCCCCACGGCGGTTAGGACAATGTGAGGATGTGGGGATGTGTGGATGTGGCTGTGTCCCCCACGGCAGCTATGACTGAACGAGTGACCGAATAATCGCGCCCAACCGCCGGTGGGGGCACAGCCCCCACTATTTTCTCCCACCGGAGCGAAGCTCCGGGCGGGCGGGTTTATGCAACCCACCGCCCGCTCCGGCAGTACCGGACATCGGCACCGTCGCCGCTTCATTCCAACACCCTCCGATGAACACGCCCGCTTCCTCCTCCGACCTCAACCAGCAATTCCAGCAAGCCGCCGACCGCGTGAGCAACCTGCCGCCCGAGCAGGCCGGGCCGGAAATGCACACCCTCTACGGCCTCTACAAGCAAGCCACCGACGGCGACCACGACACCTTCAAAAACGAAGTGGGCCGCGAAGAGCACGACAACCCCAACGGCCCCGGCGGCCTCTCGCAAGCCCAATGGGAAGCGTGGAGCCAGTTCAAAGGGATGCCGCAGGACGAGGCGATGCGCCGCTACGTGCGCGAAGCCGCCAAGCTCACCGGCGCCGAAACCGGCGCGGGCGCTCACGGCAAAGGCGACGGCAACCCCGGCCCTACCAACGCGCCCACCGATGCCGAAACCACTTCCAACGCCCCCTCCGCCCCTTCGGCCGACCCCACCCCCAGCGGCACCGAAGCCGCCGCCGCCAACGCCGGCCTGCGCGGCGACCTGCGCGCCGGCGCCCAATACGGCTCCGAAGAAGAGCGCAAGGAAGACCCCGACGCCCAATGCGGCTCGGCGGCCGGCGCCGCGCCGCAACCCGACTCGACGATTACCGAATCGTAGCGCCGATTCGGAAGCACCGCGCAAAAAAGCCGACCTTCGGGTCGGCTTTTCTTTTTTGGCCGCTTCGATGGGCGATATTTTTCTCGAAACCGACCGCCTCACGCTCTACCGCTTCACTCCGGCCGATGTGGAGACCATCCTCACGCTCGATTCCGACCCCGTGGTGATGCGGTACGTAATTCCGCCGCGCACCCGCCCCGAAATCGAGAAGTACGTCGCCGACGTGCTCGCCGATTACGACCGCTTCCCCGGCCTCGGCCGGTGGCTGGCGCACGAGCGCGCCACCGGTCGCTTCGTGGGCATCTGGATGCTCAAACCGTTGCAGGAGACCGAGCACATCGAGGTCGGCTACCGAATGTTCGAGGAATTTTGGGGGCGCGGTTTTGCTACCGAGGTCGCCCGCGCGCTCGTGCGGCACGGGTTCGAGACGGTAAGATTGCGGCAAATCGTCGGCATCACGCACCCGGACAACGCGGCCTCGCAACACGTACTCGAGAAGTGCGGCCTACAGTATCAGCGCACGATTCGGCTGGGGTTTGTGGAGCACCCACTGCGGTTTTACACGATTGATTCACCGACCGCGTAGCGCGCGCTTCACGCGGCATCTGTGCCGTTGAGAGATTCAACTACCCACCTTACACTCGCTGCGGCCATTCCGCGCTATGTCGCCTTCCCCGCTCTACCGTTTTTTCAAGCTGATTCTGCGCCCCGCGCTGGCTGTGTTTTTCCAGCGAGTGGAGGTGCGCGGGCGCGAACATCTGCTCGAAAACGGCCCTATTCTGGTCGTCTCGAACCACCCCAATACCCTGATGGACCCCATTCTGGTGGGGATGCTGTGGCGCCGGCCGTTGTCGTTTTTGGCGAAAAGCCCATTTTTTCGGGGGATTACGGGCGTGGTGCTGCGCGCCGCCCACGCCGTGCCGCTCTACCGCAAGGAAGACCTTGAAAGCAAAAACGGCGATAAACCCGCCGAAACCCTCACCGAAACCGAGCGCGACGCCCGCAACGAAGAAGCTTTCCGCGCCTCCTTCGAGCTGCTGGGCGGGCGCGGCGGCGCGCTGCTGATTTTCCCCGAAGGCTCTTCGATTCTGGAACGCCGCCTGCGGCCGCTCAAAACCGGCGCCGCCCGCATCGCCCTCGGCACCGAGGCGCGCTACTACTGGGCGGCGCGGCTGAACATCGTGCCCGTAGGCCTCAATTACGCCGATGCCCAACGTTTCCGCTCGCGCGTGTTCATCTCGGTGGGCGAGCCGATTGAGGTGGCGCCGTGGCGCGAGGCGTATGAGAAAAACGCTTTCCAGGCCGCGCACGACCTCACCGAAACCATCCGGCAGGCGATGGAGCGGCAGCTCCTCATCACCCGCTCCGACGAAGACGACCAGTTTATCCGCGCCCTCGAAACGCTCTACCGCCCGCACCTGCGCGCCACCGCCCCCGCCGAGCTGGCGAACGCCTCAGCGGGCGTGCAGGAGTTTGAGCTGTCGAAAGCCTTGATTGACGCCGTGGCGTGGTTCGAGGCCCGCGACCCGGCGCGCGTGAACGACTTGCGGCGGCGGGTGCTCTCGTACCAAAACGCGCTGGCGCGGCTGGGCCTCACCGACGCGCCCCTGCGCCGCGCCGCCGCCCCCGACGACTCGGGCGTACCCGGCCCGCTCGGGCAGGCGCTGGCCGTGGCGGCGGGCGGGCCGATGTGGCTGTGGGGTGCCGTCAACAACTACCTGCCGTACTGGCTGCCGGCGCGCATCGCGGCGCGGCTCACGAAGGAAATCGAGTTCATCGCGCCCATCCTGCTGGTGGCGGGGATGGTGACGTTTCCGCTGTTCTACGCGCTGCAAACGTGGCTCGTGTGGCGCTTCACGCACTCGGGCCTCGCGGCGGGGCTGTATCTGCTGAGCCTGCCGCCGACGGGCTTCTTCGCCCTTGCGTTCAGCCGGTGGTGGGCGGCGCGGCGCGGCCGGTGGCGCATCGGCTGGCTCGGCCGCAAGCGCGAAGGCCTGCTGCAAAGCCTGCGCTACGAGCGCACCGCCCTACTGGCCGAGCTGGAAGCGGCGCGCAAGGAGTGGCGCGCGGGGACGGGGCGGGGCTAGCGGCGCTCAGGAAAACTGCCACACGCTTCGGCCTCCGCAATCAGCGGGCACTCTGGAATGCCTCGCGCAGGGGCCGCGCAAACAGGCCGCCCGTGGTAACGGCGTACACCGTGTCGCGCAGTAGCACGACGCCATTGATGGCCGTGCGGTCAAGACCGTCAGAATTAAGCGCGCGGATGCTGTATGAAGCGCCAGCTGCATCCCAGCGCAAGGTGAACAGGCGATCAAACCGACTGAACAGCAGGCTGTCGCCCACCGAGTGATAATTGGCGAGTACCAAATCGTCAGGGATTCCAGTATAGCGCTGCCACGTTTCGCCTTTGTCCGTGGAGCGCAAGGCCGTGCTCCACTCCGCGAATGCGTATAGGTCGTTTTTCCACCGACACATCGACAGGATACCCTGTTCGGCAGCCACGGCGCGCACGGCGCCCGTATTCGTGACTTTGAAGATGCCTTGGCTGTATGTCGTTACCAGGAAAAAATCATCAATCGCCGTTACGCTTCGCACGTCACTGTAACTCACGGAGCCGGCTGCAACGGGCAGCGTCACCTTAACTGCTTGCAGCGTTGGCTGGGTACCGCTCAATGTACTGATCGTCAAAAGTGCCAGCGTGGGGGCAGCGCCGGGCTGCGTGAAATACGGCACCAGCGCTTGCCCGCCGAGCGTAAACGCCACCCGCAGGCTACCCCCATCGGGACGGCTAGTCAAGGACGTAGCGCTGGGGTCGAAGGTGCGCAAATGCAGATAGGCGGGCGTGAATAACGGATGCGCCGCGAGTACAACCGCCAACAGCGTGTCGCTGGCTGGATACGCAAAGTAGGTCGGACCAATGGGCAGGCGGTGCTGGGGGTCTGTCGGAAACCGGCCGAGGGCTGTGGTAGTGCCGTTCGCGCCGCTGTGCTCAAGGACGCTGATGCCGCCCGGACTCTGTAGCAGCAGCCGCTCACCGTCAGTACCGCCGCTCATTAGCACACGGTGAATACCTCGCAGATTGCCCACCGGCCGCCACGCCACTGGCCGCTCTACCTCGCGTACCTCTATTTCGGGTTCGCGTTCGCAGGCCATCGTCCCCCAGATCAATCCTGCGCTCAGCAACGCGGCGCACGCCGTTGGTAATAGTTTCATTCTGCAAGCTACTACCGCAGCCTCGGTAGCAGATGCGTAGGTGCGCTACGAGCTAAACCGGTAAAACGGGATGGTATGCCCGTCCTGACCAAAGCAGATGATTACGTTACCCCCGTCCCTCCCGGCCTGCACTACCAGCCGGGCTGGGGGAAGCAGCGCGGCTACATCCCAGCCGACCAGATCGATAATTTCGGGGTGCGTTACTGGGAGCCAACTGGTATCGGCCTTCACCACTGCAATCAATCGGCGGTAGGTCGTGTCCGGCACGGTCATCACTGCATATGCTTGGTAGTCGCCGTGCTGATCGGGATACGTTGCATCTTTTGCTTGAAATACGACTGAAGCAGGTAACGACGTGTTCACGATGCGCTCAAACTCGTGCCGATAGAATACATCGCGCGGCCAGACGGCCCCATACAGTTCCCACGCCAACCACCCGAAGCCACTTACTACCAGCCGCCAAGCGTACAAAGCGGTCCAATGCAGATGCTTGCGAAGCCACTGATTTACTGCCTGATAAAATTTCAGCAAGCCAAGCAACAGGAGGCCGAGTACGCCTACAAACAACACCAGCCCCATACTGAAACGATTATATATCGAGTCGATGCGCCCTCGCTATTTTTTCGGTTTGCTCGGCGGGCATTCCCGCTGCCGCCGCGAACTCGGGCCAGCGCGCAAGCGCGTCGCGCACCTCCCCGATGATGACCGTTGGCTTTTTGATGTTCATCTCCTTCGCCACGGCCAGAAAATCGGCGTCGGCGATGTGCTCACGCTTGCCGTTTACACTGAGCTGGTGGCGCCGCAGCCAGCGGTTGGTGGGGTCGTAGGCGTAAGTGAGGTCGTAGGCGGGCGCCAGGCGCCACTCGCCGTCGGGCGTCATCAGGAACGAGTGGTTTTTGGTGTGGTCGTCGCGGTTGCGCGCCAGCACGTTGAACACCATCCGCCGAAACACTGCCGCCGCCGCCGGGTAGGGTAAGCCCAGTAGGCGCATCGTCTGGAAAAGCTGTTCGTAGGCGTAGGTGTCGGGGTCGTTGTAGTCGTAGTGGGCCAGGCCGCAGAGGGTTTGCAGATGGAGCTTGGTGCCGTCGGCGGGGCGGTCGAAGCGGCGCGTGAGGAAGTGTGATCGGCCGCCTTCTTCGAGCAAGCGCGAGGGCATCATCTCTACGCCGGCGGCGGTGGCCATCAGGTAGTAGGCATACTCGATGCGACAGTAGCCCGCAGGGTCGCCGAGGAGCTGCTCCGTAACGCCGTCGAATTTCAGGAGCCACTGCGTGAAGCCTTGCGGCGCCGCTACCTGCCCGGAGCGCAATTCGCCGGTGGTGTCATTCAGCGCCACCACGGCTTTGGCGCGCGCGCCACCCGCCGAGGTGCCTACGCGCAGCAGGTCGGCGAGCTGGTGCTGCCCAACCTGGACATCGGCTCGTTGCTGCACCACGGCGGCGGCCAGCGTAGCCAGCTCGGCCACATCGACCGGCCGCGACTCGCTCAGGGCACTGTCAGCGATGGTAGGCTCAAATTCGAGGGCGCCCATTCCGCGGTTGCCCAGGTAGCACAGGCGCTCGACGGGCGTCAGGCTGTCGGGGGCGCGGCCGTGGGCTTCGAGCCAGCTCCGCAGAATCTGATTGCCGAAGCGGTCGGGCAGGGCATCGGCTAGCAGGCCGGGGAGGTAGTGGAAGGTGGCCCGATTTAGCAGCGGGAAATCGTACACCTTTTCGGGGCCGCCGCTCAGGGGCATAATCAGCGGCGAAACATTCAGCCCACGTCGAATAAACTCCGGCGCGTAGGAGAAATAAGCAACGAATGTTTCGACGTCCCACCGGACGGTACCGATTCGTTGGCCCCACAGATTAACGCTGGCAAAATTTACCATTCAGAAGGAGGAGGTTCGGGTGGGGGCGGGCCTGCGGGCGACGCCCGCCGGCGCGGGCGATGCGTCCGCTCGAAACGGGCCGCTGCCGATGGATTGACAATCGCTCGCCGCTCCCACGGGTTGAAAAGATCAAGTTGATTTAAGGCGCGCAATATCTGAACAATTGTCAGAAACGAAGCGGCTCGCCCGTTTTCCACCTGACTCAGGGTGGCACGGTCGATTCCGGCAGCCGTAGCCAGTTGCTGCTGCGTCTGATTTTTATTCAGACGCATCTGCCGAATGCTGGCCCCAATGTGCCGCACAATTGCCGAATCGGAAAGGGAAGGCCAATGCATACGTATGTTGTTCTAACGCAACAAAGATACCGTTTCCAGTCTTTTTGATGCGCCAACACATCATTACACCTCGTGTATCAAAATGCGGACAAAACGACGGATTTTGACGGTTTTTGTCTCAAAGTTGAGACAAAGCAAAAGCCCGCCCCGGCCAAAACCGAAGCGGGCTTCCGTAACAAAAGCGAACCAGCAACCTTACGCCGGCACCGCCATCCCAAGCGCCTTCAGCATCGTCTCGCCGATCTCCGCCGGCGAATCCACTACGTGAATGCCGCACTCGCGCATAATCGCCATTTTGGCGGCGGCGGTGTCGTCGGCGCCGCCCACGATGGCGCCCGCGTGGCCCATCCGGCGGCCGGGAGGGGCCGTCTGGCCCGCGATGAAGCCCACGACGGGCTTGCGGTTGCCGTCGGCCTGAATCCAGCGGGCGGCTTCGGCTTCCATTCCGCCGCCGATTTCGCCGATCATCACGATGCCTTCGGTGTCGGGGTCGTTCATCAGCAGCTCCACGGCCTGGCGGGTGGTGGTGCCGATGATGGGGTCGCCGCCGATGCCGATGGCCGTCGTCTGACCGAGGCCGGCTTTGGTGAGTTGGTCAACGGCTTCGTAGGTCAGCGTGCCCGACTTGCTCACGATGCCGATTTTGCCTTTCGAGAAGATGAAGCCCGGCATAATGCCGACCTTACACTCGCCGGCCGTCATCACGCCGGGGCAGTTCGGGCCGATCATCGTAACGCCTTTTTTGGCGTTGAGCACGTTCTTCACCGCGATCATATCGCGCGTCGGGATGCCTTCGGTGATGGTCACGATGACCTTGATGCCACCCTCAGCGGCTTCCAGAATCGCGTCGGCCGCGAAGGCGGGCGGCACGAAGATGATGCTCACGTCGGCGCCGGTGGCCTGCACGGCCTCGGCCACGGTGTTGAACACGGGCCGGTCGAGGTGCTGGGTGCCGCCTTTGCCGGGCGTCACGCCGCCCACCACGTTGGTGCCGTACTCGATCATCTGACCCGCGTGAAACGAGCCTTCCGAGCCGGTGAAGCCCTGCACGATGACCTTGGAATTCTTATTGACGAGAACGCTCATCAGGGGGAATTAGGAATGAGGAATGAAGAATGAGGAATTCTCCTCATCGCGTACCGAACGGCGCACGACAAAAGTAAGGCGGCGCGGGCAGCGGTACCTTTGTGCCCGCTGATTGAGGCCCCGGAACAGGCCATTCCTCATTCCTCATTCCTCATTCCTCATTCTCACGTGTACTACTCCCACATCATCGAAACCGTCGGCAATACGCCGCTCGTGAAGCTCAACTCGGTTACGGCCGGCATCAAAGGCACCATCCTCGCCAAAGTCGAGTACCTCAACCCCGGCAACTCCGTCAAGGACCGAATGGCCATCAAGATGGTGGAGGATGCCGAAAAAGCGGGTTTGTTGAAGCCCGGCGGCACCATCATCGAGGGCACCAGCGGCAACACGGGGATGGGCTTGGCCCTCGCCGCCATCCAGAAGGGCTATAAGTGCATCTTCGTGATGAGCGACAAGCAGAGCAAGGAAAAGCAGGACATCCTGCGCGCCGTGGGCGCCGAGGTGGTGGTGTGCCCCGTAGATGTGGCTCCAGACGACCCTCGCTCCTACTACTCGGTGGCCGCGCGCCTCACGCGCGAGACGCCCAACTCGTTCCACCCGAATCAGTACGACAACCTCGCCAACGCTGCCGCTCACTACGAGACCACCGGCCCCGAAATCTGGGCGCAGACGGAAGGCAACATCACGCATTATGCCTGTGGCGTGGGCACGGGCGGCACCATCTGCGGCGCCAGCAAGTACCTCAAAGAGCAGAACCCCGGCGTGTTCACGCTCGGCCTCGATACCTACGGCTCGGTGTTCAAGAAGTACAAGGAGACGGGCATCTTCGACCCCAACGAAATCTACCCGTACAAAACCGAGGGCATCGGCGAAGACATCCTGCCGAAAAACGTCGATTTCGACCTGATCGACCTCTTCATCAAAGTAACCGATCAGGATGCCGCCCTGATGACGCGCCGCCTCGCCAAAGAGGAAGGCCTGTTCGTGGGCTGGTCGTGCGGGTCGGCCGTCCACGGCGCCCTCGAATACGCCCGCGAGCACCTGAAGGAGACTGACACGATGGTGATCGTGCTCCCCGACCACGGTACGCGCTACCTCGGCAAGGTGTATAACGACGACTGGATGCGCGCGCAGGGGTGGCTGTAAGGCTGCGGCGCCGGTCAGCGTCGGCTGGCTGCCCTTACCCCCCGTGCCGATGATGTTCGCCACGTTACTGCGCCGTTAAGCGGCGGGTGCTTGCATCGACCGCGCCGACGCGGTATCTTTGACGAACTACTGTCCTCCTTCCGGTTCCTTGCCGCCTTCTACCGCCCGCCGTTAGCGTACTCCGCGTCGGCACTTTCGCCGCTCCGCAATGACCACTGCTACCTGCCTGCGTAAAGTCGTTTTGATTGACGACAACGAGACGACCAACTTCCTCAACGAGCGCCTGCTCAAGCGGTTGGGCCTGACGGAAGAAGTGGTGGTGTTCCCGGATGCCCACGCCGGTTTTCAGTACCTCTGGGGAGCCGACGGCCAGTCGGGCACCATCGCCGATAGCTCTGAGCCGGAACTGGTGCTCGTGGACCTGCGGATGCCGGGGGTCGATGGCATCGAGTTTCTGGAATTTTACCGTAGCCTGGAGCCGACCGTGCGCAACCGCACCAAGCTCGCCGTCCTCACCACCTCGATGCTGCCCGCCGACCGGGCGCGCGTCGCCGCGTACCCCGACGTGGAGTATCTGGTGAAGCCGCTCTCGCGCGAGAAGCTGGAACGCCTGTTCGCGGAGCATTTTCCGCACATCCAGCTTCCGGCCGGCGTATAGCGCTCCCGTACTGTCGGGCTGATACGCACCCTCACCCCTCGCCCCGCTCCGGCTGCCGTGCCGGGGCGGGGCGTCGTGCTTTTCAGCAGCCCCCCAGCCGAACCCAACGCGCCCGACCCGGCGCCCGTAGGTGGCCCGTCACCAGCACGTATCTGGTGCTCAACTCCCTCGCATATGCGTATCGGCTATCCCTGCGTCAACGAATCGCTCACGTGCTCGGCCGCGCAGACGTTTCGGCTGGCCTCCTACTCCACTGACCGCCTCCGCACTACCGTAGCGGCCAATCTGGTGTGCTTGCGGCAGATTCTGGAGTTCAACGTGGCGCACGGGCTGCTGTACTTCCGGCTGCCGTCGGGCATCGTGCCGTTTGGGTCGCACGCAATCAATCAGCACGATTGGGCCACGGAGTTCGCGCCGCAATTCGCCGAGTTGGGCGCCTTCGCGCGGAAGCACCGGATGCGCCTCGCGCTGCACCCCGACCAGTTTGTGGTGCTCAACTCGCCCGACGCCGACATTGTGCGCCGCTCGGTCGAGGAGCTGGTGTACCAGGGGCGCCTGCTCGATCTGATGGAGATGGACACTGCCGCGAAGCTCCAGATTCACGCCGGCGGCGTGTACGGCGACAAGCCCGCCGCCCTCGACCGCTGGGTGCGGACGTGGCACGAGCTGCTGCCCGACGCCGTGCGCCGCCGCCTCGTGGTAGAGCCTGATGACCGCCTCTACTCCCTCCACGACTGCCTCGAGCTGCACCGCCGCACCGGCGTCCCGCTGCTCCTCGACAACCTCCACCACGAGTGCCTCAACCACGGCGAATCGCTGACCGACGCCGTGCTCGCCGCCGCCGCCACCTGGCACCCCCACCACGACGGCCCCCCGCTGATGGATTACAGCGAGCAGGCGCCCGGCGAGCGGCGCGGCAAGCACCGCGCCTCGCTCGACGAAGCCCACTTCGCCGCCTTCGTGGCCGCCCTGCCCGCCACCGTTGCCCCCGACGTGATGCTCGAAATCAAGGACAAAGAAGCCAGCGCGTTGCGCGCCGTGGCCGTGCTGCGCGCCGTGCGCGCGCTCACGGCAGCCCGAGCGTAGCAGATGTGGAGTGCGTGGTTGTACATTGCGCCGTCGGCCACGCGGGTCGGCAGTTTTACATCTTTCACGCTTTCTTTTTTTAGTCCACTCCAATGATTCAACCCAGTAAATCGCCCGGCGTCCTGCTGGAGCAGATGATCGACGCCTTCGACGAGGAGAAGTCGCCGCAGTTTCCCATCACCGACACGCCTCCGGTGCTGGCCGAATGGCTCAAACAGATGGAGGGCAACACCGACCCCGACATCCAAGCCATCCGTAGTGAATTGCAACAGTTGGCGGCGCTCTTCACCGGCGGCAACCCCACCGCCGACCCGCGCCCGCTGCTCACCTCGCTGAGCAAAAAGCTGGAAGCGTTGGCCGAATCGATGCCCGACGAAGACCCCGAAGGCCCCGCCGACGACCCCGCCACGCCCACGCTCGGGCGCCCGCGCAAGCACAGAAGGCGTATGAGCCGGTGGGCACGTGTGTTGGCCATTATGGGGCATTGATGCCTAAACAAAAAAAGGGCGCTTCCGGCATTGGAAGCGCCCTTTTTCTTGCGCTCGCCGGCACGAGCATCATTTACCAAAAAACAGCAGTTTCACGCCCACCACGATAAGCAGCCCCGCGAACACCTTGCGGAGCGTATCGGCGGGGAGCTGATTGGCGAGCTTGCCGCCGAACAACCCGCCCACCACGAACCCGGCGGCAATCAGGAGCGCGGTCGGCACATCGACGTGGCCGTTGCGGTAGTACTGCCACGCGCCCAGCCCCACGACGGGCATTGCCAGCACCATCAGCGATGTGCCCTGCGCCGTTTGCTGGCTCAGGCCTAGCCCAAACATCAGCGCCGGCACGATGACGATGCCGCCGCCGATGCCCACCAGCCCGCTCAGCGAGCCGGCCGCCACGCCCAGCAGCACGAGGCCAATAACCGTCCAGAGTGTCATTGTCGAAATCGAATAAAAGACGAAACCGCCATCGGTGCGGGCCTACGCAACGTATAGCTCGCGCGCGGGCGCACTCACCGCCGCGAACGCCTGCGTGAGGTCGGCGATCAGGTCTTGCGGGTCTTCGACGCCGATGGAGAGCCGAATCATCTGCTCGGTGATGCCCATTTCGCGCTGCAACGGCGGGGCGATGTCCGAGTGGGTCATCGTGGCAGGGTGCTCGGCGAGGCTTTCGGTGCCGCCCAGGCTCACGGCCAGCTTCACGAGCTGGAGCGCGTTGAGAAAGCCGAACGCCTCGGCCTCGCCGCCACGGATATCAAACGAAATCATCGAGCCGGGCGAGAGGCAATGGCGGCGGTAGATATCGGCCTGCGCCGAACCATCGGCCAAATGCCCGAGGTAGTAGGTGCGCGTACAAAGTGGATGCTCGCGGAGCCAATCGGCCACCACGGCGGCCGATTGCGCGGCGCGCTCCATCCGCAGCTTCAGCGTCTCGAGCGAGCGCATCAGCATCCAGCCGGTGTTGGGGTCGCACATTGTGCCCATAAACGTCCGCATCGCCTTCACCTCTTTCAGTAGCGTTTTCGAGCCGACCACGGCCCCCGCGATGAGGTCGGAATGGCCGCCCAAAAATTTGGTGGCCGAATACACGCACAAATCGGCGCCGTGGCGCAGCGGCTGCTGGAAAACCGGCCCCAGAAACGTGTTATCGACCACCACGCGCACGGCTTTATCGGCGGCGGAGTGTCCGCGCGCCAGCGCCACGCAGGCATCCAGGTCGATGAGGTGGTTGGTAGGGTTGGCGGGCGTCTCGACGTAAATCATCGCCAGCCGGCCCTCAACGGCGGCGGCTTTGGCGGCAATTTCGGCGGGCGTCGCGGTCGGCAGGAAACCTACGGCCGTGATGCCGAAGCGCGGCAGAATATTTTTCAGGAAGAAATCGGTGCCGCCGTACACCGGCTCCGAGTGCAGCACCACATCGCCGGGCGAGAGCAGCGCGAGCAGCGTGGTGGTGATAGCGGCCATCCCCGACGCGAACGTGGCCGCCGCTTCGGCGCCCTCCCAGAGCGTGAGGCGGTCTTCGAGGATTTCGAGGCTCGGGTTGTTGAGGCGCGAGTAAATCAGGCCCATTTCCTCGGCCGGGTCGGCCTGGCGCAGCCCGTAGGCCAGCTCAAAAAACGCCTTGCCTTCCTCAGCGGTGCGAAAGACGAAGGTGGACGTCTGGAAAATCGGCGGCTTGATGGCGTTCTCGCTCCACTCGGGCGCGAAGCCGTAGCTCATCATCAGACTTTCGGGCCGCAGGGGCTGGCCATTGACGGCCGTTTTCTTGTGCGCGTGCTTCATTCAGGCAGAAGTGGGCGTGGAAATTTCGTGGGTTGAAGATAAGAAATAAGGCGGCTCTCCCGTCCGAGCACGTACCGCCAAGCTCCGGCTTGGCGGTACGTTAAGCATACTGTGGCTGTGTGCGCGTGGGCCAAGCTGGAGCTTGGCGGTACGTGCCGCTCCGAACTGGTAGGGGGCACTCGTCCGAAATAATGTTGTGGGCAACGACCACACTATGTGCATCGAACGAAGCATAAAGGCCCAGCGTCAGTAAACAAAAAACGCCTGCCGAATTAAATTCAACAGACGTTAATGCACTGAAAATCAGCAACTCGTGGAGTTGGAGGGAGTCGAACCCTCGTCCAGACAAGGAAGCCGTCGAGCTTTCTACACGCATAGTTCCGATTGGCTTGTCGGGGCGCCCCAGGCTCGGACCTGGCCCTTGGTGCGCCCGTATCGACTTGGTTTCACGCGCCGGTCGTCGCTCCCGACGCGCTAGTCCGATTTTTCGACGTCCCGAACTCCGGCGCCATCTGACTTAGGCTCCGGCGGAACGATGGCTAGTGCGTAGTTCTAAACTAGGCAGCCATGGCGTAGTTGTACTCGCCGTTTGGGTTTTGGAAGACTTGTTTACGGGGGATTCTCCCAACCCCCGACGTGCTTACCCGCAGCCTGCTCAAGCTGTCAATTCCGGTCAACCCCAGAAGTGGTGTGCTCAAAGAACGAACGCGGCACTGAGCGGGCGCCGCGCGGCAAAGGTAACGATGAAGCCGGTAGGTAGGTTCGGTGGGTAGCAAGGTGGCGAGCGCCGTCTCGGCGCCGCGTGGGCCGACGCGCTCGCCGCTCATCCTCTGACGTAGCGCCGAGACGGCGCTCGCCACCTCGCCCTATTAGTGCAGAAAATGCCGCACCCCGGTCGTCACCATCGCCACGTTGGCGCGGTTGGCGGCCTCTATTGAATCCTGGTCGCGGATGGAGCCGCCGGGCTGCACCACGGCCGTGATGCCGGCTTCGGCGGCAATCTCGACGCAATCGGGGAAGGGGAAAAATGCATCCGACGCCATTGCCGCGCCGCGCACGTCGAAGCCGAACGCGGCGGCTTTGGCCAGCGCCTGCCGCAGCGCGTCCACGCGCGAGGTCTGCCCGACGCCGCTCGCCAGCAGTTGCCCGGCGCGCGCCAGCACGATGGTGTTGCTCTTGGTGTGCTTGCAGACGCGCAGCGCGAACTCGAGGGCGCGCGTTTCGTCGTCCGACGGCGCGCGGTCGGTCACGACGGTGAACTCTTGGGCGGTTTCGGTACGCAGGTCGCGGTCTTGCGCCACGGTGCCGTTGAGGAGGGTGCGCGTGAGCACCGTGGGCAGCGCCACCGGCTTGCGGCGCAGCAAAATGCGGTTCTTTTTCTGCTGAAGCACCGCCAGCGCCTCGGGCGCAAAGTTGGGCGCAATGAGCACCTCGAAAAACAGCTCGTGCAGGTGGCGCGCGGTGGCTTCGTCCACCACCTGATTCGCCACGATGACCCCGCCGAACGCCGACACGGGGTCGCAGGCCAACGCATTGGCGTAGGCCGTGGCGAGTGCCGGGGCCACGGCCATTCCGCAGGCGTTGGTGTGCTTGATGATGGCCACGGCGGCGCCGTCGGCGGCCGGAAACTCGTCGATGAGCTTCACGGCGGCGTCCACATCGACGAGGTTGTTGTAGGAAAGCTGCTTGCCGGCGAGTTGGTCGAAGAGGGCGCCCAGGTCGCCGTAGAACGTGCCGCGCTGGTGCGGATTCTCGCCGTAGCGCAGCGGCGTGGCGCGGCGCTCGCTCACTTTGAGCGGCGCGGGCGCGGCAGCTTCGCCGTCGGTGGCGGCCAACGTGCCGCGCAGCCACGTCTGGATAGCCGTGTCGTAGTGCGACGTTACGTCGAAGGCGTGGGCGGCCAGGCGGCGGCGGTCTTCGAGGTCGGTGGCGCCGTTCTTCTCGGTCAGCAAGAGGGCTACGGCTTCGTATTGGTCGCGCTCGCTCACTACCACCACATCGCGGAAGTTTTTGGCCGCCGCGCGCAGCAGGCTGATGCCGCCGATGTCGATTTGCTCCACGATGTCGGCTTCGGCGGCGCCGCTCGCCACGGTCTGCTCGAACGGATACAGATCGACCACCACCAGATCGATGGGCGGAATCTGGTGCTGCTCGGCTTCGGCGGCATCACCGGCGTGGTCGCGGCGTTGCAGGATGCCGCCGAACACGCGCGGGTGCAGCGTCTTGACGCGCCCGCCGAATACTTCCGGCGAACCGGTGTGCGTCTCGACGGGCGTCACGTCGGCGCCCAGCTCGCGCAGGAATTTGAGCGTTCCGCCCGTGGAGTAGAGCTGCACATTGTAGCGGCGAAGCACCTCCACGAGCACTTCGAGGCGGTCTTTGTGATAGACGGAAAGCAGGGCGGAACGTACCAACATTGGGGTGGGATTTTCTGGGATTGGTGGGATGCTGAGATGCTGACGTGTGGCTCTGATGTGGCGCCCTCCGTTGCCCGGCCTTTAAAGGCCGGGCAACGGAGGGGTTGATTGAGACGGCAAGACCACTATTTCGTCGGGCGGCACCGCGTGGCCGACGGCGCGGCACACGAAGGCTTCGGGCGCTTCGCCGCGCGCCACCGCTTCCGCGACGAGCGGCAGGTAGCGGTGCTCGAGCGTGAGAACGCGGGCGGCCAGCGTGGTCGGCGTGTCGGCGGGGCGTACCGGGCAGCGCGCCTGGAACAGCGTGGCGCCGTCGTCGTAGTGCTCGTTCACCAGATGAATCGTCATTCCCGATTCCGTCTCGCGCGCCGCCAGCACGGCCTCGTGGACGTGGTGGCCGTGCATTCCCCTGCCGCCGAACTTCGGCAGCAGGCTCGGGTGGATGTTGAGGATACGGCCGGCGTAGGCCATCACCAGCCCCGCCGGCACCAGCCACAGAAACCCGGCGAGCACGATGAGATCGGGCCGAAACTCCCGCTCGATAAGGCTTTGCACCGAGCCGTCGCGCCACGCCGCGCGGTCGAACACGTGGGTGCGGATGCCCGCGCGGGCGGCGTGTGCCAACGCCCCGGCCGTGGGGTTGTTGGTGAGCAGGCCCACCACGCGCCCTACGTCGGGTCGGGCCGCGAAATGCGCGATGATGCGCTCGGCGTTGGAGCCGCCCCCGGAAGCCAGCAGCAGGATGCGGACGGGCGCCGAGGCAGCGGCAGACGGGTGGCGAAGCGAGGGGTCGGGCACCGGATGGGGTTCCTGCGCTGCTTCAGGCCGGATTCGGCGGCGGGGGCGCGGGTCCGGGCGCCAAAGGTAGCGGGTGGCGCTTCGTTGGCGGGCGGTGCGGCGCGACGGGGGCGGCGCGGCGCGGCGGCGCGCGGCACGATAATTTCGCCCGAGTTGTACTGCTTGTCGCGTTGTTTTCCTTAAATGAAGCTGTTTGCGGTAGCCAATGGACCGCGAACCTCCGGTTCGCCCCGGCGGCTGGGCACGGCGGTTAGGGAATGTTCAGCACTCGCGGCCGATCCTCCGTGGGCGAACCGGAGGTTCGCGGTCCATTCTCAGCCGCCGCCTAACCGCCGCGCCCAGCCGCGAGCGAACCGGAGGTTCGCGGTCCATTGGCTAACTGCAAACAGCTTCCAACAACCACTTTCCCGCCCGCTGCCGCGCCCATTGTCGTCGATGAAGAATTACTATCAGATTCTGGGGGTGCAGGAACTGGCGAGCGAGCGCGAAATCAAGCAGGCCCACCACCAGCTGGCGCTGCTCCTGCACCCCGACCGTACGCCCGACCCGGCGGCGCAGGCGCGGTTTCTGGACGTGCAGGAAGCCTACGAAGTGCTCGGCGACCGCCACCGCCGCCTTGCCTACGACCTGCTCCGCCAACGGGCGCGCGAGCTGGCCGCCAACCCGGCCCTGCGCCACGGCCCGGCCCCGCAAGACCCACCGCCCGCGCGCGTTCGGCGGCGCGGGCCGGGGCAAAAAGAGCTGTGGGCGGCGCAGCTCCGGCGCTACGTGCCGTGGGCGCGGCGCGCCAACTGGCTCATCGTGGCGTTCTGCCTGACGCTGGCCCTCGATTGGGCGCTGCCGCTGCGCCAATGGGCCGACGAGGTAGTTGTGGGCCGCGAAATCGTGTTCGTGTCGGTTTCGCGCAGCAACCCGCGCATTGCGTACCTCATCACCACGACGCACACGAAATTCAAGCTGCGCGAGGCCCTGGCCGAGCGCCACCCGCTCCGCACGGGCACGGCGCTGGCCGTATGGCAAACGCCGATTTGGCGCGTGGTGCGGCGCATCCAGCCGCGCGGCATCGGGGCGTTTCAGCCCTACGGCGGCGGCATCTACGGCGGCCTGGCGTTCTGGCCCGCCGCGCTGCTGCTGGTGGCGGGCGTCGGGCTGCTGCCGCGTAGCCCCGACGAGTTGCGCGTCAACGCCGCCGTGGTGGCGGTGCTGCTGCTGGTGATTACGGTGTTCGTGTTGGTGCAGTCGGTGTGAGAGTGCGGCACAAAAAAACCGCCCCGGCGTTGAGCCGAGGCGGTTTTGCGTATTATGTTGTCTCGACGATTAGTTGCCGCCGAAGTAGAACGAGGCGCCGATTTGCCACGACTGCGGATTGATCAGATCGCGCAGGTCGGCTTTGGCGAAAAATCCGCTTTCGGTGTAGTCCTCATCCTTCCGGGTGTCATTGTCGGGGCGCGGCTCTTTGGCCCGCAGACGGTTGTACCCCAGCCCGATGGCATTGGTCGTCAGTTCAAGGCCAAACTTGGGCGTGATGAAGTACGTGAAACCCGGCGTGAGCGACAGGTTTATGGCGCTGTACTTAACGTCTTTTGGCGTTTGCTCCGCCGACGGCTTGTCTCTGCCTTCGTATTCAACTTTAGTTTTGCGACCGCCAAATCCTAGACGGTGTTACGCATTGGGTGCCACATTTGGGGTATGGCACGAGTGCGGAG
>ERZ1066122.1228-NODE-1228-length-21550-cov-41.904676_pt1 | contig 21550 bp, 19 predicted proteins | sample MGYA00382769_ERZ1066122 | MGnify/ENA primary metagenome ERZ1066122 (study PRJEB33369, sample SAMEA5778352) | biofilm metagenome | biome: Industrial cooling water; feature: Water cooling tower basin; material: Biofilm | place: United Arab Emirates | collected... | reverse complement strand
CCGCACTTGCCTTCGGCAGCCTTCTTGTCGCCGCCGCACTTGCCTTCGCCGCACTTGCCTTCGGCAGCCTTCTTGTCGCCGCCGCACTTGCCTTCGCCGCACTTGCCTTCGGCGGCCTTCTTGTCGCCACCGCACTTGCCTTCGCCACACTTGCCTTCGGCGGCCTTCTTGTCGGCGCCGCAGTTGCCCTGGGCGGCCTTGGCCGCGGCGTCGCCGCCGAGCAGATAGCCCTGCGCGAGCTGGGTGGAGGCGAAGGCCGAACCGGAGAGCAGCAGACCACCGGCGAGGGCGGCGGACACGGCGAGGGCGACGGGTTTCTTGTTGCTGGACATTGTGGGTATCTCCTGAGTGAGGAACGTGGTGCGGAGGGTGGGTGGTGGAACTCGAACGGGTTCGGGTGCGAGTGGTTCGGGTGCGAGTGTGTGGTGCGGTGTACGTGCCTGTCGACTGGAGCCTTTACGGTGACGCATCGCAGGAAGGATGCGCTGCGTCCGTCGAGCCGGTGGGCCGCTTCGGGACCGGCGCGGACCATGCGGCTCCCCACCGACCCCTCCGGCCGGCACGGCTCAGGCTGGCTTCCCTAGCCGGGAACGACCGCCTCCATGACCCCCGGGGTCTCGGGGACGGTCAGGAACTGACGCGCCAGGCTGCGCGCACGGTGGAGCCGTGCCTTGGCCGCTTCCGGGTGCAGGTCCAGACGCTCGGCGATCTCGGCGGTGGTCATGCCCTCGAGATCGCGCATCAGGATGATTTCGCGGTAGTGCGGGGGCATGTCGGCCAGCGCGGCAGCGATGTCGCGCAGCAGCCCGCTCGGCGCGGGGGTCTGGATGTCGGCGATCTCGGCCAGGTCCGCCGGTTCCATCAGGATGTGCCGCGCGGCGCGCTTGAGCCGGTTGCACTCGCGCTTGACGATGCGGAACAGCCACGACGTGTAGGCCTCGATCGCGCGCAGGGTGCCGATCTTGCGCGACACCAGCAGCAGGCTTTCCTGCACGGCGTCCTCGACATCGTTGATCGCGCAGTGATATTCCGCATAGCGCCGCAGGTCCTGGCGCGAGCGGGTCAGCACCGTCTCCAGCGCCCGGCGGTTGCCGTCGCGGGCGAGTTCAAGTTGCTGCTGTAGTTCGTGGTCCTGCATCGGGTCGCCGGCTCCTGGTGCTGCGCACGTTACGCCGTGTGGCGTGCGGGTGTGTGCAGAAAGAGTTAGGCGAGGGGATGGGGGTTGCGCGGCCCGGGGATGCAGGAAGGGCTGTGTTCAGGGTTTGTTTATGATCGCCGGGCAGTGCCGGCAATGCCGCGGCGCATGGCCATGGCCTGTCGCCGGGGGAAACGGATCGACCCTGTCGGTGAGGCGGCGCGGCCGTCGGGTGGAGGCCGCTGTGCACGCGACCTTTGACTCGCCTGTGTCCGGCGCGGGACTCGCCCCGGGCCTGCTGCCGAAGGCGGCCTCGGCGCGGGGCTGTCGTGCCGCTGTCGTGCCTCTGTCGTGCCTCTGTCGTGGCTTTATCGCGCCGCGATTGTGCCGTCGCGCTTCTCGCGCGGCGGGAGCGGGGTCTCGCCGTTTTCCTGGAACCAGATGTTCTCGGCGATGTTGGTGGCGTGGTCGCCGATCCGCTCCAGATTCTTGGCCATGAACAGCAGATGCGTGCACGGGGTGATGACGCGCGCGTCTTCCATCATGTAGGTCAGCAGCTCGCGGAACAGGCCGGTGTACTGCTGGTCGACCTCGGCGTCGCGGGCGCGCACGCGCTGCGCGGCGTCGGCATCGCCATCGCGGTAGGCGGCCAGCACGTCGCGCACCTGTTCCACCACCAGTTCGCCGACCGCGGTCAGGCCGCGGGTATGCGGCAGCGGCGGCGCCATGTTCAACGCCATCGAGCGCTTGGCGACGTTGGAGGCGTAGTCGCCGATGCGTTCGATGTCCGAGGCGATGCGCAGCGCGGCCAGGATCTCGCGCAGATCGCGCGCCAGCGGCCCGCGCATGGCGAGTGCCATCGCATCGTGGCTCACCTGCAGCTCTAGCGCATCGATCGCCTCGTCGTTGGCGATGATCCGCTCCGCGGCCTTGTCGTCGCGACGCTGCACCACGTCCAGCGCGGCTTCCAGCTGCGATGCGGCCATCTCGCCCATGCGCAGGATTTCCTCCAGCAGGCGCTTGCGCTCCTCGTCGTGGCTCTTGACGATGTGGGTATGGGTCTGGTTGTTCATGACGGGGCCGGAATCCTGAAAATGACGTGTGCGGGTGCGGCGGTGCCGGATGTGACGACGCGTGCCGCCGAGCTGCCGATGATGTGCGATCTCAGCCGAAGCGGCCCGTGATGTAGTCCTCGGTCTGCTTCTTCGCGGGCGAGGAGAAGATCCTGTCGGTGCGGTCGTGCTCGATCAGGTCGCCCAGGTACATGAAGGCGGTGAAATCCGACACGCGCGCCGCCTGCTGCATGTTGTGGGTGACGATCGCGATGGTGTAGTTGCGCTTGAGCTCTTCGATCAGTTGCTCGATGCGGCCGGTGGAGATCGGGTCCAGTGCGGAGGTCGGCTCGTCGAGCAGCAGCACTTCCGGGCGCAGCGCGACCGCGCGTGCGATGCACAGCCGCTGCTGCTGGCCGCCGGAGAGGCCCAGCGCGCTCTGACCGAGCTTGTCCTTGACCTCGTCCCAGAGCGCGCCCTGGCGCAGGGCTTCCTCGACGCGGTCGTTCATTTCGCTCTTGGACAGGCGCTCGTGGTGGCGGATGCCGTAGGCCACGTTCTCGAAAATGGTCATCGGGAACGGCACCGGCTTCTGGAACACCATGCCCACCTTGCTGCGCAGGCGGTTCATCGGGTACTTCGGGTCGAGGATGTTTTCGCCGTCCAGCAGCACCTCACCCTTGGCTTCCTGCTTCGGGTACAGCGCGTAGATGCGGTTGAAGACGCGCAGCAGCGTGGACTTGCCGCAGCCGGACGGGCCGATCAGCGCGGTCACGCGCTTTTCCGGAATCGGCAGATCGATATTCTTCAGCGCGTGGAACTTGTCGTAATAGAAATCCAGGCCGCGGGCGGCGATTTTCACCGGGGCATCCGCGGCGGCTTCGCGCTGGGCGGTGGCGATCTGCATGCGCGGCAGGTCGTGGGCGGTCTGGTCGAGATCGTTCATGTCCGGGTTCCAGCGGTCGTCGGAGGAGCGGGGCACACCCGCGTTCGTAGGCTTCGGCAGAGTGGCGGCAGTCTCAATCATGGCCCACCTTGTTGCGCAGCAGGATGAAGCGTGCCGCCAGGCTCACCGCCAGCACGAACAGGGTCAGCACCAGCGCGCCGCCCCAGGCGATCTGCACCCAGTTGTCGAAGGGGCTGCCGGCGAACTGGTACATCACCAGCGGCACGGCGGCCATTTCACTGCTCACATCGAAGCTCAGATAGCCGTTGCCGAATGCGGTGAACAGCAGCGGCGCGGTTTCGCCGGAGATGCGGGCCAGCGCCAGCAGCACGCCGGTGACGATGCCCGGCAGCGCGGAGCGGTACAGCACCTGCACGATCACCTTCCACTGCGGCACGCCCAGCGACAGCGCGGCTTCGCGCATCTGTACCGGCACCAGGCGCAGCATCTCGTCGGTGGTGCGTACCACGACCGGCAGCACGATGAAGGCCAGGGCGACGGCGCCGGCCAGTCCCGAGAACTGGCCCTTGCTCAGGGCCATCACGAACACCGCGTACACGAACAGGCCGAGCACGATCGACGGTGCCGAGAGCAGGATGTCGTTGACGAAGCGCACCACCGTGCCCAGCTTGCGGCGGTGGCCGTATTCGGCCAGCCAGGTGCCGGCGGCGATGCCCAGCGGCGTGCCGATCAACACGCCCAGGCCGCAGATCATGATGCTGCCGACGAAGGCGTTGCGCAGGCCGCCGGCTTCCAGCGGCGGCGGCTGGTCCTGGCTGAACAGCGCCCAGTCGATGCCGGCCAGGCCCTTGGAGAGCAGGGTCCACAGGATCCAGCCCAGGAACGCGAGGCCGAACAGCGCCGCGGCGCAGCCCAGGGCGATGGCGACCGAGTTGATCAGGTTGCGGCGCCGGTACAGACGGCGGGTCGCGGGCGAAATCGAGGCGGCGGCGTTCATCAGGTGCCCTCCCTCTGCGAGAGCTTCATCAGCATGTAGCGGGCGATGGCCAGCACCACGAAGGTCACCAGGAACAGCACGAAGCCCAGCAGCAGCAGCGCGGAGCGGTATTCCGGGGTGGCTTCGCCGAAGTCGTTGGCGATCAGCGCGGCAATGGTGGTGCTGGGCTCCAGCAGCGAGGCGGTGAACTGCACGCTGTTGCCGATCACGAAGGCCACCGCCATGGTCTCGCCGAGCGCGCGGCCGAGGCCGAGGAAGATGCCGCCGATCACCGCCGAGCGGGTGTAGGGCAGGACGATGTCCCAGACCACTTCCCAGCGCGTGGAGCCCAGGGCGTAGGCGGATTCCTTGAGCCGGCCGGGCACGGTCAGGAAGACCTCGCGCATGGTCGAGCTGATGAAGGGGATGACCATGATCGCCAGCACAAGGCCCGAGGTGAGCATGCCGGCGCCGATCGGCGCACCCTGGAACAGGGTGCCGACCACCGGCAGCGGGCCGAGGTTGTCGGTCATCCACGGGATGATGTCCTCGCGCATCATCGGCATCAGCACGAAGAAGCCCCACATGCCGTAGATGATCGACGGGATGCCGGCCAGCAGCTCGATCGCCGTGCCCACCGGGGTGCGCAGCCAGCGCGGCGCGATCTCGGTGAGGAAGAAGGCGATGCCGAAGCTCACCGGGATCGAGATCAGCATCGCGATCAGGGCGGTGACCACCGTGCCGTAGATCGGCACCAGCGCGCCGTACTGGCCGGCGACGGGGTCCCAGTCGGAGGAATAGAAGAAGGACAGCCCCTGCGAGGCCAGCACATCGCGTCCGCCCCAGAGCATCGAGAGCGCCGCGCCGGCGAGGCTGAACAGGACGAAGATCGCGACCAGGGTGACCGCGCCCTTGAACAGGCGGTCGTGGCGTGCGTCCAGATGGTCGCGGCCTGAGGTCGGCGCAGCGGGCAGGGCCTGGGTGCTCATCGCGGGAGGCAGTTCCGGAGGGGGCTGGATGGGTGCGCACGAGCGCGCACGGCCGCAGTGTGCGGCAGCTGGCCGCCTATGAGACTGCAGAAGTATGAAGGTCTTGTGACAGGTCGACGCCACGGCTTGCCCGGCGGCCGGTCGTGCGGCCCACCACCGCGTCGGTCCTGCCGTAGCAGGGGCAAAAAAAAGCGGGCCGGAGGCCCGCTGGAGGAGAGAGACAACGACCGGAAGCCGCAGGGAGGGGAGCGCGGCGCTCCGGGGACCGACTTCAGTGGAAGAGCTGCGGCGCCGGATGCCGCGGAGGCGTGGGCCGGAACCGCTGCCGCAGCGCCGGCCGGAGCCGGCGCGCGGGGGTCGGACCGGAGTCCGACTCAGTACTTCGCGTTGACCGACCAGTAGGACTCGATCTGCTTGACCAGGGCGTCGGGCAGGGGCACGTAGTCCAGCGCCTTGGCCTGGTCGTCGCCGTTGGCGTAGACCCAGCGGAAGAAGTCCTGGGCAGCCTTGGCGCTGGCGGCGTTCTTGGGCTTCTTGTGCATCAGGATGAAGTTGGTGGCGGCGATCGGCCAGGCGTTCGGGCCGGGCGCGTTGGTCATCACCAGGTAGAAGTCCTTGGCACCGGCCCAGTCGGCGCTGGCGGCGGCCGCCTGGAAGCTTTCGTCGTTCGGCAGCACGTAGTTGCCGGCGGCGTTCTTCATGCGCGCGAAGGTCAGCTTGTTCTGCAGCGCGTAGGAGAATTCGACATAGCCGACGCCGCCCTTGAGCTGCTTCACGTAGGCGGACACGCCCTCGTTGCCCTTGCCGCCGACGCCGCTCGGCCACTTGACCGAGTTGCCCTCGCCCACCTTGGTCTTCCACTCCGGGCTGACCTTGGAGAGGTAGTTCGAGAAGTTGAAGGTGGTGCCCGAGCCGTCGGAGCGGTGCACCACGGTGATCTTCAGATCGGGCAGGGTCACGCCGGGGTTCAGTGCGGCGATGCGCGGGTCGTTCCAGTTGCTGACCTTGCCCAGGAAGATGTCGGCCAGCAGGGCGCCGTCGAACTTCAGCGCGCCGGACTTCACGCCCGGGATGTTGACCACCGGCACCACGCCGCCGATCACCGACGGGAACTGCACCAGGCCGGACTTGGCCAGGTCTTCCGGCTTCAGCGGGGCGTCGGAGGAACCGAAGTCGACGGTCTTGGCCTTGATCTGGGCGATGCCGCCGCCGGAGCCGATCGACTGGTAATTCACCTTCTTGCCGGTCTCCTTGGCGTATTCGGACGACCACTTGGTCATGACCGGGAAGACGAACGAGGCGCCGGCGCCGGTCACGTCGTTGGCCTGGACGTTGAGGGCCATGCCGCCGGCGATGGCCAGCGTGGCGAGGCGAAGCTTGAGGGAACTGATCACGGAGGACTCCTGCGGAAAGGATGAAACCCGGGCTTCCCCGGACGGCCGCCATTGAACCCAGCGGCGATGACAGCGATATGAGCGGAATATGACAGTGCGATGACGGGCTGCCTCGGCCGTCGCGCGCGGACCTGCCCTCGATGCCGCCTTGCACCGCATGCCGATGCAGCGAAATGTCTGCGCAAATCGCACCGAGGCCCGCGAAATCGGGCCCGAATCCCCGTGGCGCGTGCGGTGGAGCATCCCTGCAGCGCCGGTTTGCGGGGGGCTTGTCATGTGAGCGTCACATGAACAACACCCCATTGTCAGATTCGGGCCGCAGGCTTGCCGCCCAAGTCGTACGCCGGCTGAACGGCGCGCACGGGCAGGGACGGCCCGATGCGTCGCGGTCGCGGCGATGCCTCTTCTTTCATTACTTCCATGGGACCTCCCGTCATGCGTCATACCGTTCTCGCTCTCGCCGTCGGCGCCGTTCTGGCCACGACCGGCTTCTCCGCCAATGCCCAGTCCCGCGATGCCGAAATCGAGGCGCTCAAGGCGCAGATTGCCGTGCTGATGGAGAAAGTGGAGGCGCTCGAGGAGCGCACCGATGCCCAGTCCGACATCAACCTCGACACCGCCAACAAGCTGACCGACGTCACCGAGAAGGCGCCCAAGGTCGAGACCAAGGGCGGGATCAAGATCACCTCGGCGGACAAGAACTTCGAGGCGAGTGTCGGTGGCCGCATCCACTTCGACGCCTATGCCTTCGATCGCGACCTGGTCGACACCACCGGCACCACCGAATTCCGCCGCGCGCGTCTGACCCTGAAGGGCAAGGCCTGGGGCTGGGACTACGTGATGGAGCAGGATTTCGCTGCCGGCACCAACCTCGACGGCCTGCGCGACCTCTATATCGCCAGGAACGCGCTGGGCGGCACGGTCACCATCGGCCACTTCAAGCCGTACCGTGCGATGGAGGAGCTGACCAGCTCCAACGAGATGCTGATGATGGAGCGTCCCTTCGCCTCGCCGACCGGTCTGTTCAACGGCCGCCAGTTCCAGCAGGGCGTGGGCTATCGGACCGGCAGCGACAACTACACCGTCGGTCTGAGCGTGTTCAACCTGCGTGGCGCCAATGGCGTTCGTAACGAAGGTATGGGCGTGGCCGGCCGTGCGACCTGGACCCCGGTGAACAACGAGAACAGTCTGCTGCACCTCGGCGCCTGGTTCAGCAACGAGAACCTCAACAAGGGTTCGGCCAATTCCAGCGCTACCGCCAACTACGCCGGCCGCCGCGGCCCGTCGCAGACCATCGCCACCACCACCGGCGCCAGCGGCGACCAGGTGACCGCGTACGCCGCGGAAATCGCCGGCGCCTTCGGCCCGACCTTCTTCCAGGGCGAATACGCACAGGCCAAGTACGAGCAGCCCAGCGGCGCCGACCAGGACGTGAACACCTGGTATGTGCAGGGCAGCTGGGTCATCAACGGCGGCCGTCGCCCCTACAAGGCCGCGACCGGCGTGTTCGGTTCGCCGAAGGTGGGCGAGAACGGCCTGTGGGAGCTGACCGCGCGCTACGACACCATCGAGAACGAGGACATCGCCAACCGCGAAGCCAGCGCGATGATCCTCGGCGTGAACTACTACGTGAACCCGAACCTGCGCTTCATGTTCAATTACACGCAGGGCGAGAACGAGGTCAACGGCGACGAGACCGGTCAGTACGCGCTGCGCACGCAGTTCAACTTCTGATCGCGGTGCCGCCGCATCGCGCGGCGGGCTGCCCGCCCTCGCGCGCACGCACTGACAGGCTGTTGAAAAACAGGCTGTTGAAAAACAGCCTGATCACGCAGCCAAGGATGGCTGCGACGACGAGGCAAGCGCGCAAGCGATTGATTCGTCGGGAGCCAGTCCGGACACGTGCCGGACTGGCGACTTGAAAAACGCGCACGATGCGCGTTTTCAACACCCTGCCAAGCCCCGGCATCGCCGGGGCTTCGTCGTTGTGGGGCTGCAGGCGAAGTGGGGCTGCAGGTGAAGCGATAGCGCCCGCTTCCGGGGCGCGATGGCCGCTTGCCGCGCAAGCGGCCAATGCACGGGCTCAATCCAATCGTCTTGCCGGGTCCACGATCTCCAGCCCGCGCAGGATCACACTGGCCTGGGTGCGGTTGCGTGCGCCCAGTTTCTCGAAGATCGCGCTCAGATGCGCCTTGACGGTGCGCTCCTGCACGTCCAGGCGGTCGGCGATCTGCTTGTTGAGCAGGCCTTCGGCCACCAGACTGAGCACCCGGAACTGCTGCGGCGTGAGGCTGGCCAGACGCGCAGCCAGCTCGGCGTCGTCCGGCGCCGAATGCACCCGCGCCACCGCCGGACGCAGCGCGGGGGGCAGCCATTCCTCGCAGGCGAGCATGCTGCGGATGGCGTGGCGCAGCTCGTCCAGGCCGGCGCTCTTGGGAATGTAGCCGGCCGCGCCGTAGTCGAGCGCGCGGCGCACGATCTGCGGGTCTTCGTTGGCCGAGACCAGCGCCACCGCGACCGCCGGGTATTGAGCGCGGATCGCCGCCAGCCCTGCGAGGCCGTGATTGCCGGGCATGTGCAGGTCGAGCAGCACCAGATCCACGTCCGGCCGTGCGTCGAGCATGGCGAGGGCTTCGTCGAGGGTGGCGGCCTCGCAGGTGTCCACGTCCTCCGCGGCCTCGGCAGCGGCGCCACGCAGCGCGGCGCGGAACAGAGGGTGGTCGTCGGCGATCAGCAACAACGGCATGGGCGTGCGGGTGCGATGCGGTGTGGCGGCAAGCGTAGCAGCACGCGTGCCTGTCCACGTCTGCCGCGGTCTGAGCGCGCAAGGGCGGGGAAGCGGTGTCGTCCGTGCCTGCCCGCTGGATGCAGGCATGGCGCCTTCGCAGCGGAATCAATCGCTTGCATGCCCTGCCTGCCGCTTCACGCCGAAGCGGCAGGCAGTCGGATTGGACCAAAGTACGATGCCCGCCAGCAGGGCCGATGCTACGGTGAAACAAATGACATCCCCCGTGCCCACGCGGGGCGCTGCTGCGCGCGCCGCCCGCGATCTGCCGAAGCCGTTCCCTGTCGCGCTGCGTCGTTCCGGCGCACGGGCCCGCCTGTGCGTCGCGCAAGCGACGACGGTGTCCGGCGTGATGCTCGTGGCCTGCCTGCTCGCATCGTGCGTGCACGCGCCTGCGGGCGATCGGTCGTCCGCCCGCGCCGACGTCCCGGTCGCCTCTGACCCTTCGGAGTCCCCCATGTTCAGCGCCGAACGCGCGACCGTGCATCGCGACGGCGACGATCTGCTCACTGCCGGCCTGGGGCTGGCCGGCCTGCGCGGCCTGGTGCCGCCCGGCGTCGCCGAACCCGAGGCGCCCACCGCTGCGGAACTGCGTCGGCGTGCGATCTGGAGCAACTGGCGCGGCATCGCCGATCTGAGCCCGGGCGGTGGCTACGGCGAGGTGTACGGCAGCACCGCCGACGTGCCGGGGCGCGAGTATTCCGCCTTCGCCAGGCTGCCCGGCGCGCAGCAGCCGCACCGGGTGCTGGTGCAGGTGCCGGACGGCTTCGACCGTGCGCGGCGCTGCGTGTTGATCGCACCGTCCTCGGGTTCGCGCGGGGTCTACGGCGCGATCGCGGTCGCAGGGGCCTGGGGGCTGCCGCGCGGCTGCGCGGTGGCCTACACCGACAAGGGCGGCGGTACCGATTATGTGGATCTGGCCACGGGCACGGGCGTCGGTGCCGATGGCCGCGCGGTCCCGCTGGCAGGTGGCGAGGTGGCCTTCGCTCCGGCGACCGCCGCATCGGCGGCCGGGACGCCGTCGACGGGCGTCGCCTTCAGGCATGCACATTCGCAGGACAACCCGGAAGCCGGCTGGGGCCTGCATGTGCGCCAGGCTGCGGAGTACGCGCTGCGTGCGCTGGATGCGGCCTTTCCCGAAGAGGCGCCCTTCACCTTCGACAACACGCGGATGATCGCGGTCGGCATCTCCAACGGCGGCGGCGCGGTGCTGCGCGCCGCGGAGCTGGACGGCGACTGGCTGGACGCGGTGGTCGCCGGCGAACCCAGCGTGCTGGTGCAGGGCCATGGCGCCCGCGCGCTCTACGACTACACCACCGAGGCCGCGCTGCTGATGCCCTGCGCGCTGCTCGCGCTGGACGGCCTGCCGCAGCCGCCGCTGCAGGCGCAGGTGCGCGGCGCCTGGGTGCAGCGCTGCGCCGCATTGCGGGTGGCCGGGTTGATCGACGGCGAGAACACCGAGGCTCAGGCGCGCGATGCGCTTGCCCGGCTGCGCGCGGGCGGCTGGACCGACGGCGCGCTGCGCGCGGGCGCGCTCAGCGTGGGATTCGACCTGTGGCGCGCGGTGGCCGTGACCTACGCCTCGGCCTACGGGCGTTATGCGGCCGGTGAACACCCCTGCGGCTACACCTTCGGCGCGCAGATGCCCGACGGCGCGCCGCGCGCGCCCACTGCGGCCGAACGCGCGCTGTGGTGGAGCGATGCCAGCGGCATTCCGCCCGGCGCCGGGGTGGGCATCATCGACGAAGTGGCGAAGCTCGACCCTGCAGGTTTGCGTCTCGGCTGCCTGCGCGAGCTGTGGGTGGGCGCCTCCGCCGATGCCGACCGGGTCCGTGCCGGGATCGCCGAGACCCGCGCCGCGCCGCCGCGCGCCGGACTCCCGCTGACCGTGATCCACGGCGTCGACGACGGGCTGATCCCGATGGTTTTCAGCAGCGCGCCCTATGTCGCCGCAGCGCGTGCCGCCGGTCGCGATGTCGGCTTCTGGCGGGTGCGCAACGCCCAGCATTTCGATGCGTTCCTGGGCCTGCCGGACTACGGCGCGCGCTACCTGCCGCTGCTGCCCTACGTCTACGCCGCGCTCGACCGCAGCATGGCGGCGCTGGACGGCGAGGGCGGCTTTCCGCAAGACGCGGACATCGCCACCACCCCGCGCGCCGGCAAGCCGCTGACTGCGGAGCATCTGGCGCTGCCCTAGCGCATCGCCCGATCGGCCTGACGCGTTCCGAGCGCAGTGCGTGGTTGCTGTGTCCCACCGATGTCGTCCCGAGCGCAGCGAGGGACCTGCTTGTCCGCCAACCACTCCCGGCCTGCCGGACTGCGCGATTGCACGCAACAGCTGGCGACGCAAACACCGCGATGAATCGCGCTGCTGAGGCTGCCTTACACGGCGCCCAGGTCCACCGGCACCGGCAATCCGAACAGCCGCAGCGCATTGCGCGACGTGGCCACGGCCAGCGCATCGGGCGCGATGCCGCGCAGCGCCGCGATGGTGGCGCAGACCACCGGCAGACGCGCGGGCTCGTTGCGCTGCCCGCGGATCTCCGCGTCGGGCTGGTCGGGCGCGTCGGTTTCCAGCAGCAGCGCCTCCAGCGGGATGGACATGGCGATCCGCCGCAGCCGCTGCGCGCGCTCATAGGTCACCGGGCCGCCGAGACCGAGCAGAAACCCGGCATCGATCAGGCGGTTGGCCTGGTCCTCGCTGCCGGAAAAACTGTGCACCACGCCGCGCAGTGGGCCGAAGCGACGGATCGATGCCAGCACCTGATCCACCGCACGCCGCGCGTGCACGATCAGCGGCAGGTCGAAGTCGCGCGCCAGCCGCAGTTGACTGTCGAAAATGAACTGCTGACGCTCCGGGTCCAGCCCGTCGACGAAGAAGTCCAGCCCGCATTCACCCACTGCGACCGGCCGTTCGCGTTCGATCCACGCGCGCAGCTGCTGCAGGTGTTCGTCGCGATGCTCATCCAGATACATCGGATGCAGGCCATAGGCCGGGTACAGACCGGGCGCCGCCGCGCAGACATCGCGCAGTCCCGGCCACGATGCTGCACTCACCGCCGGCAGCACCTGCGCGCGCACGCCGGCCGCGAGTGCGCGCGCGACGACCTCCGCTCGGTCGGGGTCGAATTCGGGTGCGTCGAGATGGCAGTGGCTGTCGATCAGCACCGCGTCGCCCTGGGTCAGCGGCACACGTGGATCAGCGGATCCGCGGCAGGTCGATCGGGGGTTTGGAGCCCGGCGTCCCCGAAGCGGCCGGCGTCTGCGCACTATCCACGGTCGGAGGCTGCTTGCGCTGATGCCAATTGGCCAGCAGCAGCGTGCCGAGGCCGAGCAGGATCTCGTCCATCAACGGAATCGGGTCCGGGATCAACAGGGTGAGCAGGAACAGCGCCGCGGTCAGCTTGAACAGGGTGGGGTAGCGCAGCGTCCTGGCCCAGGCCAGAAGCGGGCCGATGAAGAGCTTGAGCATGGCGGGTACCGAGGCGTCACGAAGGTGGGGCCACGCTAGCAGATTGTCGGTGCCGATGTCGTATGCGGAAGGATGGCCAATCGCGCCAACAGGCCCTGGCCCGCAGGCGATGCGGCGGCGGATTCGGTCCGACTCGGCTCGGCTAGGCCCGACTCGGTCCGATTCAGCCCGATTCAGACCCACTCGGCCAGGCCCGCGTTCGCCATCTCACCGATGCGTGCAACACACATGCGGCGTGCAATCCGCACACGATGCATGCGCCGATCCATCTGCGACGCTGCGTTGCACACGGCGCAACGCCCTGTATCGACGCGACTTCGCGAGCGTTTGTCTGAACACATCGTGGATGCGCGGCCCGCGGTGGCTGAACGAAACCTGCCGTGATATCCCGCGATTCAGCTCGCCGATGCTGGAATCGAACCCGTGCCGAACGTGCTTTATCCGCACTTGCTTCTCAACGTCGGCGCGGATCCGGAATGGATGGGATGCGTCTGTGGCACCGGATCCGCGTCGACATCTTCGGCCCTCCCGGCCGGAGATCGGCAGGGTGGATTCTCGCTTCGTCACGGCCCGTGAAAACGGTCGGTCCAATCGCTTCAGCTCTATCGATACCTGTTTCACCGATGTCTGCTTCATCGACTTCAGCGCCATCGATTTCAGTGCCATCCACCGCATCCCTTGTACCCCACGCATTGTTCCGCCACGAGGAGTTCCCATGAAAGCCAACACGCTCGCCGTCGCCGTTGCCGCACTGCTGTTGGGCAGCGTTGCGACCGCTGCCTATTACGGCAATCGCGATGCGCGCCAGGAGTCCGGCATCGCCTCTGCGGCCATCGAGGACTCAATGCCCTCCACGCCCGGCATGGGTGACCTTCCCCCGGGCGCCGACATCCGGAATCCCGAACCCGAATTCGCCTTCGCCGATGTGGTGTCGACCACCCCGGTGAGCCGCACGGTGCCGCTGTACGCCGCGGTGATCGGCAGCAGCCCGGTGCGCGAGACGGTCAGCACCGACACGCCGCGCCAGGTCTGTGATGAGGTAGTGGTGCAGGAGCGGCTGCCCGAGCGCGACGGCAATGTCGGTGGCACCGTGGCAGGTGCGGTCATCGGCGGCCTGATCGGCAACCAGGTGGGCGACGGCAACGGCCGCAAGCTCGCGACCGTGGCGGGTGCGGTGGGCGGCGGTTTCGCCGGCCGCGAGATCGACCGCCGCCATGTCGGCGGCCAGGTGGTGAACCGTACGGAGCAGCAGTGCCGCACGGTGACCGACACCAGCACCAGCTCACGCACGGTGGCCTGGGACGTGACCTACCGCGAGCCCGACGGCCGCACCGGCACCCTGCGCACCGACAGCAAGCCCGGCAAGCGCATCCGTCTGGGCGAGCGTCAGGAGACCTATGCCTACGACGTGACCTACCGTTTCGAGGGTGAGCAGCGCACCGTGCGCCTGGACCGTGACCCGGGCCAGCGCCTGCCGGTCATCGACGGCGAAGTGGTCACCGCGGTCGAGACGGCCGGGACCTCCGGCGGCTGAGCCCGCCGCCTGGCCCTGTCGCCGCCTGGCCCGATCCACGGAGACGGCTGGCCCGACTGACTCCCTTGCGGGACGGTCGTCTCCAGTCCCGAGGGCAGTGCCACCCTCCGCAGTTTCTCTCCCGCCCGGCCCCGTGCCGGGCTTTTTTTGGGATCGCGCAGGTCGGGCGGGCCTGCGCGAGTGTCGGGCCGGCGGCCGCGGCTCCAAGACCAAGCCGGGGCCGGCGCCGGTGCGGGGTGGGACCGGGGTCGCCGGACCGATACAATGGCGGGCTAAGCGTCGCCCTTTCCCGCGACCGACCACCGTCCGCCATGGCCCTGAATCCCTACGATCTGTACGACATCCGTTCCCTGCTCAGCGAGGAGGAGCGCGCGGTGCAGGACACCGTCGCCCGCTTCACCGACGAACGGGTGCTGCCGATCATCGGCAAGGCCTTCGACGAGGGCCGCTTCCCGCACGAACTTGTTCCCGAGATCGCCGAACTCGGCCTGCTCGGTTCCTCGCTGCCCGAACAGTACGGCTGCGCCGGCCTCAACGGCGTCAGCTACGGCCTGATCTGCCAGGAGCTGGAACGCGGCGACTCCGGCCTGCGCAGCTTCGTCAGCGTGCAGAGCTCGCTGTGCATGTACCCGATCTATGCCTACGGCAGCGAAGAGCAGCGCCAGCGCTTCCTGCCGGGCATGGCCCGGGCCGAGATCATCGGCTGCTTCGGCCTGACCGAGCCGCACGGCGGCTCCGACCCGGCCAACATGAAGACCCACGCCAAGCGCGACGGCGACGACTGGGTGATCAACGGCTCCAAGATGTGGATCACCAACGGCAATCTGGCCCACGTCGCCATCGTCTGGGCGATGACCGACGAGGGCATCCAAGGCTTCCTGGTGGAGAAGGGCATGCCCGGCTTCACCGCACAGGAGATCAAGCACAAGATGAGCCTGCGCGCCTCGGTCACCAGCGCGCTGTTCTTCGACGGCGTGCGCGTGCCGGAGGCCAACCGCCTGCCCAACGTCAAGGGCCTCAAGGGCCCGCTCGGCTGTCTCACCCAGGCCCGCTACGGCATCACCTGGGGGCCGATCGGCGCGGCCATCGCCTGCCTCGACGAAGCGCTGAAGTACACCAAGGACCGCATCCTGTTCGACCGGCCGGTGGCCGCCAACCAGGCCGTCCAGCTCAAGCTCGCCGACATGGCGCGGCGCATCACCATGGCCCAGCTGCTGTCGCTGCAGCTCGGCCGCCTGAAGGACGCCGGCCAGATGCAGCCCACCCAGGTGTCGCTGGCGAAGTGGAACAACGTGCGCATGGCGATCGACATCGCGCGCGAGGCCCGCGACCTGCTCGGCGGCGCCGGCATCACCACCGAACACTGCCCGATCCGTCATGCGCTGAATCTGGAATCGGTCATCACCTACGAAGGCACCGAGACCGTGCACCAGCTGGTGGTCGGCCGCGAGCTGACCGGCATCAACGCGTTCTGACCGCGACGGCTCGCCCGACGGACCGTCGACGCGCCAGCACACACCCGCCGCCGTGGACTTCCCGACGCTCGAGACCGAACGCCTGTTGCTGCGGGTGCAGCGCGTGGAAGACTTCGAGCGCTTCGCCGAGATGATGGCGCACGCGTCGGCGCGTTTCATCGGCGGCCCGTCGCTGCGCGGCGACGCGTGGCGGCGCTTCCTGCAGATGCCGGGCGCGTGGACACTGCAGGGGTTCGGCATGTTCGCGCTGATCGACAAGACCAGCGGGCTGTATCTGGGCCAGGCCGGCCCGTGGTACCCCGACGGTTGGCCGGGCACCGAGGTCGGCTGGTCGCTCCACCCCGATGCCCGCGGCCGTGGCCTGGTCACCGAGGCGGCATTGGCGACCGTGGATTACGCCTTCGAGGTGCTGGGCTGGGAACGCGTGGTGCACAGCATCGTGCCGGACAACCACGCCTCGAAACGGGTGGCCGAACGCCTCGGCTCCCGCTATCTGGAACCTGCGAGGATGCCGCCACCGCTCGACACGCTGGATGTCGAGCTGTGGGGCCAGACCCGCGACGAATGGCGCGCACGGCGCCGTGGAGCGTACCCATGACCCGTCATTCCCCGCCGCAGGACGTCGACCCCGTCACGCTCTACGGCATGTCGCTCTCCGGCAACTGCTACAAGCTGCAGCTGCTGATGGCCCAGCTCGGCCGCGACTACGTCTGGGAAGAGATCGACATCACCCGCGGCGAGAATCTCTCGCCCGAATTCCTGGCGATGAACGACCGCGGCAAGGTGCCGGTGATGAAGTTGCCCGACGGGCGCACGATGGCCGAATCCAACGCCATCCTGCACTACCTCGCCGAAGGTTCCGAACTGCTGCCCACCGACCCGTGGGAGCACGCCAAGACCCTGCAGTGGCTGTTCTTCGAGCAGTACAGCCACGAGCCGTACATCGCGGTGGCGCGCTTCATCCGCATGTTCCTGCCGCACGACCACCCGCGCCGCGCGCAGCTCGACGCGCTGACTGCCTCCGGCAATGAAGCGCTGGCGGCGATGGAGCGGCATCTGGCCCGGCTGCCGTGGTTCGGCGGCGAGCGCTACACCATCGCCGACATCGCCCTGTTCGCCTACACCCACATCGCCGAAGACGGCGGCTTCGACCTGGCGGCATACCCGCGCATCGAAGGCTGGATCAAGCGGGTGATGCAGCGCCCGGGCTTCGTGCCGATGCGCGTCGCCGACCGGCCCGAATCATCGTGACGGCCCTGCCTCGCTCGTAGAGCTGAACGCAGTTCCGCTTCACCATCCATCCAAGCATCTTCGCAGCGGATCTTCGATCCGCTCTACACAGGCAAGATCGTCCATATGTTCGCCACCGTTCCGAACCCCATCCCGGCCCGCATGAAGGGCCTGAACCGCGCCGAGATCTGCGACGTCAATTTCCAGGAGTTCGTGAAGGGCTGGAGCGGGCAGGTGCAGCCGGCGCCGGCTGCCGAGGAATCCATCCTCGAGGGCAGCGCGCTGGATGCGCAGGGCTTCCGCGAACTGTTCGAGTCGCAGCTGATCTCGCGACATCTCGATCTGATGGCCCGCGTGCTGCGCGTGCAGAACAAGGTCTTCTACACCATCGGGTCCTCGGGCCACGAAGGCAATGCGATGGTCGCGCGCCTCGCCCGCCACACCGATCCGGCGTTCCTGCACTACCGTTCCGGCGGCTTCATGGCCGAGCGTTTCCGCAAGCTGCCCGGCATGGACCCGGTGATGGACTCGGCCCTGAGCTTCGCGGCCAGCGCCGAAGACCCGGCCAGCGGCGGCCGGCACAAGGTCTGGGGCAGCAAGCCGCTGTGGGTGCTGCCGCAGACCTCCACCATCGCCTCGCATCTGCCCAAGGCGCTCGGCACCGCGATCGCCATCGAGCATGCGCGACGCATCGGCCACGCCCTGCCGGTCCCCGACGACAGCATCGCGATCTGCTCCTTCGGCGACGCCTCCAGCAACCACGCCACCGCGCAGACTGCGTTCAACGCCGCGGCCTGGACCGCCTACCAGAAGCTGCCCGCACCGGTGCTGTACGTGTGCGAGGACAACGGCATCGGCATCTCGGTGAAGACGCCCGACGGCTGGGTGGCGCGCAATTTCAGCAGCCGTGCGGGCCTCGACTATTTCTATGCCGACGGCCTCGATCTTGCGACCGGCTATGGCCAGGTGCGCACTGCCATCGAGCACTGCCGCCGCACGCGGCGTCCGACCTTCCTGCACCTGCGCACCACGCGGATCATGGGCCACGCCGGCACCGACTTCGAGATCGAATGGCGCAACATCGAAGAGCTGTGCGCGGTGGAAGCCAGCGACCCGCTGCTGCGCAGCGCGGCGATCGCGCTGGAATCGGGGCTGATGTCGCAGGACGAGATCCTCGGCCTGTACGAAGCCCTGCGCACCAGGTGTTTCGCCGCCGCCGAAGACGCCGACCGCCGTCCGCGCCTGACCACGCTCGAGGACGTGATGAAGCCGCTGGCGCCGTACACGCCCGATGCGGTGCAGGCCGAAGCCGCGCGCAGCGTCGATGTCGAGAAGCGCGCCGCGGCCTTCGGCGGCGAGGCGAAGCTGCCCGAGCGCCAGCCACCGAAGCATCTGGCGATCCAGATCAACCAGGCGCTGCACGACCTGTTCGTCAAATACCCGGAAACCCTGCTGTTCGGCGAGGACGTGGCGCAGAAGGGCGGCGTGTACACGGTGACCAAGGGCCTGCACAAGGCGTTCGGGCCGAAGCGCATCTTCAACACCCTGCTCGACGAGACCGTGATCCTCGGCCTGGCCCAGGGCTACGCCAACATGGGCATGCTGCCGATGCCCGAAATCCAGTACCTGGCCTATTTCCACAACGCCTGCGACCAGATCCGCGGCGAGGCGGCCAGCCTGCAGTTCTTCAGCAATGGCCAGTACCGCAACCCGATGGTGATGCGCATCGCGTCGCTGGGTTACCAGCGCGGGTTCGGCGGGCATTTCCACAACGACAACTCGATCACCGCGCTGCGCGACATCCCGGGCCTGATCGTCGGTTGCCCCTCGCGCGGCGACGATGCGGCCACGATGCTGCGCACGCTGATGGCGCTGGCCAAGGTGGACGGGCGTGTCTGCGCCTTTCTCGAACCAATCGCGCTGTACATGACCAAGGACCTGTACGCGCCCGGCGACGGGCTGTGGCAGACCGCCTACCCCTCGCCCGAGCAGGCGATGACGCTGGGTGAGGGCAGGGTGTACGCCCCCGAAAACGGCAGGCCCGAAGACGGCGGCAGCGGCGACGATCTGGTGATCTTCACCTACGGCAACGGTGTGCCGATGAGCCTGCGCGCCGCGCGTGCGATCACCGCGAAGCATGGCTGGAGTGTGCGCGTGGTCGACCTGCGCTGGCTGGTGCCGCTCAACGAGGCCTTCATCCGCGAACAGGCCGCGACGGCCAGACGCATGCTGATCGTCGACGAAGGCCGACGCAGCGCCGGCGTGGGCGAGGGCATCGTCACGGCGATCGTCGAAGGTGGCTACGGGGCCCGCCCGTTCCGGCGGATCACCGGCGCCGACACCTTCACCCCGCTGGCCGGGGCGGCGTTCCTGGTGATTCCGTCCGAAGACGACATCGTGGCGGCGGCCGATACCCTCGACTGAGCCGGGCGTGCCGATGCGTGCGGCGGACACGGTGATTTGCGCCGAGCAAGTTACGAAGTCGTTAAATCATGGCGGTCCGGGCCAAACGATTCAGGTCCGGCTGAGGCTCGGCACCCATAATCCGGTGTGGAATACGTGTCAGGATGGCCGCTGGCGCCGCCATTCATGCCCCTGCCGAACGCCCGTTCGCAGCCCAATGCCGTAAGCCCGCGCGAGGAGAGTCCGCCATGGCACAACAGTCCGAAAAGTCCGATGCCGAGCTCAGTCAGGCCGACCAGCGCAGGCTGGAGGAGTACAAGGAGATGGTGGCCAAGAACATCCGCAGCCACACCGACGACTGGGACGGCGTGAACCTCAAGGCCATGTCCATGGGCATGCTGGTGGCCATCAAACGCGACGCGGTGAAGGAAGACGGGCACTCGCTCGACCACAGTCGCGACATCGACGGCGTGGTCGCGGCGAATGGCCCGGGCGGGCGCGGGGGCGTGGTCGTCTACCAGGACGGCCGGGATCTGATCAACACCCTCTACATCGACCGCCACGACCTGACGATGTCCGAGGCGCGCAATATCAACTCGCTCCAGGAATTGAACATGACCCTGCGTCAGCAGGAGCAGCAGGAGCGCATGCAGCAACAGCAGCTTCAGCAGGACCAGCGCCAACAGGGCGAGCAGCGCGACATCCTCACCATGGGCACGCGCTGAAGGCGCCGCGCGTCAGCGCTCCAGTCCCCCGGTCAGCCCCACCTGCCGCCACGACGCCCCGCCTTGCGCGGGGCGCGTCGTTTCTGCGCCATCGACACCGCCGCCGGCTTCGACCGTCGCCTCGCGCTGCAGCGGCAGCACCGCAAGCGCCCGCCTGCCTTCGGCGCAGACCACCGTGCCGATGACGGGCGCCTCGGCATCGTCGCCCTCGCGCAGCGGATCGCCTGGCTGCGCAGGATTGTCGGTGTCCACCAGCCCCAGACCGCGCTTCGCCTGGCCGAGGAAATGGGTGCGGGCGACGATTTCCTGGCCCGGATAGCAGCCCTTCTTCACGCTGAAGGCACGCAGTCGGTCCAGGGAGAGCTGCTGCGGGGTCCACTGCTCGCGCTGCGAGGCGTCCAGCCGCGGCCAGCCGTGGCTGAGGTCGTAGCGGCGCCACTCGGCAATGGCGGCCTGGGCGTCTGGAGCGGCGTCGATCGAGATGCGCAGGCTGCGCGGGCCGCCGTCGCCGCCCACGTCCAGCAGCAGGCCGCCTTCGGGCAGGACGAGGATGCGGTTGTTGCGCTCATCGGCCGTCATGCCTTCTTCGACGCCTGCGTGGGCGGGCGCGAAGCGGCCGCAGACGCACAGGTCCGCACGCACGGTGATCGTCAGCTTGCTGCGAAACACGAAACGGCGCAGGCGCTCGGCAAGTTCGGCCGGATCTGCATCCGGAACCAGCAGCCACACCGTATCGGGTGCAGGCCGCAGCAGGGCAAACAGCGCGATCACCCGGCCCTTGGGGGTCAACCAGCCGGTCCATTGCCAGCCGCCATCGGCCACCGCCATCACATCATTCATCAGCTGCGCCTGGACGAAGGCCACGGCATCCCGGCCCTCCAGCGTCAGGATCGAGTGGTCGGGCAGGGCGAACCATTCGGACGCCAGGTGGGCCTGGCGTCCGCTTTCCGCCCCGGATTCGACCATGGGCGCGCGGGATGGGGTGTTCTGCGGGTTGTCCGGCATTGGCGGCGGGACTTAAACTTGAGGGTTCAGGAAACACGCAATGATAGGCCATCCCGATCCGAATCCAGACCCATCGCTCGATCCGCCGCCGGCTTCACCGCCGCAGGCGGGGTCGACTGACGTCCCCGATCCGCAGCCGCTGGCGGATGCCGAGGTGGGGGCTCCCGTCGAAGTCGGCGGGCGCGATGGCCCGGACCCCACCCGCTACGGCGATTGGGAAAAGAACGGCCGGTGCATCGATTTCTGAGCCGGATCTCCACTACGATCCGGGGCCAGTCATTTCCCGGCATTCCTTGCGTCGTGTCCCCCAATCACTCCGTCTTTCCACTTCCTTCTCTACCTGACCCGGGCGTCCTCCCACGATGAGCAAACGCGCACGTCCCATCTCACCCTTCATGCTGGGGCAGTTCTATCGCTTCCAGATCACGAGCGTGATGTCGCTCATGCACCGCGTCAGCGGCGTGATCC
>ERZ1066122.1226-NODE-1226-length-21625-cov-8.275012_pt1 | contig 21625 bp, 21 predicted proteins | sample MGYA00382769_ERZ1066122 | MGnify/ENA primary metagenome ERZ1066122 (study PRJEB33369, sample SAMEA5778352) | biofilm metagenome | biome: Industrial cooling water; feature: Water cooling tower basin; material: Biofilm | place: United Arab Emirates | collected... | reverse complement strand
CTAGTGCGCTAGTGCGCTAGTGCGCTAGTGCGCTAGTGCGCTAGTGCGCTAGTGCTGGAGTATGCAATGATGAAGTTAGCTCGAACTCCCCTCCCCGGAGGGGAGGGGTGCCCCGAAGGGGCGGGGTGGGACAATGCGGTTGGGCAATGCGGTTGCACCACGATGGCCCACCCGCCGTAGCCCAGCCGCCGTGATCGCCCCACCCCCAACCCCTCCCCATCCGGGGAGGGGAGCTTGTTAGTTACCGGCAGCCACAGCTCCACATCCTCACATCCCCACATCTTTTCAATGTTCATCGGGTAAACGAGCGAAACAACGAATCGACTTTCATCTGCACCACGCCCACCACGGCTTCCTTGAAGATGCCTTTGCTCATCTTGCTTTGGCCGCGGGTACGGTCGGTGAATACGATGGGGACTTCCTCGATGCGGAAGCCGTAGCACCACGCCAAAAATTTCATTTCGATCTGAAACGCATAGCCGACGAAACGGATGTGGTCGAGCGGGATGGTGCGGAGCACGTCGGCGCGGTAGCACTTGAAGCCGGCGGTGGTGTCGTGGACGGGCATTCCGGTGATCATCCGCACGTACATCGACGCAAAGTAGGACATCAGCACCCGCGACATCGGCCAGTTCACGACGTTGACGCCATTGGAGTAGCGCGAGCCGATGGCCACGTCGGCGCCGGGCCTGGCGTCGGTGCCGAGGCAGGCGGCGAGCAGGCGCTCGAGATCGAGGGGGTTGTGCGAGAAATCGGCATCCATCTCGAAGATGAAGGCATAGTCGCGCGCCAGCGCCCACCGAAAACCGTGGATGTAGGCCGTGCCCAATCCCTGCTTGCCGGGGCGCTCTTCCAGAAACAGCCGCCCGCCGAACTCTTCCAACAAGCCTTTCACTACGTCGGCGGTTTTGTCGGGCGAATTGTCATCGACGATGAGCACGTCGAAGCCCGACGGCAGGCCCATCACGGCCCGAATGATCAGCTCGGCATTCTCGCGCTCGTTGTAGGTAGGAATGACGACGACCGCCCGGGCTGCATTCATACGCCAAAGAAACGGCAGAATGGCGGCACTGGTGGTGTGGCGCCCGGTGGCTGGGGGTAGGGCACTGTAAAAACGCAGGGCCGAGGTTAGGCAATGCGGTTGGGTTGTGGCGGTTGGGCACGTAACACCGAGTATCACTCGGTGACGGCGGCTGAGCGTCGGCGGCTAAGCGCCGCTTAACCACGTTGCCCAACCGCCGTCACCGAGTGATACTCGGTGTTACGTGGCCCAACCGCCTTGCCCATCCGGGGAGGGGAGTTTTTTAGGTAGTGGCAGCCGCATCGGCGATCAGCCGCTCGGCTACTTTCCGCGCGCGCACCACCACGTCGGGCACCCCTACACCGGCTGCCCAGTTGGCCACGGCAAACACGCCGGCGGCTTCGAGCGCCGGCAGGGCGGCGCGCACCGGCCGGATGTGCGCGTCGAGCTGCGGAATGGCCCGCGCCCAGCGGGCGACGTGCCGAAAGGTGGGCACCGCCGAAATGCCGTACAGGGCGCGCAGCTCGGCATCGATGGCGGCCGTCAGCTCGTCGTCGGGCAAGTCGGCGGCGGTGGGCGCCTGGTCGCCGCCGACGAAGGTGGTCAGGAGCACCTCGGTGGGCGGGCACCGCGCGGGGTAGAGCGACGACGACCAGATGGTGCCCGCCGCCCGCCGTCCCTCGGCGCGGGGGTAGAGGGCGCCGAAACCGTCGAGCGGGTGCGCCACGGCGGCGCGCGGGTAGGCCAGATACACGGCCGCCATCGGCGGGTGGCGCACGACGGCCAGCGCCTCGGCGAAGGCCGGAAAAGCGCCCCGGAGCAGCGGCGCGGCGGCGTGGGTGGGCAAGGCGAGCACCAGGCGGCTGTAGGTGGGGTGCGGCGTGGGGCGGCCGTCGGCGCGGGTCAGGCGGAAGCCGTCGGGCGCGGATCGTACGCTCGTGATGGCAGTTCCCTGATGCAGGTGGCGCAGTGCGGCGGCCAGCGCGCGCGGGAGCTGCCCGGCGCCTTCGCGGAACGACACGATGCGCCGCCGCGCGGTAGTGCCCCCGTCGGCGGCGGCCGATTGCCGGGCGCTCTTCATCAGGCCGCGCACTACGGAGCCGTGCGCGTCGGCGAGGGCGGCCACGCGCGGCAGGGCTTCGCGGAGCAACAACTTGGCGGGGTCGGCGGCCCACACGCCCGCCACGAACGGGTCGAGCGCCCAGCGCACGACTTCCGGCCCGAATCGCTCGGCAAAAAAATCGGCCGCCGTGACGTCGGGCGGCACCGGCGGGCCGGGGCGGCGCAGCAACTCAAGCAGCAGCCGCACCTTCGTTTTCAGGCTGAAATAGCCCGACGTCAGCAGCGCGGGCGGGGAGGACGGAAGCTGCCGCAGGCGCCCGCCGCGCAGCACGTAGCGGTGGACGCTCACGGCGGCCGTGTCCACGACGGCATCGGTCAGGCCCGCGTCCTCGATGAGCTGCGCCAGCTCCGGGCTGAGCTGCAACGAGTTGGGGCCGACGTCGAGCAAGTACGGGCCATATTGAGCCGACTCGATGGTGCCGCCCACGCGCGCCGGATCGGCCTCAAACACATCGTAGGGCACCCCGGCGCGTTGCAAAGCAAACGCCGTGACCAGGCCGCCCAGCCCCGCCCCGATGATGGCAATAGGTGGCGGGGTGGGTGTTCGGTCTTGGGTGTTCGGTCTTGGGAGAAGCAATGGGTTACGGGCTGCCGCGCAAAAGTACCCGCCGGCCCGCCCGACCTTCGTGCCTGATTCTGTCGCTTCGCCGATGCATACCGATCACCCCCCACTACCCAACACCCAACACCCAACACCTTCCAATCGGGCCGTCTTCCTCGACCGCGACGGCGTACTCAACCGCGAACGCGGCGACTACACGTGGCGCATCGACGATTTCGAGGTGCTGCCCGACGTACCCGCCGCGCTGGCGGCGTTGCGGGCGGCGGGGTTTCGGCTGATAGTGGTCACCAACCAGGCGGGCGTGGCGAAGGGGCTGTACTCGATGGCCGACGTGGACGCTTGCCACGCCAAGTTACAGGCGGCCGTGGATGGGGCAATAGATGCGTTTTACGTAGCAACCAGCCACCCGAGCGTGTCGGAATCGCTGGGGCGCAAGCCCGGGTCATTGCTGCTCGAGAAGGCAATCGCGCGGTTTGGGCTGGTCGCGGCCCACTGCTGGATGGTCGGCGACCGGGGGCGCGACATCGAGGCCGGGCGGCGCGCGGGCGTCCGCACGGTGCGGGTGGGCGAGGTGGCGCCCGACGATGCGCTGCCGCTGCCCGATGCCTTCGCCGCCGACCTGGGGGCCGCCGCCGCGCTGATTTTGCAGGGGTCGGTATGAGCGAAAACGCCTCAGCCGGGCCAAACGCTAGGGTTCGGCCCGGCTGAGGCGGGAATGTTGGGGTAAGCGGCGGCGCCTCGCGGCGCGGGGCTTAGGCGCGCCTGGCTACCGGCGCGGGCTTGGCGGGCGCCGACTTGCTGTACGCGGGGCAGGTCTCGACTTTGCAGGCCGAGGCGCCGAGCAGCAGGGCGGCAATCGCCAGCAGGGCAAACTTTTTCATCACGGGTATTTTGTGGCGGTGGCGCTCAAAGCCGCGCACCGGCCTTGATGGTTTCAAAGTTACGGCGGGAATGTGGTTGTGGGGTGGAGTTGGGTGGTGGGTTATATCACGATACATCGGCCGTCATCCTGAGCGAAGCGAAGGACCTTCCCGCCAGCTTGGCCCGCTGCCCCGCTCTGGCCCGACTGTTTGAGAAACGTCCGACGCGGTAGCGAACGCGCGCAACAGCGGCCAGTCTGCACAAGAGGTGCCTTCCGCTCAAAATGAAAGGCGGGGGAGGGCGTTTTTGTCGAGGGGCGGGCCAGAGTGGGGCAGCGGGCTGGAAGGCGGGAAGGTCCTTCGCTCCGCTCAGGATGACAATCGTAGGAGGATGACGCCCTTTTGCAACATGCTCTACCACCTCGCCACTTCACCACCACCTACCACCCACCACCTACTTCTGATACCCCAAAATCCTCAGCATCGACTCCGGCGACTGCTCCGGCGCGAACTCCCACGAATCGAAGGTGCCGTCGTCCTTCCGGTCGATGATGACGTGGCGCGGCGACGGAATGAGGCAGTGCTTGATGCCGCCGTAGCCGCTCAGGCTCTCCTGGTAGGCGCCCGTGTGGAAGAAGCCGATGTAGAGCGGCTCTTCGGGGGTGATGTTCGGCAGGAACACCTGGTAGGAGTGCGTCTCGGAGTTGTAGTAATCCTGCGAGTCGCAGGTGAGGCCGCCGAGCTGCACCCGCCGGTAGGTGTTGGTGAGTTGGTTGATGGCCAGCAGGATGTAGCGCTGATTGAGCGCCCACGTATCGGGCAGGTTCGTGATGAACGAGCCGTCGATCATATACCATAGCTCCTTGTCGTTCTGGAGCTTCTGGTCGAGGATGGAGTAGAGCATCGCGCCGCTCTCGCCCACCGTGAAGATGCCGAACTCGGTGAAGATGTGCGGCTCGGGTACGTTTTCCTCGCGGCAGATGCGCTGGATGGTGCGTACCACCTCTTCGATCATATACCGATAGTCGTACTCGTTCTGGATCGAGGTTTTGATCGGCAGGCCGCCGCCGATGTCGATGGTGTCGAGCGTGTCGCAGACCTTCCGCAGCTCGCAATACTTGTGGACGAAGCGGCTCAGCTCTGACCAATAGTAGCTCGTATCCTTGATGCCCGTTGAGATGAAGTAGTGGAGCATCTTGAACTCGAAGCGCGGGTCCGGGGCGATTTGCTCGACGTAGAGGCGCATCGCGTCGTCGTAGCGAATGCCGAGGCGCGAGGTATAGAACTGAAATTTCGGCTCCTCGTCGCTCGCCAGCCGCATCCCGACGCGCACTTTGCCGCTGGGCGTACGGAGGTGGGTTTTGTAATACTCGATTTCGTCGAGGTTGTCGAGGACGGGCGTACAGTTGCGGAAGCCGTCGTTGAGCAAGTCGCTGATCCAGCCGCGGTATTGGTCGCGCTTGAAGCCGTTGCACACGATGTGCGTCTCTTTGGAAAGCTTGCCCGCCGCGTACAGCGCGCGGATGATCGGAATGTCGAACGCCGACGAGGTTTCGATCTGCACGTCGTTCTTCAGCGCCTCTTCGAGCACGAAAGAGAAATGCGACGATTTGGTGCAGTAGCAATACGTGTACGACCCCTGATAATTGAGCTTCTGAATGGCCTCGCCGAACAGACGTTTCGCCTTCTGAATCTGGCTCGAAATCTTCGGCAGGTACGTGAGCCGCAGCGGAGTGCCGTACTGCCGGATGAGGTCGAGCAGGGGCAGGTCGTGGAAGGTCATCTGCCCGTCCGGGGCGACGTGAAACTCGTCGGTCGGGAAGTCGAAGGTTTGGTTGATGAGGTCGATGTAGCGATCCATTGGGGAGAAAAAAGCGATGTAGGGGCGGGCCTTGTGCCCGCCCGTGCGGTGGAAGGCTCGGCGGTTCGTGGTGAGCGGGCGGGCACAAGGCCCGCCCCTACGATAATCGGTAGTGCCAAAGTTGCACCCGAAACCACCGACCTTTGTGTTATCACCCTTCCCACCGGCTTTCCCTCTCACCCTCCCACCTTTCCCTCTCAATGGACGGTATTCGCCCCATTCGCATTCTCGAAAACCGTTCGGAGCTGGGCGCCGGCACACGCGGCGCCTCGCTCGGCATCGATGCGCTCAAAATCGCGTGCCTCAATCAAGGCTCTGATTACTTCTACGACCACCGCTCGACGCGCATCCCGGACCTCAATTATTTGATGTTCGAGGAGGAAGATTCGTTGATTCCGTACGCCCGCTACGCCGACGGTATCCTGTCGGTGCTCAAAAACGTGGCGAACGCGGTGTCGAACACCCTCAAAGACGGCCAGTTTCCGCTGGTGCTCGCCGGCGACCATTCTTCTGCCGCCGGCACCATCGCGGGCATCAAGGAAGTGTATCCGAACGCGACGCTCGGGGTGGTGTGGGTCGATGCCCACGCCGACATTCATTCGCCCTACACCACACCGAGCGGCAACATCCACGGAATGCCGCTCGCCGTGGCCTTGCAGGACGACAACCTGCCGTGCCGCGTCAACGACCCCGACCCCGAGACGCTGTTTTTCTGGGAGAAGATGCAGCGCGTCGGCACCCCCGACCCGAAGCTGCGTCCCGAGCACCTCGTGTACGTGGCCCTGCGCGACTACGAGGAGCCGGAACTGGCGGCCATCGCTCGCAACCAAAGCCGCGTGTATTGGATGAAGGAAGTCGATGAAACCGGCGCCGCCACCGTAGCGGCCGAAATTCAGCAACACCTCGCCGCCTGCGATCTGCTGTACGTCTCGTTCGACGTCGATTCGCTCGACCCGGAGTTTTCGCGCGGCACGGGGACGCCCGTCGAGCACGGCCTGAGTCTGGGGCAAGCCGCCGCCCTGCTCCGCCACCTGCTCAGCGACTCGCGGGTGGCGTGTTTCGAGATGGTCGAAATCAACCCCACGCTTGATCGGGCCAATACGATGGCGACGAATGCGTTTCGGCTGTTGGAAGAAGCCACGAAGGCGCTGGAAGCGCGGACGGCGGTGCCGCATTTGTTGGGGTAGGTGCGCGGGCCTCAGGCCCGCGCACGGCGGTCGGGCAACGCGGCTGCCTGGGAGCACCGGGCTCCAGCCTGGCCCACGGCGGTATGGCTCGCGATAGTGCCGCTGCTGTTGCTCAACCGCCGGGCGCCGGGCTGGAGCCCGGTGCTCCCGGGCGGGCGGCCGTTGTTCAACCGTCGTAGGCAGGGCTGGAGCCTAGTGCTCCCGGGCTGACGGCTGTTGCTCAACCGCCGGCGCCGAGTGATACTCGGCGTTACATTTTCTCAGCCGTCGAGCGTGTTACAGGGCCAGCCACGCGCCCGCCGCCAGCCCCGCCGCCACCAGCCAGCGGTAATAGGTCTGTACGCCCGCCTCGGGGGCGGTGGTGAGGCGCCGCCCGAGCCACGCCAGCGCGCACGCCGGGCCGTGAATCAAACCCTTATCGACAATCCAGTAGTCGAACCAGCCCGTGAGCTTGGCCCCGATGACCACGCCTTTGCCCAACCGCAACACCTGCCGGTCGAGGCTGTGCTCGTCGAAGCGGGCCACGGCGCGGGCCAGCTCCAGGGCCGCGCGCGGGCCGGTTTCGGTCCAGAAGCGGCCCAGGGCGGCTTCGGGGCGCCGCGCCCACGCCCAGCCCTCGGCCGGGCCGACGCCGCGCAGGCCGAGCGTGAGGCCGACCGCGATTAGCGTCAGACTGACCCACGCCAGCCACGCCGGACCGGTGGGGAGCGCCCGCGCGGCAGCGGCTTCGGCGGGCGTGGGCACGACCGTTGACCAGTTGAACGCCTCGTGCAGCGCCCGCGCTAGCGCGCCGCCATCGGCAGGCAGATGAAACGGCGAAGTGGGCGACAGCCAGCCCCACACCGCCAGCGCGGCCAGCGCCAGCACCGGCAGCAGCAGCGCGGCGGGTGCCTCGCGTCGGGCCGACTCACGGACGCGAGCCACCTCGAAGGCGCCGCGCGGCGCACCCAGAAACAGCAAACGGCCGTGGCGCGCAACGTAGAGCGCCGTCAGAAACACCGTGAGCAGCGCCGCGTCGGGCACGAGCCACGCCGGGCCGATGCCGGGCGCGCGGGTAGCCGCCCACGTCACGGCACCGGCCAACACGGCTTCCTTCGTGAGAAAACCCGTGGTAAGCGGCAGCCCCACCAGCGCCGCTGCCGCCACGCAATACGCCCCGAACGTGAGCGGCAGCGCCCGGCGCAGGCCGCCGAGCTGCCGCAGGTCTTGCGCGTCCAGCGCACCGGTGGCGGCGTGTTGCACGGCGTGGGTCACGATGCCCGCGTTCAGAAACAGACTGGCTTTGAAAAAGGCGTGTGCCACCAGATGAAGCGCCGCCGCCACCGGACTGCCCGTGCCCAGCGCCACGAACACGTAGCCAAGCTGCGAGGCCGTGGAGTAGGCGAGCACTTTTTTGAGGTCGGTTTGCCCGAGCGCGGCCACCGCCGCCCACACGGCCGTGACGGCGCCGACCGTCGCCACGAGCGGCAGCACGTCGGTGAGCAGCGGCCACGTGCGCGCCAACAGGTAGGCGCCCGCCGCCACGAGCGTAGCCGCGTGGAGCAGGGCCGAGACAGGAGTCGGCCCGGCCATCGCGCGCGGCAGCCACGGCGTCAGCGGCCATTGCGCCGACTTGGCGACGGCCGCCAGCACCAGGCCCGCACCCGCCAGCGGCAGCAGCCCCACGTGCTGACTGGCAAAAAACGCCCGCCCCACGAGCAGCGACGGCAGATCGAGCGGCGCCCCGCCGCCCCCCGCGTAGCCCGCGAGCAGCAGCCCCATCGCCGCAAACAGCCCCAGATCGCCCAGCCGATTCAGCAGAAACGCGCTCCGCGCACCGCGCTTCGCGTCCTCACTTTCCATCCAGAAACCAATCAGCAGGTACGACGTGAATCCGACGATTTCCCAGCAGAGCGTGAGGGCCAATAAGTCGCGGGCGAGCACCAGCCCGAGCATTGCCGCCACGAACACGCTCAGCAACCCGAAAAACGTGGCGTAGCGGCGCTTACTGTGCAGGTACTTTGCGGCGAAAACCGCCACCGGCAGCGCCACCAGCGGCACCAGCACGAGCATCGTGCGGCTCAACCCATCGAGCCAGATACCGGCCGAAAACGCTGTTTTGCCGATGCTGAACCACGCCCACGTACTGCCCACGCCGGCCTTGCCCCACTCGTGAGCTGCCACGTAGGTCGCCACGCCCAGTGCCCCGCCAAAGCCCGCGATTGCCGACCCGGCTGCCAACGCTCGCAGCCGCTCGCCGCTGAGCAACAGCACGGCGCCGACCAGCAGCGGAATCAGGCAAACGGAGGCGGCGAGGTGTAACATCAGGGAGGAAATAGGGTGCGAAATACCAATCTGTCGGTAACGTAGGGGCGGGCCGTTGGGGTAGGGGCCCTATTGTGCCCGCCCGCACCGACGCAATGCCGCACGATGCATAATGCGCGGGCGGCACAATAGGGCCCCTACCCCAACGGCCCGCCCCTACGACACGCCGCGAGGCATCATTGCAGATTGGGCGTCCCCCACAGTCGCGCCACGCGCAGCACGATAGCCAGCGCCACGGCCGCCTCAGCCGCCGCGATGGCCATCACCAGTAACGCCCACAGCCGCCCCTGATGCAGCGGGTCGGCCGGGGCGAAATAGATGAAGTTGAGATTGGCGGCGTTGAAAAGCAACTCCACGCCCATCAGCACCACGATGGCGTTGCGCCGTGTGATGACGGCCACGAGGCCGAGGCAGAAGAGAAGTGCGGAGAGGAGGAGCAAGGGAAGGGTAAAAGGGTGAAAGGGACAAGCTTGACTCGCTCACTCTTTTACTGGGTCAGTAGCAATCGAGGCGGCAGCCACCAGCGCCACCAGCAGCAGCACTGACACGATTTCGACCGGCAGCACGGTTGTGGTGAGGAGGCCGGTGCCGGCCTCCACTACCGAGCCTTCGGGCGCCACTACGGGCACCCCGGCGCCGGCCGCGCGCCACGGCAGGCGCTCGAAATCGGCGGGGCGCAGCACGGCGGCCAGTCCGGCGAAGGCGAGGCCGCCAAGGAGCCAGCCACTGAGGCGGTTCACGGCATCGGATTGGGGGCCGCCGCGCCCGCCGGGGGAGAGCATAATGCCGAACAGCGTGAGCACCAGCACCCCGCCGACGTACGCCATCAATTGCGCGACGGCGGCCACATCGGCGCCCCAGAGCACCATCAGGCCCGCCACGGCTACCAGCGTGAGCAGCAGCGCCAACGCCGCGTGGAGTACGCGCGGTGTGAGCACGAGCCACGCGGCGCCCGTCAGTGCCAGCGCGGCGAAGGTGTAGAATAGGGCGGTTGGCATTTGTTTCTGGTTTCTGTTTTCTAGTTTCCAATGTCTAACCGATGGGCGGCCCTTTCTTCGCGGCCAGCGCGGCGGCTTTGGCAGCGGCTTTGGCGGCTTCGGCTTCAGCGGCTTTGGCGCGAGCGGCGGCGGCCTGTTCGGGCGTGAGGTCGGTGAAGTGGTGAATCATCTCGCGGATGTCCACAGTGGGCACGTCGTGAACTTTCGTCATCGTCAGGCAATCCGTCGGGCACACAGTGGTGCAGAGGCCGCAGTAGCAGCACTTGGCGAGATCGATGTCGAAGATGGGGGCGAGGAGGCGTTTTTTGGTGCCGTCGGAGGTTTCGCCGATGTCGTCGGTGGCCTTCACGGCTTCAATCGTGATGCACTGCACGGGGCAGATTTTGGCGCACAGGTCGCACACGATGCAGTCGTCGATCTCGTTGTGGAGGCGGTAGCGGCCGACTTCCGGCACCGGCACGATTTCGAGCGGGTAGCGGACGGTGGCCTCGCCCGCCGCCACTTGCGCGGGCGCGAAAAAGCCCGGCTCGCGGATGTCGCGCGCGGTGCGGCGGTGGCGGGCCGCCAGCAGGTGGCGCCACGTCAGGCGCAGGCCGGTGAGGAGGGGGCGGAGCAAAGAGCTGTAGCGCGGACTTTAGTCCGCAGTTGGATGAGGCTGTCAGGTATTGACCGACAAAAGTCGGGGTCAGCGCATATCCGCGCCACTATGCGGGAGTCCCCGTCAGGAGACACCGAACGGTAGAAGGCGAATACAGGTTGAAAAGACTGTCTCCGTCAGGGGATACCGAGCAATCGCGGGTTCGGTATCCCCTGACGGGGACATCACGCTGTGTTTATAGCGGCTGGCTACCGTTCGATGTCCCCTGACGGGGACAGGCTAACGACTGGAATGCAACAATTCGCTCACCCCAGCGTCACCCGCCACACCGCCACCGCCACCACCAGCGCCAGCCCCGCCGGCGTCAGCCACTTCCAGCACAGGCGCAGCAGTTGGTCAACGCGCAGGCGCGGGTACGTCCAGCGCGCCCAGAGTTGGCCGAAGAGCAGCACCAGCACTTTCAGCAGCAGCCAGAAGGCGCCCCACGCCACGCCCGGCAGAGTGCCGGGGGCGCCGGTGGTCCAGTCGGCGAGGCGCGCGGGGCCGAGGTTGGGCAGCGGCGTATTCCAGCTTCCGAGGAAGAGCACGGCGGCCGTCACGCACACGAGCACCATCATCGCGTACTCAGCCAGGAAGAGCGCGGCGTAGCGGAAACCGGAGTATTCGGTGTAGATGCCCGCCACCAGCTCCGATTCGGCTTCCGGCAAATCGAACGGCGCGCGGTTGCACTCGGCCAGCGAGGCGAGGTAGTAGATGACGAAGCCGACGCCGAGCAGCGGCATTCTGACGATGTTCCAGGTCAGGATGCCGCCCACGCGCGTCACGTCCAGCCCGAGGGCTTTGATGCCGAACAGGTAATTCGCATCGGGCGAGAGGATGCCTTGCTGATAGCTGAGCGCCTGCAAATCGAGCGAGCCGCCGAGCAGCGCCACGGCCAGCACCGCCAGCCCAATCGGGATTTCGTAGCTCACGATTTGCGCCACGCTCCGCAGCGCCCCGAGCACCGCGAACTTGTTGGCCGACGAGAAGCCCACCAGCAGCAGCCCCACCACATCCAGGCTCACGATGGCGAGCAGGTAAAACACGCCCGTGGGCGCCCCGCTCGGCTGGGCGCCGGGCGCCAGCGGCAGCACCGCAAACCCCGCCAGCACCGCCGCAAACACCAGCACCGGCGCCAACCGAAACAGCCACGGATCGGCTGCCGCCGGCACCACGAACTCCTTTTGCAACAACTTCAGAACATCGGCCGCCGGCTGGAAAACGCCGTACGGCCCGGCCAGCTCCGGCCCCACGCGGTCTTGCATCCACGCCGCCACTTTGCGCTCGAAATACGCCGTGACGATGACGACGGTGAGCAGGAGCGCGAGCGTGATGGGGAGAGCGAGCAAGGTGGGTGAGTGGTGAGGTGGGGTGGTGGGGACGGTCTTGGGTGGCCCGGCCGCTGTGGCCGTTGCCGCGTAGCCCAGGGTAGCAGTCCCTACGGGGTTGCTACCCTGGGCTACGCGCGGGTTGCTACACCACCGGCGTTACTACTGTGGGTCACGGCGGCTGGGCGGCAAACCGCACACCTCCCGAGGGTCAGCCGCCCGGCGTACTCACCGAAACTTCCGATCCTTATGCCGAGGCCCGCGTTTTTCAACCCGAATCTCGCCCGCTCCGGGGTACCGCTGCGCCAGTGCGCGGGTCTGCTCAAACCACACGGGGTCGCCATCGACGGCATCCACCACGGGGCCGGTCAGGTTGGAGAGCAGCCACCACGACCGAAATATTACCTCGCCCCGGTTGGCTTCCACCTCGATGCGGCAGCGCGTGGGCACATCGGCTTTCACGAGCGGCTCGGTGCTGATGATGCCCTTGCGGACGTCGAAAACGGCAATCGGAATCGTATCGGCCAGCAGAAGCTGCTTGACCTTCTCGATGGCCACGGCCGGTTTGTCGGTGGTTTTCACCACGATGGTGTTCATCCCGTTGACCGGGAGCGTCTGGGCCGCCGCGCGGGGCACACCGCCCAGGCACAGCGCCGCGACCAGCACAAAAGACTTCAACGCATTCATCGGCGGCAAGCTACGGCCGGCGCGCCGATTGGCCCGCCGCCGCTGGGCGAGTGGACGTCAGGAGGGCCTGAATGCGCGGATGGAGTACGTGAGCGGCAGCTTGCCTTCAAGTCCCTGAATCTGAAAGCGATTCGGCCCGACTTCCACGGTGCGGGCAAAGCAGTTCCACGGCGAAAAGTCGAACTCGTGCAAAAATTCCACTACCAGCCCCGCGCCGGTGAGGGCGTTCAGTACGTCGCCGAGGGGGTGGTTCCAACTGTACTCGTCCTGCCGGATGGGTGCGTCGCGGTCGGCGTAGGTGCCGGCGGTTTGCTCGTCGATGACGCCCGTGTTGAAGTACGAGTACGTCAGCGCGCGCAAGTCGTTGTCGAACATCCACACCACCGGATGAAACTCGGCCAAATACAAAAAGCCCCCCGGCCGCACACAGGCCGCTGCCGCCGTGGCCCAGCGCCCGAGGTCGGGCAGCCACCCGAGTACGCCGTAGGAGGTGAACACCACATCGAACTGCCGCCCGCCGACGGCCAGAGGCGCATCATAGACGTTGGCTTCGACGAACTCGGCCGCCAAGCCCATCTCCGCCGCCAGCGCGCGGGCGGCAGAGATGGCTTCACCCGAAAAATCGAGGCCCGTGACGGTGGCCCCGCGCCGTGCCCACGCCAGCGTGTCTTGCCCGAAGTGGCATTGCAGGTGCAGCAGCGTCTTGCCCGCCACGTCGCCGACCTCGGCCAGCTCAATCTCGCGCAACGATTCGGCGCCCGCCCGGAAGCCCGCCACGTCGTAAAACCCGCTCGGGAGGTGGGCGGCGGTGCGGGCGTCCCAGAGGGCGCGGTTGGCGGAGAAAAAAACGTCTTCCATTGCAATGAAAAATGGTAGAGGCGGGCCGTTGGGGTAAGGGCCTTATTGCGCCCGCCCGTGTGCTTTGCGTTGCCACACCGTCGTAGGGGCGGGCACAAGGCCCGCCCCTACGATTGCGGGTTCGGCGTTACTCCCACAGCCGGTAATGCTCCAGGTGCACCGGCCGCTTGAAAAACAACCGCGTCGATTCCTCAAAGGAGCGCGTGAAATCGGAGACGTAGAAATGGTGGCGCGGCGGAAAATCGCTCGGCGCCAGCAGGTCGGCGGCTTGCAGGGTGCGCCGCACTTCGGCGGCGAGCACCTGCCCGCCGTCGAGCACGGCCACCCGGCCGCCGTAATACGCCTCAATCTGCGCCCGAATCAGCGGGTAGTGCGTACAGCCGAGCAGCAACGCCTCGATGCCGTGTAGCTCGGGCTGGCTCAGGTACGAGCGGATGACCTCCTCCGACACGCTCGAATCGTGGAAGCCGTCCTCAATCATCGGCGCCAGCAGCGGCGTGGCGAGCGCGTGGAGCCGGATGCCCCGGTCGAGCGCGTCGAGCTTTTTGCGATAGACGTTCGACGAAACCGTCTGGCGCGTGGCAATCAGCCCCACGGCCTTGCCCGCGTACGCCTCGCCGACGTGCCCCACGAGCGGCTCTATCACGTTGAGCACCCGCGCTTTGGACCCCACGTACTCGCGCACCAGCTCGGCGGCGGCGGCCGACGCCGAGTTACACGCGATCACGATCAGCTTGCACCGCTGGCGCAGCAGCACGTCGCAGATTTTGACCGAATAGGCCTGAATCGCGGCCGTCGATTTGTCGCCGTACGGCAGGTGGGCGGTGTCGCCGAAATACACGAGCGACTCGTGCGGCAGCGCGTCGGCAATGGCCTGGGCCACCGTCAGGCCGCCGATGCCGGAGTCGAAGATGCCAATGGGAAGGTCGGGCGTCACGGGAAGAAGAGCAAAATGCGAGCACGAAGGTGCAACCCACCGCGCGCCCCGCCTCGTTTTGGGCCGGGCCGCTGCGGCTGGGTTACATTCGGCCCCGCGCGCTTATGTACTGTTCCTTTCACCCAGCTCCTTGCGTCTCCGAATGAGTGCTGTTCTGAGTGCCCTCGCCCACGCCCTCACGCAGTGGCGTGGCGCGCACCCCGGCCAACCGCCCGCCGCCATTCGCCTGGGCGAGCGCCTGCACGCCCAACTGCTGCTCGACGTAGCCGCCGCCGAAGCGCCCTTGCCCGACCTCGAAACCGAGCGCGGGCGGCCCGTGCGGTTTCAGGATGTCGAGATTTTTTGCGACGACCACGACGTGGACGCCGTGCGGGTGGTGTGAGTCGGGGGCGGCGAGGTTCGTAATCGTGCCGACCTTTGCGGCCTGAACCGGCAGGCACCCAGTCTGCCGCTGTGCTGCACTGAATGAACCTCCTCTCCGCCGATGCCGTCGGCAAATCCGTTGCCGACCGCTGGCTGTTTAAGAATCTGACCTTCGGGCTCAACCAGGGCCAGCGCGTGGCGATGGTGGGCGCCAACGGCATCGGCAAAACCACGTTGCTCAATATTCTCGGCGGCCTCGATCTGGCTGATGAAGGCCAGGTAAGCGTCCGGCGCGGCGCGCGCATCGGGTTTCTGGGCCAGAATCCGGCGCTGAACGATGCGCTCACGATTCGGCAACTGTTGTTCGGGACGCAAAACCCCGCCCTCGAAGCCATCGCGGCGTACGAGCAAGCCCTCGAAACCCACCCCGACGACGGCGACCTGCTCCAGACCCTAATGGCGCGCATCGACGAGCTGGGCGCCTGGGACACCGAAGTGCGCGTCCACCAGATTCTGAGTCGCCTCGGGGTGGGCGATATGGACCGCATCGTCGGGCACCTCTCGGGCGGCCAGCGTAAGCGCGTCGCCCTCGCGCAAGTCCTCCTCGACGAGCCGGACGTGTTGCTCCTCGACGAGCCGACCAACCACCTCGACCTGCCCACCATCGAGTGGCTCGAGAACGTGCTCGCCACCCAGGCCACCACGCTGCTGATGATTACCCACGACCGCTACTTCCTCGACCGCGTGGCCAACGAAGTGGTGGAAATGGCCGACGGCCAACTGTTCAGCTATAAAGGCAACTACTCGACCTACGTCGAGCAGAAAGCGATGCGCGAGGCGCAGCTCACGGCCGAGGTGGAGAAGGCCCGCAACCTCTACCGCAAGGAGTTGGAATGGATGCGCCGCCAACCCCAGGCGCGCGGCACCAAGCAGAAAGCGCGCATCGATTCGTTTTACGAGACCGAGAAAAAAGCCAAAACCAGCCTGTACGCGCAGGGTCTGGAGCTGAGCGTGAAAACGGCGCGGCAGGGCAACAAGATTCTCGAAGTCGAGCACCTGACCAAACGCTACGGCGCGCGGCGGGTGGTCGAGGATTTTTCGTACGTCTTCCGGCGCGGCGAGCGGCTGGGCATCGTCGGGCCGAACGGGGCGGGCAAAACCACGCTCCTCAATATGCTCGTGGGGCGGCTGGCGCCCGACGGCGGCACCATCGACACGGGCCAAACCACCGTGTTCGGCTACTACACGCAGTCGGAGCTCACCTACCGCGACGACCAGCGCGTAATCGACGTGGTGCGCGAGGTGGCCGAGGTGATCACGATGGCCGACGGCTCCGAAATCACGGCCGGGCAGCTCCTGCTGCAGTTTCAGTTCAGCGGGCCGCAGCAGTACACCTTTGTGAGCAAGCTGAGCGGCGGGCAGAAGCGGCGCCTCCAGCTCTTGCGGGTGCTGATGGGCAATCCCAACTTCCTCATCCTCGACGAGCCGACCAACGACCTCGACATCCCGACGCTCAACGTGCTCGAAGATTTTTTGATGGGTTTTTCGGGCTGCCTGCTCATCGTCTCGCACGACCGCTACTTTATGGACCGCCTCGTCGAGCAGGTGCTGGTGTTCGAGGGGCACGAGGGCCACATCCGCTCGTTCCCCGGCAACTACACCGACTACCGCGAGGCCGAAAAAGAGGCAGCCCGCGAAGCCGCCCGCGAACCGGAGGCCGCTCCAAAGACGGCCGAGAAGGCAAGCACCAAGCACGTCATCGCGCCCATCGTGCCGGCTGCCGAGGCCGCCAAAAAGCGCAAGCCCACTTTCGCCGAAAAGAAGGAGTACGAAGGTCTGGAAGGCCAGTTGGCCGCGCTCGAAACCCGCAAAAAAGCCCTCGAAACCGAGTTGACGAGCGGCACCGTCACCGACCATCAGCGCCTGCATACGCTGGCGGCCGAGATTGAAACCATCGGCGCTGAACTGGAAGAGAAAGAGTTGCGGTGGCTGGAGTTGAGCGAGTTGATGTGAATTTCTGGTTTCTGGTTTCTGGTTTGTGACCTATTGAACAAGCAACAAGAAACAAGCAACCAGCAACTCACCGCACCCCGCCGCCATTCAGCCCGAACGTGAAGCCCACTTTGCGCGGCGGCGCATTGAGCTGCTGATTTTCGAGCTTTTGCTTGACCGTAAGCTGGCGGATGGAATCGAGGTCGGGGGCGAGCAGGTCGTTGTTGACGGCCGCAATCATTGCCGACTCCACGAACGCGCGGAGCGTGGTGCGGTCGTGCTCGAGCGGTTGCACGGCGGCGCGCTCGGCCACGGGCATATTCAGCTCCTGAGCGCCTTCGAGGAAGAGCTTTTCTTCGATGTTGATGAGGAGGCGGCCCATCAGGTACCCGGTGTCCTGCAGGCGGGCGTAGCGCAGGGCGTCGGCCATAAAGTTGTAGGCCATAATGTGGCCGAAGAACCGGCGGCGGAAATCGTCGGCCACGTACTCGCTTTGCAGCAGCGGGTAATCGTCGGCGAACGTGACGATGTTGGAGTGGAGCACGAACACCAGCAAATCGCCGGAAAAGCGGATGTGAAACTCGAAATCGGAAATCGAGCGGTATTCGAGCACCACGTTTTCATCCACCGGCGTGATGCGGCGGCTCAGCTCGGCCACTATCTCTTGCGACACCTCGCGCAGCTCGGCAAACGCGGCTTGCGCGTGGCGCCAGATGGTTTGCTTGGCGGAGGCTTTCTGGCGGAGGCCGTCGAAAATCTGGTCGAGGAGGTCGTCGGGGCGCGGGGCGTCGCCGCCCGGCTCGTCGATGATGGGAAAGCGGTGGCGCACGAGAGAAGGCAAGGAGAAGGACTGAAAAAGGAGGGGGCGGAACGACGAAGTTCGGCACAAAGAATCGGCCGGGGCGCGGCGCCGTTCGGCGGCGGGCTATTTCGGCTGAACGTTGCCCAAAACTTCGCACAACCCCGCCGCGCGGCCGGCCGTTGCCTGTAGTGGCCGGCCCGATGGTCGGGACGGCAACCAGTCATTTTCATCACCATTTTTTCAATGGCACACCAGCTTCGGACCCTCGACGACTTGTTTCAGGAGCAACTGAAAGACCTCTATTCCGCCGAAACCCAACTCGTGGCGGCTCTGCCCAAAATGGCCGCCCGCGCGCAAGACCCGATGCTCCGGCAAGCCTTCGAAAGCCACCTGCGCGAAACTCAGCAGCAAGTGCAGCGCCTCGACCAGATCGGCTCGCAAATGGGCCTCGACCTCGGCGGCCATACCTGTCTGGCAATGAAGGGCCTCATCAAAGAAGGAGAGGAGATGATGGCCGAAGACGCCGAGCCGGAAGCAATGGACGCCGGCCTCATCGCGTGCGCCCAGCGGGTCGAGCACTACGAAATCAGCGGCTACGGCACGGCGCGCCACTTCGCCGAGCGCCTCGGCCACACGTCGGCCGAGCGCCTGCTCGCCCAAACCCTCAGCGAAGAGCAAAACGCGGATACGAAGCTCAACGACATCGCTAAAAACTCGGTCAACGCGAAGGCGATGTGAGGGATGGAGATGGTGAAGGGATTTGGGGGGATGTGGGGATGTGGTTGAACGCATCTGGCGCGAGTGTTCGGCCGCAGGCCGATCACTCGTGCCTGCCAATGCGGCGAGTCTCCAGACTCGCACCCGTGTTTAGTGCGGTTTAGGCGGCGGTTAGGCGGCGGAGTCTGGAGATTCCGTGCATTGGTAGGCACGAGTGATCGGCCTGCGGCCGAACACTCGCGCCAGTCACATCCTCACATCCCCACATCCTCTAATCCCTACAAATCCCTTCACCATCTCCATCCCAAAAAACGCCCGCCGACCCCACGTCGGCGGGCGTTTTCGTGCCAACCCGCGCCGAAAATGCCGCGTAGGCAATCGGCAACACCAATCAACCTCTGTTTGCTATGGCTACTTCACCTGCCTCCGAACAACCTACTTCCGGCACCACCCAATCGTCGTGGCTCGGCACAGCGCCGGTGCCCGAGTTCGCCCCGCTCACCCACGATACCACCACCGACGTGGTGGTGGTTGGGGCGGGCATCGCGGGCCTCACTACGGCGTATCTGCTGGCTGCCGCCGGGCGCCGCGTGGTGGTGCTCGACGACGGCCCCATCGCCTCCGGCGAATCGGGCCGCACCACGGCCCACCTCGCCAATGCCCTCGACGACCGGTTTCACCATCTGGAACAGCTTTTTGGGGAAGAAGGCGCCCGGCTGGCCGCCGACGCGCACGGTGCGGCCATCAGCAAAATCGAAGAAATCAGCAAAACCGAACAGATTGAGTGCGATTTCAGGCGCCTCTCGGGCTACCTCTTCGTCGGCGACGGCTGCGATGAGCAGGAACTTGACCAGGAGCAGGAGGCCGCCAGCCGCGCGGGCCTGCCCGGGGTGCGCTTGCAGGCCGAAAGCGGGCAGGCGGGGGTGCAGTGGCGCGGGCCGTGTCTGGTGTTTCCGCAGCAAGGGCAGTTTCACATCACGAAGTATCTGGCCGGACTGGCGCGCGCCATCGAGGCGCGCGGCGGGCGGGTGTGCGGGCGCTCGCACGTAGCCGAGGTGCGCGGCGGCGCCGACGCGGCGGCCGTGCTCAGCAACGGCGCCACCGTGCGGGCCGCGCAGGTGGTGGTAGCCACCAACGTGCCCTTCAACGACCGCGTGGTGATGCACACCAAACAGGCCGCGTACCGCACCTACGTGGTGGCGTTGCGGGTGCCGAAGGGCGCCATCGCGCCGGGTCTGTACTGGGACACGGCCGACCCCTACTACTACGTGCGGCTGCAAGCCACCGAGCCGGACGACACCGACGACCTGCTCATCGTCGGCGGCCTCGACCACAAAACCGGGCAGCCCGACACCGACCCCGCCCGCAAATTCGACGAGCTGACGCTCTGGGCGCGCGCCCACTTCGACGGCCTCCGCGACCGCGCCCACGCCTGGAGCGGCCAGGTGCTCGAACCCAACGACTCGCTTGGCTACGCCGGCCGCAACCCCGCCGACGATGCCAATGTCTTCATCATCACCGGCGACTCCGGCCACGGAATGACCCACGGAACGCTGGGCGCGATGATCGTCAGCGACCTCATTCAGGGCCGCGCCAACCCGTGGGCTGCCCTCTTCGACCCCGGCCGCGTCACGCTCCGCCCCGCCGCCATCAAAGAGTTTGCCCGCGAAAGCGCCAACGTCGCCGCCGAATACACCGACCTGCTCACCGGCGGCGATGTGGCTTCGGCCGACGACATCCGGCCCGGCACCGGCGCCGTGCTGCGGCGCGGCCTGAGCAAAGTGGCCGCCTACCGCGACGACGCCGGCCACCTGCACGAGTGCTCCGCCATTTGTCCGCACCTGGGGTGCGTGGTGGCGTGGAACGACCTTGAAAAAAGCTGGGATTGCCCGTGCCACGGCTCCCGTTTCGCGGCCACGGGCGCGCTGCTCAACGGCCCCGCCAACAGCGGGCTGCCGCCGGCTGCCTGACGCGCCCTCGCCGCGCGGCTTCGGCACCCCACCGCGCAGCCCCGCCATCACGCCGCGACGCTTCGTACCCCCACCGCGAAACTTCGACATACCACCGCGAAGCTTCGCCATCACGGTGCGGAGCTTTGGCGCACCACCGCGAACGTCGGCACCGGCGATGCACTCTGTTGCGCGTAATCCGCCGTGCGGGCGGGCACAATAGGGCCCCTACCCCGACGGCCCGCCCCTATGATACCTTCGGCAAGGCGGGCGGCGGCGCCAGCGGCACCTGCAATGCTTCACCATCGAGCCGAAAAACCGCCGTTCTGACGCCGCCCGCGCGGCCGGTTTCGGGGTTGTGCAGCAGCAGCGGGGCTGCTTCGGGCGCAGCCAGCGCCTGCGCCACGTCGCGCACGGCCCCGGCCGGTACGTGGCGCTTTTCCAGTTCGGCTAGGAGTTCCGCACCGTTGGCGCGGCCAATCAGCGCGCCCAACAATTCGTTGACTTGCCGCCGATGCCGCACCCGCGCGGGGTTGGTGCGGAATCGGGCGTCGTGCGCTGCTTCGGGCCGGCCAAGCGCGACCATCAGGTGCTCAAATTGTCGGTCGGAACCCACGGCCAGCACGAGGCGGGTGCCGTCAGCGGCCGTCAGCACGGTGCCGTACGGGACGATGTTGGGGTGCTCGGAGCCGAGCGGCTGCGGATTAACCCCCGCCCATAGCCAGTTGGTGGCTTGGTTGGCGAGCGAGGCCAGCGCCGCCTGCGCCAGCGATACCTCCACCAGCGCACCCCGGCCGGTGCGGGCGCGGCGGTAGAGCGCCGTCAGGATTCCCTCCTTGACCTGATGCGCGGCCAACAAATCGATCAGCGCGACCGGCATTTTCTGCGGCTCGCCCACGGTGCCGTCGGGCGCCACGGCCGCGTTGAGGTGCATAAAACCGGTTTCGGCCTGCAACACGGCATCGTACCCGGCGCGGGCCGAGTCGGGGCCGTACCCGGTAATGTGAGCGTAAATGAGACCAGCATTCTGCGCCGATAGGGTGGCGAAATCGGCGCCGAGTTTTTCGGCGTCGCCAGGCTTGTAGGAGGCGATGATGATATCAGCCTCCCGCGCCAGCTCCGCCAGTATAGCCCGGCCGGGCGGCTGCGTGAGGTCGAGCCGGCGCGAGGTCTTGCCCCAGTTGGCCGCCGCGAAGTAGGCCGACGTAGTGGCCGCCGGGTCTTCGGTGCGGAGCTTCCAGGTGCGCGTCACGTCGCCGCCGGTGCCGGGGTGCTCGATTTTGAGCACGTCGGCGCCCAGCTCGGCCAGGAACTGGCCCACCTGTGGCCCGGCCAGCACACTGGCCAGCTCCACCACGTGCAAGCCCGCCAACGGGGCAATAGATTCAGAAGGAGCAGCAAGTGATTTCACGCGGCAAACCTAAAGATGTAACACCGAGT
>ERZ1066122.1223-NODE-1223-length-21693-cov-16.096589_pt1 | contig 21693 bp, 20 predicted proteins | sample MGYA00382769_ERZ1066122 | MGnify/ENA primary metagenome ERZ1066122 (study PRJEB33369, sample SAMEA5778352) | biofilm metagenome | biome: Industrial cooling water; feature: Water cooling tower basin; material: Biofilm | place: United Arab Emirates | collected... | reverse complement strand
GCCAAGCGCGGCGACCAGCGCCTGATCTCGGTGGTGCTGGGCATCGACACCACCAACCGCACCGAAGGCTTCCGCGCCCGCGAAGAGGGCAACCTGGCCCTGCTTAACTGGGGCTTCCGCTTCTTCGAAACCCACAGCGTGTACGCCGCCGGCGCCAAGGTCGCCGACCAGGCCCTGTGGCGCGGCGCGGCCGAAACCGTCGCGCTGGGCGTCGCCGAGCCGCTGCTGGTGACGCTGCCGCGCGGCCGCTACGCCGACCTGCAGCCGACCATGGACGTGCCCAAGCAGCTGCTGGCGCCGATCGCCAAGGGCCAGGCCATCGGCACGCTGAAGCTCTCGCTCGACGGCAAGGTGGTGGCCGAGCGCCCGCTGGTGGCGCTCGAGGAGGTCGCCGAGGGCGGCTTCTTCAAGCGCATGAGCGACGATTTCTGGCTGTGGTGGGAAAGCGAATGAATTGAGGTGAAACACCGTCGTGCGCCTCGCGCGCACGACGGGCCGGGCAGTGCAGGGGGCGCGCCGGATGAGTGACCACAGATCGCCAGGCCACGCGCCTCGCCTTGCCCGCGAGGTCGCCGACACGCGCCAGCGGCTGGTGACCGGCGGCCTGTTCTACCTGCTGGGTTGGGTCGTGGTCGCGGCGCCCAGCGACGTGATGCGAAGCCATGCCGTCGCCGGCGGCCTGGTCGGGCTGGCCTTCCTGCTGCTGGCGATGCTGCGCTACTGGCCGCGGCCGCCGGCCGAGGATTCGCCGCCGGCGCAGCTGCAGGCCTGGCTCGACACGCGCTGGTGAGTGGTGCTGGCCACGGCGGCGCTGTGGGGCGGCGTGCTGTCGTGGACCCTGCTCGATCCGCACATGGCCCCGGGCCGCACCGCCGCCCTGCTGTGCACCATCGCCTTCGCCACCGCGTTCGCGCACAACTACAGCCTGCGGCTCGGCCGGGCGGCCCTCGGCATCGCCATGATCTACGTGCCGGCGCCGGTGCTGATGCCCTACGGCGGCGAAAGCCTGTCGGTGGTGGTCACGCTCGGGGTCTACACCGTGTACCTGGGCCTGGTGATGGTGCGCAGCTACCGCGAGTACCAGGCCCAGCTCGACCTCTACGACCGCGTGCGCAACCAGCGCGACGAATTCGAGACCCTCAGCCGCGTCGATCCGCTGACCGGCCTGGCCAACCGCCGCTACTTCAGCGGCGCGCTCGAGCACCTGCTGGCCGAGTGCCGTGGCCGCCAGCAGCCGCTGGCGATGCTGGTGATGGACCTTGACCACTTCAAGGTCGTGAACGACGAGCTGGGCCACGACGCCGGCGACGTCTGCCTGGCGCGCTTCGCCGACCGCATGCGCGAGGTGTTCACGGCGCCCGGGGTGCACCTGGCGCGTTTGGGCGGCGAGGAGTTCGGCGTGCTGTTGCCCGGACTCGACGCCCGTACCGCCGCCGAGTCGGCCGAGCGCATGCGCGCCAGCCTGGAGCGGCATCCGCTGCAGCTGCGCGAGGGTCCGCTGGCGATCACGGTCAGCATCGGCGTCGCCAGCCTGGCCCCGGGCAGCCGCGCCGAGGGCACCGACCTCTACCGGGCGGCCGACCGCGCCATGTACCAGGCCAAGTCCGACGGCCGGAACCGCGTGCGGATCGACCTGGGCACGGCCTGAGGCGCGGCCCGCCGAGGCTTGGGAGGCGCCGTCCGCGCCCCCATAATGGAGGCCATGAGCATCCAGTCCGACAACCCGGAGCACGGGTTCCAGTTCCCGGGCATCTTCGAGGTCAGCGCGATGGGTTCGGCCGAGGCCGACCTGCATCTCGTCGTGCCCATGGTCCTCGAGGCCCTGGGCCTGACCATCTACCGCGAGCGCCTGCGGGTGAAGCCGTCGGCGAAGGGCAACTACGTCTCGGTGACCGTGGTCTTCGAAGCCCACTCGCGCGAGGACTACGACGCGGCGCACGGCGCCCTGCGCGAACACCCGGCGGTGAAGTGGACGCTGTGAGCGCAGCCTGCCCCGTGGCGGGCGAGGCGCCCGCGGTCGTGCGCGAGTGGACCATCCGCACGCTCGGCCGCCAGCCCTACGCGCCGGTCTGGCGGGCCATGCAGCGCTTCACCGACGCCCGCGGCCCCGACACGCCCGACGAACTCTGGCTGGTCGAGCACGATCCCGTGTTCACCCTGGGCCAGGCCGGCAAGCCCGAGCACGTGCTGGCCCCGGGCGACATCCCGGTGCTGCAGGTGGACCGCGGCGGCCAGGTCACCTACCACGGCCCCGGCCAGCTGGTGGCCTACCCGCTGGTGGACCTGCGCCGGTTGGGCCTGGGCGTGCGCGACCTGGTCTGCCGGATCGAACAGGCCGTGATCGACGTGCTGGCCGGCCACGGCATCGCCGCCGCCCGCAAGGACGGCGCCCCCGGCATCTACGTGGACGGCGCCAAGGTCATGGCGCTGGGCCTGCGGGTTCGGCGCGGCTGCAGCTTCCACGGCCTGGCCTTCAACGTGGCCATGGACCTGGAGCCGTTCCGGCGCATCAACCCCTGCGGTTACCAGGGGCTCGAAGTGACCCAGGTGCTAGACTTGGGCGGCCCCGGCGACCCCGCCGCGCTGGCCCCCGAACTGGTCCAGGCCCTGTCCCGGACCCTGGGCCTGGCGCCCCGGCCCGATGCCCGCCTGCCCGACCTTTCCCCCTCTGCCTGAGCCGTCCCCGCCATGTCCGACCCCGCCGCCAAGACCATCCCGCTGCAGGTGCTGGGTTCGCCCCTGGTCGAGGGCGCCAAGCAGCTCGGTGGCGACAAGATCGCCCGCAGCCCGGTGAAGTTCGACGAAAATGCGCCCATCCTGCGCAAGCCAAGCTGGATCCGGGTGCGCATCCCGGCCGGCAATGCGGTGGCCAAGCTCAAGAGCAAGCTGCGCGAGAACCGCCTGGTCACCGTGTGTGAGGAGGCCAGCTGCCCGAACATCCACGAGTGCTTCAGCCACGGCACCGCCACCTTCATGATCCTGGGCGAGGTCTGCACGCGCCGCTGCAGCTTCTGCGACGTCGCCCACGGCCGGCCCAAGCCGCCCGACGCCAGCGAGCCGGCCAACCTGGCCCGCACCATCGCCGACATGGGCCTGCGCTACGTCGTCATCACCTCGGTCGACCGCGACGACCTGCGCGACGGCGGGGCCCAGCACTTCGTCGACTGCATCCGCGAGGCGCGCGCGCTGTCGCCGGACCTGAAGATCGAGATCCTCACGCCCGATTTCCGCGGCAAGGGCCGCATGGAGCGCGCGCTCGAGATCCTGGCCACGAACCCGCCGGACGTGTTCAACCACAACCTCGAGACCGTGCGCGAGCTTTACGCCAACGTGCGCCCGGGCGCCGACTACGACTGGTCGCTGCAGCTGCTAAAGCGCTTCAAGGCCCAGCACCCGGGCGTGCCCACCAAGTCCGGCATCATGCTGGGCCTGGGTGAAGACTACGACCAGGTGCTGGGCGCGCTGCGCGATTTACGCGCCCATGACGTCGACATGGTCACGATCGGCCAGTACCTGCAGCCCACGCCGCACCACCACCCGGTGCTCCGCTATTGGGAGCCGGAACAATTCAAGGCGCTGGAGGTCGAAGGACTGGCCATGGGCTTCACGCACGTGGCCTCGGGCCCGATGGTGCGCTCGTCCTACCACGCCGACCGAATGGCGGCTGAAGCCGGCTTCGTCGACGGGTCCGCCTGAACCGCGGCGGGGGTACCATCGGGCCATAGCCCGTCGATAGCACTATCGGCACAGGCTCCGCCCTCGCGGCGGGGCGCATGCTGACCCCCTACGCACCGGACCCACGCCATGCTCAAGCACAAGCTGATCGCCCTCTCCGCCGCCCTGCCGCTGGGCCTGGCCGTGGCCGCGGCCACCACGCCGGCCGCCGCGCCCGCGGGTACCCCGGCGGCCGCCAGCTTCCAGCCCACGGCCGAGCAGGCCGCCGCGGCGCGCCTGGTGTACGGCCTGCTGTCCGACAGCCGCTACGTGTATCGCTCCAAGCCGCTCGACGACGCGATGTCGCGCGAGATCCACCGCCGCTACCTCGAGTCACTCGACAGCCAGAAGCTGTTCTTCACCCAGGCCGACATCAACCGCTTCGAGGCCTACCGCGACCGGCACGACGACGCCATCCGCAGCCAGCAGCTCGGTGCCGCCTACGACATCTTCGCCACCTACGTGAAGCGGGTGGACGAGCGCGTGGCGCACGCGCGCCAGCTGCTGGCCCAGCCCTTCGACTTCTCGAAGCAGGAAACCTGGGAATACGACCGCGAGGACGTGGCCTGGGCCGCCGGCCCGGCCGAGCTCGACGACGCCTGGCGCAAGTACGTCAAGAACGACGCCCTGCGCCTGCGCCTGGCCGGCCGCAGCCAGGAGGAAATCCGCAAGACCCTCGACAAGCGCTACGCCGGCCTGGGCGAGCGCGTGCACGAGCTGCGCAGCGACGACGTGTTCGAGCAGTTCATGAACGCCTACGCCAGCTCGATCGACCCGCACACCAGCTACATGTCGCCGCGCAGCGCCGAGAACTTCAACATGCAGATGCGCCTCTCGCTCGAGGGCATCGGCGCGGTGCTGCAGCGCCAGGAAGAGTTCGTGGTCATCCGCACCATCGTGCCGGGCGGCCCGGCCAGCAATGGCGGCGTGCTCAAGGTCGGCGACCGCGTGACGGCGGTCGGCCAGGGCACCAGCGGCCCGATGCAGGACGTGGTGGGCTGGCGCATCGACGACGTGGTGGCGCTGATCCGCGGCAAGAAGGGCACCCAGGTGCGCCTCGACGTGCTGCCGGCCGAGGCCGGCCTGGACGCCAAGCCGACCCAGGTGACCATCGTCCGCGACAAGGTGAAGCTCGAGGAACAGGCCGCTCAGAAGCGCGTGATCGACGTCGGCGAGCGCCGCATCGGCGTGGTCGAGCTGCCCACCTTCTACCTCGACTTCGAGGCCAAGCGCCGCGGCGATCCCGACGCGCGCTCGGCCACCGCCGACGTCGCCAAGCTGCTGCGCGAACTGCGCACCGAAGGCGTGGACGGCGTGGTGATCGACCTGCGCGACAACGGCGGCGGTTCGCTGGTGGAGGCGGTCGAGCTGACCGGCCTGTTCATCGACACCGGCCCGGTGGTGCAGGTGCGCGAGACCGGCGGCCGCGTCAGCGTTTCCGCCGACGACGAGGGTGGCGTGGCCTGGGACGGCCCGCTGGCCGTGCTGGTGAACCGCAGCTCGGCCTCGGCCTCCGAGATCTTCGCCGCCGCGATCCAGGACTACGGCCGCGGCCTGGTCATCGGCGAGCAGACCTTCGGCAAGGGCACCGTGCAGAGCCTGATGGACTTCGACCGCTTCCCGCGCAAGGACGACGCCAAGTTCGGCCAGGTGAAGCTGACCGTGGCGCAGTTCTTCCGCGTCGACGGCGGCACCACCCAACATGCCGGCGTGATGCCGGACCTGCAGTTCCCGGTGACGCTCGACGCCACCGAGTACGGCGAATCGAGCTACGACAACGCGCTGCCGGCCACCCGCATCGCCCAGGCGCCGCACGCCAACGTGGGCAACTTCGCCCGGCTGGTGCCGCAGCTCAAGGCGCAGCACCAGGCCCGCATCGCCACCGATCCCGAGTTCACCTGGTGGTCGGAGGACGTGGCCAAGTTCCGCGCCGACCGCGAGCGCAAAACGATCTCGCTCAACGAGGCCGAGCGCCGCGCCGAGCGCGACCGGCTCGAGGCCGAGCGCCAGGCCCGCGCCGCGGAGCGCAAGGCCCTGGGCCTGGACCAGGACGAACTGGCGCGCGCCGACGACGGCCTCACCGCCAACGAGCGCAGCGTGACCCAGCAGGCGGCCGAGGAGGAACTGGCGAAGAAGCGCCCGGACCCGCTGCTGCGCGAGTCCGCGGCGATCCTGGCCGACGCCCTCGACCTGCTGTCGGCCGACCGCGGCCTGACCGCCCAGGTGCTGCCGGTGACCCGCCAGGCCACGGTCTGGGCGGAATGATGTCTTCCGCAAGATCCGGATAGCCGGCCCCCCCCGGGCGCCGGCTAGCCTGAGCGCATGGAAACCCGCGCCATCCCCCACGCCGACGCCCGCCTCGAACGCGCCCGCCAGCTCCTGGATTCGCAGGACCTGAGCCTGGACGCGCTCGGCGCCGCCGTCGGCCTCAGCCCCGGCCACCTGCAGCGCCGGTTCCGCGAACAGTTCGGGCTCAGCCCGGCCGAGTACCTGGCCCAGCGTCGCCTGGCCACGCTCAAGCGCGGCCTGCGCCAGGGCCAGGCGGTGACGCATGCGCTCTACGACGCCGGCTACGGCTCGCCCAGCCGCGTGTACGAAGACGGCGCCGCGCGCCTGGGCATGCCGCCGCAGGCTTATCGAAAAGGCGGCGAGGGACTGGAGATCCGTTGGTCGCTGGTGGACACCGCGTTGGGGCAGGCGCTGGTCGCCGCCACGGCACGCGGCATCTGCGCGGTCGCACTGGGCGACGACGCGGCGGCGCTCGAGCGCGACCTGCGCGACGAGTTCCCGCGCGCTTCGCTGCAGCGCGTGGACGCCGGTCGCGACGACTTCCTCGCGCCGCGGCTGCAGGCCGTCGCCGATGCGTTGGCACAGCGTCGCGGCAGCGTGCCGGTCGAGCTGATCGGCACCGCCTTCCAGCAGCGCGTCTGGCAGGCGCTGATGAAGATCCCGCCGGGCGAGACGCGCAGCTACGCCGAACTTGCCGCCAGCCTGGAGGCGCCGACCGCCGCGCGCGCCGTCGCCCGCGCCTGTGCCTCCAATCGCGTCGCCGTGCTGGTGCCCTGCCATCGCGTCATCCGGTGCGACGGCAGCCTCGGCGGTTACCGCTGGGGATTGCCCCGCAAGCAGGCCCTGCTCGAGGCCGAATCCCACCGCCGCAGCCCGGCAAAGCAACGCGCATGAAGCAGGACGCTCCCGCGCCACCGGCCGCCCTCGCGGTCGCGATCGCGCTCACTTCGGTTTACCTGGTCTGGGGTTCGACCTACCTCGCCATCCGCGTCGGCCTGGAGGGCTATCCGCCCTTCCTGATGGGCAGCCTGCGCTTCCTCGCGGCCAGCCTCGCGTTCTATGCCTTCCTGCGCTGGCGCGGCCACGCGCCGCCGACGCGCGCGCAGTGGAAGAACGCCGCGATCATGGGCCTGTTCATGATGCTGCTGGGCAACGGCCTGGTGAACGTGGCCGAGCAGACGGTGTCCTCCGGCCTGGCCGCGGTGGCGGTGGCGTCCATGCCGCTGTGGGCCGGGCTGTTCGGCGTGCTGCGCGGGCAGCACCCCAGCCGCGGTGAGTGGCTGGGCCTGGTGATCGGTTTCGCCGGCGTGGTGTGGCTCAACTTCGACGGCGAGATGCAGGCCAGCCTGGTCGGCATGGTGGCGCTGCTGCTGGCGCCGATCGCCTGGGCCTTCGGTTCGGTCTGGAGCCGCGGCCGCGACCTGCCGGCACCGTTCATGAGCACGGCGGCGCAGATGCTCTGCGGCGGCGCGGCGATGGGCGTGCTGGGCCTGCTGATGGGCGAGCGCATCACCGAGGTGCCGCCGCTCAAGGCCACGCTGGCGGTCGGCTACCTCGCGGCCTTCGGCTCCATCGTCGGCTTCAGCGCCTACGTCTGGCTGCTGCACCACGTGCGCCCGGCGCTGGCCACCAGCTACGCCTACGTGAACCCACCGATCGCGGTGCTGTTGGGCGCCCTGCTGCTGGGTGAACGCGTGGGCGCGGACGCCATCGGCGCCATGGCCGTCATCCTCGCCGGCGTCGTCATCATCACCCGCGCCAAGGCGCGGGGTGCGTAGTGGGGGTGTATGTGTCCGAACGCGGACCAGAGCGGAAACGTCGGATAAGAGCGGATCAAGAAAATAAAAGCCTGGACGCGGATTTACGCGGATGAACGCGGATAGGGCAAAAGCGGTTGCGATGGGTTCGCGTCGACCCGATCCGTTTTCGCTCTATCCGCGTTCATCCGCGTAAATCCGCGTCAAAATTCTTGTCTGCTCTATCCGCTTTTATCCGACGTTTCCGCTCTGATCCGCGTCCAAACACTCAGACCCCCACCCGAAGCGGCAGTTCGCGGAGGCGTTGGCCGGTCAGGGCGAAGAGGGCGTTGGCGACGGCCGGGGCGATCGGCGGGGTGCCGGGTTCGCCGACGCCGCCGGGGCGTTCGGTGCTGGCGACGAGGTGGGTTTCGACCTCGGGCATCTGGTCGATGCGCAGCAGGCGATAGTCGTGGAAGTTCGACTCCTGCACCTTGCCTTCCTTGAGGCGGATGCGGCCGTACAGGGCGGCGGTGAGGCCGTAGACGATGCCGGACTCCATCTGCGCCGCGATCATCAGCGGGTTCACCGCCACGCCGCAGTCCACCGCGCACACCACGCGGTGCACGCGCACGGCGCCGCGTTCGACCGAAACCTCGGCGACCTGGGCCACGAAGCTGCCGAAGGATTCGTGCACGGCGATGCCACGGGCGCGGCCCTCGGGAAGCTTCGAGCCCCAACCGGCTTTCTCCGCGGCGAGGTTGAGCACGCCGAGGTGGCGCGGGTGGTCCCTGAGCAGGCGGCGGCGGTATTCGAGCGGATCCTGGCCGGCCGCGGCCGCCAGTTCATCCACCAGGCTCTCCATCACGAAGGCGTTCTGGCTGTGGCCGACCGAGCGCCACCACAGCACGGGAATGCCCGTCCTGGGTGAGTGCAGGTCGACGCGGTGCTCGGGCGTGCCTTTCACGTAGGGCGAGTCGGACACGCCTTCGACGGAGGAGGAATCCACGCCGTCCTTGATCATGCCCTCGAAGGGCGTGCCGGCCATGATCGACTGGCCCACCAGCACGTGGTGCCAGGCCTTGGGCATCCCGTCGGCACCCAGCGCCACCTTCGCGCGCTCGAGGAACATCGGGCGGTAGTAGCCGCCGCGGGTGTCGTCCTCGCGGGTCCAGACGGTCTTCACCGGCAGGCCCGCGGCCTTGGCGACGTGCACCGCCTCGGAGACGAAGTCGCTGGTCGGCACCGCGCGCCGCCCGAAGGCACCGCCGAGGAAGGTGGTGTTGACCTTCACCTGCTCGGGCTTGAGCCCGAGGATGCGCGCCGCCGCGGCCTGGTCGCCGGTCTGGAACTGGGTGCCGGTCCAGAGCTCGCAGCCGTCGGCGTCGATGCGCACGGTGCAGTTCAGCGGCTCCATCGCCGCGTGGGCGAGGTAGGGCACGAAGTACTCGGCCTCGACCACCTGGTCGGCGGCGGCCAGTGCCTTCGCCGCGTCGCCGGCCTGGGCGGCGACCGCGCCCGGCGTACCGGCCAGTTCGGCGAACTGCTTGCGCAGCGCGTCCGTGTCCAGGGAGGCGTTCGGGCCGAGGTCCCAGTCGACCTGCAGCGCATCGCGGCCCTGCCTGGCGGCCCAGAAATGATCGGCCACCACGGCGACGCCGGACGGCACCTGCACCACCTTGCGCACGCCGGCCACGGCCAGCGCCGCGTCGGCGTCGAACGATTTCACCGTCGCGCCGAACACCGGCGCGCGCGCCACGACGGCGGTCTTGAGGCCCTCGAACTGCACGTCGATGCCGAACACCGCCTTGCCGGTGGTCTTCTCCGGCGTGTCGAGGCGGCGGGTGTCCTTGCCGATGCGCTTCCAGTCGGACGGCGCCTTGAGCGCCACATCGCCGGGCGCCGGCAGGGCGCTGGCGGCTTCGGCGAGTTCACCGTAGCGGGCGCTCTGGTTTCCGGCGATGACGCGGCCGTTCTCGGTGCGGCAGTCGGCCACCGCCACGCCGAAGCGCGCGGCCGCGGCCTGCACCAGCAGCGCGCGCGCGGTGGCGCCGGCCTGGCGGTAGCGGTCGAACTCGGACCAGGTGGTGGTGGAGCCGCCGGTCATCTGCGCGCCGAAGGCGGTGTGCGCATAGGCGGGCGCGGCCGGCGCATGCTCGACCGTGATCTTCGACCAGTCGGCGTCGAGCTCCTCGTTGATCAGCATCGGCAGCGTGGTCCAGATGCCCTGGCCCATTTCCGAATGCGCCAGCAGCACGGTGACGCGGTCGTCGCTGCCGATGCGCAGGAAGGCGTTGGGCGCCAGCGGCGCGGCGCCCGGCGACTGCGCGAAGGCGAGGCGGCGTCCGCCGGGCACCACGAAGGCAACCACCAGGCCGCCGCCGACGAGGGCGCTGGCCTTGAGGAAGTTGCGGCGGGACAGGCTGTGGTCGTTGTTCACGGGACTCTCCGTTCAACGGGCGCGCCCGGCGGGCGGCACCGGGGAAATCAGGCGTCGCCCAGCTCGGCGGCGCGATGGATGGCGGCGCGCACGCGCGGATAGGTGCCGCAGCGGCAGGCGATGCCGGTCATGGCTTCGTCGATCTCGGCGTCGGTGGGGTTGTTGACCACCTTCAGCAGCGCCGCGGCGGCCATGATCTGGCCCGACTGGCAGTAGCCGCACTGCACCACGTCGAGCTCGGCCCAGGCGCGCTGCACCGGGTGGCTGCCATCCTTGGACAGGCCTTCGATGGTGGTGACGGGTCGCCCCGCGACCGCCGAGACGGGCAGCACGCACGAACGCATCGGCTGGCCGTCGAGGTGCACGGTGCAGGCGCCGCACTGGGCCATGCCGCAGCCGTACTTGGTGCCGGTGAGGCCCATCAGGTCGCGCAGGACCCAGAGCAGCGGCGTGTCGGGGGCGGCGTCGACGTCGTGTTCGACGCCGTTGACGGTGAGCTTCATGGCGGGACCTCGCGGCGGCTGGGCGGGATCGAGCCTACTCCTCCCCCGGGTTGCCTCCAAGTGAACGCCCGGTGAGGCCGCGCGCCTGCGCCGGGGTGTCGATGTCGTGGGCGAGCGCGGGAGCGGCGACGGCGTGGACTTCGGCCGCATGCGCCCGCAGCAGGGCGCGGGCGCCGCGGTCGTGGCCGCCCCCGGCCAGTCGGGCGAACCAGGTGCGCGGCAGCAGCGCCGGGACGCCGAGCACGTCGTCGTAGGCGCTGGCGGCGGCGCGGGTCGGATCGGTGCGCCAGGCGTCGCGGAGGGCGAGCAGGTGGGTGGCATCCAAAGCGGGCTGGTCGCAGAGCAGCACCAGCGCGCCGTCGATGTTGTCGGAAAGTGCCGCCAGCCCGGCCGCGAGCGACTGGCCCAGGCCGCCGTCCCAGTCGGCGCAGTCCAGGCGGCGCAGCGGCAAGTCGGCGACTTCGCGCCACACCGCATCGGCGTGCGCGCCGCAGACCACCACGGCCTCGGCCGGCGCGGTGGCCAGGCCCAGCCGCGCGGCGCGGCGCACCAGGGTTTCGTCGCCGAGGCGCAGCAGCTGCTTGGGTTCGCCCAACCGGCGTGAACCGCCGGCGGCGAGCAGCAGCAGGGCGTGGCGGGGCGCTTTCACCGCGCGGCGTGGAAATGCCGCTGCAGGTCGGCGGTGATCGCCAGTGCGATCGCTTCCGGGCCTTCGCCGCCGAGGAACAGGCCGACGGGGGCGCGCAGGCGCGGCTGCAGCGCGGCGCGCTCTTCTTCCGACAGCATCGCCAGCAGTTCGTCGCGGCGGCCGGGCGGGCCGAGCAGGCCGACGTAGGGCACGGCCATTGGCGCCAGCGCGCGCAGTGCCTCGAGGTCGGCGCTGGCGAGGTGGGTCATCACCAGCACGGCGTCGTCGGGGCGCGTGGCCGCGGCCAGCGCCGCCGCCGGTCGCCGCACCTCGCGCGGCACGTCGGGCGGCAGCGCCGCCTGCGCCAGCAGGCCTTCGCGATGGTCGGCCGCGCGCGCGTGCCATCCCAGCGTGCGCGCCAGCGTGAGCAGCGGCGCGGCCTCGGGGCCGGCGCCGAGCACCAGCAGGCGCGGCACCGGGGCGATGCGCACGAGGATGTCGCCGTCGGTCGCGCCGCTCGCCGAAGTCGAGGCAACACCATTCGCGACGAAAGGCGCCGCCCCGTCATTCACCGACGCATCGGTCGATCCGACCCGCCAGCGCGGCACCGCATCCACTTCGGAAACGACCAGCGCCAAGGCGCGGCCGGCCTCGTCGGCGGACAGCAGCGCATCGAGCAAGCCATCGCCCGTGCCGGGCAGCGGCCAGGCCACGACGCGCATGCGCCCGCGGCAGCCGGAGCCGGAACCGAACAGCAGGTCGTCGTCGCCGCGGGTATCGAACACGGTGTGCGCGGCACGGGTTCCAGCGATGACCTGCTGGCACAGCGCCACCAGCGCCGGCTCCAGGCAGCCGCCGGAGATCGTGCCGGTGCGCGCGCCGTCCGCGGCCACCACCGCCAGCGCGCCGGCCTTTCGGTAGGTCGAACCCTCGGTGTCGGCGACCAGCGCCAGCGCGAACGGGGCGCCTGTGGTGCGCAGGGCGCGGGCCGCTTCGAGCACGCCGCGCAGGCCGCCGACCGGACTCATGCGGCCCCGTCCGTTGGAGCCAGCGCCTGCTGCAGGCACTCCCAGGGCAGCAGCACGCAGCGATGCCGCGCGGGGTGCGCGGAGACGCCGGCCAGCGCGCCCAGCTCATCGAGGCCGTCGCCGCGGCCGTCGGCCAGCGCGGTGCGCAGCGAGGCCAGGCGCGCCGCCACGCCCGCGGCATCGCGGCCGGTGACGTCACAGGCCATCAGTGAGGCCGACGCGAGGCACAGCAGGCAGCCTTCGCTCCGGTGCCGCAGGGCGGCGATGCGGCCGGCATCGTCGAGCCGCAGCTGCACGTCGACGCGATCCCCGCACAGCGCGTTGTGCGCACTGGCGCGGTGGCTGGCGTCGTCCAGCGTGCCCGCGTGGCGCGGCGCCCGGCCGTGGTCGAGCACGCGGTCGCGGTAAAGCGCGGTGAAGTCGGGAGTGGCGGCCATCGGGAGCGATTAGGGCATGGGCGCCAGACGCCGGCAAGGCATCGCCGGCGTCGCGGGTCGGACGCGCGCCCGGCGACCCGTGCGGCGGCTCACGCGCGCGGCGGCGCGTCCTCGGCCGGCGGCATGGCGCCGTCGCAGGTCGGCACCTGTTCGGCCGCGTGTTCGCGCGCCGCCTGCAGGGGCTGCCGGCGCGAGCGGCGCCAGCCGTCCGCCGCGTACACGCCCAGCGCCACCCAGATGCAGGCGAAGCCGATGGCCTGGGTGCCGCTGAAGCCCTCGCCCAGCAGCCACACGCCGCTGAGCAGCTGCAGGGTCGGCGCGATGTACTGCAGGATGCCGACCAGCGAATAGGGGATGCGGCGCGCGCCGTAGGCGAAGCCGATCAGCGGCAGCGCCGTCAGCGCGCCGCCCACCACCAGCAGCACGTCGCTGACCAGGTTGCCGTTGCCGAACTCGCCCACGCCCTGCACCCCGGCCCAGCCCAGCCAGGCCAGCGCCGGCAGCAGCAGGATCAGGCTCTCGATCGCCAGGCCCGGCACCGCGTCCACGTTCGCGACTTTCCGGATCAGCCCGTAGAACGCGAAGCTGAAGGCCAGCGCCAGCGCGATCCACGGCGGGTCGCCGTGCAGGAAGGCCAGCCAGAGCACGCCCACCGCCGCGATCGCCACCGCGGTCCACTGCGCGCGGTTGAGCCGCTCGCCCAGCACCAGCACGCCGATCAGCACGTTCACCAGCGGGTTGATGAAATAGCCCAAGCTGGCCTCGACCACGCGGCCGTTGGTCACCGCCCAGATGTACACGCCCCAGTTGAAGCTGATCAGCAGGCTGCTGCCCAGCAGCATCCAGCCCACCTTCGGCCGCGACAGCGAGGTGCGCAGCCAGGCCCAGCCCTCGCGCGCCACCAGGTAGCCGACCACGAACAGCGCGCACCAGACGATGCGGTGGGCGATGATCTGCAGCGCCGGCACGTGCTTGAGCAGGTACCAGTACAGCGGGAACACGCCCCACAGCACGTAGGACGCGATGGCGGCGGCGAGGCCCTTGCGGTCGATGGCGGGGGCGGCAGGGGTCACGGCGGGCTCCGGGGCGAGGCGGCGATTATCCGCCTACCCGTCGCCCCGTGCCTGCAACGGTCAGTTGCCGGGACGGCACCGCGCCGGCGTGCCCGGGCCGCCCGCCCGGCTCATTGCGTGCGCAGCGCCGTGGTGACCTGCATGCGCGCGGCCCGCACCGCCGGCAGCAGGCCGCCGATGAAGCCGATCACCATCGCGATGGCCAGGCCCGAGAGCACCAGCGGCAGCGACACCTGGAAGGCGAACACCACCTGGGTGAAGCTCTGGCCCAGCGTGGACACGGACAGGTTGTCGAACATCGCCCAGGCGATGAAGGCGCCCGCCACGCCGCCGACGAAGGCCAGCACCACCGCCTCCACCATCACCGACACCAGCACCGGCGTCGCGCCGAAGCCAATCGCGCGCAGGGTGGCGATCTCGCGGGTGCGGGTGGCGACCGCGGCGTACATGGTGTTGAGCGCGGCGAAGATCGCGCCCAGCGCCATGATCAGCGTCACCACGCCGGCCAGCACCGAGATGGTGGCGCGGAACTGCCCGGTCTGGGCGCTGTAGTAGGCCTGTTCCTGCAGCACTTCCACCGTCAGCCGCGGGTCGGCGGCCAGCGCGGCCTTCAGCGTCTCCAGCGACTCCGGCGACTCCAGCCCCACGCGCACCGCGCTGAAGCCGTTGCCGCGGTTGAAGGTGGACTGCGCGGTGCCGGCGTCGGCCCACATCTCGCTGTCGTTGGCGTCGCCGGCCTCGAAGATGCCGACCACGGTCCAGTCCGAGCCGCGCATGCTCAGCGTCTCGCCCACGCCGGCTCCGTCGAACAGCCGCGCCACGCCGGCGCCGACGATGATCTCGCGCAGGCCGGGCTCGAAGCGCCGGCCCTCGATGATCTTCAGCTGCGGCCGCAATTCGAACGAGGCCGGCTCCACGCCGCGCAGGGTGACGTTGGCGGCATTGATGGTCTCGCCCTTCTTCAGCAGCTCGGTGATGACGATGATCTCGCCCGAGGCCAGCGGCTTGCCGTCGCTGCCCTTCCGGATGCCGGGGCCGAGCTTGATGATGTCGGCGCTGTCGCCGCCGAAGCCGGAGTTGAGTTCGGCGCCGGAGCCGCCGCGCAGCACGATGGCGTTGTCGGTGCGGCCGGCGTCCTGAAGCGTCGCCTGGAAGCCCTGGGCCATGGCCAGCAGCGCGGTGAACACCGCCACCACGCCGGCCAGGCCGATCACGATGACGAGCGAGGGGCCCCAGCGCTGCGGGATGCTGCGCAGGTTCAGGCCGGTGATGGCGAAGATCTGTCGGAACATGGGTTTCTCCTCAGCGCCCGGCCAGGGCATCGACGATCTTCAGGCGCCGCGCGCGCAGGGCGGGCAGCAGGCCCACCACCAGGCTGAGCACGACGATGGCGATGACGCCGCTGAGCCACACGCGGCCGTCCACGGCCACCGGCATCATCGGCCCGGCGGCCTTGGAGATGCCGGCGCCCAGCAGCGTCGCCAGCGACAGGCCCAGCAGGCCGCCGATCGCGCACAGCGCCACCGTCTCGGCCAGCACGAAGCCCAGCACGCTGTTGTCGCTGAAGCCCAGCGTCTTGAGCACCGCGAACTGCGGCACCCGCTCGCGCACGCTCTGCGCCATGGTGTTGCCCACCACCAGCAGCAGGGTGAAGAACACCGCGAACAGGATCCAGCGCACGATCAGGCCGATGTCGCCCAGCTGCTTCAGGAAGCCGACCTGGAAGTCCTTCTCGGTCTGGGTCTTGGTCTCGTCCGCGGAGTTCTCGTAGCGCTTGTCCACCGTCATCGCCACCGACTCGGCCATGTCCGGGTCCTCGAGGCGCAGCACGAAGATGCCGGCGTTGCCGCCGCCGAACTGGGTGGCCTCGGCGAAGTAGGCGTGGTTGATGTACATGCCGCCCGCGGTCTGCTGCTGCCACTGGGCGTCCTTGCCGTCGTAGATGCCCACGAGGTCGAAGGTCCAGTCCTTGCTGCCGTTCTTCTGCGGGAAGATGTTCGACTGCAGCGGGATCTTGTCGCCGACCTTCCAGCCGTACTGGTCGGCCAGCAGGCGGCCGGCGATCATGCCGGTGCGGGTGCCGCGGAAGGCGTTCCAGTGCTCCTCCGGCATCACCCACTCCGGGTAGACCTCGTGCAGGCGCTCGGGGTCGACGGCGAAGGCGAAGATCTGCGGGTTCTCGCGGTACACGGCGCCGAACCACTGCTGGTACATCACCCGCTGCACGCCCGGGATGGCGTCCATCTCGGGCACCATGCGCATCGGCAGCGATTGCGTGAACGACACCCGCGACTGCGTCACCAGCCGGGTGGCGCCGATGAAGTCTGGGCTGGCGCTGAAGACCAGGTTCAGCGACTGCAGCAGGCCGAACAGCACGAAGGCCATCACCACCGAAAGCAAGGTGAGCCAGGTGCGGGTCTTCTTGTGGAACAGGTTGGCGAGGATGAAGCCGGTCTTGGTCATGGCGGCGGCCTCAGTGCGCCGGCGCGGCGTCAACCAGCTGGCCCTTGTCCAGGTGCACCGTGCGGCTGGCGTACTCGGCGGCCTTCGGGTCGTGCGTCACCATGATGATGGTCTTGCCGTGCTCGCGGTTGAGCACCTGCAGCAGGCCCAGGATCTCGTCGGCGGTCTTGCGGTCGAGGTCGCCGGTGGGTTCGTCGCAGACCAGCAACGTGGGGTCGGTCACCAGCGCGCGGGCGATGGCCACGCGCTGCTCCTGGCCGCCGGAGAGCTCGCTGGGCTTGTGGCCGGCGCGGTCGGCCAGGCCGACCAGGGTCAGCGCCACCTGCGCACGCCGGGCCCGCTCGGCGCTGCCCATCTTCGACAGCAGCAGCGGCAGCTCGACGTTCTTCTGCGCGCTCAGCACCGGCAGCAGGTTGTAGAACTGGAACACGAAGCCGACGTGCTCGGCGCGCCAGCGCGCCAGCTCGGCGCCGCCGTACTGGTCGATGCGCTTGCCGTCCACCGAGACGCTGCCGGCGGTGGGCGTGTCCAGGCCGCCGATCAGGTTGAGCAGGGTGGTCTTGCCCGAGCCCGACGGCCCCATCAGCGCGACGAAGTCGCCGCGCGGGATGTCCAGGTCGATGCCGTGCAGCACTTCCACCGACTGCTTGCCGCGGACGTAGTGCTTGGTGAGCTGCCGGATCTGTACCAGTGAATCAGCCATGACGAACCTCGTGCCTTTGTGGGAGGGACTTCAGTCCCGATGCCTTCATGTAGGAGGGGCTTCAGCCCCGAAGCGCTTCGCTCACGTACCAACGGAAACCTTCGCGCCGTCCACCAGCTCCGCCGCCGGCGCCAGCACCACCTGCTCGCCCACGGCCAGCCCGCGGGTGACGCGGCGGCGGCCGTCGCGCACCTCGCCGGCCTCGACGTTGCGCATGCCCGCGCGATCGTCCTTGACCACGAACACCACGCTGCGGCCATCCCGCTGCACCACCGCCTCGGCCGGCACGCTGACGCCGACCACCGCCGGCGCGCCCTCGGTCGCGGCCTCGCGCTCCTCGAGGAAGGACACGCGCACGCCCATGTCGGGCACCACGCGCTCGTCGCGCTCGAGCAGGGCGATGCGCACCTTCACCGTGGCCTTGCTGCGGTCGGCGGTGGGCACGATGGCGATCACCTCGGCCGGGATGCGCCAGTCGGGGTAGGCATTGAGCACGGCCTCGACCTTCTGCTTCGGCTTCACGCGGCCGATGAAGGCCTCGTTGACGTCCACCTGTACCTCCAGCGACTCCATGTCGACCACGGTGCCGATGCCGGTGCGGGTGAAGCCGCCGCTGCCCGAGATCGGCGAGATGATCTCGCCCGGCTGCGCCGCCTTCACCGTGACCACGCCGGCGAAGGGCGCGCGCACCACCGTGTTGTCCACGCCGATGTCCGACAGCGCCAGCGCCTCGGTGGCCACGCGGACGTTGTCGCGCGCGGCTTGCACCTGCGCGGCCAGCGCATCGCGCTCGGCCTGGGCCTGGTCGAGCGCGGCGGCGGCGACCAGCTGGCGCGCGGCCAGGTCGCGGCTGCGCACCAGGTTCTGCTCGGCCAGCTTCAGCTGCGCCTCGGCGCGCACCACGTCGCTGCGCGCGGCGGCCAGCTGGGCGGCGGAGAGCTTGCGCTGGGCGTCGGCGTCGGTGGGCTCGAGCCGCGCCAGGATCTCGCCCTCGGCGACCTTCTGGCCTTCCTCGATGTAGACCTCGAGCACCTTGCCGGAAATCTTCGAGGACACCGTGGCGATGCGGCGCGCGGTGACGTAGCCCGAGGCATCGAGCACCGAGCTGGCGCCGGAGGCGGCGCCGGTCTCGGCCTGCGCGGCGGCCACGGTCACGGGCAGCGGCGCTTCTCGCAGCAGCCCGAACGCCACGGCGGCGCCGACGGCCACCACGGCCAGGCCGATCCACAGGCCGGCCTTGCCCGGGCCCTGGCGCGGCGGCGGCGCCGCGCTGCGGTCGATGCGGAGCTGGTTGAGCAGGTCGGGGGAAGTCATCGCGTCACGGGCAGCCTGGGGAGGGGGCCAGTGTACGCACCGGCCCCGTGAGGCCAAGGTGCCGGAATGCACCTTTCGCAGGCAGTGCCGCCGATCACGCGCGCGGCCTGACGATTGTCAGGCGGCGGGGTGGGCGGGGAGGCGCCCGCCGGCGGGTTCAGCCGAAGCGCGACTTGAGCAGGCCCCAGGCCGCGCGCAGCCCCTGCGCCTCGCCGCCGGCCGGCTTGCCCGGACGCTCGCTGTCGTTCCAGGAATACACGTCCACGTGGGTCCAGGCCTGGCCCTCGGGCACGAAGCGCTCGAGGTAGACCGCGGCGGTGATGCAGCCGGCCATGCGGGTGGCGCCGGAGTTGGCCAGGTCGGCGATGCCCGACTTCAGGTAGCTCAGGTAGGGGCGCCACAGCGGCATGCGCCACAGCGGGTCGCGCGTGCGCTGGCCGGCGGCCAGGTAGTCGTTGGCCAGCGCGTCGTCGTTGGCGAACAGCGCCGGCAGGTCGGGGCCGAGCGCGATGCGCGCGGCGCCGGTGAGGGTGGCGAAGTCCATCAGCAGCGCGGGCTTCGACTCCGCGGCGTAGGCCAGCGCGTCGCACAGCACCAGGCGGCCCTCGGCGTCGGTGTTGTCCACCTCCACGCTCAGGCCCAGGCGCGTGGCCAGCACTTCGCCGGGACGGAAGGCATTCGGGCCGACCGCGTTCTCGACCGCGGGCACCAGCAGCTGCAGGCGCACCGGCAGCTTCAGCGCCATCACCAGCCGGGCCAGGCCGAGCGCGTGCGCGGCGCCGCCCATGTCCTTCTTCATGTTGCGCATGCCGTCGGCGGGCTTGAGGTCGAGGCCGCCGGTGTCGAAGCACACGCCCTTGCCAACGATGGCCAGGCGCGGGTGGGCGTCGTCGCCCCAGTTGAGTTCGACCAGGCGCGGGGCGCGGTGGCTGGCGCGGCCGACGGCGTGGATGGCGGGGAAGTTCTTCGCCAGCAGGTCGTCGCCGGCGACCACGTCGAGGCGGCCGCCGTGGGCCTTGGCGAGCTCGGCCGCGGTGGCTTCGATCTCGGCCGGGCCCATGTGCTCGGTCGGGGTGTTGACCAGGTCGCGCACGAGCGTGCTGGCCTCGAGCAGGGCCAGCGCCTCGGCGTCCACCTCGCCCTCGAGCAGCAGCTGCGCGGGTTCGCGCGCGGGCTTGAGGTAGCGGCTGAAGCGATAGGCGCCCAGGCCCCAGCCCAGCAGGGCCTGGCCCGGCGGCAAGGTGGCCGGCGACTGCGGGCACAGCCGGTAAACCCCCGGCGGCAGCAGGCTGGGCAGGTGCGCCAGCGCCAGCGGGTCGGCGGCATCGGCCAGCACCGCCAGCACGAAGGCCGGGCGGCCGTCGTCGCCAGGGATGGCCAGCGGCGCCACCGACCCCGCGCCGGCGCCGTGCGCGTCCAGCCAGGCCTGCACCGGCGCCGGCTGCGCCCCGCGCCAGGCGGCGAACCCGGCGCGGTCGACCAGCCTCAGCGGCGTGGCGCGGGCGGCGGCATCGGGGCGGGCGAAGCAGGACGGCAGGCTCATCGGGTTTCCGTGGTGAGGTGTTCGGGAATGAAGACGTGGTGGTCCAGCCAGTCGGCCAGGCCCGCCAGCGTAGCGAATTCAAGGTCGGGGCGCGGCAGGTTGGCGGGCCAGCGCTGCTTCTCGCGGTTGATCCAGCAGCTGCGCAGGCCGGCGCGGCGGGCGCCGGCGACGTCCAGCAGCGGGTCGTCGCCGACGTGCAGCACCTCGGCCGGGGCGCGGCCCAGGCGTTCGCAGGTGGCGTGGAAGATCGGCGCGTCGGGCTTGGCGTGGCCGTGTTCGCGCGCGCTCACGAAGACCTGGAAGTGGTGGTCGATGCCGATCCGCGCCAGGTCGGCGTTGCCGTTGGTGAGCGCCGCGATCGGCAGCCGCGCCGACAGCCGCGCCAGCGCCTCCGGCACGTCCGGGTAGAACTCGACCTGGTTGCGGCTGGCGATGAAGGCCTCGTAGGCCGGCTCGAGGTGGTGGCCCGGGTCGCCCGAGCTCTCCAGCGCGTGCAGCAGCGACAGTTTGCGCTGCTGGGAGAAATCGTGGGCGTACTCGGGGTGGCGCGCCGCCACCTGTTCTCGCAGCTTGCGCATGCGGTGGATCGGGAAGTTGGCGGCGGTGCGCGGCGCGTGCTCGCGCAGGAAGGCGTCCAGGGCCTGCTCGGCGCGCTCGATCGCCGGCCAGATCGGCCAGAGGGTGTCGTCGAGGTCCAGGCTGAGGGCGAGCGGGCGCAGGTTCACCGCGGAATTCTAGCGCGGGTGGCCGCCGCGGGCGGGTGAAGCTATTCCAGCAGCCGCGACCAGTGGGTCCAGCCGTCCACCCGGCTGGCCACGATCTTCAGGCACACCAGCATCGGCACCGCCACCAGCAGGCCCGGCACGCCCCACAGCCAGCCCCACAGCATCAGCCACAGGATGATGGCCAGCGGGTTGATCTTCATGGTCCGGCCCAGCGCCATCGGCGTGAGCAGCTGGCTTTCCAGGCCGTTGAGCACCAGGTAGCCCGCGGCCGGCAGCAGCGCCGCCGACACCGTGTCGAACTCGGTCAGGCCGACCAGGCCCAGCAGCAGCGCCACCACCGCCGGCCCGACGAAAGGCGCGAGGTTGAAGGCGGCCGCCAGCACGCCCCACAGCAGCGGATCCTCGACGCCCAGCCAGGCCAGCCACAGCGAGGTCGCGCCGCCCAGCACCACCGCGGTGAAGCTGATGGTGAGCATGTAGCGCGAGAGCTCGCTCTGGATCTCCTGGACGATGCCGGCGGTGATGCGCTTCTGCGCGCGCGTGCGCCGCATCTCCAGCAGCTTGCGCAGCAGGTCGTCGCCGTAGACCAGGAAGGTGAAGGTGAGCAGGATCACCGCCAGCGCGTAGCCCAGCACCCGCGGCGTGGCCGAGACCAGGTCGACGCTGGGCGGCCGCACCACGATGCGTTCGCCCGCCGCCGCCGCGTCCTCGGTGAACGGGTCCAGGTTGGCGGTGGCCCGGCGGGCGTCGTGCAGCGGCTGCACCATCTGCCGGAGCCGCGGCGCCGCTTCGCGCAGCGCGAACGGCACCTTGCTGGCCCAGTCGCCCGCGGGCCTGGCGACGAACACGCCGACCGCGCCCAGGCTGCCCAGCAGCGCGCCCACCAGCAGCACCGCCGCCGCGCCCCGCGGCAGCCAGCGCAGCGGCGCGCGCTTGACCAGCGGGCTGAGCAGCATCGCGAAGAAGGCCGCCAGCACCACCGGCAGGATCAGGCTGGCCGCGAAGTAGCAGGTGTACAGCAGCACCGCCAGCACCAGCACCCACAGCAGGCGGGCATTGATCTGCAGCGCGGCCAGGCGCGCGGCGTGGCCCGAGGG
>ERZ1066122.1221-NODE-1221-length-21717-cov-12.496630_pt1 | contig 21717 bp, 23 predicted proteins | sample MGYA00382769_ERZ1066122 | MGnify/ENA primary metagenome ERZ1066122 (study PRJEB33369, sample SAMEA5778352) | biofilm metagenome | biome: Industrial cooling water; feature: Water cooling tower basin; material: Biofilm | place: United Arab Emirates | collected... | reverse complement strand
CGGGGCGCGGGCGAGGGTCGGCGAGCAGGCCCGGGGCGGCGGGCGCGCCCTCGGGGGGGGCGGGGGCGGTGGCGTCTAGGAGGTGGAGGGGGGCCGGGGGGGGCTCGGGCGCGGCGGGGGGGACGGGGAGGAGGGTGGCGCCGGGCAGGTGGGGGGCGAAGCCGGCGCCGGGCGCGCCGGGGCCGGGCGCCAGCAGCGCCACGCGCGCGGGCAGGGGGCGGCGGGCGAAGGGGGCGGGCGCCTCGGCGAGGCCGGGGGCGGCCAGGTGCAGCTCGGCCTGGGCGAGGCGGGCGCGCAGCAGCGAGCGGATGCGCGCGAGCAGGAGGGGCAGGGAGGCCTCCTCCACGCGCTCGGCCACCTCCTCGGCGCCGGCGCGCAGGGCGGCCAGGCGCAGGTCGGGGCGCAGGGGGGGGGCCAGCGCGATGACGGGGGGCGCGGTGGGCCGCGCCTTGAGCGCGCGCAGCGCGTCGAGCGCCGCCTGCTCGGCGCCGAGGTCGAGGAGGGCGAGGTCGGGCCGCCCGGCGTCGTGGAGGGCGGGGCCGCCGGGCCGGTGCGGGTGGCCGGCCAGGAGGTCGTGGTGGGCGACCCCGTAGTGGGCGGCGCGCAGCGCGGCGGCCAGGCGGGCGCGGCGGAGGGGGTCGCTCTCGACAATCAGGACCAGGGCCGACATATCCGTGTTCCCTTTCCAGGCTTCGCCCGTTCCCCGAGCGGGAGTGTCCGGGGCAATCGTTAAGAAACCCTTTCCGCGAAGGCGAGGACGGCGGCATGACCAAGGCGATGGGGCGGGAGGAGGCCGAGACGGTGGCGCTCCGGGCGCTGGCCTTCGTGGCGGGCGACGAGGCGCTGCTGGGGCGGCTCCAGGGGGCGACGGGGGCGAGCCTGGACGACCTGCGGGCGGGGGCGCAGGAGCCCGCGATGCTGGCGGCGGTGCTGGAGTTCCTGACCTCGGAGGACCGCTGGATCCTGGCCTTCGCCGAGGCCGAGGGCCTGCGGCCGGAGGATCCGATGCGGGCGCTGATGGCGCTGCCGGGCGGGCGGCGGGACGAATGGCCGTGAGCGGCCGCGGCGCCCTTCGCGCGATCGTGTTCGACAAGGACGGCACCCTGTTCGACTTCCAGGGCACCTGGGGGCCCTGGGCGGCGGCCGTGATCGGCGCCGAATCGGGGGGGGACGGGGAGGTCGCGGCGCTGCTGGCCGAGCGGCTGGGGGTGGACCCGGAGGCGGGGCGGGTGCGGCCCGGCAGCCCGGTCGTGGCGGCGACGACCGGCGAGATCGCGGGGTGGATCGCGCCGGTGCTGGGGGCGGAGCCTTCGGCGCTCGAGGCGCGGCTCAACGCCCGCAGCCGGAGCCTCGTGCCGGTGGAGGCGGCGCCCCTGCGCCCGCTCCTTGGGCGACTCCGGGCCATGGGCCTGCGGCTGGGGGTGGCCACCAACGACGCGGAGGCGCCGGCGCGGGCGCACCTGGCGGGGGTGCTGGACCTTCTCGACTTCGTGGCGGGCTACGATTCGGGCTGGGGGGGCAAGCCCGGGGCGGGGCAGCTCCTGGCCTTCGCGCGGGCCGTGGGGGTGGAGGCGGGCGGCTGCGCCATGGTGGGCGACAGCCTGCACGACCTGCACGCCGGGCGGGCGGCGGGGATGCGGACGGTGGGGGTGCTGACGGGGGTGGCGGGGCGCGAGGAGCTGGAAGCCCACGCGGACGCGGTGCTGGACAGCGTGGCGGGGCTGCCGGCCTGGGCGGCCTCGCTCGTTGCGACACGGCCTGTCGCGGCCGGACCCTCGCGCGGGGGGCGGCCGGCCTAGGGTCCGCCGCGAACGGGGGGGCCGCCATGGGCGACGCAGGCACGGACGAGGCGGGCACGGACGAGGCGGGCACGCGCAGGAGGCGGGCGGGCGGGCGGGCGGCCAACGCGGCCAAGCGCGTGGGCCACCTGGAGCAGATGCCCTGGCGCATCCCCATCAACCACGACCGCCCCATCGAGCCGCTGCCCCCGGAGGGCGTCCAGGCCATCCACGACGGCGCCATGCGCATCCTGGAGGAGATCGGCATCGAGTTCCTCAACGAGGAGGCGCTGGGGCTCTTCCGGCAGGCCGGGGCGACGGTGGCGGGGACCAACGTGCGGATGGGCCGGGACTTCGTCATGGAGATGGTCGGGCGGGCGCCCGAGACCTTCACCGTCACGCCCCGCAACCCCGACCGCGCCCTGCCGGTGGGCGGCCGGGCCATGCTGTTCGGCAACGTGTCGAGCCCGCCCAACTACTGGGACATGGAGATCGGCCGCAAGGTGCCGGGCACGCGGGCGCGCTGCGCGGACTTCTTCCGGCTCACGCAGCACTTCAACTGCATCCACTTCGCCGGCGGCTACCCGGTGGAGCCGGTGGACGTGCACCCCTCCGTGCGCCACCTCGACGCGCTGTTCGACAAGCTGACCCTCACCGACAAGGTGGTGCACGCCTACAGCCTCGGCCCCGAGCGGGTGGAGGACGTGATGGAGATGGTGCGGCTGGCGGCGGGCCTGAGCCACGAGGCGTTCGCGGCCAGCCCCCGGATGTACACCAACATCAACTCGACCTCGCCGCTCAAGCACGACATCCCCATGATAGACGGCTGCCTGCGCCTGATCCGGCGGGGGCAGGCGGTGATCGTGACGCCCTTCACGCTGGCCGGCGCCATGGCGCCCGTGACCATGGCCGGGGCCGTCACGCTGAGCATCGCCGAGGCGCTGTCGGCCATCGCGCTGTTCCAGTGGGTGGTGCCCGGCTGCCCCTGCGTGATCGGGACCTTCACCAGCAACGTGGACATGAAGAGCGGCGCCCCCGCCTTCGGGACGCCCGAGTACATGCGCGCCACCCAGATGACGGGGCAGATGGCGCGCTTCTACGGGCTGCCCCTGCGCGCCTCGGGCGTGTGCGCGGCCAACGTGCCCGACGGGCAGGCCATGTGGGAGACCTCCAACTCCCTCTGGAGCGCGGTGCAGAGCCGCACCAACGTGGTCTACCACGCGGCGGGCTGGCTCGAGGGGGGGCTGATCGCCTCACCCGAGAAGTTCGTCATGGACTGCGAGGTCCTCCAGATGATCCAGCGCTACATGGAGCCGGCGCTGTGGGCGACCGCGCCCGAGGACATCGCGCTCGACGCCATCCGCGAGGTGGGTTCGTCGGGGCACTACTTCGGGATCGCGCACACGCAGGCGCGCTACGAGACGGCCTTCTACCAGCCCATGGTGTCGGACTGGCGCAACTACGAGGCCTGGGAGGTGGCGGGGTCCGTGTGGACGCAGGAGCGGGCGCATCGCGTGTTCAAGGAGATCGTCGGGGGCTTCGAGGAGCCCCCCATGGACGCGGGCGCCCGCGAAGCGCTGGCCGACTTCGTGGCGCGCCGCAAGCGCGAGGGAGGCGCGCCCACGGACTTCTGAGGCGTCGCCGCGTGGGTCGGCGGTGCGTCGCCTCCGGGCCTGTCGCGGGGGGCGGCCACGGGCGCGGCGCGCAAGGTCAGGGCCACCATCACGCTGGACGCCGCCGTGGCGCGCGAGGCGCGGGAGCTCGGGCTCAACGTCTCGGCGCTGAGCGAGGCGGCGCTGCGCGAGGCGCGCGCGAAGGCCTGGGCGGAGGAGAACGCAGGCGCGCTGGCGGAGCGGGAGGCGTGGCTGAGGGAGCACGGCCCGCTGGGCGCGGACTGCCTTCCCGAGGGCGCGCGGCTGGCCTGGGACGAGTGGCGGCGGGAGCGGTAGCGTGCACTTCCATGCCCGTCGCCCGAGGGGTGCCGGCCTGGTCATGGACCTCCGGAGCGACCACGTGGGCAGGCCGGGTCGCGTCGTGGCGCCCTTGTCGGACGCCGAAGGCGGGCCGCCGCCGAAGCGGCTGGAACCAGCGCTCGTGGTGGACGGGCGCCGCGTGGTCCCGCGCACGGGCGCGCTCCTCGCCGTCCCCGCCCCCCTCGGTGCGGGCCGGGGCGCGGCCGACCTCACGGGCGAGCGCGAGGCGATCCGCCGGGCGCTCGACATCCCGTTCGTGGGGCTCTGAACCGTCACGAAAGCGTGATGATGGCGCGCCGAAACTCCCGCGCCGGGCCTGCCGTGGCTTGGGGCGTCGCCGGGACGATCCCGGCGGTCGATCCAGACGACCCAAGGGAGAGCCCCATGAAGACCCTTCTCGCCTCGGCCGCGCTCGCGGTCCTCGCCGCCGGCGCCTTCGCGCAGGACAACCCCATGGTCGGCGGCGCGGCGATGCCCGCGACCAACGACATCGTCACCAACGCCATGGCCTCGCCCATCCACACCACGCTGGTCGCCGCCGTGCAGGCCGCCGGGCTCGTGGAGACGCTGCAGGGGCCGGGGCCGTTCACGGTGTTCGCGCCCACCGACGAGGCCTTCGCCGCCCTGCCCGAGGGCACGGTGGCCAACCTGCTGCTGCCCGAGAACAAGGACATGCTGACCAAGGTGCTGACCTGCCACGTCGTGTCGGGCGAGATCTTCTCGGGCGCCCTGGCCGAGATGATCGGCAACGACGGCGCGGTGGCCCAGATCACCACGGTGGGCGGCTGCGTCATCGAGGCCCGCATGATGGACGGCGGCATCCAGCTCACCAGCGACGGCGGCAGCACCGCGATGGTGACGATCCCCGACGTGGACCAGTCCAACGGCGTCATCCACGTCATTGACGGGGTGCTCGTCCCCGCCATGTGAGCGGGCGTCCCGGCCGGGACGACCTGGGGGGCCGCCGGGCGACCGGCGGCCCTTCGCCCGTCAGGACAGGCAGGCGTCGAGCGCGTCCGCGAGGCCGCGCACGAGGGCGGGGTAGAGGCCGGGGCCGGGCTCGAGGAACCGGCCCTCGGGGTCCATGCGGGCGCTGCGTAGGGCCGTGCCCTCGCCCAGCGTCCCGGCCCAGGCGTCGCCGGTCTCGGGGTCGGTGAGCACGCAGGCGACCTCGCCCCCGAGCACCGCTTCGCGCAGCGCGGCCACCCCCATGGGCGCCGGCGAGCCGCCGTCGAAGGGCGCGATGGCCCAGGCGGCCGGCAGGCCCGCCGCCCGCTCGAAGTATTGGAGCGCGTCGTGGCCGACCGCGTAGCCGGCCCCCGCGCGCGGGGCGAGGCGGGCGGCGACCTCCTCGCGCAGCGCGAGAAGCTCGGCGCGGCCCGCCTCGGCGTTGGCCCGGTAGGCGGCCGCGCCCTCGGGGTCGGCGGCCGAGAGCGCCTCGGCGATGGGGTCGAGCCAGGCGGCAGCCACGGCGGGGTCGAGCCAGGCATGGGGGTCGGTGGCGCCGGCGTCGGCGTCGGCGTGCTCCGGCCCCTGGTCGTCGTCGTCGTGGGGCGCGAGGTCGGCGCCCTCCCGCGCGGGCAGGGGCTCCCAGCCGGGGGCGTCGAGGAGGGTCACGACGCGCGCGTCGGGGGCCAGGCTCGGCAGGGCCTCGCCCAGCCAGGGCGTGAGGGCGGGGCCGATCCAGACCACCACGTCGGCCTCCGACAGCGCGGCGGCCTCGGAGGGGCGCAGGGCCGATTCGTGGGGCGAGCCGCCCTGCGGCACGATCAGCCCGGGCGTGCCCCGGTCGCCCATGACGATGGCCACGAGGCTCTGGGTGGGGCCGAAGTCGGCGAGCACCCGGGGCTCGGCGAGGGCGGGCGTGGCGAGGACGAGGAGCGGGGCGAGGCGCATGGTCCCTCCGGGGTGGCGTCGGGGGCTCCTACGCCGGTTGTTACGATATAACAAGTTGCCCTCGGCGCCAGGGGGCTGTAGGGCGGGCCATGGGCGATCCCTTCCACCGCCACGACCACGGCGCCTGCGTGGCCGAGGCGCTGCTGGCGGCCGAGTCCGCCTGCGCGGCGCGGGGCGTGGCGCTGACGCCGCTGCGGCGGCGCACGCTGGAGATCCTGCTCGAGGGCCATGCCGCCCTGGGCGCCTACGAGGTGCTGTCGCGGCTCTCGGCGGAAGGGCTGGGCAGCCAGCCGCCGGTGGCCTACAGGGCGCTCAACTTCCTGGTCGGGCAGGGGCTCGCGCACCGGCTCCAGGGGCTCCAGGCCTTCGTGGCCTGCGCGCGGCCCGGCGCGCCCCACGCCGCCTCCTTCCTGGTGTGCCGGTCCTGCCGGACGGTGCTGGAGGCGGGCGCGCCCCCCGCCCCGCCCGAGGCGGAGGCGGCGGGCTTCGCGGTCGAGACGGTGGTCCAGGAATCCGAGGGGCTCTGCCCCGCCTGCCGGGGGGCGCCGTGACGCTGGTGGAGGTCGAGGATCTCGACGTGGTGCTGGGGCGCGCGAGGGTTCTGCACGGCGTGTCGCTCCGGCTGGAGCGGGGCGAGATCGTCACGGTGGTCGGCCCCAACGGGTCGGGCAAGACCACGCTGCTGCGCGCGCTCATCGGGGCCGTGCCGCCGGCCCGGGGGCGGGTCTGGCGGGCGCCGGGCCTGCGGATCGGCTACGTGCCCCAGAGGCTGCACCTCGACCCGTCCTTCCCGATCACGGTGCGTCGCTTCCTGGACCTGCCGGCGCGGGTGGCGGAGGCGCAGGCCGAGGCGGCCCTGCGGCGGGCGGGCGCGGAGGGCCTGGGGGGGCGGCAGATGGCGGACCTGTCGGGCGGGCAGGCGCAGCGGGTGCTGCTGGCGCGGGCGGCGCTGCACGGGCCGGACCTGCTCCTGCTCGACGAGCCCACGCAGGGGCTCGACCAGCCCGGCGCGGCCGGGTTCTACCGCGGCGTCGCCGCCCTGCGCGACGGCCTGGGCTGCGCCGTGCTCATGGTGAGCCACGACCTGCACGTGGTCATGGCGGCCTCCGACCGCGTGGTCTGCCTCAACGGGCACGTGTGCTGCGAGGGCACGCCCTCGGCCGTCTCGGCCGCGCCGGCCTACCGGGAGCTGTTCGGGACCGGCGCGGGGGGGGCGCTGGCGCTCTACCGCCACGAGCACGCCCATCCCCACGACCACCCGGACCATGCGGAAGGGCACGCGCGGCCGTGATGCTCGATTCGTTCCTCGCGCGGGCGGCGCTGGCGGGCGTCGGGGTGGCAATGGCCACGGGGCTGCTCGGCTGCTTCGTGGTCTGGCGGCGCATGGCCTACTTCGGGGACGCCACCGCCCACGCCGCCATCCTGGGCGTGGCCCTGAGCCTCGCGGCCGGACTGCCGGTCGGCCTGGGGGTCTTCGCGGTGGCGGCGGCGGTGGCGCTCCTGGTGGTGGCGCTGGCCGGGCGGGGGCTGGCGGCGGACACGGTGCTGGGGGTGCTGGCGCACGGGGCGCTGGGCGTGGGGCTCCTTGCGGCCGCGCTGGTGCCGGGGCCGAGGCTGGACCTGGAGGCCTGGCTGTTCGGCGACGTGCTGACGGTCACGCGGGGGGACCTGGGGCTGATCTGGGCGGGGGCGGGGGTCGTGGCGGGCCTGGTGGCGTGGCACTGGTCGCTGCTGGTGACCTCCACCCTGTCGCCCGACCTGGCCCGCGCGGGCGGCATGGACCCGCGCCGGGGCTCGCTCCTCCTGGCGCTGCTCTTGGCGGGGGTGGTGGCCCTGTCGGTGCAGGTGGTGGGGGCGCTCCTGGTCACGGCGCTCCTGGTGATCCCGGCGGCGGCCGCGAGGGCCTTGGCGCGCACGCCCGAGGGCATGGCCCTGGCCGCCTGCGGGCTCGGGGCCTCGGCGGCGCTGGGGGGGCTGGGGGTGGCGGTGTGGGCGGACGCCGCGGTGGGGCCGGCCACGGTGGCGGTCGCGGCGGCGGCCTTCGCGGCGCTGACGGCCCTGGGGCGGCTGCGCGGGTAGTGGCGCGGGCGCCCGGGCGGCGGCCCCGGCGCGCGGCGCGGGTTGACACCGAGCCCGCCTGTGCTCCTTTCGTTCCAAACGGGGGGGCGGGCATGGAGCTGGCGATCCGGGCGAGGGGCCTCGTCAAGCGCTTCAGCGACGTGGAGGCGGTGGCGGGGGTGGACCTCGACGTGGAGCGGGGCACGATCTTCGCGGTCCTGGGGCCCAACGGGGCGGGCAAGACGACGCTGCTGCGGATGCTGGCGACGCTCCTGCGGCCCGACGCGGGCGAGGCGGCCGTCATGGGCCGCGACGTGGTCCGCGACCCGGGCGGCGTGCGCGCGGCCATCAGCATGACGGGGCAGTTCGCGAGCCTCGACGAGGACCTCACGGGGCGCGAGAACCTCGTGATGCTGGCGCGGCTCTGGGGGTTCAGGGGGCGGGCGGCGGGGGAGAGGGCCGACGCGCTGCTCGGGGCCTTCGACCTCGCGGACGCGGGGGGCAAGCAGGTCAAGGCCTACTCGGGCGGGATGCGCAGGCGGCTCGACATCGCGGCGTCCCTGGTCGTCACGCCGGGCGTGCTGTTCCTGGACGAGCCCACCACGGGGCTCGACCCGGGCGCGCGGGTGGGGGTGTGGCGGCTCATCCGGGGGCTGGTGGCGGGGGGCGTGACGATCCTGCTCACCACGCAGTACCTGGAGGAGGCCGACCAGCTCGCGGACCGCATCGCCGTCGTGGACCACGGGCGCAAGATCGCCGAAGGCACGAGCCGGGAGCTCAAGGCCCAGGTGGGCTCGGGCGTCCTGCACGTCACGCTGGCGCGGGAGGGGGACGGGGCCCGGGCGCTCGCGGCGCTGGGGGCGGGGGCCAAGCGCGACGAGGAGGGCGGGCTGTCGGTGGCGGTCGCCGACGCCGCGGGGGCCAGCGCGCTGCTCGCCGCGCTGATGGCCGAGGGCGTGGGGGTCGCCGACTTCCGCATGGGGCAGCCGAGCCTCGACGAGGTGTTCTTCGCCCTGACGGGCGGGCCGGGGGATTCGAGATGACCGACGCGACCATGGACATGGGGGCGCCCGCGCCCTCCGCGAAGCTCGCGCGGGTGGCGGCGCCGCGGCCGCCGGGGGCGCTGTCGAACGCGCTGACCTTCGCGTGGCGGGCGGTGCTCAAGTTCAAGCACGTGCCCGAGCAGCTCTTCGACCTGGTCATGACGCCGATCATGTTCACGCTGCTCTTCACCTTCGTGTTCGGCGGCGCGCTGGCGGGGTCGCCCCGCGACTACCTCCAGTTCTTCCTGCCGGGCATCCTGGTGCAGACGGTGGTGTTCAACTCGGTCTACTCGGGCGTGGGCCTCTGCACCGACCGCCAGAAGGGGCTCTTCGACCGCTTCAAGAGCCTCCCCATCTGGAGCCTGGCGCCCTTCGCGGGGCTCATGGTGGGGGACGTGCTGCGCCACGTCATCGCCGGGGGCATCATCCTCCTCATCGGGCTCCTGCTGGGCTACCGGCCCGAGGCTGGGGCGGTGGGGGTGGTGCTGGGATTCCTGCTGCTGCTGGCGGTGGGCTTCGGCATCGGCTGGTTCTTCATCGTCATCGGGCTCCTGGTCAGGACGCCCATGACGGTGATGACCTTCGGCTTCACGCTGATCTTCCCCCTGGTGTTCGCCTCCAACATCTCGGTGGACCCGAGCACCATGCCGGGCTGGCTGGAGAGCTTCGTGGACGCCAACCCGGTGAGCCACGTCACGACGGCGCTGCGCGGCCTCCTCGGCGGGGGGGCCACCTGGGGGGAGGTGGGGCTCGCCCTGGTGGCGCCGGCGCTGCTGACGCTGGCGCTGGCGCCGGTCACGATGCTGCTCTACCGCCGGCAGTAGGCGGGGCCGGGGGCGCCTCAGCCCAGGTCGGGCCAGGACACCTCCGGCGCGGCCTCCAGGAGGGGCCTGGCGAAGAGGTAGCCCTGCATGAGCCGGATGCCGAGGTCGCGCAGCGCGACCGCCTCCTCGGGGGTCTCGACGCCCTCGGCCACCACCTCGATGCCGAGGTCGGCGCAGGCCCCGGCCACGGCGCGCACGATGGCGCGCCGCGCGCGGTCCCCGTGGACCGCCCGCGTCAGGCCCATGTCGAGCTTGAGGATGTCGGGCTGGCAGTCGGCGAGCAGGTTGAGCCCCGCGTAGCCCGCCCCGAAGTCGTCCAGGGCCGTCTTGAGGCCCATGGCGCGATAGGCGGCCAGGACGCGCTTGAGGTGCAGGGCGTCGGCCACGCGTTCCCCTTCGGTGACCTCGAAGACGATGCGGTCGAGAGGCCAGCCGGCCTCGGCGGCGGCGGCGACGGTGGTGCGCAGGCAGGCGGCGGGCTCGTAGACGGCGTTGGGCAGGAAGTTGATGTGGAGGAGCCCCGGCAGCCCCGCCCGCGCGGCGAGCGACACGGCCGCGACGCGGCACCGCTGGTCGAAGGCGAAGCGGCCGTCCTCGGTGACGCGGGCCAGGACGGCGCCGGCGCCGGCCCCGTCCCGGCCGCGCACCAGGGCCTCGTGGGCGACCACGCGGCGCGCGGCGAGGTCCACGATGGGCTGGAAGGCCATGGTGATGGCGAGGTCGAAGGGCTGGCGGCAGCCCAGGCAGCCCAGGTCCCGGGCGAGGGGGGCATTCATGCGGGCACTCCCGTGTGGCGCTCTGTCGGGGCACCCTTGACGCGGACGGGTTAAGGCGAGGTTGCTCCACCGCGCGGACGCAACGCCCGGGGCCGGGGGCGCGGGCGGGAGGGGCCGCGCCTTGAACTCCCTCCCCGCGGCCGGTATCTCGGTGCGTCATGCCGCCCGGGGGGCGGGGCGGTCTGGAGGGCACCATGTCGTGGACGGACGAGCGGGTCGAGACGCTCAGGCGGATGTGGGCCGAGGGCGCCTCGGCCTCCACCATCGCCAAGGAGCTGGGGCAGGTGACGCGCAACGCCGTGATCGGCAAGGTGCACCGCCTGGGCCTGTCCAACCGCGTCGCGGGCCGCCCCGAGGAGGCCGAGCCCGAGGCGCCCGACGACCTCGCGCCGGCCGAGCCCGAACCCGAGCCAGAGCCCGAGCCCGAGCCCGAGGCGGCGGCGCCCGAGGCCCCCGAGGCCCCCGAGGCCGGTCCCGAGGAGGACGAGGAGCCCGAGGAGGAGGCGCCCGTCCCCTACCGCCGCGCCATCATCCCGGCGGGCCAGCCCCTGCCGCCCCAGCCCTCGGCCAACGAGATCAGCCCCGAGGCCATGGCCAAGGTCCAGGAGGTGGAGAAGGTGGCCCGGCGGCTCACGCTGATGGAGCTGACCGAGCGCACCTGCAAGTGGCCGGTGGGCGACCCGGCCACGGCCAACTTCTGGTTCTGCGGCCTGCCCGTGCAGGCGGGCAAGCCCTACTGCGAGGCCCATGTGGGCGTCGCGTTCCAGCCCATGAGCGCGCGGCGCGACCGGCGGCGCTAGGGGGCTCTCAGCTGCGCGCGACGGGCCTGGAGCGCAGGCGCCCCACCGTCTCGCGCTCGGCCCGGCGCATGACCTGGGGGGGCAGGCCACGGTCCATCAGGTCCATGTCCTCCAGGCACATCTCGCCCATGCGGTGGAAGGCCGAGGCCAGCGCGCCGGCGCGGTGGGCCGACAGGAGCAGGCCAGGCAGGCGCCGGGCGCGGTGGTCGGGGGGCAGGGGCTCCTCGGGGAAGACGTCGGTGGCCGCCAGGATGCGGCCCTCCTCCACGGCGTCCATGAGGGCGTCGAAGTCCACCACGGCCGCGCGCGACAGCAGGATCAGCGCCGCGCCCGGGCGCAGGCGGGCGAGCCGGTCGCGGCCGAGAACGCCCTGGTTCTCGCCCGTGACGGCGGCCGTCACGAACAGCGTGTCGGGTTCGGACAGCACGGCGTCGAGCCCCACGGGCTCGGCCCCGTGGGCGCGGGTGACGGAGGGCGCCTGCCAGGGGTCGTGGGCGAGGAGGCGCACGCCGAAGGGCTGGAGGAGGCGGGCGAGCGCCTGGCCCAGCAGGCCGAGGCCGAGGATGCCGACCGTGGAGCCCGACAGGAGGCGCGCGGAGGCGTTGGATTCGAGGCCCCAGGTTTCGCGCCCCTCGCGCATGGCCCGGTCGGCCCCGTGGATGCCGCGCAGGAGCGACAGGGCCATCCCGAGCCCCATCTCGGCCACGGGGAGCGCGAAGACGGCGTTGGCGACGAGCACGTGGACCCCGCGCGCGAGCAGGAGGTCGTAGGGCAGGTTGGGGAGCAGGTTGCCCTCCACGTTGAGCACGGCGCGCAGGGAGGGCATCCGCGCCGCCGTGCCCTCGTCCAGCGCGGGCTGGCCGAGGAGGTAGCGGGCGCGCGCGAGCGTGTCGTCCGCGAGGCGCGGCAGGTCGTATTCGGTGAGGGGCAGGACCGTGTAGCGGTCGTGCAGCTCGCGCAGGCGGTCGGGGGCGAAGAGGTGGGGGAGGGTGCGGGGCTCGGGCGCGGCGAGGACGAGGGGCTTCATGGCGGCATCCTCGCCCCCCCGGCCCCCGCGAGGCAAGGGCGGCGGGGGTTTTCGGGCGCGCGGGATTCCGATAATGCGCCCCATCCCCCCGCGAGGCCGCCCATGCTCAACCCGCCCCTCCTGCGCCCCGACCTCGCGCCCCTGCCGAGGCTGCGCGAGGAGGCGCGGCCGGGCCAGAGGCGCATCGGCATGGTGAGCCTGGGCTGCCCCAAGGCGCTGGTGGACAGCGAGCGCATCCTGACGCGGCTGAGGGCCGAGGGCTACGCGATCTCCCCGGACTACGCGGGGGCGGACGCGGTGATCGTCAACACCTGCGGCTTCCTCGACTCGGCCAGGGCCGAGAGCCTGGAGGCCATCGGCGAGGCGCTCTCGGCCAACGGCCGCGTCATCGTGACGGGCTGCCTGGGCGCGGAGCCCGCCTTCGTCACCGGCGCGCACCCCTCCGTCCTGGCGGTCACGGGGCCGCACCAGTACGAGCAGGTGCTGGACGCCGTGCACGCCGCCGTGCCGCCCTCGCCCGACCCCTTCGTGGACCTGCTGCCCCCGCAGGGCGTGAAGCTGACGCCGCGCCACTATGCGTATCTTAAGATATCAGAGGGTTGCAACCACAAGTGCAGGTTCTGCATCATCCCTGACATGCGCGGGCGGCTGGTCTCGCGCCCCGCCCATGCGGTGGTGCGCGAGGCGGAGAAGCTGGTGGCGGCGGGGGTGAGGGAGCTCCTGGTCATCTCGCAGGACACGAGCGCCTACGGGCTCGACCTGCGGCACGCCACGGAGCGGGACCATCGCGCGCACGTCGTGGACCTGGCGCGCGACCTCGGGGGCCTCGGGGCCTGGGTGCGGCTCCACTACGTCTATCCCTACCCGCACGTGCGCGACCTGGTGCCGCTGATGGCCGAGGGGCTGGTGCTGCCGTATCTGGACGTGCCCTTCCAGCACGCGCACCCCGACACGCTGCGGCGCATGGCGCGGCCCGCCGCGAGCGCGAGGACGCTGGACGAGATCGCGGCCTGGCGGCGCGACTGCCCGGAGATCACCTTGCGGTCCTCCTTCATCGTGGGCTTCCCCGGCGAGACGGAGGCGGAGTTCGAGCATCTGCTGGACTGGCTGGGGGAGGCGCGGCTCGACCGCGTGGGCTGCTTCCAGTACGAGGACGTGAGAGGGGCGCGGTCGAACCTGCTGCCGGACCACGTGCCTGCGGAGGTGAAGCGGGAGCGGTGGGAGAGGCTCATGGCGCGCGCGGGCGAGATCAGCGCGGAGCGGCTGGCGGAGAAGGTCGGCACGCGCGTGGAGGTCCTGGTGGACGAGGTGGACGCGGAGGGCGCGACGTGCCGCACCAAGGGGGACGCGCCGGAGATAGACGGCAGCCTCATCGTGGACGAGGGGTTCGAGGGGCTGAGGCCCGGGGACATCGCGACCGTGGAGGTGGAGGAGGCGGACGAGGTGGACCTGTGGGGGCGGGTGGCGTGACCCGCGTCCTCCAACTTGATAAGTTTGATCGGGACTTTTGGGCTGGTGTGAGCGGTAGTGCCTGGCCTGAGGTCGTCGGCGAGACTGTCGCAAAGAGGAGCGCGGAGGCATTCTCCTTGTGCGCGGAACGAATGGCGACGGCGTTCCGCGAAGACTACCTCAGCAATGTGCCAAAGATTTCAGAAGAGTGCGATGCCGAGACACTTGGGTTCGAGTCGAGGCTGCGGGCGTCTTGGAGCCGCAGCCTCGCGGTTTTGACTGCCTTCGACCGAGCCTGCTTCGAACTTGGGGATGCTGCCGCGCAGCATCTCAATGCCAGTGCCGATGAGGTCGGGCGGGCAAAGGCCATCGCGGTGGTCAACCTCCAGGCGCGATGCTTGCGGGTGGCCGGTGAAATCCTCGCGCTCATGCGGGCTGGTTACGCTGACGGAGCATACGCCAGGTGGAGGACGCTCCATGAACTTGCAGTCGTCCTGAGGTTCATCGCATCGGCAACGGACGAGATCGCCACGCGCTTCCTTCTTTCACGCGTCTGCCGGGACCGCAAAGGCGCGAACGAATATGACTTGTTCGCAGAAACCTTGAACCTTGAGCCGTTTGAGGATGGGGCAAAGCAAGCCTTGAACATCGAAGCGGATGAAGTCGTCAGAATCTATGGCAAGGAAATGCAGGACGATTGGGGATGGGCGCTTCCCCACTTCAACTTGGGGTCAGGATCACGGATCACCTTCGAGCACATTCGAGAAGCCGTCAAGATGGACCACTGGCGACCTTACAGCCGCATGGCAAATGACGGAATACATGCGTCCTTCGTTCCGCATGATGTCGGTCTGGGGGTCCGGTCATCGAAGATGCCAATGCATTTGGTGGGCCCGTCCGACGCTGGGTTGGTCGAACCGGGTCGGAACATGGCGATCACACTCTGCGATGTGCTTACCTCGGTGCTGCTCCTGAAGCCGACGCTGGATTGCTTAGCCTTCGCGAAGGGGCTCCGTGCGATGGTCGTTGATGTTCAAGATGCGCTTATTGCCGACCAGAAAGAGTGGGACGCGCGAGCCCGCATATAGTCTGGCAGTTGCTGTTTGACGGCGCCTCGCAAGCGCGACAAGGCTGGGCGCGTCATCTCCCGGAGCCCCCATGCAGTCCCCCGTCCCCCTCCTCGCCCGCATGCTCGCCTCGCTCGACGCCGTCCTCGCCAAGGGCGAGGCGCATTGCGAGGCGCGCCGCGTCGATCCGGCCGTCCTCGCCGACGACCGCCTCGCGCTCGACATGCTGCCCCTGCGCCGGCAGGTCGCCATCGCCTGCGACCACGCCAAGAACGGCAGCGCGCGCCTCGCCGGCCAGGAGGCGCCGCGCTTCGCCGACGAGGAGGCGACCCTGGCCGAGCTGCGCGACCGCGTGGCCCGCACGCTCGCCTATCTCGCCACGATCCCCGAGGGGGCCTTCGCGGGGGCCGAGGGACGGCCCGTCCGCTTCTCGACCGGCCACCGCGAGCTGTCCTTCGAGACCGGCGCCGACTACCTGGCCGCCAACCTCCTGCCCAACTTCTTCTTCCACGTGGTCACGGCCTACGCCATCCTGCGCCACCGCGGCGTGGACATCGGCAAGCGCGACTACCTGGGCGTCTAGCCCGACGATTCGGCCGGCGCCGCCGGGGCCACGCCGTCCGCCTGCGCGCGCGCGGCCATGCGCGCCCAGGCGGGGGGCCGCGCCGCCCGCGCCCGGTCGCGCGCCGCGTCGTCGAGGTTGGAGATCAGGAGATCCCGGCCCGAGGTGATGTCGCCCGCCATCTGCGCGGCCAGCCGCGCCGCGTCGCGCTCGCGCACGCCGTCCATGACCTCGGCCACCACAGCCTCGTCCTCGCCCAGCGTGAGCAGGGTGTCGCGGCCGAAGAGCAGGGCGCTCTCGAAGGTCTCGCGCACCGCCGCGTCGGCGCCCGCGCGGATGAGCCGCAGCGCGTGGCCCCGGTCGTAGGCGCGGGCCATCACCGTGGCCTGGGGGAACTCGCTCTTGCAGATCTCGGCGATGCGGGTGGCGGCCTCGTGGCCGTCCACGCAGACCAGGATGGCGCGCGCCTCCGCCGCCCCGGCGGCGTGGAGGATGTCGAGCCGGCCGCCGTCGCCGAACCAGACCTTGAAGCCCATGTAGCCCGCCACCTCGATCATCTCGGTGTCCGTGTCTATGATGGAGACGGCGTGGCCCCGCGCCAGCAGGGGCTGGGACACGACCTGCCCGAAGCGCCCGAAGCCGATCAGGAGCACGGCGCCGTGCAGGTCGCGCGGCGCCTCGCCCTCGGGCCGGGCGGCGGCCGTGGCGCGGGCCAGGCGGTCGTGGAGCGCCACGACCAGGGGCGTCAGGATCATGCTCAGGATGATGACGGCCGACAGCATCGCCGAGCCGCGCGCGTCCAGGAGCCCGAAGGACAGGGCGGCGGCGTAGAGCACGAAGGCGAACTCGCCCCCTTGGGCCATGAGCGCCGTGCGCTCCAGCGCCTCGGCGTGGGTGGCGCGGAAGGCGCGGGCGGTGGCGTAGATGCCGGTGGCCTTGAGCCCCATGAGGGCCAGGACCGACAGGAGGACGGTGCGCCACTCCTCGGCCACCACGGAGAGGTCGAGCGACATGCCCACGGCCACGAAGAAGAGCCCCAGGAGCAGGCCCCGGAAGGGCTCGATGTCGGCCTCGAGCTGGTGGCGGAAGGTGCTCTCGGACAGGAGCACCCCCGCGAGGAAGGCGCCCATGGCGGCCGACAGGCCCCCGGCCTGCAAGAGCAGCGCCGAGCCCAGCACCACGAGCAGGGCGCCCGCCGTCATGACCTCGCGGCCCCCGAAGCGGGCGAGGAGGCGGAACAGGGGGTTGAGCAGCCAGCGCCCCGCCGCGAGAAGGAGCGCGATGCTGCCGAGCCCGAGCGCCACCTGCGCGGCGCGACCGGCCGCGCCCATGCCCTCCCCCCCGGCGGGCGCCAGGAAGGCCACCAGCGCCAGGAGCGGCACGATGGCGAGGTCCTCGAGCAGGAGGATGGCCACCATGCGCTGGCCCTTGGGGCGGCTCAGGTCGCCCCTCTCCGACAGCATCTGCACGCAGATGGCGGTGGAGGTGAGCACGAAGCCCGCCCCGGCGATGAGCGAGGAGGCCAGCGGGTAGCCCAGGGCCCAGCCCACCCAGGACAGGAGCGCCATGCACAGGACGACCTGCGCCAAGCCCAGCCCGAAGATGTCGCGGCGCATGGCCCAGAGGCGGCGCGGCTCCATCTCCAGGCCGATGACGAAGAGGAACAGGACCACGCCCAGCTCGGCCGCCCCCAGGATGGTCTCGGGGTCGCCCACCAGCGCCAGGCCGAACGGGCCGATGGCGAGCCCGGCGGCGAGGTAGCCCAGGACCGAGCCCAGGCCCGCCTTGCGGAAGAGCGGCACGGCCACGACGGCCGCGCCCAGCAGCGTGACGGCGGCGGCGAGGTCTGGGGCTGAGGCGGCCTCGGCTTCCATGGGGCTCCTCCCGGCTGGGGCGCCCGGACCCTAGCGGGCGGGCGGCCGGGGGCCAAGCGGGGGTCCCTCAGGCGAAGAAGGTCTGGACGACGAAGAGCCAGGCGGCGGTGACGAAGGCCCAGACCACGGCCAGGGCCACGATCTCGGCGACGATGCCCACGCCCACGCCGCCCAGGACCCACAGCCCGTCCCTCTCCAGGACGCCGATGGCGATCATGCAGATGGCGAGGCCGGGCAGCATGTTGCCCAAGGGGATGGGCAGGACGAGGATGACCGACATGAGCAGGCAGAAGAGGCCCACCGGCCGCTGGGCCGGCCCGTCGGCGAGCCAGCTCAGGCGCGGGGCGGTGAAGCGGTCGGCCCAGTCGAGCCAGGGGTTCACCCGCCCCACCAGGCGCGCGAAGTCCGACCGCGCCACCGAGCGGTCGGCGATGAGGTTGGGCAGCCAGGGGGCGCGGCCCAGCATCATCTGGAAGCTCAGGAACAGCAGCGGCAGGCCCAGGATGCCCGAGGTGCCGGGGATGGCCGGCAGGGCGTTGGGCACGGCGAAGATCAGGAGCAGGGCGCCGAAGGCGCGGCCCTCCATGGCGCGCACGAGGTCGCGCACCGAGACCCTCTCGCGGCGCTCGTCGCCGGCGATGTCCGAGAGCACCTCCGAGAGCTTGCGGCGCGGGCGCGGCGCGCGGCGGCGCAACAGCCGGGGCCGGCCGTCCCAGGCGGGGCTCGCGGTCCGTTCGGGCTGCATGGCACCTCCTCCGCCTCAATAGGGCGCGCCGCGCGCGGGCTTCAAGGGCGCGAGGGCGCCGCCTCCCGCGCGAACTCGACGAGAATGTCGCGCAGCCCGTCCTCCTGCACCACCGCCGCCGCCTCCAGGGGCGGGAGCCACAGGCGGTCGCGCCGGTGGGCCTCGGGGAAGGCGTCGAGCGCCTCGCGCACCTTGATGGCGTAGACCTCGTGGCGGACGGGCTCGTCGTCGCCCGCGGCGCTGCGCTTGACGGCGAGGTAGGCGCCCAAGGGGCGCCGCTGGGCCTTCCCCCGCGCCACGCCGCCCTCCTCCCAGGCCTCGGTGAGCGCCACGCGCGGCGGCTTGAGCCCGCCGATGGGCCAGCCCTTGGGCAGGATCCAGCGTCCCGTGGAGGAGGTCACCAGCAGCACCTCGCGCCCCCTCTCGCCCTTGCGCCAGCAGAGGGCGGCGAGCTGGGTGCGGGGCGGGGCCTCGTGGGGGAGGGGACTCGGCATGGACCAGACCCGTGGGCTGCTGGGGGAGGCTAGGCCTCGGGGCGCCTCGGGGCAATCGCCGAGGGGCGCGGATGTTCCCCGAGGGCCGCGCGGGCGGTTGCGCCCGGGGGGCAGGCCGCTAGGGTGGCGGGGCCACGAGGGAGGGACGGCATGGGGGAGGCGTCGGGGGGCCTGGGGCTCTACGGACTGGGGACGATGGGCTCGGCGCTCGCGCTCAACATCCTGGAGAGGGGGTTCGCCCTGGGGGTGGCCAACCGCACGGCCGCCAAGGTGCCGGCCTTCCTGGCCGAGGCGGGGCCGCTCGCGGCCCGCGCCACGGCCCACGGCTCGCTCGCCGCCCTGGCCGCCGCGCTGCCCCGCCCCCGGGCGGTGATCCTGATGGTGGACGCGGGGCCGGCGGTGGACGACAGCGTCGCCGCGCTGCTCCCCGTCCTGCTGCCCGGCGACACGGTGGTGGACTGCGGCAACGCCGACTTCAACGACACGCGCCGCAGGGCCGCCGACCTCGCCGCGCGCGGGCTCGGCTTCCTGGGCGTGGGCGTCTCGGGGGGCGAGGAGGGCGCGCGCCGCGGCCCCGCCATCATGGCGGGGGGCCCCACGGCCGCCTGGGAGCGGCTCGCCCCCGTCTTCGAGGCGATCGCCGCCCGCTACGAGGGCGAGCCCTGCGCGGCGCTCCTGGGGCCGGACGGGGCGGGGCACTTCGTCAAGACCGTCCACAACGGCATCGAATACGCCGACATGCAGGTCATCGCCGAGGCCTACGGGCTCCTGCGCCACGGCATGGGCCGCGCGCCGGCCGACCTCGCCCCGCTCTTCGCCCGCTGGAACGGGGGGCGGCTCAGGAGCTACCTGGTGGAGATCACGGCCGCCGTGCTCTCGGCCACCGACCGCGCCACGGGCGGCCCCGTGGTGGACGCCATCCTCGACAGCGCCGGCCAGAAGGGCACCGGGCGCTGGACGGTGGTGGAGGCGCTCAAGCTCGGCCAGAGCGCCTCGGCCATCGAGGCGGCCGTGGCGGCGCGGTCCTGGTCGGCCGAGAAGGCCACGCGCGCCCTGGGCGAGGCGGTCCTGGGCAGCCCGCGCCGCCCCGTGGACCTGTCGGAGGCGGACCTGGAGGGCGCCCTGCTCGCCGGGCGGATCGTGGCCTACGCGCAGGGGTTCCGCGTGCTCGAGGCGGCCTCGGCCGAATACGGCTGGGGCGTGGACATGGCCCGCGTGGCCGAGACCTGGCGGGCGGGCTGCATCATCCGCTCGGCGCTGCTGGCCGACATCGCGGCGGCCTTCCGGGGCGAGCTGCCGGGGGGCCAGCTGATCCTGGCGCCGGCCTTCGCGGCCGACCTGCGCGCCTCCCTTCCGGCCCTGCGCCGCGTGGTGGCGGCGGCGGCGCTGGGGGGCCATCCGGTGCCCGCGCTCTCGGCGGCGCTGGCCTTCGCCGACAGCTTCGCCCAAGGCAGGGGCACGGCCGACCTGATCCAGGCCCAGCGCGACTACTTCGGCCGCCACGGCTTCGTGCGGCTGGACACGGGCGAGGCCAACAGCCACGGCCCCTGGGCCGACGCGCCCACGGACCGCATCACGGGCAAGACCGGCTAGGCCGCGCGGCGCCCCTCGTGGCCGGGCCGCCGGGCCTGGCCGGCCCGGCCCGGGCGCTCGAAGCGGCCGTGGCGCAGGAAGCTGACCACCTGGCGGTGGACCTGGGGGTTGTTCATCAGGAAGGAATGCGTGACGGGCAGGACGATGTGGTCGGCCTGGCCGGGAAGGTGCGTGGAGGCCACGCTGACCTTGCCGTCGTTCTGCCCCCCGATGATGGCGTCGTAGAGGGGGTTGAGCGACACCCGCCCCGCGATCACGCCCGTCTCGCAAGGCGGCGCGGGGAGCCTGCGGGGCAGGGCGTCGGGGGCGGTGGTCAGCTCCAGCCCCGCCGGGCCGTGGAGCCAGGCGAAGGCGGGAAGCGGCGCGAAGCGGTCCACGATCTCCGAGCCGCCGTTGGGCGGCGCCAGCATCACCGCGCGGCCCAGCCGCTCGGGCGCGCCGTCCTCCAGCCAGGCGCGCAGGAGCAGCCCGCCCATGGAGTGCGTGACCACGTGGACGCGCGGGGCCTCGCTCCGGGCGAAGGCGGCCGGCAGCGTCGCGCGGGCGAGGTCCCTCACGCAGCCCTTGGTGGAGGGGTAGCCCGCGTTGACCACCGCGTAGCCCTCGCGCCGCAGGGCGGCGGCGAGCAGCGCCATGGACAGCGGCGTGCGCCCCAGCCCGTGCAGGAGCACGACGGCCTCGGGCCGGTGGGTCGTCCGGTGAAGGGCCAGGCGCGACATGGACCCAGTGTAGGCACGGATTGCGTCGGGACCAAGGCGCGTCGGCGCGACCGGCCGCCCGTGCCGCTACGTCCCCCGGTCAGGTTCCCCTGGGCTTGGCGCGCGTCGTGGGGGCGGCCTGCCAGGGGGCCTCGGGCCAGGGGTGGCGCGGGTAGCGGCCCCGCATCTCCTTGCGCACCTCCCCGTAGGCGCCCCGCCAGAAGCCCGGCAGGTCGGCCGTGACGGCCACGGGCCTTCCCCCCGGGCTCAGGAGGCTCAGCCGCAGCGGCCGGCCCCCGGCCAGGGGGTGGCGGTCCAGGCCGAACAGCTCCTGGAGCCGCGCCTCGGCCGTGGGCTCGCCCGCGTAGTCAATGGGCGCGCGCCGGCCCAGCGGGGTCTCGATCGCCTCGGGGGCCAGGGCGTCCACGCGCGCCCACTCCGCCCGCGACAGCCGCGCGCGCAGGAGGGGCAGGGGGTCGAGCCGCCGCAGGTCGTCGGCCGTGCGCGCGCCCCCGAGCCAGGGCAGGAGGGCCTGGCCGTCCGCGAGCAGCGCCTCGTCCGACAGGTCCGGCAAGGAGGGGTCCGCGCGCCGCGCGGCGGCCAGGCGCCCCTGGAGGCGGCGGGCGGCCTCCGAGGGCGGCAGGCCCAGGAGGCGCAGCCCGTCGAGCAGCGCGGCGGCGGCCGCCTCGGGCGGCGCCTCCCAGGGCCGCTCCGACAGGACCAGGGCGCCCAGCCTCTCCTGCCGCCGCGCCCGGACGCGGCCGGCGCGGGCGTCCCAGAGGGCCTCCTCCACCACCACGACGCGGTCGCCCAGCGCCCCGCGCAGGTCCGACTCCGCCAGGGGCAAGGCGGCGCGCACCCGCGCCTCCTCGCCCCGCCCGTCGAGGTCGGTCGCCACCAGGAGCCGCGCCGCCCCCAGGGGGTCGCCGGGGGCCAGCGCGGCCCCGCGCCCGCCCGACAGCAGGAAGCGCGGCGCCTCGCCCTCGCGGCGCAGGGCCACGCGGTCGGGGTAGGCCAGCGCCGCCATGGCGCCGGGCGAGGGCGCGGGGCGGTCGGGGGC
>ERZ1066122.1216-NODE-1216-length-21757-cov-26.193024_pt1 | contig 21757 bp, 16 predicted proteins | sample MGYA00382769_ERZ1066122 | MGnify/ENA primary metagenome ERZ1066122 (study PRJEB33369, sample SAMEA5778352) | biofilm metagenome | biome: Industrial cooling water; feature: Water cooling tower basin; material: Biofilm | place: United Arab Emirates | collected... | reverse complement strand
CGTTCTTCAAGGCGCTGGTCGAGTTCATGACCTCCGGCCCGGTGATGATCCAGGTGCTCGAAGGCGAGGGCGCCGTCGCGAAGAACCGCGAGCTGATGGGCGCCACCAACCCGAAGGACGCCGCCCCCGGCACGATCCGTGCGGACTTCGCCGAGACCATCGACGCCAACGCCGTGCACGGTTCCGATTCGCTCGAGAACGCCGCGATCGAGATCGCGTACTTCTTCAGCGCCACCGAGCTGTGCCCGCGCTGATCACGGCACTGAAGAGAGACCCGTGACCGCGGCCGCGCACACTCCTGCCCGACAGAACCTGCTCGACCTCGATCGCGAGGGCCTGGAGCGCTTCTTCGCCGAGACCCTCGGCGAGAAGCGCTACCGTGCCCACCAGATCATGAAGTGGATCCATCACCGTCATGTCACCGAGTTCTCGGACATGACGGATCTGGGCAAGGCCCTGCGCGCCAAGCTCGAAGCGCATGCCGAAGTGCGCGTGCCGCAGGTCCAGTTCGACAAGCCCTCCACCGACGGCACCCACAAGTGGCTGCTCGGCATGGATGGCAAGAACGCCATCGAAACCGTCTACATCCCCGACAAGGGCCGCGGCACGCTGTGCGTGTCCTCGCAGGTGGGCTGCGCGCTCAACTGCACGTTTTGCTCCACCGCCACCCAGGGCTTCAACCGCAATCTGTCCACCGCCGAGATCATCGGCCAGGTCTGGACGGCGGCGCGGCATCTGGGCAACGTCCCGCACAAGCAGCGCCGTCTCACCAACGTGGTGATGATGGGCATGGGCGAGCCGCTGGCCAATTTCGACAACGTGGTCCGCGCGATGAGCGTGATGCGCGACGACCTGGGCTATGGCCTCGCCAACAAGCGCGTGACCCTGTCCACCGCCGGCATGGTGCCGATGATCGACCGCCTGGCCGAGGAGAGCGACGTGTCGCTCGCGGTCTCGCTGCATGCGCCCAACGACGCGCTGCGCGACCAGCTGGTGCCGCTGAACCGCAAATACCCGATCGAAGTGCTCATGGACGCCTGCGTGCGCTACGCCAGGCGCAAGAAGGGCGAGTCGGTCACGTTCGAATACACCCTGATGAAGGGCGTCAACGACCAGCCCGAGCACGCCCGCGAGCTGCTCAAGCTGATGCGCGCCTTCGACAACGCGGTGCAGATGAAGGACGCCGCGAAGGTCAATCTGATTCCATTCAATCCATTTCCCGGCACCCGTTTCGAGCGCCCGGACGACGCGGCCATCCGCGCGTTCCAGAAGCTGCTCAACAACGCCGGGATGATCGCGCCGGTGCGGCGCACCCGCGGCGACGACATCGACGCCGCCTGCGGCCAGCTCAAGGGCATGGTCGCGGACCGCACCCGGCGTCAATCCGAATTCCGCAAATCGCTGGAGGCGCGTCGGGGGGGCGCGGCGGACGGCGATGCGGGTGTGGCGGATGCGGCGGCCTGACCGGCGACGGTCGGCGTGTCGCAGCCGCATGGACCCGGGCGCGCCGGCGTGCGCCCAGGTCTCCGGTGCCTTGACGGGCCGGGACGGCCTGCATGCGGTCGCATGCGGGTCGGGCGCATGCCCTGGACCCGATTCGACAGGACGTCTTGCTTTGGGGAGCGAAACGAGATGAATGCACAAGCCATGTCCCAGCCGACGGACCCCCGCGGTATCGGCGAACGTCTGCGCGCCGCCCGCGAGGCCCGCGGTTTCGACATCGCGCAGGTCGCCGCGAAACTGAAAATGCCCTCGCACGTGGTCGAGGCGCTCGAGCGCGAGGACTGGTCGGTCCTCGGCGCCGCGGTCTTCGTGCGCGGACAGCTGCGCAGCTACGCCAAACTGCTCGGGCTCGACGAGGAGGAGGCAGTATCGGCGGTCGGAACCCAGGTGGCCGCGCCGGTCGAACTGGTGCCGCAGACCTACACGCCGCGCCTGCAGCGGATGGCCGAACAGGCGCGCACGCGTCTTGTCTATGTGGTCCTGACCGCGACCATCGTCGTGCCGGTGTGGCTCGCGATGAGTTCGCACATCGGCAAGGGCGGAAGCACCGCGGTGCCGCTGGACAGCGCCGTGCCGGCCGAGGCCGGCAAGCCCGCAGCCGCCGGCAGCGTCCCCCGCACCTCCACCGCACCGCAGCGTCCGGCGCCGCTGGTGGCCTCCATGGCGCCTTTGCCCAGCGCGCCGGCCGCATCCGGCGGCCTGGTGGTGCGTTTCGATGGCGAAAGCTGGGTGAGCCTGAATGCCCCCGACGGCCGTACCGTCGAGCAGGCGCTGATCCCCGCCGGCGCGCAGCGCAGCTTCGCGCTGGACGAGATCGGCCGCGTGACCCTGGGCAACGCGACCCAGGTTCAGGTGACCCTGGACGGCCGTCCGGTCGATCTGACGCCGTTCATCCGCGCGAACGTCGCCCGCTTTACGGTATCCTCTGAGGGTTCGCTGCAGCCGGTTGCCCGCTGATCGGACGCCACAGGCGTCCGTCCGGCACTCGCCACCGCCCCGCAGCCGACACCGCGTCGCCCGCCCGCAGCGGTCGCCATGCCGCAGGGCGGGCGTCGTCGTTTCCGGCGGCCGTCGCCGCCGAGACCCTGGGTCGCCGGCAACTTTTGCGCCGTTCGGCGCTCCAATCCGCTCGGGCCGCGCGACGCCGGCCCCGGCTCTAGTCACCATCGCAGACCTCATTCCAGACACAGCCCATGGCGATCGACGATCTTCTCGACGAACACGAACAAAGCGAACGCGTCCGCAACTGGCTCCGCGCCAATGCCGCAGGCCTGATCGGCGGCGTGGCCCTCGGCCTCGGCGCGATCTACGGCTGGATGTGGTGGCAGGGCAAGCGCGACAGCGACCGCCTGCAGCACAGCGATACCTATCAAGCGCTGGTCGAGAAGGCCGTGCCGGGCGCCGCCGCGCTGCCGGGCGAGGCCAAGCCGGTCGACCCCAAGGCCGTCGCCGAGGCCGCGGCCAAGCTGGATGAGACGCCTTTCGCCACGCTCGCCGCCTTGGACCTGGCGAAGGTCCAGCTCGATGCCGGCAAGCGCGACGAGGCGATCAAGACCCTGCAGGGCGTGCCCGCCGACGACCCGCTGTTCGCGGCCGTGGTGCGCGAGCGCCTGGCGCGTCTGCTGATCGATGCCGGCAAGGCGGCCGATGCGCTGAAGCTGGTCGAAGGCGCCGACGACGTGGTCTCGCACGAGGTCCGCGGCGACGCGCTGCTGGCCCTGGGCCGCGGTGAAGAAGCCAAGGCGGCCTACGACAAGGCCTTGCTGAGTCTGGAAGTGGGCACTCCGCTGCGTCAGCTCGTTGAAATCAAACAGTCCGAGGCGGCCGGTGCCCCGGCGGCCAAGGCCGGTCCGGCGGACGGAGCCGCCCCGGCTGCACCCACCGCTGCTCCGGCGCCTGCAGCCCCTGCCGCCCCGGCGCCTCCCGCCGCTTCCTGAGGCTTCCGCTCCGATGACGTCCCCACGCACCACTTCCGCCCGCGTTTCCCGCCACGCCGTTTCCGTCCGTCGACTGGGTCGCGCCGGCATGATCGGCGCGCTCGCGCTCGCGCTGTCCGGCGGCCTCACAGGCTGCGGCACCGTCCGCGACTGGTTCCGCAGCGACAAGCAGAAAGCCGCCGCCCCGACCGCGCTTGCCGATTTCTCGTCCTCCGCCACCGTGACCCGCGCCTGGTCGGTCAATGTCGGCGATGGCGAGGGCCGTCTGGGCATCCGCCAGCGCCCCGCGGTGCTGGATGGCCGCGTCTATGCGGCGGCGGTCGAAGGCGGCGTGCGTGCCTACGACCTGCAGACCGGCGCCGAAGTCTGGCGCCATGAGACCGAAGCCCGCGTCACCGGTGGTCCGGGTGCCGGCGAAGGTCTGGTGGTATACGGCACGCTGGAAGGCGATGTGGTCGCACTCGATGCCGTCACCGGCGAGCAGAAATGGGTCGCCGAGGTCAAGAACGAAATCATCGCGCCGCCGACGATCGGCCAGGGTACCGTGCTGGTCCGCTCCAACGAAGGGCGCCTGACCGCATTCGACGTGGCCGACGGCGAGCGTCGCTGGTTCTGGAACCGCGATCTGCCCAACCTCAGCGTGCGCGGCAACGACGGCCCGACGCTGGGCCCGGGCTATGTGTTCGTGGGCAACGACGACGGCAGTGTGGCCGCGCTGGCCCTGGCCGACGGCCGCCCGATCTGGGAGCAGGCCGTGGCCCAGCCCGATGGCCGCTCCGAGCTCGACCGCATGGCGGATGTCGACGGCGCGCCTGTGCTCGACGATTTCCAGCCCATCCTCTACGCCACCAGTTTCAAGAACCAGACCGTCGCCTTCGAGGCGCCGAGCGGCCGCCCGATCTGGGAACAGGACCGCGGCGGTTCCGCGCGCATCGGTGTCGGTGCGGACCGCATCGTCGTGGTCGATCCGCTCGGCACGGTGTGGGCGCTGGACAAGGCCGTGGGCACCGCGATGTGGCAGCAGTCGGGCCTGCTGCGCCGCGGCGTCTCCGGCGCGGCGGTGCAGGGCGATTTCGCGGTGGTCGGCGACAGCGAGGGCTATCTGCACTGGCTGCGTATGGACAACGGCGATTTCGCGGCCCGCGAACGCGTCGGCCGCGACCCCATCCGCGCCGCTCCGGTGGTCACCGATGGCGTGCTGCTGGTGCAGACCGCGGACGGCAAGCTGAGCGCGTATCGGCTGCAGTAAGTCCCGGAGTCCGGGAGGCGTGATTCGGGATTCGTGAAAGCGGCTCCGGTCGCGGCCCCGGTCGCGATGCTCCAGCTCCCGCCATGCCGCATGCCGGGCAAGCGATCGACTCCACCGTCATGCAGGCGACGGCCGGCCAGGCCGTCGCCGCTTTCCCGATGTTCCTTTCCCACTCTCCACTTCCGGCGTCCTCATGCTCCCCCTCGTCGCCCTCGTCGGCCGTCCCAATGTCGGTAAATCGACGCTGTTCAATGCGTTGACCAGCAGTCGCGACGCGCTCGTCCACGACGAGCCGGGAGTGACCCGCGACCGTAACTACGGCATCTGCCGGCTCGGCACGCGGCCCTTCGCCATCGTCGACACCGGCGGCATCGCCGACGAGGAGGAGGGGCTGGCCGGTGCGACCGCGCGCCAGTCGCGGACTGCGGCGGAAGAGGCCGATCTGGTGCTGTTCGTGGTCGACGGGCGCGAAGGCGCATCCTCGCTGGACGACGAGATCCTGCGCTGGCTGCGCAAGGCCGGCCGGCCGACGCTGCTGGTGGTCAACAAGACCGACGGGCTCGACAGGCGCACGGCCATCTCCGAGTTCGCGCGCTACGGCATCGCCGATGCGGTCGGCGTGTCCTCGGCGCATCGCCAGGGTCTGGACGATCTGGTCGACGAGGTGGTCGAGCGCCTGCCCGAAGTCGGCTCGGCCGAGACCCTCGACAACGACCCCGAGCGCGTGCGCATCGCCTTCGTCGGCCGCCCGAACGTGGGCAAGTCGACGCTGGTCAACCGCATCCTCGGCGAGGAGCGGATGATCGCCTCCGAAGTGCCGGGCACCACCCGCGACTCGATCGCGGTCGATCTGGAGCGCGACGGCCGCAAGTACCGGCTGATCGACACCGCCGGCATCCGCCGCAAGTCCAAGGTGGACGAGGCGGTGGAGAAGTTCTCCATCATCAAGACCCTGCAGGCGATCGAGCAGTGCCAGGTCGCGGTGATCATGCTCGACGCCACCGAAGGCGTGACCGACCAGGACGCCAGCGTGCTCGGCGCGGTGCTCGACGCCGGCCGCGCGCTGGTGGTGGCGGTCAACAAGTGGGACGGCCTGACCCAGTACCAGCGCGAGCAGACCGACGGCCTGCTGGCGCGCAAACTGTCGTTCGTGAACTGGGCCGAAGCGGTGCACATCAGCGCCAAGCACGGCTCCGGCCTGCGCGAACTGTTCGCCGCGATCCACCGCGCCCACACCTCGGCCACGGCCACCTTCAGCACCGCCGACGTCACCCGCGCGCTGGAGATCGCCTACACCACTAACCCGCCGCCCGCGGTGCGCGGCCACGTCTCCAAGATGCGCTTCGCCCATCCCGGCGGCGAGAACCCGCCGACCTTCGTGGTGCATGGCAGCCGCCTGAAACAGCTGCCCGAGAGCTACCGCCGCTATCTCGAGAACTTCTTCCGCAAGCGCTTCAAGCTGATCGGTACCCCGGTGCGTTTCATCTTCCGCGAGGGCGAGAACCCCTACAAGGACAAGAAGAACGTGCTGACCGAGGGCCAGATCAAGAAGCGGCAGCGGATGATCCGGCATATCAAACGGAACAAGTGAGCGCGCGCCGCCGCGCAGCGCGGCAGCCCTGAGCCGTTCGCCTTCGTCGCAAGAAGACCGTGAGCCTGCCACCCGCCCGCGCCGAGCGGCGCGGCGCGGGCCAGCATGGCGCAGATGATGTCCGGCCGGTGGCTTTCCCGGGCCGGGCCGGCGGGAGGCCGTGGCCCGCAGGCCTCGCGGTACGCAGGCGCCACGGCGGGCAGGACCTGCGCCGCTCAGCCCGGCGGCCGCCCGCCTTCCGAGGCCATGACCTTGCGACTCCGGCCTGGCGACTGCGCACCGCGATATCCCATCCCTGTGATCCGCGTCCTCCGTCCGGAACGGTTGGGGTTCTGTTCGGTGTCGCCGTCGATCCCGCGTTTATGATCCGGATCTGGCCCGATTCCGGCACTCGATAGACAGGATCCGTCGCGATGAGTGAACCCAACCAATCGTCTACTCATAGGCTGAGGAGCAACCATGGGATCGTCGAGCTGACCACGACCAGCGAGCGCGTACGCAACAACGACGGCAGCGCCTCGGAGATCTATCACTGGTCGGTCCGGATGTCCCGCGACCAGTCCAGTCCGGCACCGACCATGGACCAGGCCGGCATGAGCCCGAGTGCGCAGGAGCTGGTCAACCAGTCGGCGTCCTGGCTGCGTTTCGAGGGCAACCTCAACGGTCTCGAGCCGCGTACGGTCGTCATCGCCGGCAACCAGACCGACGGCGGTACCTATACGGCGCGCTGGCACGGCAGCGACCGTCCCGGCAGCGGTCAGCTCACCGAATTTCTGGTGCCCACCTACAAGGGCTTGGAGCCGGTGCCGCCCGAAGTGCTGAGCCAGATCCCGCAGGACCGACTGACCGACGTCATTCGCCCCGGCGGCACGCGCCTGGACCTGATTCCGCCGCAGGACGGCTCCGATGCGCGCTGGGTCGCCAGTTATCTGGATGGCCAGAACCGCCGGATCGACCTGAGCTTCGCCGACAACAACGAACTGGCCATCCGTCGCGTACATTCCAACCGCCCCGGCGAGGGCGCGATCACCACCTATGGCCCGGGCAACGACAACCTGCCGCGCAGGGAGGATGCCCTGGTCGTGCCCAACGGCGGGCGCGTGATCGAGGAGAACGCCACGATCACCCGGACGATCCCGGTGATCAATTCGGACGGCAGCGTCACCAACCGGCAGATCCAGGAGGTCGACCCGACCATCACGGTGATCAATCAGGCCGGCGATGTGCGCACCCAGTGGATCCAGAACCAGGACGGCGGCTACACCCAGCTCCGCCAGATCGAGCATCTGGAAGTGAACGGCCAGCCCAGCGCCTGGCGCGTCTCGCAGGACACCACCGACAACACCGCGACGCTGTACCGCGTCGATGCCAACAATCAGATCGTCGGCCGACCGGTGGGTTTGAGCATCGGCAGCGACAATTCGCTGATCATCCCGCGCACCGGCGACACCGATGCGCTGGACGTCGCGTCCCTGCGCATGCCCAGCGGCCGCGAGATCGGCATCGTCGCGCCCACGGTCGAGCGCAGCGACCCGGGCATCACCACGCGCGAACTGCCGCTGACCGCGAACAGCACGCGCTTTTCGCAGCGCGAATCGACCGAGGAAAAGGCCGGCTACGACGACCCCGCGCAGGCGCCGTGGCGACAGCGCCAAGTCGAACTGCCGCGCAGCATCGCCGAGCAGCTGAACATCCCGGTGCCCGCAGGCCAGAATCAGGTGACCGCAGAGCTGGAGGTGCTGCAGCACCAGAGCGCGACCGGGCGCTACTCGCTGCGCGACGGCACCGAGCTGTACGCCAATCCCGCAGGCGACCGGCTGGTGGTGGGCAACGCCAACATCCAGACCCGCGACGATGCGAAGGTGCAGGTCACCGAGTTCGACGACAGCTTCCTGGTCCCGAGCAATGGACGTCCCGCGCACCAGGTGCTGCGCGAGCTCGCCGATCGCGGTCTGGAACCGGTGGCGGTGCTGGGTACCGGATTCATCACTCCCGACCCCGGCGAGAACGGTACCCGGGTCATCGGCTACCACTACACGAACTTCGCGCGGCTGGAGGAGGGTGAAGAGGGCCGGCGCAACCAGCCGGTCACCGAGCTGCGCGACCCCAACAACGGCACCAATCTGCGCGCCGGCTATCTGGTCCGCTCCAACGGCGAGATGGAGCTGGTCAACATCGACCGCCAGCGCTTCCCGACGCCGGATACCGCCAACGCCGAGCTGGAACGCCTGAAGAACGACCCCACCGTCGCCGCGATCCATCTGTTCACCCACCAGGTGGCGCGGCAGCCGGGCGATCTGATCGGCAACCCGCCCTACGACCCCGACCGCGGCGACCGTGGCTGGACGCCGCGCCCGCCGGGCGTCACCGACGGTCAATACGACGACGACAAGAGCAACAACCTCGAAAGCCGTTCCTTTCTCGCTTTCGACGAGAACGGCCGGTTCCTCTCGCGCGTGTCCACGCCGCCGATCGCGATGCGCGACACGCTCTCGCTCGCGCAGGAGATGTACGGGCCGAACGTGCAGGTGCTCAACGGCGACGGCGACTTCTATGCGCGGGCGTGGTATCTCGACGGCCGCGGCGCCTCCGATCCGCTGGCGCTGGGCTACGAGAACGCCATGATCCTGGTCCGGCCCACGCCCGACGGCCAGCCCGCGCAGCTGCGCGAATTCACCGACAGCGAGCGGTCGGCCATTCGCGACTACGACAGCCAGGAAGGCTTCTGGGACAACCTGCGCGATATCTGGAAGGGTATCCAGCGCCGCTTCTCCGACAGCGGCGAGGCGCCGGCGGTCGCGGGCCTGCCCGAGACGACGTCGACGCAGCCGGCGCAGACCACGCCGTCCATCGTCGAGGACCGCCGTTTCGGCGACATTCTCGCCAGCGTGAACCAGAACCCGCAGCTGTCCGGCTTCTCGGACACCCAGCGCGCGAATCTCAGCGGCGTGCTCACCCTCGATGCGGACAGCAAGAAGCTCACCGAACAGTCTCTGGTGGTCGCGGTGAACGACCAGCGGACTTACGCCTTCGCGCTCGATCCGTCGCGGCCCGAGAGCGGCCAATACGCGAAGGCCGAACTGGCGACCGCGATCGAACAACCTTTGGCGCAGACCGACCGCACCTACCGCGAACAGCAGGCGCTCGCCGCGCAAACGCAGCAGCAGGAGGTGAATGTGCGCACCGAGGAACAGCAGCGCGGCGGCCAGCGCCTGGCCTGAGCGCGCCACCCCATGCAGCGTCGCGCAGGCGCTGCGCCGCGTTGGCGGTGTCGTGCAGGTCGGCGGCCGGCGGTGGTAGGGTCGAGATGTGCGCATCAGCCACCCGTACCCGCGCGGATGCGCGGCGCCGCCATCCGCGCCCGGGCTCCATCGGCAAGCCCGGGCCTGCCGTTTCGCCAGGCTGCCCACCGCCACTCCACCGCCACCGCTGCGCGCGTGCGCAACGCCCCGATCCGGGCGCATCCGCTAGCATGCGCGCATGACCGACCTCTCCGCGCAGACGCCTTTCGAAGACATCCCCACCCGCATCGCCTTCGACGCGGCCGTGGACATCCTGCGTGGCGTGGCCGCGACCCGCGCCATGCCGGTCGAGCGCGTGCCGCTGGCGCGGGCGCACGGCCGTGTGCTGGCCGAGGATCTGGTCGCGGTGGTCGACCAGCCGCCGTTCGACAATTCGGCGATGGACGGCTTCGCGTTCCGCCATGCCGATCTTGCGCTCGCGCAGGGCGACGGGCTGCGATTGGCGGGCGAACAGTTCGCGGGCGGCGCGGTGGCCGCGGCGCTGGGCGCGGGCGAGTGCGTGCGGATCACCACGGGCGCACCGCTGCCGCCCGTTGCGGACACCGTACTGATTCGCGAGGATGCCGAATTGGATGACCACGGCCGCGTGCGCGCGCGCGAGGCGCCCGCGCACGGGCGCTGGGTGCGACGCGCGGGCGAGGATGTGCGCGCGGGCGAGGCGCTGCTGCCCGCGGGCTGCGTGCTGACCCCGGCGCGGGTCGCGCTGGCCGCGGGGCAGGGCCTGGACCGCATTGCGGTGAGGCGGCGGCCGACGGTGGCGGTGTTCACCAGCGGCGACGAGCTGGTGGAGCCCGGCCTGCCGCTGCGCCACGGCCAGATCTACGACAGCAACCGCGAACTGCTGCTCGGCCTGCTGCGCGGCGAAGGTCTGGAGCCGGTCGCCTGGCCGCGGCTGCCCGATGACCCGGAGGCCATCGCCACCGCGCTGCGCCATGCCGGGCATGCCTTCGATGTGGTGATCGTCTGCGGCGGGGTGTCGGTGGGCGAGAAGGACCATCTGCCCGAATTTTTCCGGCGCGAGGGCCGCGTGCATTTCTGGAAGGTGCGGATGAAGCCGGGCATGCCGGTGCTGTTCGCCGAATCGCGGCCGGATGCGCCCGCGGGCGTGCTGGAGGCGGGCGAGTACCCGAGCGGCAGCGCGAAGCCACTGGGCGAGGCACTGTTTCTGTGCCTGCCGGGCAACCCCGTGTCGGTGCTGGCGACCACGCTCACCCTGGGCCGTACCCTGCTGGACGCCCTGCAGGGCCGCAGCGAAGCGCGCCCCCGCCTGCGCGCGCGTCTGCGCGCGGGGTGGCGCAAGACGCATCCACGTCGGGAATTCCTGCGTGCCCGTCTCGAATGCGACGACGACGGCACGCTGTGGGCCGCCCCGAATGCCGCCGACGGCTCGCACCGTCTGCACGCCGCCGCGGCCAGCGACGCGCTGATCGTGCTGGACGAGGGCGAGCGCGCCCACGCGGCGGGGGAGACGGTGCAGGTGCTGCGCTACTGAGGCGTGTCAGGCGACGGTGAACGCCGGCGAGCCGCCAGGACCTGCTTGACCGCGCCCGTGCCGGCTCGAACCCGCCTGGGCCACCGCTCCCGGGCCACTGGCCCGGGACCGCAGGTGCAGGCAAACGCTACCTGCATGACGCGCGCCGCAAACGCGGCCAGATCCACAGCCCGGCCGCGTACTTTCGGGACAAGCGCCGCGTGCCATGGCCCACCGCCGCGGCCCGCGCTTCCGTCCAAACCGCAGGAGATCCCGCGATGCTGTCCCGTCCCGTCCCGATGCGTCCCTCCGCCGCCTTCGTCGGTGCCTCATGGACCGCGCTGATGGTCGGCGCCCTGTCCTTCCTCACCGGCCTGTGGAACGCCCCGATGTCGATGCATGAAAAGGGCTACTACTTCACGGTGCTGATGTACGGCCTGTTTTCCGCGGTATCGGTGCAGAAGGCCGTGCGCGACCGGCTGGAAGACGTGCCGGTGACCGGCATCTACTACGGCCTGGCCTGGTTTTCGACCCTGCTGGCGATCGTGCTGCTGGTGACGGGCCTGTGGAATGCCGAGATGCCGAGGATCGAGAAGGGCTTCTACGGCATCGCGTTCATGATGAGCCTGTTCGCCACCGTGGCGGTGCAGAAGAACACCCGCGACAGCACCGCCGCCGAGCGCATCGAGCGCGGAGGCGCGGTGGAGCCGCGCTTCGAGCTGCGCAAGGAGTGAGCGGTCGATGGCATGTCCCGCCGTGCTGAGCACGTCTCGACGTGCCTGCAGTGGCGAGCGTGTGCCGGTCGCAAACACAATCCCGCCGCCGTGCCCCCGCATTCCCGGGACGCGGCGGCGGCATGCCGCACGTCGATAGGCCGCCATGCCATTGCGGCATCGTGATGGTTGCCATCGTGGGCGCAGGCGCTAGGCTTTAGGCCGTCATCTTGGATGTCCGCAGCGCCCATGACCCCTTCGAACCCCGTGGAACTCGCCCCCGCCGAGGCACAGGCGCGCCAGCGCGCCGGCGCGCGGCTGGTGGATGTACGCGAGGCGCACGAGCGCGCGGCCGGGATGGCCGAAGGTGCGCACGGCGTTGCGATGGGCGAATTGATCCATGCGCCGGACGCGCATCTGCCCGACCGCGATGGCGAGATCCTGCTGATCTGCCAGAGCGGCATGCGTTCGCTGCGCACCGCGCAGATGCTGGCCGAGGCGGGCTATGCGCGGGTGGCCTCGGTGGCCGGCGGGACGGAGCGCTGGGTCGCGGAGGGGTTGCCGGTGATGGTGCCCGACGCTGGCGACACCGGGATCGATGCCGATTTCGCGGAGCGTTATTCGCGTCATCTGCGTCTGCCGCAGATCGGTGTGGATGGCCAGCGGCGGCTGCAGGCGGCGCGCGTGCTGCTGGTCGGTGCCGGTGGTCTGGGCTCGCCGGCGGCCTTCTATCTCGCCGCGGCCGGCGTCGGCACGCTGCGGCTCGTGGACGACGACACGGTGGACCGCAGCAACCTGCAGCGCCAGATCCTGCACACCGATGCGCGCATCGGCGTGCCCAAGGTGGAATCGGCCGCGGAGGCGCTGTCCGCGCTCAATCCGCGCACGTCCATCGAGCGCGTCCGCGCGCGCGCGGATTCGGCCAATGTCGAGTCGCTGCTGGACGGCGTGGATGTGGCCATCGACGGCGCCGACAACTTCCCCGCGCGCTATCTGCTCAACGACGCCTGCGTGAAGCTCGGCATCCCGCTGGTGTACGGCGCGGTGCACCGGTTCGAGGGCCAGGCCAGTGTGTTCGATGCCGGCCGTAGGCGCGGTGCGGCGCCGTGCTATCGCTGCCTGTTCCCGGAGCCGCCCGCGCCCGAGGACGCGCCCAACTGCGCCGAGGCCGGCGTGCTGGGCGTGCTGCCGGGGGTGATCGGCCTGATCCAGGCCACCGAAGCGCTCAAGCTCATCCTCGGCATCGGCGAGCCCCTGAGCGGGCGGCTGCTGCAGTTCGATGCGCTGGCGATGCGCTTCCGCGAGACCCGGCTGGCGCCCGATCCGGACTGCGCGCTGTGCGCGCCCGGGCGTGCGTTCCCCGGCTATATCGACTACGCGGCGTTCTGCGCGGACGGCTGAGCGCGGGCATCGCCCATCGCCGCTGGCGATCCGGCGCGCCACACCGCCGGGTCAGGCATCGCGCAGGGCGTGCACCGTGGACCATGCCGCGCAGCGGTAGACCATCGCCGAGCGGCTGTGCACGTTGAGCTTGCAGAAGATCTGCTTGAGGTAGGTCTTCACCGTGTATTCGCTGATCCGCAGCCTGTCGGCGATCTGCTTGTTGACCATGCCCAGACACACCAGGCGCACGATCTGCTGTTCGCGGGCGGTCAGCGAGCCCAGCGGGTCCTCGTGTTCGCTGTCGCCGGCGCGTCCCGGCCCGCTGCGGGCATAGAGCACATAGCGTCGCCCGTCCAGTTCGAAGCCGCAGATCGGGCGGGTGCCGGCCGGACGCGCGTCGCTGCGCGGTGCGTCTGCGTGATGGTCGCGATGCCGGCCCTCGGCGCCTGCGGTGCCGGTCACCGACGGGTGCGCCGGGACCAGCAGGCAATGCGTCCCGTCCAGGTCGAATTCGGCCAGCACCTGCTGCATCAGGTCGCGTGCGGACGGGGGCGTGCGGTCCGCCTTGCCGTTCGCCGGTCGTGGGACGTTCATGTCCGTCATGTCCGTGCCGAGATCCTCTGCGGACGCCTTGGGCCGGGGTGTCGTCTCGGCGACGACGGACAGGCGGCCGAAGGCGTGATCCAGTCCAGAGCAGGATGGCCGCCCCCCATGGCGCATCCTGCGGCGATCAGGGAGGCCGGGCATGTACGGCCGCCTGCACGGATGCGGCCGCATCGACCTCCCGACTCCTCGTCGCCGGCATGAAATCCGGCGGCAGGGTAAGCAACGCGGCTGGCGCGCAAAAACGTCCAGCCGCTCATCGGATTCATCCGGCGGCCGGCATCGGCGTGGCACTGGAGCCGCCGCGATGGCGGGCAGGCCGCCATGCTCAGCCGCCGCCGGTCGCGAACGACAGCCGCGGCGGCAGCTCGCGTGCGATGCAGGCGCGGCGCGGGTCGCGCTCGGGCAGGGTGGCGCGGCGGCGCGGCGGGACCGGGGTGCGGATGCCCAGCCGGCCGGCGATGTTGGTCTGCGCATCCCGGAACGGCCGCAGCAGGGCGGTCGGGCCGGTCAGCAGCGGCGTGACCCCGGGGCCGTGGCCGCTGGCGGTGCTGTCGCCGTGCACGATCACGCCCAGGGTCACCCGTCCGTCGCGCACCGAAGGGCCGCGGCGCACGTCGGCATCGACGATGGCCACCAGGTCGCCGAAGCGCAGGCTGCCCAGACGGTGGCGCTCGCGCAGCGGGCCGTTCGACATCTGGATGTCGTAGTCGCCGCGCCAGGCGGTGTTCTTGCCCAGCCCGGAGCCCATCAGCACCGCGGGCACGACGTGGGTCACCGGCACGTGCAGCGCGCCGTCGCGGGCGCGGATGCCCCAGCGCTGCAGCAGCCGCGGCGCGCAGTTCATGACCTCGATCTCCGGATAGTCCGGCAGCCGCAGGCCCAGGCCCAGGCTGCGGATCTGGATGCGGTCGCCGATGGTCAGCCGCGCCAGCACCTCGGTGGGGAAATCCACAAGCACGTGGTTGATGCCGCCGTGCTTGCCGCTGACCGTGCCGCGTCGCCCGGCCATGCGCCCGCTCACCACTTCGGCCACGTTGCCCACGCAGGCATAGGTCATCAGCGCGGTGTTGGGGCCGTCGCGCGGGCCGACCACTTCGCGGCCGTTGTTGTGCAGCGCGACGCCCGGTTCGATGTGGTCGCCGGCCAGACCGATGCAGGGGTCTCCGATGCGATGGTTCAGCACGATGCCGCCGGTGCCCGGCAGCACCCGCGGGACGCCGTCGTAACCGATGCGGTAGGGGTTGGCGCGGGCGATCGGGTGCGCGATCTGGCCCAGCACGCTCACCGCGACCAGTTCGTCGGCGTTGATGCGCAGCGCGCCGCGTCGCGCAGGCAGCGGCAGCGCAGGCGCGGCCGATGCGCGCCGGGCGGACGAGGCCGGACGCGCGTCGGCGGGACGCGCGCTTGGGGAGCGAAGGCTTGCGGGGCGGGTCATGGGGCCTCCTGCACGGCGCGCGTCAGATGCGCTGCCAGAAATGGCGCGCCGAGCGCCAGGGATCGCCTGCGGCGAGCACTGCGGGGCAGGGCGCCAGCAGGTCGAAGCCGGAATCGTCGTCCTCCAGCGCGCTGTCGATCGAGACCGGGTCCATCAGGTGCGTGTCGAAATGCTCCAGGCGACCGCCGGGGTCGCCGCACAGCAGCGGATGCACCACCGCCAGGCGCAGCCCGCCCCAGAGCAGCGGCGTGCAGCCGGCGGCCACGATCATCTCGCGCAGCCGCTGGCGCTCCAGAGTCGCCAGCGCGCCGAGCTCTGCGTCCTCGCCGTCCGGCGCCGGCTCCAGGCCCAGGCCCACCTGCGCGCAGGCCAGGCCGAGGCAGGAGGTCGGCGCGTCCGGCGCCAGGGTCAGCAGGCTGGCGTTGCCCAGCGCCGCGGCCAGGGCCAGGCTGTCGATGGTGCCGTAGAAGCCGGCGGTGCCGGTGGCATCGTCGCCAGGGTCGGCGCGCGCGGTCAGGCTCTGGTGCAGGGCTTCGTAGCGTTCGATCAGGTCCGGCGGCGCGCCGTCGGGGAACACCGACTCGCCGAGGTTGTCGCTCACCCAGTGCAGGCGGCAGTGGGTGAGGTCGGTGCGCAGGCGGGTGGTCTCCCACAGCGACAGCGCGCGGTGCAGGTCCTCGCCGATGCTCTCCGGCAGCCCCGCGCGCAGCGCCTCGGGCCACAGCGCGGGCGGGTCGCGGCGGTAGTAGTCGCTGGAATCGATCACCTGCCAGAAGGTGCGGGTGACCCACAGATCGGCGGCGGCGGACAGACGCCCGGTCAGGCGCGCGCCCAGCGGGGTGGACAGCGCCAGCAGCGGATCGATCACGAACGCGCTGCGCCGCGCACGCAGGCTCACTTCCAGTTCCTGATCCAGTACGGCGCGCTCGAACATGGCTCATCCATCGTCATCGTGCGGCGGAAGGGAGAAAGGCGCCGGCCTCGCGCGGAGGCGCGATGCCTGCCTGCATGCCATGCCCGCGCGCGCATGTGCGTACGTGGCGTGCGGGCGTGGGCATGCGGGCGTGCGCGCAAGGGCCTGCCTGCGTGCGTCCGGGCGCTGGCGCGCAGGTCGCGCGCGAGGCCCGGACGGTCGGCGCCCGCAGGGCCGACCGTCGTGACGCGGCTTCAGGCCGCGGCGGGTGCGCCGCCGCCGATCAGACTGCGCAGCGCCGGGGTCACGCCCGGGAAGCTGCGGCCTTCCGGGGTCATCCGGTACGCGGCCACCCAGGAGTCGGCATGCGCGCCGATCGGGCGCACCGTCGACTGGAACAGCACCGGGTCGGTGACGGTCTTGAAGTCGTTGTCGGCCGCGAACTTCAGGATGCGCCGGCCGCTCTCGGCCATCTTGGCGCGCTGCGAAGGCTCCGCGGTGCCGCCGAGGTGGCGGTTGGACACGATCTCGATCACGTCCCACTTGGTGTTGGCGTCGAAGGACTTCTTGATGTCCGGCGTGTCCAGGATCTCCAGCACCTGCACCAGGTAGTGCCCCACCTCCATCGCCAGCGAGAAGATGTTGCCGTAGGTGCTGCGGTCCAGCGCGTAGCGCATGTCCAGACCGACGCGCTGGATGGTGGCGATGCTGCCGAACGGGCGCTGTTCGATCAGCGGGCCGCCGCGGATCACTTCGCCGATCAGCATGTCGCGGAAGTACTGGCTGATCGCGACCATGAAGCCCACCAGCTGGCGGTGGAAGTTGCGGTTGACCACCGCCCCCGCCGGCGCCTGCGCGTTGCCGTAGTTGAACGCACGGCGGTAGGCGACCATGCGGTCCTGCCGGGTGTAGCGCAGCGGCTTGAGCTTGTCGAGCCGATACAGCCCCTGCGCGCCCGGCCCGCGCTGCACGCGGATCTTGCCGAGGCGGAACAGGCGCTGCAGCACGTCCACCACTTCGAACACCTTCATGCGCTCGTGCTGGTAGATGTAATACAGCTCGGCCGCGGCGTGCAGCTGGCTGGGGATCACCGCATCGTCGAAATCCGGCTCGATGTAGGGATAGCCGATGTCGGCGAAATCGACCGGGCCGTTGCTGCCCAGGCCGACCAGATCGAGGAAGCCCTGTTCGCCCTTCGGCCCGCTCGTGCCCGCACGCAGCAGGTCGCCCAGGCGCTGCTCGAACTGCACCTCGAAGCCCTCGCGCTCGCCGGGCGGCAGTTTGTCCAGCTGCTCGCGCAGGAAGGTCTCCCACAGACGCTGGATGGTTTCGTGTGTCTGGAAACTCATGAGTGTTCTCCTCGTCCTGCGTGGGGGTCAGCGGCGCGCTTTCCGCGCTTTCCGAGCGTCCGGCGTGCGACTGACCTCCGACTGCGCCTCGTCGACGACGATCTCAGACGGATCCTGCCGGTCCGCGTACTGCGCGATCTTCTCCAGCCTGGCGTCGATGTTCGCCAGCAGCTCCGCCTGACGCTCCGCGACCTGGCTCGCGCTCCGCAGCAGGTCGTTCTGCGCGGTCATCAGCGCCTGCGTCGCCGCGGTCGCCTGCAGGATCAGCCGTTCGGCGGTCCGCACATCGTCGCGATGCTGCGCCAGCTGCGCGCTCAGCGTGCCGTTGAGTTCCCTCGAAGCTGCTTCCTGACGTTTCCACGATTCCAGCTGCAGCAGGGCGGTCTGGTTCCAGCCGGACAGCGCCGATGCGCTGTCGCCCAGGGCCTCGGTCTGCGCCGCCGCGGATCGCGCGCTGCGGCGCAGCGCGAGCAGCTGGCGGTTCAGCAGTGCGTTGTTCTCCAGGTTGATCCGGGTGAACACGTTGTTGCCGCGCGGACGCGCGCGCGTTTCGCGCCGGCCGGCCGGATGGCGGCGGACCGCGATCCACCGTCCATGCGCCGTCTCCATGTCCGGCGCTGCGCCGGGATCGTCGGGGTGCTGCTGCTCGTCGAGAATGTTCATGAGAGTCTCCTGTGCGTTCGGCGGCGCGTGCGCTCAATAGCCGCCGGAGGTGAGCCGGTCGTGGGCCAGCGCGCTGAGCGAGGTTTCAAAGTGCGGCGGGATGTCGGGGCCGTCGTTCCGGCAGTCGGTGCGCCAATTGAGCTTCGGATCGACCTCGCCCGCTAGGTCCGACATCGCGTCGTCGATCACCACCGTCAGCGCGCCGTCTTCGCCGAACAGCTCGCCCAGGCCGACGCAGTTGCTGCTGATCTGGTCGACCACCGCCGCCCAGCGCCCTTCGCTGTGCTTCTGCAGGCACAGCTCCTGGTGGATGATCTCGGCGAACCGGAAATTGCTGTCGCCGACCCTCTGGTTCTCGAATACCTTGCGATCGAAGGCGTCTTCGTCGGTTTCCCAGTCGGCTGCGCTCGCCGTCGACGGACGCAGCTGGCCTTCGATGGCCTGCAGCGTGCGTGCGAGCCCCGGCGGGAAATCCGTGCAGAACTTGCGGGTGCTCGTTCCGTCGCTGCCCTGCAGACGGTTCAGCGCATGGATCAGATAGGCGCAGGCCGATGCGCGGATCTCCGGCATGCCCAGGTCGGTGCTGCCCACCGCGTACAGATCGATCGCGCGGTCCAGGTCGTAGAGGGTCTTGTCCAGCAGCACCTGGCACACGACATCCTCGCAGGCGCAGCGCGCGTAGCAGTCGATCTGTCCGGCCAGACGGCCGCGGGCGACGGTGAGATTGACGATGCGCCGGTCGGCGGCGGATTCCTCCTCCATGCCGTACAGGCCGTAGAACACGATCGGCGGACGCGCCACGCGCAGCAGGCGCGAGCCGCCGGCCTGGCCGAAACCGTCGGCGAACAGCCGCAGCGCTTCCAGGAACGAGGTCAGCGGCGGCGATTCCGGGTCGACCAGGCGGTAGCCGAAGTTGATCAGCCGGTAGACGCGGTTGAGTTCGATCTGCGCGGTGGAGCCCAGTGCGCGCAGGCCGTCGGCGCTGCCGCGCGCGGCGCGGCGCACCAGGTCGTCGAGCACGCGGCCCAGTTCCTGTTCGGTCATCAGCGCGCGCAGGTCGCCCTGGCCCTGCGCTTCCAGCGCATCGAACAGACGGCGGTAGGCGTCGATGCCGCGCGGCCAGTCGTTCGGGCCGCCCTGGAAGCTCAGCGAACCCAGCAGGTTCTGCAGCGCGTGCAGGCAGGCATCGCGCCGGGTCTGCATTTCGGTGAACGGCGCCTGCAGCAGGAAGCGCCCGCCGGCAAAACCGTTGTTGGCCATGCTCTCGCCCAGCATCACCAGGATCACCGCGCACACCTCGTCGATGCTGCGCGCCAGGCTGCGGAATTCGTAGGTGGAGGACGGCGTGAGCGTGCCGACCAGCCGCGCCAGGCGCGCGTAGTCGCCCAGCGTGCGGCGGATGCCGAGCGCGCGGTCGCGATTGCGCGGGTCCAGGCCGAAGCGCGCCGCGTTCACGCCTTCCTGCACCGCACCGCGGATGCCGTCGGCCCAGCCGCCGATCTCGGCGTCGATGTCCTTGAGCAGATTGCTGCGCGCGAGCTGCTCCAGGTCCTTGTGCACGTCGTCGGTGGCGCGCTTGAGATCCACGCTGGTCGCGGTGTTGTCCGGCGCCGCCGGCACGAATGCCTGGGGCGTGCGCAGGAAAGGCAGGCCCTGAGCTTCGGTCTTGATGCCCATCGCCCGTGGCTGGTGCCGGTAGCGCTCGAACAGCGCCTTGGCGACCTGCTGCGGGTTGCTGGGATCGCCCACGCGCAGTTCGCGGCGCAGCAGGTTGTCCAGCGCCAGTGTCGCCTTCGACGGCGGACCGGACACGGCGCCGGTGGCGGATGTCGCATCGGGAGTGTCGTTGAAACTGAACATGTGCGGTCTCCTGGGTGTGGCGTGCGCGGAGGTGGCGTGTGCGGGCGAGATGCGGGCGCGACGGGTGTGGCGTGGGGCATGCCTGTTCGGATCAGGCCGCCGCAGTCGCCGTGCGGCGTGCGAGGGTGGGAACGGGCGGCCCGGCGCCGCGGGCATTGGCACGGCGCGCATCCTCGGCGAGGCGGTGGATCACTCCGTCGGCCAGCCGCCGCGGCGGGATGCGGCCGGCCGCGAGCGCGTAACTGGCGGCGCTGAGCAGGAAGCGCGGCGGCAGGTCGATGCGGTCGATCCGGCCGGCACCCATCTGGCGCGCGCCGTGCAGGATCGCCGCCTGGTCGTCGCGCGAGAACGGGATGAGGTCGGCGACCGCGCGCTGGGCCAGATTGCGTCGGGTCTGGAACATGGTCTCGTCGACGATCTCGGGCACCACGCGCTCGGCGCTGGCGATGAGCGGGGCCGGAATGCGGTGCCCGCGTTCGGGTCGATACAGCGTGGTCCAGACCCGGCGCAGGCGCGTGGCGTCGTCGTCGAACCCCATGCGCATCAGCATCTCGGCGAGGATCTTCACCCGCAGGAACGCCGTGGGATGCGCGCCGCCGGGGCGGTAGGTCATGGTGCGCGGGGCGGGGTGGGCGAGGAATTCGGCCATGCCCCAGGCCGCCGCCGGGCCGCCGAGCAGCAGCGCCGCCAGGTCCGCCCAGATCTCCTTGTGCCAGCGGCCGTAGACCGTGGCCAGGAACGGGTGCCGCAGCTGACCGATGACCCGCTTCACCACCGCCTGGCGGTTCTCCTGCCAGATGCCCAGATCGGCCTGCAGGTTGTGCGCCACCTCGTGCAGGAACACGGCCTGCCAGGGGTGGTCGCGGTCCCACGGGATGCGGATCAGCGGGAAGGGGTTGGCCTCGCCCAGCAGGCGGCTGAGCGACACCCCGCGGCGCATCGTGGCCGGCGAGAAGCCGTGCTCCATGTAGCACACCGGCTTCAGCAGCGCGCTCGGGAACACCCGCGGCGCAGCCTCGCGGATCGCCTGGTAGCAGTCCTGGGCGATGGCGTCGTGCGCCGCCAGCGAGGCGCCGAAACTCGTGCCGCGCTGGGCGAAGACCTCGAAGAACATGCCGAACATGCGCCGCGCGCGGTCGAGCTCGCGCTCGACCAGGGCGATGTCGATCAGCACCCGCTGCAGCGGTGCGCTCTGCGCCGACGCGCGCACATCCTCGAAACGGCGACGGATCTGGCTTTCGATGGTGGCCAGCCGCCGGTTCGCCGCCTCGAAGTGCGCCCGCGACGGCGCGTTGGGCATGTCCTGCGGGCGCAGGCCGACGAAGGCGTTGTCGATCCGCGTCAGCCGGCCCAGGCGCGCCGCCAGGCCGCTGACCTTCATCTGCAGGAACTGGCGGGCGTTCTGGGCAGGCATGGCGGTGCTCCGTGCGGGAAGGAGGAAGCCGGGGCTTGCGGCGGGCGGGCCTTGCGGCGGGCGATGCGCGTCGGGGGGGCGCGGTGGCCCGGACCTGCGCCGGTGCGGGTGCAGGCCCGGCCGCCGCGGTTCAGCGGCAGCGCACGCGGATCGTGGCGGGGCCGCGGACATTCACCGTCCGGCGTCCGCGATGGGCGCAGGTGGGGCAGCGCCGGGCGACGGCCACCGGCGTGAGCGCCGGCACAGGCCCGGTGCGGCGACGCACCGCGCGCACCAGCGGCACCACACGGCGGCGGACCGGCGCGGCCGCGGTGCGCACCGCGGCCACCGCACGGCGGACGGGCACCGCACGGCGCGCAGGCGGGACC
>ERZ1066122.1215-NODE-1215-length-21757-cov-33.150862_pt1 | contig 21757 bp, 20 predicted proteins | sample MGYA00382769_ERZ1066122 | MGnify/ENA primary metagenome ERZ1066122 (study PRJEB33369, sample SAMEA5778352) | biofilm metagenome | biome: Industrial cooling water; feature: Water cooling tower basin; material: Biofilm | place: United Arab Emirates | collected... | reverse complement strand
GCACTCGCGCCCGCCGAAGCCGCCGCGCCTGCACCCGAGGTGCCGGCGCCCGAGCCCGAGCCGACGGCCGCCGCGCCGGACGAGCCGGCCGACGAGCCGCCGGCGGTTGCTCCGGCCGCCGAGGCGAACGGCGCCGGTGGCAGGAAGCGCCGCCACCGCGGCGGGCGGGGTCGCAAGCATGCCGCGGCGCCCGAGGCTGCTGTGCAGACCGAGGAGCCCGCGGCCGCGGAGGCCGTCGCCGGGGCGACGTCGCCCGAGCCGGCGCCGGCCGAGGCGCCGGCCGCCGCCGCAGCGCCCGGCTTCTCGCCCGAGGCGCTGGGGCTGCCGACCCGCGAGCCGGAGATCGTCGACTACCTCACGACCTCGTACAAGGGCGTGGGCAAGCGCATCGCGCAGACGCTGGTGCAGGCGTTCGGCGCCGACGTCTTCCGCGTGCTGGCCGAGCAGCCGCAGCGCGTGAGCGAGACGCTCGGCGAGCGCCGCGCGAGCACGCTGCTCAACCAGTGGGACGGCGACCTGGCGCAGCGCCAGGCGGCGCCGCCCGCGGCGGACGACGCGCCGGCCGAGGGCGGCGAGCCGCCCGTGCGGCCCTCGCGAGGGCGGCGGGGTGGCCGCGGGCGTGGCCGCAAGCGCAACGACGCGCCAGCCGCGTGACGCTGCACGAGGACCGGAGCGCCGCGGGGGACGCAACTCCCCCGCGGCGCTCCGTGCATTCCGGCCGCGTGCTGCCGGCCGCGTTCTTCGCGCGCCCGGCGGAGCAGGTCGCGCGGGAGCTGCTGGGCGCGGTGCTGGTGGCGCAGACCGACGGCGGCGGCTGCCGCGCGGAGATCGTGGAGACGGAGGCGTACACCGGCCCCGACGACGAGGCGAGCCACGCGCACGCGCGCTTCGGCGTCACCGCGCGCAACCGCGTCATGTTCGGGCCGCCGGGCATCGCCTACGTCTACCGCATCTACGGCATGCACTGGTGCCTGAACGCGGTCACCGGCCCGGCGGGCCACCCGGCTGCCGTGCTGCTGCGCGCGGCCCGGCCGCTGGACGGGCTGGAGCCGATGCGCGCGCGCCGGCCCGGCCGCGCCGACCACGAGCTGCTGCGCGGGCCGGGCAACCTAGCGCGCGCGCTCGGCATCGACGGCCGCCTCAACGGGCACGCACTGCAGCACGCGCCGCTGTGGCTGGAGGCCGGCGCCGCGGTCCCCGACGCTGCCGTGTGGACGGGCCCGCGCATCGGCGTGCGCCGCGCCGCGGAGGCGCCGCTGCGCTTCTGGCTGCACGGCAGCCCGTTCGTCTCGCGCTGAGCGAGCCCGCCCCCCCGATTCACTGGAAAGCCGACCATGACCGACTGGGACGACCTGATGGACTTCGCCGCGCGCACCGCGCAGCGCGCGGGTGAGATCACGCTGCAGCACTTCGGGCGCGCGGCCGTCGAGTTCAAGGGCGACGGCAGCGAGGTCACGGCCGCGGACCGTGCCTCGGAGGCGTTCATCCGCGCCGCGCTGCAGGAGCGCTTCCCCGAGGACGGCGTGCTCGGCGAGGAGGGCGCGCACGCGGACTCGCGCAGCGGCCGCCGCTGGATCGTCGACCCGATCGACGGCACGCGCTCGTTCTCCTGCGGCGTGCCGCTCTTCGGCGTGCTGCTGGCGCTGGAGGAGCAGGGCACGCCGGTGCTGGGCTGCTGCCACTTCCCCGCGCTGGCGCAGACGCTGGTCGCCGCGCGCGGCGCCGGCGCCTGGCTCGACGGGCAGCGCGCCCGTGTCTCGGACTGCGACGACCTCGCCGCCGCCCGCTTCGTCACCTCCGGCCTGGAGTACTGGCGCGACTGGGCGAGCCCCGCGGGCCTCACCGGCTTCGAGGCGCTGGTCGGCGCCACGCGCTTCGCCCGCACCTGGGGCGACGGGTACGGCTACGTGCTGGTCGCCAGTGGCCGCGCCGAGATCATGGCCGACCCGGCGGCCGGCGCGCTCTGGGACCTGGCGCCGATGCTGCCGATCCTCGCCGAGGCCGGCGGGCGGTTCACCGCGCTCGACGGCAGCCCCGTCGCGCCCTGGACGACGGCGCTCGCCACCAACGGCCGCCTGCACGCCGCCGCCGCCGGCTGCTGGGCCGCCGGCCCCGCGGGCGAGCGTGCGCTGCAGAGCCCGGCCGTGCTGGAGCGGCGGTAGCGTACGACTCCCGGCTCGCCCCCGGCCTCGGTGTCATACGAAGTTCGGGGGTTCCGTTCCCGATTGGGGGCCTCTCCGCAATCCGATGAACTCGCTTCGCTCGGACAAATCGGATTGCTTCGCGGCCCCCAATCGCTCACTCCTCACCCGAACTTCGTATCACCTGCTGGCTGACGCGATGGAACACGGCTTGCCAGCCGCCCGCCTGCGCGGCGCGGACGGGGATCCGGCGCGCGCTCCACGGAACCACGAGGAGGCGAGCATGGCGAACGTGTTCAAGAGCATCGAGCTGGTGGGGGTCTCCGGGCAGAGCTTCGACGACGCCGTGCGCACCGCCGTGCGCCGTGCGGGCCAGAGCATGCGCGACCTGGAGTGGCTGGAGGTGATGGAGCAGCGCGGCTACATCCGCGACGGCGAGGTGCACGAGTTCCAGGTGAAAGTGCGCATCTGGTTCAAGCTGGAAGCGGAGTGAGCCGGGCCGCCGGCTATACGTCGCCGGGCGGGTCGCGCGGCGGGGCGGCGGTGGGCGGCGCGTCGAGCGGCTCGCCGCAGTGCGGGCAGCGTGGCTGTTCGCCGCGCCGGCGAGCCTGCATCTCCTCGACGAACGCCGCGCCCAGGATGCCGGTCGGCAGCGCGACCATCCCGATCCCGAGCACCGCGACCAGCGAGCCGAGCAGCCGGCCCAGCGCGGTGACCGGCACCACGTCGCCGTAGCCGATCGTCGTCAGCGTCGCCATCGCCCACCACATCGCGCGCGGGATGCTGCCGAACGCCTCCGGCTGCGCCTGCCGCTCCAGGAAGTAGATGAGCGAGGAGGCCCCCAGCAGCAGCAGCCCCGCGAGCCCGAGCGTCATCACCAGCTCTTCCTTCTTGCGCGCCAGCACGCGCTGCAGCGTGCGCAGCGCCGTCGAGTAGCGCCCGACCTTGGCGAGGCGCAGCAGGCGCAGCAGCCGCATGCCGCGGAAGGCGCGCAGGTCCACGCCCAGGAATGGCAGGTAGAACGGCAGCACCGCGGCCAGGTCGATGAGCGCCATCGGGGTCCGCGCCCAGCGCAGTCGCCCGCGTACCGGCCCGCGATACTGCGGCGCCGCGGTGCAGCTCCAGAGGCGGAGCAGGTAGTCGAGCGTGAAGGCGGCGACGGAGAAGACCTCGAAGCCGTGGAAGATCGGCCTGTAGGCGACGAGCAGCGCCTGCTCCGTCTCCAGGATCAGCTCCAGCAGGGTGAGGCCGATCAGCACCTGGATGAAGCGGTCGTAGAGCTCGCCGCCCGGCCGCTCCGGCTCGATGAAGTCGTAGACGCGCTCGTGCAGCGTGCGCGGCCGCGCCGCCTCCGCCACGCCGCGCTCGGGCACGGGCCTACGCGTCGGCGGCGAGGTCGGCCGCCGCATCGTACTCCGCCTCCGCCTGCAGGCCGGCGGTGAGCCGTAGCGCGGTCAGCCGCTCGCCGGCCGCGGCGCCCGCGCGCTCGGGCGGGATCACCAGCAGCGCGTCGGCGTGCGCCATCGAGGTCAGCACACCCGAGCCCTGCGGCCCGGTGAGCGCCGCGCGCGGCTCGCCGTCCGGGCCGCGGCTCAGGCGCGCGCGCGCGAAGTGCGTCAGCCCCGGCGCCGCGCGGTAGTCGTCGAGCAGCCGCACCCGCAGCGTCGGGCGGAAGACGGCGGCGTGGCCGGCCAGGCGCAGCAGCGCGGGCCGGGCCAGCACCTCGAAGGTGACCATCGCGGAGACCGGGTTGCCCGGCAGCCCGAACCAGGGGATGCCGCCCAGCGCGGCGACGCGGCCATAGCCGAACGGCGAGCCCGGCCGCATGCGCACCCGCCAGAAGCCCAGCTCCAGCCCCAGCTCGCCCAGCACGGCTCGCATCAGGTCGTGCTCGCCCAGCGCCATGCCGGCCGCGGTGACCAGCGCGTCGCAGCCGGCGGCGGCCTCCAGGTGGGTGCGCAGGCTCTGCGGCGTGTCGTGCGCGATGCCGAGCAGCCGCGCCTCGCAGCCGATCTCCGCGAGCTGGGCCGCGAGCGCGTAGCTGTTGGAGGAGACGATGCGCCGCCCCGCCGCGACCTCCGCGAAGCCGTCGACCTCCACCAGCTCGTCGCCCGAGGCGAGCACCCCCACCACCGGGCGGCGCACGACGCTGAGCTGCGCGCGGCCGAGCGACGCCGCGACGGCAAGCGGGCCGGCGCCCAGCACGGTGCCCACGGGCAGCACCAGATCGCCGGCGCGCACGTCCTCGCCGCGCCGGCGCACGTTGTGGCCGGCGTCGTCGTCGCGCAGCACGAGCACGGCGTCGGCGCCGTCGGGCGCGGTGTGCTCGATGCGCACCACGCAGTCCGCACCCTCGGGCAGCGGCGAGCCGGTGGTGATGCGCACCGCCTCGCCCGCGCCGACGGCCCGCTCCGGCAGCGCGCCGGCGCGCACCTCGCCGACGACGGGCAGCCGCACCGGCCGCTCGGCGCTCGCGCCGCGCACGTCGGCGCCGCGCACGGCGAAGCCGTCCATTGCGCTGTTGTCGCAGGTGGGCAGGTCCAGCGGTGCGCGCAGCTCCTCGGCGAGCACGTGGCCGAGCGCGTGCAGCAGTGCGCGTCGCTCGGCGGGCAGCGGGCGCACGTCCGCCAGGATCGCGCTGCGCGCCTCGGCGACGGAGAGCCAGGCGGCCGGGGCGTCAGCGCGCACCGGACGATGCGGGCGCGGAGTGGCGCAGGTGTGCCTCCAGCAGGTCGGCCACGGCCTGCACCTGCGCCGGCTGCAGCCCGACGTCGCTCTCCAGCCGCACGATGGGGCAGGGCAGCGCCAGTTCCGCGTCGTCGGTGACCACGCCGAGCAGGCTGCGCAGTGCCTCGTCGTCGCCCGGCGCGTGGATCGGCGTGCGGTGCACGGCGCGGCGGAAGACCTCCACGCGCGGGAACGGCCCGTGCTTGTAGCCCTCCACCAGCACCAGGTGGTAGCCGCGGCCAGCGTAGAAGCGCGCGATCAGCTCGCGCGGGTCGGGCTCCTCGCCCCACTGCATCACCAGCGCGACGCGCGTGCCGGCGACGAGCACCATCGCCTCGGCGCCGCCCTCGTGCACGTGCCGCCAACTGTCGCGGCCCGGCTGGTCGATCTCCATCTCGTGATGGCCGTGCTTCAGCGAGGCGATGCGCAGCCCGCGGTGGCGCAGCTCGGCGGCGACGGCCACCAGCAGCGTCGTCTTGCCGCTGTTCTTCTTGCCGACGATGGCGACGGCCGGCGGCACGTCAGCCGGCGCGCTCGGACGGGCGGCGGGCCCAGAGGCGGAGTGCATGATCGTAGTCCGCGGGGGTGTTGAGGTTGAGGAAGAGCACGTCCGGCTCGCCGTGCGCGCGCACCTGCGCGAGCGGTAGCCGGCGGTGGCGCAGCTCGGCGACGAGGCCGGCGAGGCCGTGCTGCGCGCGCTCCAGCCGCGCGCGCACCACCGGCAGCGCCGAGACGGCGTAGCAGGCGCAGAGCGGCTCGAAGCCGTGGCGCCCGCCGCTCTCCGGCACCACCGCCTGCGCGCCGCCGTCGTGCGCCGCCATCTGCAGCAGCGCGCGCAGCAGCGACGGCGCAAGGAACGGCAGGTCGCAGCCGACGCAGAGCGCGCCGGCCAGGCCGTGCTGCTCGGCCCAGCTCAGCGCGGCCTCGATGCCGGCGAGCGCGGCGCCGGCCGGCCAGCGGTCGGCCAGCGTCGGCACGCCGGGCAGCGCGTCCGCCAGCTCCAGGTGCGAGACGACGACGACCGGCTCGGTCGCGGCCGCCAGCGCGCGGTACACGTGGCGGACGAGCGGCTCGCCGCCGAGCACGGCCGTCGCCTTGGGAGCACCGAAGCGGCGACTCTGCCCGCCGGCCAGGATGGCGCCAGCGAATCCACGGCTGGACACGTGCGCGCGTGCGGGGTTTCGAGGTGTGCAGCCGCGCGCGTGGCGCACGGCGGGCCGCCGCCAAGCTACACCCGGCGGCGGCGCCTCGGCAAGCGAACGGCCTTCATCGGAACGCGTCTTGCGCCGCCCGGCCGGCGAGCGACGGGTCGCGATCCTGCATACGGGAGGCTGCAATGAACCGCTACGACCGGGACTGGGAGCAGAGCGAATTCGAGAGCCGGCGCTGGGGCGAAGTCGACGACTTCCGCGGCGGCTACGACCGCGAGCTGCGCCGCCGCCGCGAGCGCCCGTTCTTCGGGCCCGGCGGCTTTCGCGGCTCCGACGAGCCAGGCCGGTGGCAGGCGGAGCGGCCCTGGCAGGCGGGCGCACGCGGCGGCTTCGCTCGCTACGACCGCGGGGTGACGGGCAGCAGCTATCCCGGCTTCGGCGGCTATCCGGGCGGCGGGCGGGGGAGGTACTACGGCTCCGGCTCGGCGCGCGAGGAGCGCGGGTGGGGGCGGGACTATGGCGAGCAGGCCCGCGGCTACGACGCCGGCTACGGCCGCGGCCGCGGCGGCGGGCGCTACGATGCGGGCTATGCGCGGCAGCCGTTCATGCCCGACGCCGCCTACCGGCGCCCCCCCGAGTACGAGCGCCCGGCGCACTACGAGGACGAGCCGTGGAGCGAGCGGCAGCGCGCCGACCGCCCGCTCGACGACGACGAGCTGCGCGACGCCGTGCGCGAGAGCCTCGCGCGCGACAGCTACCTGGACGCGGAGGCGCTGCAGGTGCAGGTCGCCGACGGCGTGGTCACGCTCACCGGCCAGGTCGACGATTTCCTGGAGGCGCGCTACGCCTGGGACGACGCCTGGGAGACGCCCGGCGTGCGCGGCGTGGTCAACCACCTCACCGTGCGCACCGACGCGCCGCAGCCCACCCCCGCCACCGCGCCCGCGCTGCCGCCGGCCACCCCCGCCAGGGCCGCGCCGTCGTCGCAGAAGGGGAAGCGGAAGTAGGATTCGGGATTCAGGGAAGAGGCTGCCGGCTGCCAGCTACCGGCTACCGGCAACACCCGGGGTTCGCCGGTAGCAGGTAGCCGGTAGCTGGCAGCCCAACCCCCTGAATCCCGACCCCCGCCGTCTTCAGTGATCCTCGCGCGAGCCGTAGCCGTCGGGGATAGGGCGGTCGGGCGGCTCGTAGGCGGTGCCGTCGCGGATCGCCTGGTGCAGGTCGTGGGTGCCGAAGGTGTCGGCCTCCAGGTCCTGCATCAGGTGCTCGGCGGTGTCCGAGTGCTGGTCGCTCGGCTCGCCGAGCTGCTCGTCGACCTCGAGGTCGGCGAGCGCCGCGTCGTCCGCGGCGAACGGCTGCTCGCCGCGGTGCAGGTCGTCGACGACCAGCTCGTTCGCGTACGTCTCCACGCCGAGCTGGTCGTGCACGATCTTCTCCACGATCTGCACCTCGCCGTCGGTGCCGACGCTGCCGGAGAGGGTGACGAAGCCGTCGCGCACGTCGACCTCGATCCAGCCGGGGTCCAGCTCCGGCGATTCCTGCAGCTCCTGCAGGATAAGGTCGCGCAGCTCCTCGTCGCTCAGGTCGGCGAGGTTGTAGAGGTCGCCGCTGAAGTCTTGCGCCATGGCAGCGTTCCGCCTCGTCAGAAGTGGATGGCAGCGCCCGCGGAGAGGCCGAGGTTCGGCGTCCAGTCCGACTCTTCGCGGCCGTCGGGCCGGAAGGTACCGGGCGTGACGACCCTCCAGAAGCGCTCGCGCGCTTCGAGCTGAAGGGACAGGCGCTGGGTAGCGTACCATTCCAGGCCGCCACCGACGCCTACCGCAAGGCCGGGGCCGAAGCGGAAACGCGCCTCGTTGGGCAGTGTCCGCTCGCGCGCCTCGGCGCCGCGCAGGTTGGTCACCAGCCCGAGCGAGCCGACGACGTAGGGCGCCAGCCCGCGCCAGGTGCGCGCGCCGGTCAGCGAGAAGCGCAGCCCGCCCTCGGCCAGCAGCAGTGGCATCTCCACGCGGCCGACCTCGGTCGGCTCGGGCGTGCCCACCACCGGCGCCTGGAAGAGCCGCCGCTCCGCGGGCGCGAACGCGACCAGCGCCTCGCCGCTCAGCGGCCCGCTCAGCCGCAGGCTGTAGCGCGCGCCGAGCAGCGGCGCGGACTGCGGCCCCTGCGGCGGGTCGCCCGGCTCGGTGACGAGATAGCCGCCGAACAGGCCGAGCGAGTGGGTCTCTTCGAGATAGCGGTAGGGCGAGGGCACGTGCTGGCCCAGCAGCGCCCCCGGCGCCAGCAGCCCGAGCAGCACGACCAGCGGCACGAACGCACGACGCATCAGGCGATCCTTCGCTAAGGGGTGAGCAGGTCGGCATCCAAACACGCCGCGGCCGCCGGGCGGCCGCGGTCGGGGGCATCGTACCCGGGCGGCGGCGAGAAGCTCCCGCGTGCCGTCCGCGGCGTGCCCGCCGCGCATACCGGATGCGGGTGAGTAGTGAGCGTGTGGGTGCCCCGGAGGAATCCGGTTTGTCTGAGCGAAGCGAGTTTACCGGATTCCGGAGAGGCACCCCTGCGTGAACGGATCACCCGCATCCGGTATCAGTCGCGGCGGCGCAGGTCCGTGCCCGTCATCTCCGGCGGCTGCGGCACGCCGAGCAGGCCCAGGATCGTCGGCGCCACGTCGCAGAGCGCGCCGTCGGCCAGACCGCGCGCGGTGCGGCGGCCCGCCGGCTCCACCAGCACGATGCCCACCGGGTTGAGCGTGTGCGCGGTGTGCGGGCTGTTCGTCTCCGGGTCCCAGAGCTGCTCGCAGTTGCCGTGGTCGGCGGTGACCAGCAGCGTGGTGCCGGTGGCGCGGCAGGCCTCCAGCGCGCGCGCCACGCAGGCGTCCACCGTCTCCACCGCGGTGATCGCCGCCTCCAGCACGCCGGTGTGGCCGACCATGTCCGGATTGGCGAAGTTGCAGACCAGCACGTCGTGGCGCTGCGCGCCGATCGCCTCCACCAGCCCGGCGGTCACTGCCGCGGCGCTCATCTCCGGCTGCAGGTCGTAGGTGGCGACCTTCGGCGAGGGCACCATGCGTCGTTCCTCGCCCGGCGGCGGCTCCTCGACGCCGCCGTTGAAGAAGTAGGTGACGTGCGGGTACTTCTCCGTCTCCGCCGTGCGGAAGCTGGTGAGCCCGTGGGTGGCGAGCACCTCGGCGAGGATGTTCTTCATCGACTGCGGCGGGAAGAGCACCGGCAGCGGGAAGTCCTCGTCGTACATCGTCATGGTGACGACCTCGACGTGCGGGCGCTCGGCGCCGCGCTCGAAGCCGCTGAACTCCTCGGCGGCCAGCGCGCGCGAGAGCTGGCGCACACGGTCCGCGCGGAAGTTGAAGAAGACGACGCCGTCGCCGTCGCGGATGCGGCCGAGCGGCTGGCCGGCGGCGTCGACGACCACGCGCGGCAGGATGAACTCGTCGGTCTCGCCGGCGGCGTAGGCGTCGGCGATCGCCTGCACCGGGTCGGTGACCGGCTGGCCCACGCCGTCGACGAGCGCGCGGTAGGCGCGCTCGGTGCGCTCCCAGCGCCGGTCGCGGTCCATCGCCCAGTAGCGGCCGGTCACGGTGGCGACGGCGCACTGCTCGCTCTGGCCGGCGCGGCCGACCAGCTCGGTCATGTAGTCGCGCGCCGAGGTCGGCGGGGTGTCGCGGCCGTCGAGGAAGGCGTGGATACGCACGCGCGGCAGCTCCTGCGAGCGCGCGGCGTCGCAGAGCGCCAGCAGGTGCGTGTCGACCGCGTGCACGCCGCCGGGCCCGATGAGCCCCAGCAGGTGCAGCGTGCCGCCGCGCTGGCGCACGCGCTGGAGGAGGCCGACGAGGGTGTCGTTGCGCGCGAGCTCGCCCGTCTCGATGGCGTGCGTGATCCGCTGGATCTGCTGCATCACCACCCGCCCGGCGCCCAGGTTCAGGTGCCCGACCTCGGAGTTGCCCATCTGCCCCTCGGGCAGCCCGACGGCGGGGCCGTGCGTGGTCAGCCGGGCGCGCGGGTAGTCGCCCTCCTCCCAGAGGTGGCGCCAGGTGGGTGTGCGCGCGCGGCTGACGGCGTTGTCGTCGGCGGGCTCGCGCAGCCCCCAGCCGTCCAGAATGATCAAAGCGACGCGGGGCCGATCGGCCGCCGTCGCCGCGGGGGTCTCTGCCTGGTTCATCGTCGTGGGTGCACGCATGGTTTGACAGCGGCGGCGGCGCGAGCGTACAGTTGTGCCGCCGCCGTGCCGAATCTACCGAAGAGCGACGGGCGGTGCCACCCCGGCCCTGCAGTGGTACTTGGAGGTTGCGTGCCGCGTTTACGAAGCTCGCTGCTGCTGTCCGTGCTCGCTGCCGCCCCGGCGGCGGTGCTGCTGTGGGCGCAGGCGCCGCGTTCGCCCGCCGCGTCCGCCGTTGCGCCCGCCCCTGCGCCGCGCGCCGCCACGCCGAGGGTGGTGCTGCACGCCGCGCCCGGCGGCGACACGCTGGGCGTGGTGGCGGGCACTGCGCTGGAGGCGGTGGGGCGGGAGGGCGGCTGGACGCGCGTGCGCCTGGAGGGCTGGACGCGGGCGCGCCTGCCGCTGGCCGGCAGCGGCACGCCCGAGGCGCCATGGCGCAACCTGCCGGTGCGCGCGCTGCGCGCCGAGCCGGAGCGCTTTCGGGGGCAGGTGGTGGCCTGGGGCGTCGAGTTCGTGGCGCTGCAGCGGGCGGATTCGCTGCGCACGGACTTCGCGCCGGGCGAGCCCTACCTGCTCGCGCGCGACCCGGACGGCGAGCCGGGCCTCGTCTACGTGGCCGTGCGCCCGGAGCAGGTGCGTGCCCTGCGCGGGCTGACACCGCTGCAGCCGGTGCGGCTGGTGGGCCGGGTGCGCAGCGGGCGCTCGCCGCTGATGGGCCATCCCGTGCTGGAGCTGCTGGAGCTGAACCCCGAGGCGCGCTAGCCGCCTGGCGGCGCGCGCCGGATCTACGTTGTCGCTGGTCTTCCCCGTTCTTCCCGGAGTGCCTGATGACCCCACGCCGCCCGCTGCTGGCCGCGCTGCTCGGTGCCGCGCTCGCCGCCCCCGCTGCCGCCACGCCTCCGTCCGATGGTCTGTTCGCGCCGGCCGCCGCCTCCGACAGCGCGCGCGCCGCGCTGCGGCCGGGGCTCGGGCGCAGCGGCAGTCTGCGGGTGGCCGTGGTGCAGGCGATGCAGGCGCTGGAGCTGCCGACCGCCGCACCGGCGGGGGCGGCGGGCACGCGCTACCGCTGGGAGCCGCTGCTCGGCACCCGCCCCGAGCCGCTGGCCGGCGAGGCGGTGGCGAGCGGCGCGTTCTTCGCGCCGGCGGCGCCCGGCGTCTGGCGGCTCGCCGTGCCGCGGCCGATGCTGGCGGCGTTCGCTCCGCCCGCCGCGGGCGCGGGTGCGCTCGACGGCCTCGCGGTCATCACCCGCGTGCCGTTCTCGGCCAAGCGCGACGGGCGGCTCAACGGCTACCGCATCGGCACCTATCCCGGCGAGGACGGGCGCGGCGCCGGCCGCTATGCGCTGCCCGTGGGCTTCATCGAGGTCACCCGCGAGAACCAGGAGCTGCAGCTCTCCGAGCACTTCCGCCTGCGGCAGTTCCTCACCAAAGACCAGTTCGACGTCTGGCCGAAGTACCTGGTGCTGGACCTGCGGCTGATCGACAAGCTGGAGCTGGTGATCCAGGAGCTGAACGCGATGGGCGTGCGCGCCGAGCGCATGCACGTGATGAGCGGCTACCGCACGCCGCAGTACAACGGCCCCGGCGGCGACGGGCGCGCCGCGCTCAGCCGCCACATGTACGGCGACGCCGCCGACGTGTGGGTGGACAACGACGGCGACGGCTACATCGACGACCTCAACAGCGATGGTCGCCGCGACATCGAGGACGCCAAGCTCATCCGCCTCGCCGTCGAGCGCGTGGAGCAGCGCTACCCGGAGCTGGCCGGCGGCTGCGGCGTCTACTACGAGAATGCCGCGCACGGCCCGTTCGTCCACATCGACACGCGCGGCCACGCGGTGCGCTGGTAGGCGCGTCCGCACCGGGTTTACCGAATAGCCGAGTTGATCGTGCCCTAGCGCTTCCAGAGCGCCAGGATCAGCGCCAACACGAAGAGCACGATGCCGAGCGGCCAGGGGCCCTGCTGCAGCGTGGCGATCACACCGCCGACGATGCACGCCGCCGCCAGGATGCTGCTGCGCAGGCCGACCAGCGGGTTCTTCGGCTGGCGGTTGTTCAGCGTGTCGTCCAGGAAGCGGTAGCCGCTGCTGAGCAGGTGCGGCAACTGCACGGCGAGGTCGATCATCTCGGGCGCGCTGCGCAGCAGCTCGCGGGCGATGAGCTGCGGGTCGAAGTGGTGGCGCACGATGCGCGCGACGTGCTTCTGCGAGACGGCGGCGACGTCCAGCTTGGGATCCAGCAGGCGGCCGACGCCCTCGAAGGTCACCAGCGCCTTGACCATGAGCGTCATCTCCACGGGGAAGAAGACGCGGAAGCGCCCGCCCAGCCCCACCGACTCCAGGATGAGCTGCGCGATGGAGATGTCGCCGCGCGAGGCGTGGGTGTAGAAGCGGCGCGAGAGGTCGGCGACGGCGCGGCGGAAGCCGTGCGGGTCGCCGTCGGGGCCGAGCGTGGCCATGTCCGCGAGGAACTTGGCGGCGCCCTCCACATCGCCGGTCACCAGCGCGTGGTAGTAGTAGAGCATGCGCCGCTTGGTGCGCTCCTCGAAGCGGCCGACCATGCCCAGGTCGATGAAGCCGACGCGCACGCGCTCGCCCGGCAGGATGAGCAGGTTGCCGGCGTGCAGGTCCGCGTGGAAGAAGCCGTCCTGGTAGAGCATGCGGATGATGGAGCCGGCGCCGAGGTCCACCAGGCGGTCGCGCTCCTCGGCGCTCAGCGCCGCGGTGGCGGACGAGCCGGGCTTGAAGCCCTCCAAGAACTCCATCGTCAGCACCGTCGCGCTGCTGAGCTCGCGGTAGATCTTGGGGAACTTCACGCCGGGCAGGTCGCGGAAGTTCGCCGCGAACATCTCGGCGTTGTCGGCCTCGTAGGTGAAGTCGACCTCGCGGATGGTGTAGGCGCTGAACTCCTCGATGATCTGCCGCGGCTGGTAGCGCGGCAGGATCCACTGCAGGAAGACGCCGAGCGCCTGCAACAGGCGCAGGTCGCTCTCGATGATGTCGCGGATGCCCGGCTTCATCACCTTGATGACCACGCGCTCGCCGGCGAGCGTCTCGGCGCGGTGCGCCTGGGCGATGGAGGCGCTGCCCAGCGGCTCGGCCTCCACGTGCTGGAAGAGCAGGCCGAGCGGGCGGTCCAGCTCGTCCTCGATGCGCGCGCGCACCTGCTCGAAGGGGATCGGCGGCAGCCGGTCGAAGAGGTTCTGCAGCTCGCGGGTGATGCCGCTCGGCAGGATGTCCTCGCGGATGGCCATGATCTGGCCGAGCTTGATGTAGGTGGGCCCGAGCAGTTCCAGGCGGCGGCGCAACTGCTTGGGGAACGGCAGGGCCACCAGGTCGCGGCGCACGAGCGGGCGCAGCAGGAAGGCGAGCGTGCGCACCCCGCCGGAGCGCAGCCCGTGCTTGCGCTCCGGCGGCAGCGCGCGCACGTAGGCGACCAGCCCGCCCTGCAGCAGGCCGACGACGTGCCGGTGCACCGTCAGGAAGCGGCGCACCATGCCCTTGTAGGGCTTCAGCGGGCTGAAGACGAACGGCGGGGGCGCCGGCGGGCGGCGCGGCTCGAGCGCGTCCGGCCGGGCGAGCGGGGCGGGCAGCGCGGCCGCGGGCTCGCCCTCCAGCGGCGTCTCGGCGGGCGGCGCCCCCGCGGGGCCGGTTTCGAGTTGGGCGCTGCGGGCGGCGGGCGGCTGCCCGCGTCGGCGCTTCACTGGCTTCATTCAGCGCATGGCCGGCGTGCGGCGGACGCGCTCGTAGAGCGCGCCCAGCGAGTCGTGGGTGGCGGCGACGATCGCCTCCGGGTCGGGCACCAGGCCGGCGTCGGTCGCCACGCCGATCTGCACCTTGCCGTCGTAGCTGAGCGCGCTGATGCCCAGCCCCAGCTTGCCCGACTGCGGCACCCAGGCCATGAGAGTACACAGCTGGGCGCCGCAGAACCAGACCGTCTCGCGCGGGCCGGGCACGTTCGTCAGCACCAGGCTGGCCTTCTTGCCCAGCAGCTCCACCACGGGCGCGAGCACCGGCCGCGTCGCGCGCCCGAAGATCTGCAGCAGCCGGTAGACGACGAGCGCCTCGCAGGAGCGCTTCATGCGCTCCGAGATCTCGCGCATCGCGCGCAGCCGGTCCAGCGGGTCGGGCAGGCCCACGGGCAGCGGCAGGAACATCAGGCCGAACTTGTTGCCCAGCGAGCGCACGTCCGTCGTCTCGCGCAGGTTCACCGGCAGCACGGCGCGCAGGAAGAGGCCGTCCGGCTTGTGGCCGCGGCGCTCCAGGTAGCCGCGCAGGCCGCCGGCCACGACGGAGGCGAGCACCTCGTTGACCGTCGCGCCGGCGTGGCGCCCCGCCTGCTTGATCTCCTCCAGGTGGAAGGCGTCCGACCAGGCGGCGCGCTTCTCGCGCCCGAGCCTGCCGTGCAGGACCGTGGTGGGGTCGAAGCTGCGCAGCGCCAGCTCGCCGGCCTTGGCGACGCCGAGCGCGCCGGAGCGCACGAGCGAGAGCAGCTTGCCCGGCGCGGCGCGCGCGATCCCCGTGCGCTCCGCCTCCGCGCGCAGGTGCGCGGGGAGCTGGCCGTTCCAGGTGGGCACCCACTCGTTGCCCGGCGTGTCGTCCAGCGCCAGCAGCACCTGAATGAGCGCCAGCCCGTCGGCGATGCAGTGGTGCAGCCGTGCCACCAGCGCGCTGCCCGGCGTGTAGTTGGTGACGTAGTGGAATTCCCACGGCGGGTGCCGGTAGTCCAACTGCTGGCTCATCAGCAGGCTGACCAGCTCCTGCAGCTCGCGGCGGCCGGCGGGCGGCGCCAGCTCGATCAGGTCGAAGTGGTGGTCGAGCGAGAACGCCGGGTCGTCCTCCCAGCGCGGCTGCGCCACGCCCCAGCGCGGCTCCACCACGCGCTGACGGAAGCGCTCGAAGCCGAGCAGCTTCGTCTGCAGCACGTGGCGCAGGCGGTCCACGTCCAGCGGCCGGTCGAAGGTCATCACCGCGGTGATAACCATCTGGTTGGTCTCGGCCTCCATGTGCCACCAGGCGCTGTCGGCGGCGCCCAGCAGCTCGTGCCTGCTCGCCATGGCGTTCTCTCCTCAGCGGTTGCGGCCGTAGCGCTCGTGGCTGGAGACCCACTCCAGCGCGGAGATCGCCGCCGCCAGCGAGAGCTCGCCCGCCAGCACCACGCCGGCGACGATCTCGGCGAAGCGGTTGACCCGGCCCTTCCCGTAGCAGTCCATCATCTCCAGGCACTCGCGCTGCGTGGGCAGGCCGGTGCCGCCGCCGTGCGTGGCGACGATCAGCGAGGGCAGGGTGACGGAGAGGTAGAGGTCCTTCTCCGGCGTCAGCTCCACGTAGACGACCGCCGCCGAAGACTCGGCCAGGTTCGCCACGTCCTGCCCGGTGGCGATGAACATGGCGGTGATCGCGTTGGCCGAGTGCAGCCCGTTGTTGTTGGCGCCCGCCAGCATCGCGCCCACGTTCGCCACCTGATAGTGGTAGGCCAGCGCCTCGGGTTCCACGCGCATGCGCTGCAGCAGCACGTCGCGCCCGATGGTGGCCTCGGCGGTCACGCGCTTGCCGCGCGTGCGCAGTTGGTTGATGTGCGAGTGCTTCTTGTCCGTCGCCAGGTTGCTCTCCAGGTAGAAGCGGCGGATGCCGGGGAAGTGGTCCAAAATCCAACCGCAGGCGGCGTAGGTGGCGCGGCTGACCATGTTCTGCCCGGCGGCGTCGCCGGTGGCGAAGCCGAAGCGCAGGTAGACGAACTTGCTCGCCAGGTAGGGGTCGATGTACTGCAGCTGGGCGACGCTGGAGGTGGCCTCGGCCTCCGCCTGGATCTGCGCGCGGTGCTGCTCCAGCCAGGCGACGAACTCGATGCCGGCGCGCGCGTCGTCGAAGACGAAGACCGGCGCGCGCTGCATCGCGCCGCCCAGCACGGTGCACTTCACGCCGCCGCAGAGGTTGAGCACCTGGATGCCGCGGTTGTACGAGGCGACGAGCGTGCCCTCCGTGGTCGCCATGGGGATGAGGAAGTCGCCCTGCGCGTGCTCGCCGTTGACGTGCAGCGGCCCGGCGATGCCGAGCGGCACCTGCGCGACGCCGGTGAAGTGCTCGCAGTTGCCGCTGGTGCGGTGCGGGTCGAACGAGTAGTGCTTGAGGTGCCGCAGGTGCAGGCCGGTGTGCGCTTCCACGAACGCCTGCCGCTCGTGTACGGCGTCGAAGGTGTAGTCGTCGTTGCCGTCGCGCGGGATGCTGTGCCGCCGCGGCGGCTGCTCGTCGATGGCGTCCTGCACCTCGATCTTGAGCTTGCCGAAGGGCGTGGCCTCGACGGTGATCTCCAGCTCGTGCTTGCCGGGGTCCAGCGTCTCGTCCAGCGCGCGGATGTAGAACGACTGCTTCAGCGGGAAGGGCAGCGGGTTGGCCGCGCTGATCTCGTCGGCGCCCAGGAAGCGCCCGTTGCCGGAGTGGACCTGCAGCCGGCGCAGCGGGACCTCGGCGCCGTCGATGCGCACGCTCTTCAGCGCGGTGACCTCGGCGTCCGCCAGGCGGTTCTTGACGCAGAACTGCGCGCCGCGCTCGGTGTTCTCGAGGCTGCCGACGGTGTAGAGCTGGCGGAGCAGCATGCTGGGAATGAACATGGAGCGTCTCCGGGCAGGTGAGTCGGGGGCCAGGGCTGGAAACGCGAGCGGGCCCGGGCAGGCGGCGGAGGGTCGCGCGCCGGCCCGCGGGAAACACCGGCTACGGGGTCGCGGGCAGGAACCGCACCCGGTACCAGCCGTCGTGCCAGACGGCCTCGGCGAGGCGGTAGTAGGCCAGGAAGCGCGGCAGCGCGTAATTGCGCCGCTGGTTGTGCAACTGCACCACGAGCTGGTCGCCGAAGTGCCAGGCCTCGGGCACGGCGCCTTCGAGCGGCGGCAGGCGCAGCTCCAGCCGGTAGCCGCCGTTCTCGCTGCTCATGCGGTAGGTCTGGCCGCGGTAGAAGACGTCCGTCGGGTCGCGCTCGGGGTAGAGCTGCTCGCCGATGACGCGCAGCAGCTCGACACCGAAGACCTCGCGCCCGCGATGCGGCACCTGCAGGATCGGCAGCGGCGAGAAGCTGGCCTCGATCTCCTCCAGGTAGTGCACCTGCGCCTCGCCGTACTCGCGGAACGCCTCGCCCAGCCCGTCCCTCGGCAGCACGCGGTTGACGACGACGCCGTCGACGCCGTAGCCGTAGAGCTGCAGGAACGAGTAGGCGCGCCGGCCCTCCTCGATGACCATCTTCTCCGGGTTGACCACCAGCCGCACCGAGCTGACCTCCGGGTCGGCGAGCACCTCGTGGATGGCGCGCAGCTTGTCGAAGAGCCGCGTCAGCTCTTCGTAGCCGCGGTCCAGCGGGATGCCCGTCGTCTTGCGCACGGCGAAGCCGGCCGTCTTGATGGCGACCTTCTGGAAGGGGAAGGCGCGCTCGACCCACCACTCGGTGACCTGCGGCAGGGTGAGCAGCGTCAGCGTCTCGCCGGTCGGCGCGCTGTCGACGACGATCAGGTCGTACTCGCCGGAGCGGTAGAACTGCTCCAGCCACAGCAACACCGAGCCCTCGTTCATGCCGGGCAGCGCGGCCATCTCCTCGGCGGCGATCTCGTTGATCCCCTGCCAGCGGAAGACGGAGAGCAGCAGGTCGCGCAGGTTGCCCCAGTACTTCTTCATCGAGTAGTAGAGGTCCACCTCCTGGGCGAAGAGGCGCGGCAGGATCTCGTCGGGCTCGGGGCCGAGCGGCCGGTCGAGCGCGTCGGCGAGGCTGTGCGCGGGGTCCGAGGAGAGGACGAGCGTGCGATAGCCCAGCTCGGCGGCGCGCAGTGCGGTCGCCGCGGCGCACGTCGTCTTGCCGACGCCGCCCTTGCCGGTGAAGAGCAGGATGCGGGGCTTGCTGCGCAGGGAGGCCGCCACGTGGGCACCGCGGGTGCGGGGATGAGAAGATGTCACGGCGCGGCGCACGCCGCCTCGTGTACGCTACAGGCGTCGGAACGCGCCGGCAAGCAAACGCGCGGCGGCCCCGGCCGTGCCGGGCTCCGAGAAGCGCCCGCTCCTGCGCGGGCGGCAGATGCCGTGCCCGCGCGGCGCCGGTTCAGGCGCGCAGCCGCTCGGCGAAGCGCTGCCGCAGCTTGGCGAGCTTGGGCGCGACGACGACCTGGCAGTACGCCTGCCGCGGGTTGCGCTCGTAGTAGCGCTGGTGGTACGCCTCCGCCGGGTAGAACTCGGCGAGCGGCACGAGCTGGGTGACGATCGGGCTCGGCCAGGCGCGCTCGGCGTCCAGCTCGCGGATCAGCGCTTCGGCCGCCGCCTGCTGCGCGGGCGAGTGGTAGAAGATGGCGGAGCGGTACTGCGTGCCGACGTCCGCGCCCTGCCGGTTGAGCGTGGTCGGGTCGTGCACGGCGAAGAAGATCTCCAGCAGCTCGCGGTAGCCGAGGACGCCGGGGTCGAAGCGCACCTGCACCGCCTCCGCGTGGCCGGTAGCGCCGCTGCAGACCTGCTCGTAGCTGGGCTGCGGCGCGTGCCCGCCGGTGTAGCCCGAGACCACCGACTCCACGCCGGCGACGCGCAGGAAGACGGCCTCCAGGCACCAGAAGCAGCCGCCGGCGAGCGTCGCCGTCTCCAGTGGGGTGGGGTTCTCCGCGGGGCTCGTCATCATGGTTCCTCCTGCCGCCGGGCGGCGTCGTCGAGGGCCCGCACCTCGGCGGGCGTCAGCGGGCGCCAGGCGCCCTTCGGCAGCTCGCCGAGCGCCAGCGGCCCGACGGCGACGCGTACCAGCCGCCGCACCTCCAGCCCCGGCGCCGCCAGCATGCGGCGGATCTGGCGGTTCTTGCCTTCGTCCAGCACCATGTTGAGCCAGCCGCTGCGCGCGCCGCGGCGCAGCACGGTTACCCGCCGGGCCGCAAGTCGTTCGCCCGCGTCCACCACGCCTTCGCGCAGGCGCCGCAGCAGCGCCTCGTCCGGCGGCGGCTGCACCTGCACGTGGTAGGTCTTCTCCACGTGCGCCGCCGGGTCCAGCAGGCGCGCGGCCCAGCGGGTGTCGTTGCTGAAGAGCAGCAGCCCTTCGCTCGCCTGGTCCAGCCGCCCGACGGGCGAGACGAACGGCAGCTCCGCGCCGCGCAGGCACTCGAAGACGGTGGGCCGGCCGCGCTCGTCGGCGGCGGAGGTGACCAGGCCGCGCGGCTTGTTGAGCATCAGGTAGACGCGCTCCGGCGCCGCGACGCGCGCGCCGTCCACGCGGATGTGGTCGCGGCGCAGGTCCACGCGGCGCTGCGGGCTGCGCTCGATGCGGCCGTTGACGCGCACCTCTCCCGCCACGACCAGCCGCTCGCCCTCGGCGCGCGAGCAGTAGCCGAGCTTGGAGAGCGCGCGCGGCAGGCTGACGCCGGGCGGCGGGGCGGGGGACGGGCGCCTCAGAGGCTGCGGGCGGCGAAGGTGTCGCATTGCCGCGCGTCGCCGCTCTCGAAGCCGCGGCGGAACCACTCCACGCGCTGCGCGGAGGTGCCGTGCGTGAAGCTCTCCGGCACCACGTAGCCCTGGCTCTGGCGCTGCAGCCGGTCGTCGCCGATGGCGCTGGCCGCGCGCAGCGCTTCCTCCACGTCGCCGCTCTCCAGCACCGCCCAGCGCTGCTGCGTGTGGTGGCCCCAGACGCCGGCGAAGCAGTCGGCCTGCAGCTCCAGCCGCACGGAGAGCGCGTTGCCCTCGCCTTCGCTCAGCCGCTGCCGCGCGGCGTGTACCTCGTCGGAGATGCCGAGCAGGTTCTGCACGTGGTGGCCGACCTCGTGCGCGATGACGTATGCCTGCGCGAAGTCGAAGTCGCTCCGCGCGCCGGCCATGCGCTGCAGGTCGGCGTAGAAGCTGAGGTCGATGTACACCTTCTGGTCCAGCGGGCAGTAGAACGGGCCCATCGCGGCCTGGCCCATGCCGCACTGCGTCCGGGTGGCGCCGCTGAAGAGCACCAGCGTCGGCTCCACGTAGGTGCGGCCCATCTGCTGGAAGATGGGGTGCCAGGTGTCTTCCGTGTAGCCGAGGACCGTCTCCACGAAGGCGCGCGCTTCGTCGTCGAAGCCGGTCTCGGCGCCCGAGCCGGCCGGGCCGGCGCCCGGGCCGGCGAGTGGGCCGGACGTGCCGCCGTCCTGCAGCACGGCGCCCGGGTCGCCGCCCAGGAGCATGACGAGCAGCGCGATGACGAGGGTGCCGATGCCGCCGCCGGCGGCCAGCCCCCGGCCCATGCCCAGCCCGCGCCGGTCCTCCACGTTGCCGCTGCGCCTGCCGCCTCGCCACCGCATATCGCGCTCCTTCGTCGTGCCGAGGTGCACCCTCCTGCGGGCGCACGAAGCTGCGGCAGCCGTTCGCAGTGTTCGTGCCCGCGGCCGGCCGGCGCGGCTCGCCGCCGGATCGACTCTTGCGGACGGATGGCGTCGTTCGGGCCGGAGCGCCGGCGTCTCACCGTTGCACCGCTGTGTCATGACCGGACTTGCAGGGCTGCTCACCGGCCACGTGCTGGGCGACCGCTACCGCGTCGAGGAGGTGATCGGGCGTGGCGGTTTCGCGGCCGTCTACCGCGGCACCGACGAGCGGCTGCGCCGCACCGTGGCCATCAAGGTCATCACCTTCTCGGCGTCGAACCCGCAGGTGCGCGAGGAGGTCGAGCGCCGCTTCGAGCGCGAGGCGCGCGCCATCGCCAGCCTGCACCACCCCAACGTCGTCACCGTCTTCGACTTCGGGATGGACGCGGCGCTCGGGCTGGACTTCCTCATCATGGAGCTGCTGCAGGGCGAGGACCTGGCCGAGCGCATGGCGCGCGGCCCGGCGATGCCGCTGCGCATGGCGGTGCGCGTGGTGCGCGACGCCGCGCGTGGCGTCGCCGCCGGCCACCGCGCGGGGCTGATCCACCGCGACATCAAGCCGGGCAACATCTTCCTCGCGCGCGTCGAGCGGCCGGGCCGCTTCCGCGTCTGCATCCTGGACTTCGGCATCGCGCGCGTGGCGCTGGCCGAGGAGGCGACGCAGCTCACGCGCGCGGGCGGCGGCTTCCTCTCGCCGGCCTACGCCTCGCCGGAACAGCTCCGCGGCGAGCGCGAGCTGACGCCCGCCTCGGACGTCTTCAGCCTGGGCGCCATCGCCTACGAGGTGCTGACGGGCAAGCGGCCGTTCCCCGGCAACCGGCTGCAGGCGCCGCTGAACGTGCACCCGCTGCCCGCGCCGGTCCGGCAGCTCCACCCCGAGGTGCCGCCGGGCGTGGAGGCGGCGATCGCGCGCGCGCTCGCCTTCGAGCCCGCCCAGCGCTTCGCGGATGCCGGCGCCTTCGCGGAGGCGATGCTGGTGCCCGAGCCGGCCGCCGACGGCGAGCGGCCCGCCACGCTCACGCTGGCGGCGTCCACGCCGGCGGGCGCCGGCCCGGCCGAGGAGGTGCCCGAGATCACCGAGCCCGGGCTGGAGACGGTGCCCGAGCAGGCACACGCGCCCGAGGCCGCAGCCGAGGTCGCGGCGGAGCCGTCCGCGGAGCCGGCGCCGCGCGCGGAGCCCGCCCCGACGGTGCGCTATCGCCCGGCGCCGCCGCCCGCGGCCGGCCCGGCGAGCGAGC
>ERZ1066122.1212-NODE-1212-length-21791-cov-6.789428_pt1 | contig 21791 bp, 17 predicted proteins | sample MGYA00382769_ERZ1066122 | MGnify/ENA primary metagenome ERZ1066122 (study PRJEB33369, sample SAMEA5778352) | biofilm metagenome | biome: Industrial cooling water; feature: Water cooling tower basin; material: Biofilm | place: United Arab Emirates | collected... | reverse complement strand
AATGGAATGGAGAACAGGTTCAAATTTTAAAGGCAACTACGCCTGGTTTAAACGCTGCAGGTACTATTGCCGTACAATTACAACCCACACCACAAATTATAGCTTTGAACCTGAACGTACAAGCACAAGATTACAATTTACAAAACTTACCACTTAACCTTCCGGGTAACATTGGACTTGCTGGTACTGCGAACTTCAACGGAAAAGTTACAGGTGCCCCATCTTCTATTAATGCAGATGGAAACATTAGTCTCAGAAATTTTGTGGTTAATAATCTAGAGTTTGAGCCAGTGTTAACGGGAAGTGTAAATTTTCAACAAGGACAAGGAACACAGTTAAATTTAAATGGTAGGCAAGACCAAATTGCTTTAACACTTGATGCAAATAATCGCCCAACTGCATTTTCCATTCGCCAAAATGGAGCTATTGCAATAGGCAGAACTCAGGGCGAGAATTTACTGGTTAACGTCCAAGACTTTCCTGTCGCTGTGTTGAGAAATCTTGTTCCTGGTGTAGGCGCCAATTTAGAACCTATTGCTGGAGACATATCACTGAACTTAGCAATTAATTTAGATCAATCTACAGTTGTGGGCGATGTAGCTATTGCTCAACTGAGACTTGGTAGAATTACGGGCGATGAATTTATTGGACGTATTAGTTTTGCAGATGGAAATTTCACTTTAACTGAGGGTGAATTACGACAAGGTGAGAACCGTTTTGCACTTAGCGGTAATTTACCCACTACTGGAAATCAACCATTACAGTTTCAACTGAGTTTTGACCAAGCTCGAATTCAAAATGTATTACAATCTTTGAGAATATTTGATTTTCAAGATGTTACTACTGGATTGAAAGTACCAGAATTTGCAGGTGCAGAAAGTTTGCAAACAACTCCTGTAGGATTACCAAATGCAAATTTAATCACGCAATTACGTAGGTTTTCAGAAATTGAAGCGTTAGTTGCACAACAACGTAATCGGCGCCAAGAAACATCTCGAATTCCTTCTTTACAAGAGTTAATGGGAACTCTCAGCGGTAATGTTGCGGTAACAGGTTCATTACAATCTGGTATAAATGCCAACTTTAGTTTGACAAGTGATAACTTGATATGGGGTAAATATAATATTGATGAAGTAGTTGCATTAGGAAGCTTTGAAAATGGTGTTTTAACATTATTACCATTACGAATTGATTTAGGTGAAGGGCTTTTAGCATTTAATGGGCAGTTAAGTCAAAATGAACTATCTGGACAAGTGCGAGTGGCAGAACTACCAGTAGATTTAATTCAACCCTTTATACCAGACCTACCTGTAGAAATTACGGGTGATTTAAATGCGCTTGTCACTTTAGCAGGGAGTTTAAATAATCCTAGAGCAATTGGTGAGGTAGCTTTAGTTGACGGTAGTTTGAATAATCAATCTGTTCAAACGGCAGAACTTAGCTTCAACTATAATAACGCGCGTTTAAATTTTGGCAGTATTGTTTTAGCAATGGGTACAGAACCATTACAAATTATCGGTAGCGTACCATTTGGATTGCCTTTTGCTTCAGTTCAACCCGATAGTAACCAAATTAGCATTCAAGCAAATGCTCAGAATGAAGGTTTGGCAATTTTAAATCTGTTTACTAATCAAGTTAATTGGGTTTCAGGTCAGGGACAATTAAATTTAACAGTGCAGGGTACGTTAGACCAGCCAGTTACTAATGGAATTGCTAGCATTAATAATGCGACCATCAACGCTCAAGCGCTTACCGAACCCCTAACCAATGTAGCGGGAACAATAAGATTTGAAGGGAACACATTAATTGCAGAAAACTTACAAGGTGAATATAGTAGCGGACAAGTTACAGCAAATGGTATTTTACCAATTTTTGCAAGCCAAAATGCCCAACAACAAGCTGCGACTAATCCTCTAACGGTTTCATTAAATGACTTGAGATTAAATCTTCCAGAATTGTATCAAGGTGGAGCTAGCGGTAACATTGTAATTGCAGGAACTGCACTAAACCCTGCGCTTGGAGGAACAATTAGGTTACAAAATGGGGAGGTATCACTAAGACAGTCAACTGCTACTAATAATTCTAATGTTCAATATAATATAGATGGAGGTTCTCCACCTACAACTGATGCAGCACCAATAGGACAAGCAGCCAAATTACCTGTCAGATTTGCAAATTTACAGGTAATTTTAGATGAAGATGTGCGCGTAACTCGCGAACCCTTGTTAAGTTTTGTTGCTCAAGGTGATATCACCCTCAATGGAACTTTAGCAAATCCTCGTCCTCAAGGATTAATTAATCTTGAAAGCGGGCAGGTTAATTTATTTACTACGCAGTTTACATTAGCGCGCGGTTATGAACAAACTGCACGATTTATTCCCAGTCAAGGATTTGACCCAATTTTGGATGTTCGTCTATTTACGCTTGTTCCTGAAGTTAGCGGTAGTCGCATACCAACTTCACCCTTATCTAGCGAAATAGAAGATGTTTCTGCTATTAACTTTGGCACATTAAATACGGTGCGTGTGCAAGCAAGAGTAACTGGTCTTGCAAGTGAGCTAGATAAAAATTTAGAATTAACTAGTGAACCTGCGCGTAGTAAAGCAGAAATTGTAGCTTTAATTGGAGGTTCTTTAATTAATGCATTCGGTCAAGACAATGCTGTATTGGGACTTGTGAACTTAGCTGGTTCTACTGTTTTATCAGATGTTCAAAGTACTATTAATAATATTGGTCAAACTTTAGGATTGAGTGAGTTACGAGTATATCCAACTTTGCTAACAGATTCCGGGAGAAATACTTCGGTTCTTGGTTTAGCAGCAGAGGCAGTATTTGATGTTTCTGAAGATTTTTCTGTTTCTTTCTCACGAGTTTTTGCGACAAATGAATCTTTCAGATATAACGCTCTTTACCGTATTAACGACCAAATTATTTTACGAGGTTCGACAAATCTTGATGATGAAAGTCGAGCGTTAATTGAATATGAATCGAGGTTTTAATGTATGTTAAATTATCTTAACAAAATGAAATACCGTCATTTTTCTTACCCTTTGTTGTCGCTGTTGATGACATTTGGTATTATTACTGGTTCACCCGAAGCATCTCTAGCAATTCCTTGGTTAGAATTACTGTTGCGAGGAGCGCAAGTCGTTCAGTTGTATAGTATTTCCGAAGAAGAAGAAATTCAACTAGGTAAACAGATTAATCAACAACTAATTAGTAGCGGTCAAATTCAACTTTACTCAAATCAAAAAACTAATCGTTGTGTGAATCAAATTGGTCAACGTTTAGCTGCAAATAGTACTCGTCCTAATATTCCCTATACATTCCAAGTAGTTCGAGATAGCAGTATTAATGCCTTTGCAACTGCGGGAGGTTATGTTTATGTAACTACTGGTTTATTAGGAGCAGTCGATAATGAAGCTCAATTAGCTGCTGTTTTAGCTCACGAAATTGCTCATATCGCTAGCCGACATTCAATTGAACAAATGCGGCAAACAGCTATTACTCGTGGTCTTGTAAGTGCAGCAGGTTTAGATAGAAGTACTGCAGTTCAATTAGGAGTAGAATTAGCGTTGCAACGTCCGAGAAGCCGTGAAGATGAATACGAAGCAGACCGTAGGGGAATTGAAACTTTAGCGCGCGCTGGTTACGACCAAAGAGCCATGATTGCATTTTTACAAAAGTTACGCAATCAACCTACTCCTCCAACATTTTTAAGTACCCACCCGGCACCAGATGACCGTATTTCAGCCCTTAGACGCGCGATTAGTAGGAGCAATAGTAGATAAACACCCAATATTAAACTAATATTAAACTCGTAAAACTTATAGGGGTAAGATTGCGAAAAGATTATCTAATGGAGTCTATTTGGCGATGCTTTTACTCGGTTTGTTCCTTTCAATTTTTTTAGGTTTTGCCAAGATTGCTACATTAATCTGGGTCTTTTCCCACACTAGAAAGCTGGCTGTAATCATGTACCTAACTTACCTCTTTATCAATTTACCCTCCTATACAGGGTTAATAGAAAGAATAGTTGATAGCATTCAAAACAATGAAATAATGCTATGGCTTGGTGCAACTTCTAGTCAGCGAGTTTCTAATTTTTTGTTTCTGACAAGGTTTGTTTCTACTGGCGTTGAAACGCTCCTTTTCATTTGGCTAATACTATCGCTTACAAGGAGGGCTAGGTAAACCTTTTACATGTGGTTGAGGAAGATGTGTATTTATTCGCATCCCTCTAAGGTTAAAAAATTTTACACTAAAAGATATAACTTATTATACTGTGAACGGGTGAAATCTAGACTTTTGTCATGCCCAGGTAGAAGCATCTTAGAGGTTGTCTGAAAAGTGCTGTTTTGTGTCATGCCCAGGTAGAAGCATCTCAGTATACGTCCCAAAACCTAGATTCTACCCTACGGGAAAACTATGTTTACGTTCCGTTGCACTCCACTCAGAATGACAATTTATACCTTGTCTGACTTTTCAAACATCCTCTTAGAGATTTTCGTTTGCTTGGAAAGTACAGTTTTAACCAGTTTTTAGTATAACCATACACTTTCATAAGCAAAATTTTGAATTTATCCACGAGTTTTCCACAATTAATATGTAAAATTTTGTAATTAAAGATAGTTGGTTTTAAACTTAACTAAAAACTAATTTATTTTTTTGCTTGTATACCCGCGCGTGTATTGGTATATACAAATAAAGACTGCCGAGAGCAGGCTATCAGTGCTGTTTTGACGTATTACTGATAAAAATATATATTTATTAAAAAAATAAAAAATATATATCAAGACAAAAGTAAAAATGCAGAAAAAGAAAGTTATTTCAACTAACACTAAAGTTATGACACCAAATCTTGACCCAATAAGAATAGGAACCCGGTTAGCACGGAACTGGTGGACAATCGCATTGCGAGGAGCAATCGCCATTATTTTTGGTTTAGCTGCACTGTTTTTGCCAAGAATTACCCTGGCATCGTTAGTATTTTTGTTTGCTGCCTTTGTGTTAGGAAGTGGAATTTTACTAGTGACGATGGCGTTTAGAGACCGTCTTAACAATGCCCACGGATGGATACTTTTAATCGAAGGAGCAATTAGCATCATACTAGGGGTGCTTGCTTTCGTCTGGCCAGCCATCACTGCTTTAGTATTACTTTACTTCATTGCAACTTGGGCAATCATGATTGGCATCTTGGAGATTATTGCTGCCATTGGACTGAGAAAAGAGATAGAGAATGAATGGTTACTTCTTTTGGTTGGGATTGGGTCTGTGATCTTTGGCGTGTCGTTGTTAATTTGGCCTGGAGCTGGAGCATTAGCAATTCTGTGGGTTATTGGCATCTACGCAATTTTCTTTGGCATCCTTTTGTTAATGCTTGCCTTCCGACTACGCAGTTGGAAGCGTCAAAGAGGTGACATGTAAGAGAACTACTTTGCCGAAGATTAGATAAAGGTTTATCAGGCGCCTTTATCAATATCAATTTTTTAACATAAATTTAGATACTTTCGCTTAAAAAAGTAAATCAAAACATAGTTTTATGAGGAAAAAATTAACAGCTTACTTAATACTACCTTTGATCTCCTTAACTGTAGGACTTGTGAGTAGCTGTTCGAGAGAGTTATCTAGGGAGACTTCATCCACTGCTTCTCCAACTTTAACACCAACAGTTGTAGAACCGCAAAATCAAGCTAATCGTCCTCTGGCGCCGACACCAGAAGACGATAACTTTGTAGTCGCAGTTGTCGAAAAGGTAGAACCAGCAGTTGTTCAAATTAACACCCAGAGAACAGTTAGAACTGAGGCGCCCCAACTACCAGATACATTTGACGACCCATTCTTTCGACGGTTTTTTGGTGAAGCAGTACCAACACAACCTACTGAAAGAGTAGTGCGGGGACTTGGTTCTGGTTTTGTCATCAATTCTAACGGGCAAATACTGACTAACGCCCATGTAGTTAGTGATGCTGATAGAGTAACGGTAACATTTTCTAGTGGTCGTACCTATGAAGGAAAAGTTTTGGGCAAAGACCCTGTAAGTGATGTAGCAGTTGTGCAAATAGAAGGCAATAGCTTTCCAACAGTGGAAGTAGCAAATCCTGATTCTATCAAACCAGGGCAATGGGCAGTTGCAATTGGTAATCCTTTGGGTTTGCAACAAACTGTAACAGTAGGTGTTATTAGTGCAATTGAACGCTCCTTAAATCTTTCGACTCGACCAAGTAACTATATTCAAACTGATGCGGCAATTAATCCAGGAAATTCTGGTGGACCACTCCTAAATGCTCGCGGTCAAGTCATAGGTGTAAATACTGCGATTATTCAAGGCGCCCAAGGTATCGGTTTCGCAATTCCTATAGATACAGCACAACGTATAGCTCAAGAATTAATTACAGATGGTAAAGTTGAGTACCCATACTTAGGAGTTCAAACACTGACCTTGACACCAGAAGTTAAGCAAAAAATAAACAATTACCCAAATAGTAATATTCGCATTGTCGCAGACCAAGGAATTCTTGTAGTTCGCGTTGTTCCCGGTTCTCCTGCTGCGAGAGTTGGAATACGCGCGGGAGATGTAATTCAGCAAATTAACAATCAACCTGTTAAAGATGCAGAAGAAGTTCAGCAAGCAGTAGAAAAGAATGGATTAAATAACAATTTGCAAATTCAAGTACTACGCAATGGACAAAATTTAGAATTTACAGTCCAACCTCAACCACTGCCATCTCCAACGAATAATCAATAACTAATGTTTTTCGGTTAACAGCTTACATTTCGGCGTCTCATCAAAACCATTAACCAGTAAGGATTACAAGAATAGGATACATTTGCCAATAAATATATATTGGCTTTACTCTTTTCACTAATGTTATTAATTATAACTATTTGGGTAATATAAACTAGGAAAAATAATCCTAAACAACACGAGAGAGTATTACCTTAGATAAGTTTATATGTCAAAGCAATTAGAGTCTTCCAAATAAAAAATATCCAATTACTCTTGTGGGATGGGCTTCTAGCCCGTCCATTATAAGCAGGGCGGGCAAGGATGCCCACCCCACAACTGGATAATTTATTTCTTGGACTACTCTTAGCTGTTTCTGACGTTTTTCTGTAAACCATTTACGCAAATAATAACTGACTAGTGTTAGTACCAGCCAAATTTAAACCAATATTATTGAAATTAAAACCAGTTGTTCCTTGAAGTGTCAGCAATAACTCTCCAGAACCAAAACCACTATTTCCTGTAATTCCATCACTCAAGCGGAAGGAAGTACTACTACCACTCGACACAACATCAATCACAGAAATGCCTTCAAAACTGAGTAAATCTCCATTTCTACCACGACGGAATTCATAGACAACATCTGTACCACCACCATTACGATAAATTACAGTATCTTGTTGAAAATCTCTACCTAAATATAGGGTATCGTTACCCAATCCACCTGTTAGAGTATCTGCACCCCTACCACCGTAAAGGGTATCATCACCAAGCCCACCCCGGAGAATGTCATTACCACTAAGTCCCCACAGAGTATCATTCCCACGCTGACCATTAATGACATCATCGGAATTATTAAAACCGCGTACTTGGTTGTCGAAACCATTTAGAAATGTTACTGTATTGGGACGAGCAACTCTGTCTGGATTCGCATCAACATTAATTACATCAAAGCTATCTTGAATCGAGGTATCACCATTAAATAAAACATTACCGATACCATTATTTAAATTATCAAAATTCTCAATTGCAAAGTCAGCAAGAACTACTTTTGTATTTGCAACACCGTCGAAGGAAATTTCTAAGTCTTTGCCATTTTGTAGCAAAATTAGATTTTCGGCAGTTAGACCATCTCCTGCAAATTTTAAGATGTCCGCTTCCGCAATTGCTTCTGGTGTTGGATTCGCTCCTCTGCCCACACCACCAAAGTTAGCAATGTTAACGGTACTACCAGGTTCGACTCCAAAGGTATTTTGTCCACCGCTAGCATCAGCTAAAACTCGAATTCGCGCTACCTGATAACCTGGATTTGTAAAGTCAGCATTGCTAAATCTAGGGTCGCTCAAAATTGCTCCACCGGGAATAAAGCCTTTAGCTATTTGCACAACACCATTTTCACTGGCGCCAGTGTTAGGATTTTGCTGCCCAAAAAAGGCAGTATTAGCGGGAATTTCATCATTCACTTCCGAACCAGCATCTAGGACTTGCCCACCTAAAAGCGTAAAATCAACCCCCAGAAAATTACCGCGATCGTCAAAGATGCGATTTTGGCGCTCATTTCCATTGGCAATAAAGAAGTCATTACTAGGGATCAGCATTGCTGCGTAGCTAAAGTAACGACTGTTAAGGTCACTTCCATTGAGTGTAATTGTTGTTTGTGCTATTTCCCCTGAGTCAATCGGACCTGGTGTCACAGCTAAACCAGGAATAGTACCTTGGACAGAACCAAATCCAGACAGGTCAAATTCCTGGGAAATCAGATTTGTCGCACCATCTTCTGCAACACTTTCTAGTCCTGGAGAAACTGGTCTACCCCTGTCATAGATATCAAAATTGCCATCATGAAAGCCAAACCATAGTGGTGTCACCAAAGTCCCATTTTGGGGAGCTAGATTTTCAACACTGATGATAACCTTTGTTGATTCCATAAATACTGCCTTAAATTTTGAGATTAAAACTTACAGCTTTATCGAGTATTAAAATATTCTCGTATAAGCCAAGTACACCTTAATATTACTGATAAGTATTAAAAGTGGCTGATAGCTAAATAAGAATTTGCTGAGAAATGAATATTAAAAGCTAACTACCATCAGTTTAATCTGTTTGACGATGAAGAAAAAGACTAATTTTGCGCTAAAGCATTAGACTCGTAAAATACACCTGCTTTCACGTACCATTCTTATAATGCGGATTGAATCATTTCTGTGTACTTTTTTTTCGGTTTTAAACCTACAAGTTGTGCTATGTTTTGCTGTTGTTTTAGTAATACCACTGTTGGCGCACTTCGGACTCCAAAATTGATTGCCAGTTCTGGTTCTTCAGCCATATCCAGTTCAACCAGATGTAATTTACCTGTATTATCATTAGCGATTTGGTGAAGTACAGGTTGGAGAGTTTTGCAAGAAGGGCAATAAGGTGCGACAAATTTGATAATGATTAATCGATCTGATTCATGTATCAACCAATCGAAAGCGGCTTTTCCAGCAAAGAAAGTTTGCTCAACAGAAAAAGTATCTGGCATAATTATCTCCTAAAAATAAAACTTATGTAATTATGAAAAAATTGTCTCAAGGTAAGAAATAATCAGCGATGATGAAGCAACTTTATCTTTGGAGTCAATCCAAAATATAAAATCATCCAAAAAACCATTGAGTCCCAGAAAGTAGGTAATAACCCCCAGTCAAAATCAGAGCTACGCTACCAAAGCGGATAATTCCCTCGGAATGTTTCAACAGCTTATTGCTTTGTTTTGCTAGTCCCGTAAATAAACTTGCCAGAAAAATTAACAGCGTATAACCCAAAGCATAACTAACCATCGTTAGAGTACCTAATATCTGGGAACCAGTTGCAGCAGCTGATGCTAGTACCGCAAATAAAACTGGACTTGCACAGGGGGAACTCACCAAAGCAAAAGTTAAACCAACTCCATAAGGCCCTGCTTTAGGAAGATTGACATTTATTTGCGGTAAGGGAATGTTTATTACTCCCATCAACCACAAACCCATCACAGTCATAATTAAGCCCACTACTATATTGATATAGCCTCGGTACTCCACCATTATCGCTCCAGCAAATGAAGAAACCAAGCCAAACAGACTTAAAATTGTCACTGCTCCTAGAACAAATAATCCAGCTTTAGTAAAAGCATCCCAACGGGATTTAATATTCAGTGTGCCGATATAACTGAGGTTAACAGGTAAAAGTGCCAGAATACAAGGAGATACACTTGCGATGGCGCCACCAGCAAATGCCAATGGTAACAACACAAAAGGATTAGCTGTATCCTGCTGGTCAAACCACCGTTGATAGCGGTTTTCGACAATCGAAATTACCCGTTCAATTGGATGACTAATTACAGATCCGAGGGTGAGAACTAGAATCAATGATAGTAATCCCAATCCACTGTAAAATAGCCATTTTTTTGAGATTTTAAAACGCCGGGAAGTGGTTTGTTTAGTTGAGGATTGGGGTATTGGTTTCATGAAATTCTCCTGAAGCGATGAAGAGATAAAGACTAATTTTTTGCTAGAGCAGTGTCGAGTATTTTACTGTAGTCAGCCTTATTAGGATTATTTTTGAACATCGTTAAAATATTTCCAGTCGCCGGGTCAACGATGGCTACTGTGCTGGTTTTACTCTTGTTAGCTTCTAGGAATTTACTTAGACCTAGTTTTTCTGCCATCACCTCTGTTTCTTTAACCTTGGCTTTGTCGGTGACATCTAGCACTACAAAGTTGACTTTGCCGGAATATTCCTGTTTCAACTGCGACAAGGTGGGAGCAATATTCTTACACCCAGCACACCAAGTAGCGAATACATCTACTAAAACTGGTTTACCTTGAAGTTCTTTTGCTAGGGGTCCTCCGACAGAGGTTAATTTGCCAGCACAAGGGTTTTTATCTTTAGCTGCACAGGGGTTTTTGCCCGCGCAAGGGTCTGCTTGAGAAACCTCTGTAGTTGATGATGCTTGATTTTGCCCAACATTTTCCGATTTTGTGGCGCCGCATGATACCGTCAAAACTAGGCTGCTTAAACACAGTAGACTAAGCAAAAATTTAGTATGTTTGTACATGATTTGTTCTTATCCTCAAGCTTGTATTACACGATGTCAGCACAATCAGAGCGTTCGTATTGAATACTCGAATTGTGTTGCATCTATTGACTAAGACGACTGAGTATCAGAATTGGATTTAAATAAATTCAACAATAACCGATCTAGCATCCAATCCAATTCCATAGCACCAGTCGTCATATAAATGTAGATGAAACCCTTAAGAGGTAATGTCTCTTAGCTCACCGGAATGCACCAGACCCAGAAACCGGGCTTCTTGACAAAGACTTTGCTATAAAACGTTGATTTTTCGTACAGAAGCCCGGTTTCTTTAAGCTTATTGACAATGCTGCATTCCGGTGAGTTAGTGCGCGTTATGGAGAGAGGTGATGGTACACAATTTACCCTTAACTTGTGACTGTATCAGTTTAGACATGGTTTAAAAATAGCATGGAGCCTAAACTACCTGAGTCAAATTCGTTATTAGCTTCTGATGTTACCGATGAAGCTTTGTTTGTGGCGCTTAAAAATGGTGATGCTGCGGCATTAAGCATTTTGTTTCAGCGTCATGGGCGCCTGGTGTATGGATTAGCACTAAAAATTCTAGCTAACTCGCAAGAAGCTGAAGATTTAACCCAGGAAATTTTTCTTACACTGTGGCGCAAAGCATCTACTAATCCTGATTGTCGCTTTTTTGTGCGCTATTTGGTGACGATAACGCGCTCGCGTGCGATTGATAAGCTACGTGCGCGAACTAGGCAACTAAAACTTGTAGAAAAATGGGGGCAAACAATGAGCAATGACGTAGCACCAGAACCAACACCCGTCGAACAGGCAAGTTTTGCCGAGCGCTCACAACGAATTAATCATGCTTTGCACCAACTTTCAGAAAAGCAACGCCAGGTAATCGAACTAGCCTATAACCAGGGATTAAGTCAATCGGAAATAGCCAAACAACTCGATATTCCCCTCGGCACAGTTAAAACCTCCACTCGTCAAGGATTATTAAAATTAAAACAGATTTTACTTGATGTAGATATATTAATATATGAATAAATCTTTCAATTCCGAACATATAAAAAACTTGGCAGCAGGATTTGTTGTTGATGACCTCACCCCTCAAGAAGCTGAGGAATTTCGGCTGTTACTTGATGAGCATCCAGAACTAATTACGGAAATTGAGGACTTGCAAGAAGTACTACGACAAGTATTAGATGGCTTTACTGAGGTAGAAGCACCAGCCGATTTGTTACCGAAAATTCTTTCTCAAGCTGAAGCCGAGACTCACCAAGTAAATGTAAATAATATTCAAATTAAGCAAACTGACAACTTAAGAAGAGCGGGAATATCTCAACGATGGACAAAAATTGCTGGTAGTATCGCCGCATTGTTTATAGTAATTCTGGGAGTTGATAACTATAGATTGCGCCAAAGTCTAAGTGTTGCCGCTACAGACAACCAAAAATTACGCCAGGATTTTGCCCAAGCTCAAGAGGTTAAAAGCTTATTGCAAAATTCACAAACACGATTATTTACCTTTCAAGCGGTCAATTCCACAAAAAACAGTTCGGGAAGTATAGTTATAAATCCTCAAAAACAAAAAGCGGTGATGGTGTTCCAAAATCTTCCCGCTCCACCCCCTGGATATGTTTACCTACTATGGACAGTTGTGGCTGACCAAAAGCTACCCTGCGGTCAAGTCGCACCTTATTCCTGGGGAACTGCCTCTTATGAGTTACCATTTACAAATCAAATGTATAACGAATTCAGTCACCCACAATTTTCAGGGTTAATCATTACCTTGGAGACAGATGCAAACGTTCCTCGTCCGACAGGAACAGTGGTAATGCAAAGCTCACAGATTTAGCAAATTTATGATGTTCACAGAAGAAAATGACTGTACTGAGTGTCCAAACTGGCTAGTAACAGATGGTGGTGACTGCGTTGCCCTTAACCTTGAAGAACTCGCGTTACCAGAAAAACCTTATCGCTTATACCGATTTCTTACGGAACTGGAGGATATCCTTGATACTATCACCGATGATTCTCTTCGTATCCAGGCGATTATACCACTTGTACGGAAGTTGCTTGCTAGTTCCTATTGGCTGCAAATGGAGTTTACAGAACCACCAACTGACCCAGGTTGGTCTGTCCAATTTCTATATGATGAGTATGAATTTCCTCTAACAGTACAAATGGTTGCTTGGCTACCTGGTCATGTTTCTTCCATTCATAACCACGCAACTTGGGGAATTGTAGCTATTGTCAGTGGGCAGGAAAAAAACCAGTTTTGGCGCCGTTCTTCGACCCCAGAAAATTCATCAGGAATCAAATATATTGGTGAGAAAATTTTGGTTCCTGGTGATATTATTGCTTTTACACCCAATGCTATCCACAGTATTGAAGCATTAGGTCAAGAGCCAGTTATTACATTTAATCTTTACGGAGTTACGGCATATGACGAACGTTTTGAATTCGACACTATCAATCATAGTGTTAAAAACTTTTGATAATATAGGTTAGCCTGATAACTGCATTGAAATATTTACTTGTAGAGTATCAGTAAAAAAGATTATAGGCAGTGAGCAAAAATAAGGGTCATTACGCACTACTTGGCAAAGTTCAGTTCCATCTATATAAGGCATTTTTAAACCTAAGATGAGTACATCAGGTAAAAATTCTGTCAAAGTATCCCAAAACTGGCGAGGGTCTTGGAGAGTTTTTAGCTTTATTCCCCTTGGTTCTAATAAGTTTTTAATTGTATTTAGTACATTTGAGTCATTATTTACAATCATGACTTTGGCTAACGGCATATGAACAGTTTGCAGCACTTTAGTAACATGCTGTAATATTTGTTCGCTCGACATTGACTTGTGTAAAAAACCACGTCCACCAGCGCGCGCTACTTCTATGCGGTCATCAAAATTATTTCTATTCGTCAAAACTAAAACTGGTATTGATGGTGTTCGATTAGAAAATTCTGTTACTAGTTTCAGACTATCTTTTATACCATAATCTGAATCGAGGTCGATTATTACTACATCAGCATTTGCAGATATTACTCCACTTTTAGCGATGGAACTGATGGTAGCAATATTTACAGTAATTATTCCATTCGCAGCTTCTCGCAACTGCTGGGCTATTTGTTCCGAGTCGCTTATTAATAAAAGTACACCTTGAGTTGGCTTGTTCGAGAGAAGTTCATTATTTGTTTGGATATCGGGTTGCTCTAACTCGTGTTGCAAGTCCACCACTAGCTTGTATAGGTGTAATGACTGTGCTTGGTTAATTGGCGCCACATCTTGAAACATATTATCTATTTTTTCGGCGATTTGTGAAGCGCGCGCGAAACCGAAACTACCTAACGAACCAGCTAGCTTATGAGCTTCTTGTGAAGCATCTTGCCATATATGTTTGTCAAAATCACCTTTACAAATTGCATGTATTAGTTGCTTTAAATGTGCAATGCGCTCAGAAACTTTAGCTTTAAAGGCTTTTTGCTGAAGTGCAATTTCTGCCAACAGTAGTTGAGAAAGTTCTGAATTTGACTCACTGTCAGTAATTTTCTCTTCAGGTAAAGGCTTTAGACGATAACCCATTCCGTAAACCGTTTCAATAAAATTATAGTCGCCGCCTGCTGCTTTGACTTTTCGCCGTAAACTTTTGATATGAGATTTAATTGTGTCTTCCTCTGGTGGGTCTTTTTCGGCGCCCCAAAGGTTGTCTATAATAGCACCTCGGTTAAAAATGCGCTGGCTATTACGTAAAAAAAGCTCTAATATACTGAACTCTTTTGCTGTTAAATGTAACACTTCATTTGCATAAGTTACCTCACAACTACTAGGGTCAAGACATAAACTTCCCCATTCTAAAATAGGAGGTAAAAAAGAACTGCCCCGGCGCCCTAAAGCACGAATGCGCGCTGTTAACTCCTGAAAGTCGAAAGGTTTGACGACATAATCATCTGCTCCTGCATCTAAACCAATTACCTTGTCACTTTTAGCATCAAGTGATGTTAAAAGCAAAATAGGCATTTGATAACCCTCTTGACGTAATTGCCGACAAATACTGATGCCATCAAATTTTGGTAGTAATACATCTAGTAAAATTAAGTCATAATTACAAGCTATTGCTAACTCCCAACCATCTTGACCATCCGAAGCAATATCAACTACATAATGTAGCTTGGTGAGAACCGCTGCAATAGCTTCAGCAAGTGAATTATCATCTTCAATTATCAAAATTTTCATACAAAATACTTGCTTTTGAAAGCACCCTCACACTATATCAATGCTTTTTTATTAATCTTATTTTTTATATTGACTCTACCATCTATCAAGTTAAGGAAAAGCGCATATGTCAAAAGTGTTAAATTAAAGTTTGCCAGACATTTGCCCCAAGCTCGCGACAACTGCTATTAACTCGGTTGCCCTAACAGGTTTAGCTACATGTAGCTGAAAACCTGCTAGCAAAGCTTCTTTATAATCCTCAACTCTAGCATAGCCCGTTAATGCTACAGCGGGAATGCGTCCGCCCATATCAGGTTCAAGCTCTCTAATTTTACGCATTAAAGCATAACCATCTTCATCTGGCATTCCGATATCACTTACTAATACATCCGGTCTTAATTGTTCGAGAGCATCCAATGCTTTAGCAGTTGAGTTAGCACCAAAGACGGATGCTCCACACTGAGTAAGTACTACAGTTATCCACTGGAGTGTATCCGCTTCGTCATCCACAACTAAGACGCGCAACTTCTCTAATCTTAAAGAATTATCTGATGGTATTGCATCTTCAATAGGCGCCGGTGGTTGTATTAGAGGAGTATTACTAACTTGAGTATTTTCTGCGTCATCATTTGTTCTAATTGGTAGTTTAACTGTAAATGTCGCCCCTCGATTTACCCCTCGACTCTCCGCTTGAATAGTGCCACCATGTAGTTCTACTATATGACGCGCGATTGCCAACCCTAAACCTAACCCTTTGTTTGACCTTGTACTTGTATTATCTGCTTGACAGAAACGTTCAAAAATATACGGCAAAAATTCAGGGTTTATACCAATACCAGTGTCGCTGACTTGAATTTGAGGGATAGGTTCTACCTCTAAGCGTATTTCAACTCGTCCACCGTTGGGTGTAAATTTGATAGCGTTAGAAAGTAAATTACACACAACTTGTTGCAATCGCTCAAAGTCACCCCAAATAACCTGTTGTGAAGTATCTAAAATAAATTCAAGTTTAATAGATTTAGCATCAGCTTTATGTTGTACAATTTCAATCGCTGCATTAATGACCGCAACCAAGTCAATGCTCCCAAAAGATAGCGAAAGGTCTCCCCGAACAATACGTGAAATATCCAAAAGGTCTTCGATAAGCTGCAATTGCGAGTTAGCATTACGTTCTAACGCCTCAAGTGCCTCTTTCATCTGGGAATCATCGAGCATACCTGTTTGCAACATCCCAGCCCATCCGACTATTGAGGTCATTGGGGTACGTAATTCATGAGAAACTATAGCTAAGAAATCATCCTTAGAACGATTTGCGGCTTCTGCTTCCGCGCGCGCGGCTTGTTCACGCAATAATAGTTGCTCACGTATTTCCTCTGCGTGCTTACGTTCGGTTAAATCTTGCAGAATTTTAGCAAAACCATGTAGCCTTCCATCTTGAGTTTCATCTCTTAAAGGGATAATAACACCATTCGCCCAAAACCTAGTGCCATCTTTACAAAGATGCCAACGATCATCCCTAGACATGCCATTGGTTGCAGCAGTATTCAGTGCTAATTTGGGTCTACCTCGCTCAATATCTTCAGGTATAAAAATACACGAAAAATGCTGACCAATTATTTCCGCTTCTTTATACCCTAAAATTCTTTCTGCCCCTTTGTTCCAATCGGTCACCAAACCGTTTACATCTACCATGAAAATAGCGTATTCCCTAACTCCTTCAACAAACAAACGGTAGCGTTCTTCCGAGGCGCGCAAATTTTCTTGGCTTAAAAGCAAGCGCTCGTAATTTTGCTGTGAAGAAAGTGCATTAATTTGAGCTTGTGCTTGGGCTTTCCGTAGCCTTGAATTTAGCGAGCAAATTAGCAGTGAAGCTAGCAGAAACTGAACTAAACCTACTATACTATTATCGTTAATGGATATAAAAGAAATCGGAGGTAAAAAGAAATAAGCGCAGACTAATGTAGATAAAACAGTTGTCAGCAACCCTGGTTTAAAGCCACCATACCATGAACTAACCATGACAGCAGCCAAAAATAATGGGTAAATTGTCAAATTATACACCTGCCATAGTAGCCTGGTAAGCAGTAGAGCCAGTATAACGGCTATTACAGCAACGATATAACTTTTGAGCAGAAAGCGCTTTAAATTTTGCATTTTTTTGGTTGGGTGCTTTCGGGTATCTTTACAACAGTAGACGATGACAGAGCTATTATCTTGTCTACATATAAAAATAGCTTCCTCCCATCGTCTGAAAGTGCCACATTTCTGATTTGAGCGCGAAAGTTATTTTCTACACGAGTTTTCCACTTTTGAAGTTTAAAGTCATAATAAGGAAAGTAGCACCGACTCCTAATTATGACCATATTTTATATAGGTAGCAATAATTGCAGAACCATAGCAAAATTATTAAACTATGACAGCCAAGCAAATCTTAGTTATTGATGATGATTCGGACATCCGTAAATTAATCCAGACCTGTTTGGAGATTATGGGGGGTTGGCAAGTTCTGACTGCTAAGAGTGGTAATGAAGGACTGCTTTTGGCTCAAACTGCTCAACCCGATGCCATCCTCTTAGATGTAATGATGCCTGATATGGACGGAACAGTCACGTTTCAAAAGCTACAAGCGAATCCACTAACTAAACATATTCCTGTGATTCTACTAACAGCTAGAGGATGCACTGCTAGACAAGCTTTGTTTCCCGAACTGGGCATTAAAGGCATAATTAATAAACCCTTTAATTCTCAAAAACTAGCTGCTCAAGTAGAAGCAGCTTTAGCATAAAATGTGTAAATCTACAACTAAAGTAGCAATTGGTAAACATTAAAATACCTCTTTTTGGTAGATACATAAAATTTTAACTTTTGTTAAGATTCTTGTGACTAGCTTTTTTAGTAACATTTTAATTCTATATGCGTTGTAATCATTCTCAGATTCATTCTACTATCAGAAGAATTTGTTTGATAGTAATATTAGGATGTTTTCTGCTAGTAATGCCTGTACAAGCGCAATCCTTACCAAATTTTCCGATTACACTTGATGGGCGCCAGTTATTTAAAGTTAGTAACACAGGTCAAGTGAGTGCAGAAAATCGTGCTACTGATGCCAATTTAATTTTAAAGCAGGCGGTTCGTTCGAGAGAACCTGTAAAAATTGAGATTATACAAAATAACCAATTACCAGTTATTCGAGTTCAAGGGCGCCACTTATTAACTGTTACCTCACAAGATATACCAACTGGTAGAACGAGAGAAGAACAAGCGAAAATTTGGGCACAAATAATTACTGAGGCAATACAGCAAGGTCAAGAAGAACGAAAGGCTAGTTATATAACTCAGGCAATATTACTTGGTTTTTTATCAATATTAAGTGCATTATTTATACATAAACTTCTAGGCTGGGTTTGGCGATATTGGTTACGAAGGCTAGTGCCAAGAGCTGCTAACGACCCCGAAACAGGAGCGCAACCGAAGGGTCTAGAATTGCTTTTGTACTTGACACTTTTCTTAATTCGTACAGGGTTATGGATAGGAATAATTATTTATATTACAGACTTACTTCCATTAACACGAGAGTGGAGTCAGCGCATAATAAGCATCCTAAAGATGAGTTTAACATCTCCCCTAGTTTCTTTAGGTACTAAATCTTACTCAGTCATCAATATACTTATTTTAATTGGTTTATTTTTTGGATTACTGGGTGTTGCAGGAGCAGTGACAAACTTACTGCGCTCGCGCATTTTACGAATTACGCGCGTAAGTCGAGGTGTTCAAGAATCTATCGCTGTTATTTTCAACTATAGTTTTATATTTATTGGTACTGTTATCCTGTTACAAATTTGGGGCTTGGATATCAGTTCTCTAGCTATTTTTGCCAGTATTTTGGGTGTTGCGATTGGTTTTGGCTTACAGGGAGTTGCCAGAGAATTAGTAAGTGGTTTAGTCATTACTTTTGAACGTTCAATTACTGTTGGAGATTTTATAGATATTGGCGAACATATGGGAACAGTAGAGCGTTTAAATGCTCGTAGCACCCATATCCGCACTCTAGATGATATTTTGGTAATTGTGCCAAATTCTCGCCTGTTAGAAAAAGAAGTTAAAAATTGGAGTAGTCATAACCAAGCATCTCGACTTGTGTTACCTATCCGTGTAGGTTATGGTTCAAATATGAATCAAGTACGTTCTGCATTACTAGAAGCAGCAAAAAGTCATTCGGAAGTTTTACACAAACCAGCACCAAAGGTTTGGGTCAAAGCATTTGGTGAGGATTATTTAGATTTTCAGTTACTAGTTTGGATATCTAAACCTCGAAGGCAATTTCAAATAAAAAGCGACCTCTACTTTCAAATCGATGAAAATTTCCGACGCGATAAGATTTTAATTCCTTTTCCTCAACGTTCGCTTCATCTAAATTCAGGAAGTTTACCTTTAGAACTTTCACCCAAGTTAGAAGATTCTTTATTGAACATTTCCGCTATTTTAGCTTCTTTGTTGAATAAACAAGCACAAAGTGATAGTTTTAATGGTTTTAGTAATTCATTATTAAATCATAAAAAGAAAGACGAATAAACCTAACCCCCAACCCCTGTTCTTTAAAAATACAGAAGAACGAATCGTAGGCTATTGTATTGATGTTTTTGTTACCTCCTAAGAAACCGGGCATATGAACGATAAATTAGGGTTTTATAGCGAAATTTTTGTGACTGTTGCCCGGTTTCTAAGCCTCGTGCAAGATGTGTGTTACTTGACGACAATTTTTTCTACTCATCAACTTTTCCTCGTACATTTTGAGATTACGGTCGCTAACTTCATAAAAATAAGGCTCCAGCGTATAATTATAAGTAGAAGCGTGATAAAATGCACTTAAATCAGTGATTGTTACTAACGGACGATAAACATCTCTGACTCGCTCCTCATAATCATTATCAATTACAAAATTTTCATTAAATTCAGGTAAATTATCAATTTGCTCTTGTCTCAATCCTGGAACAAATAAGCGTTTATAGTCATAGTCTACACTTGCCAAAGCAACAGGCAACAATACTTTGATGCTGAAAATCCAAAAGCCCGTATCAATGACGAAATAACGGAAACGACCATTATCTCCATCAATTAATATATTGGTAACAGAACCAATTAACTCATTATTGGCATAAACATAAAAATCTTTGATATCAAAATAAGCTAAAGTTTCGTCCCGATATTCAGGATAGTATTTATCTAACTTATACAAAATCATTTTTACTCCTATAATATCTATGAATTCTAACTATAGAGTTCATGGGGAATGATGTTAAAATGTAACTTGTAAGGATTATTTAACAAACTAAACTACTTTAAGTTTAAGGATATATCTTAAAAGTGGAAAACTGGTGGAAAAACATGGGTAAGCAGTTTAAGTGTGTTGATACAGGCGCCTCGGCTGGGTTGTTTATTTGGCTACATCCTGAATTATAATTTAAAATAACGAAATTTTAGACATCAAGTAAAAAAAGTAGGCAGAGGTTTCTCGTACCAAAAACTTCAGCTTACTTTCCATACTTTGGTAGCGGGTAGTAGGTGTAGCAGATGGATATGCATTCATACCTAAATCTCGTGCCATTAATGTGGCTCGTTTTAAATGTAAGGGGTCGCTGACAATGATAAACTTAGACAAATCTTGCCTCGACGCAACTTTTTTTGCATTTTTGAGGTTTTGGAGAGTTGTATGAGATTTAGTTTCAATTAAAATATCTGATTCTTTGACTCCGCGCGCTATCGCATAACGCTTACCAACAGTTGCTTCTGCGATATCTTTATCTTCGCCAATTCCACCAGTAAAAATTATACTACTAACCTTGCCTCTGTTATATAGATTGATTGCATGGTTAATTCGTTCTCTAAAAACAGGAGATGGTTCGTCTTGCCAAACTTCTGCTCCCAGTACAATTGCCGCATCAGCCGATTTTAGCTTGTTTTTAGTATTATAGAAATATATGTTAAATGCGGCTACTACTGAAGGCAAAATGACAAATGCAGTAACAAGTAAAGCAAACGCAGAGCATTGTTGTTTGATGTAGTATTTTAGAAGCATAAGCAATTAATTCATCCATTTTGGTGAGTTTTTCACTTTTAGGACTTACGCAATTAGCACATAAAAAACTAAAATCTGGGTAAATGCACTCTTTTTCTGGTTGAATTATTTATTAGTTAATTGCAAGAGGATTGCCAGCAGCGTTAATCATAGCAGCCCAAGTGCTTTGTCCAACTATTCCGTCATTCCCAACGCGCGCCGAGGCGCCGTTGAAATGCTTCAACTGCTGTAGCGGTAGCATTACCGTAAATGCCATCAACAGCACCAGTGTAAAATCCTTTCTGTTTCAAAAATCCTTGGATATCTCGCACAGCTTGTCCTCTACTACCAATACGTAATACAGGTGCCGTTTGTGGTGAGTATTTGTTTAGGTTACTAACAGGTGTTGGAGATGTGCGATTATCAGCTTTAATCAACGCTTCCCAAGTTCGCGATTCAACTGCACCATTCGCAATCAGGTTTCTCGAACGCTGAAAGGTAATAACTCCGGAAGCAGTTTGGGCGCCGTAAATACCATCAATAGATCCATAGTAAAATCCAAGTCGTCGCAACAAAATTTGAACATCTTGAACAGTTGACGATACGATACCGCGTCTTAGGAGTGGTGCTGTAGAAGGCGAATATTCATTCAGATAACCATCAACAGTTATAATTAAAGGAGTTTGTGCATAAGCTGATTTACTACTCAAGGGTAAAGCAGCTAAAGAC
>ERZ1066122.1211-NODE-1211-length-21794-cov-8.443167_pt1 | contig 21794 bp, 19 predicted proteins | sample MGYA00382769_ERZ1066122 | MGnify/ENA primary metagenome ERZ1066122 (study PRJEB33369, sample SAMEA5778352) | biofilm metagenome | biome: Industrial cooling water; feature: Water cooling tower basin; material: Biofilm | place: United Arab Emirates | collected... | reverse complement strand
GCGGCAGCGTACGAACGGCCGCCGCGAAGGTGGCGGCCGACAGGTCGTCCGGGGCGGGCACGGCGGTCAGCGGCGCCAGCGCGGCGCGGGCGGCACGGCGCAGGTCGGGCGGCAGGTCGGCGGCGAGCGGCGGCGTCAGCACCAGCCGCAAGGCCGCCGCTACGAGGCGGCGGGCAGGCGTGTCCGGGGTGAGGCGGTGATGGCGGCTGGGCAGGTGCCCGAGCGCGGCGGCGCGCGGCAGGCGGGCCAGGCGGCCCGGCCGGAGCTGCCCGCGCGGCGTGGGGCCGACGGTTTCGGTCAGCTCGAAGGCGGCCGGCTCGCCGCGCCGCCGTTGGCGGGCGAGGCTGGTGGTGAGTAGGTGCGTGAGGAGGCCGACGACCGTCGTTGGGTCGTCGTCGTCGTCGGGTAGATGTTCCATCGCCGTGGGGGCTGCGCCGCGTGGGGGCAGCACGTCCCAGGCGTAGCAGAGCAGGTAGTAGAGGTTGGCGATGGGAATCATCCGGTATGATGAAGGTACGCTCCAACGGCCACGGCAGCGTACCTTTTCGGGGTCGGCGCGCGGGTGTTTCGCGCCGCGCTCATCCGAATGTCGTTTCGGGCTTTTCTCTTCGCGCTCGCGCCGCTCACGCTGCTGGTACTGCTGACTTTCTTCGGCTTGCGGCAGCTCAACATTTCGGTCGGGACACTGCTCGACTGGCTCATCGGGGTAGGCGTATTCTGGTGGCTGGCGGCCGTGACGGTACTGCCGTGGAATACGCATTTCGCGGCGCGCGACCTGGTGGAAGAGGCCCGCGTTTCGCGCGAGAAGGGCCTCGTGGTGCCCGAAGAGTCGGTGGCGTTCGTGCGGCGTGTGGCCAAGCGGTTTTTGTGGCTGGCCGTGGGGCTGCACCTGCTGTCGGCGGCGGTGCTGTTCGGGCTGGCGCGCTACCAGTTGGTGGCGGTGGGGTATCCGGCGGCCATCGCGGCGCTGGTGCTGACGCTGGCCCGCCCCGCGCAGCGCGGCTACGAGTACCTCGCCGACCGCCTCCGTACGCTCAGTCATCAACTGCACTACCCCCGCGAAGACGTGGTGGAACTGCGCGACCGCGTGACGCGCCTCGAAGCCGACGTGAAAACGCTCCTCACGATGCTCGATTTCGACGACGAAACCTCGTGGCTGAACGCGCAACAGACTCGGCTCACCACCCTCGCGGCGCAGCTCGACCGGCTCGACGGCGACCTGGCGGCGCACCAGCGCCACAACACCCGCGACCACGAGCAGCTTGCCCGGCAGATTACGACCGAGATTGGCGCCCTCTCCGAAGATGCCCGCTTCCTGAATCAGGTGCGTGAGTTGATTCGGTTCGTGCGGACGGCGTAGGGCGCGCTAGTTCCAGTTCGGCTTCAACGGCTCGAAGGGCAATCCGGCGGGTTGGGCGCCAACCTCCACCACCTCTTCCTCCTGCTCGAGGATGCGGCGGGCTTCGTCGAGGGGCGCGTCGGAGAGGGGCTCGAAGCGGCGGGCCAGAAAGACTTCCAGCGGCTGCGGCGGCTTCACTTCGGCCAGGCGGAAGCTCAGCTCACCGGCGCGGTTGATGGCTTTGCAGACTTCCGTGACGGTATAGACCTGCCCCTTCCGCACCCACCGCTTCGGCGGGCAGCCTTCGGGGCGGCCGGAGTCATCAATGCAAAGGGCTTCAAAGCGGACGTACACTCCCATAGGGCAAAAATACACGCCGGGGCGGCGCGGGGTTCCCGCAGGGACTGGGCAACAGCGCTGCTCGCCCGGAGCGAAGATCCGGGCGAGCGTCAGGGACGATGTTGCAGGGCCGTGCCGCTCAGGGCGGGCAGCGTGAGGCGTCGGCCGTTTTGGTTCCTGGCCGGGGTGCCCGTAGTGTGCAGAACGCGGTATTTCCCGTCTCCGGGCAGCGTGATGGTGAGCGGGCGGGTGCTCGTGTTGAGTGCCACCACGATGCGTTCCTGCGCGTCGCGGCGCTCGTAGAGCAAGACACGGTCGCGGCCGGAGGGCAGGAAGTTCAGCTCGCCATTGACAAGCGTCGGGTTCTCGCGCCGCAGCTTGGCAAGGACGCGGTACTGTTCGTTCAGAGCCTTGTCGGCGGCCACGGGCGCGGCGCGGCCCGCGTGGCCGGGCGCGGGGCTTTCCGCCTGAAAGCCTTCCAGGTCGGGCCACCAGAGCGGCTTGCGGCATTCGGGGTCGTCGGCGCCCCACATCCCCAGCTCGTCGCCGTTCCAGATGTGGGGGGCGCCGATGGTGGTGTATTCCCAGAGGCGGTAGAGGGCGGCACGGCGGCGGGTGTCGTCGCGCGGTGGGCCGGTGTTGTAGGCGTTGTTGTCGCGGCCGGAGGCGCCCACTTTGTAGGGGCCGGGGTTGTCGAGGCAGGTGAGCAGGCGCGGGGTGTCGTGGGTGGCGCTCACGTTCATCATCGCGCGGCGGGTGGCGTCGGGCAGGCGGTCCCACTGGAAGGTGACGCTATCCCGGAACTGCTGGGCCGTGATTGAATCGGTGACGGCCCCGAAAAACGACCGCGCGGGTTTATAAATCTGATAGAACATCACCGCGTCGAAGATGCCCGCTTCGCCGGTGTAGGGTGCGGGGTCCATCAGGTGATTGGGCCACTTCCGCCACCAGATTTCCCCCACGAGGTAGGCACTCGGCTTCACGTTCTTGACGAAGCGGAAGTAGTCACGCCAGAAGCCCATCGGGATCTGGTCGGCTACGTCGAGGCGGTAGCCGTCGAGGCCGCGCGCGGTGTCGCCATCGGGTGCGAGCCAGCGCTTCGAGACGGCCTCAATGTGGGCTTTCGGCCCCGCCGCGATGTCGCCCTCGAACGGGTAGCCGCTCACGCGCGGCTTCGGCAGGTGTACTTTTTTGATTTCGGGCAGACTCGCTAGATCGGCCCAGCCACGGTACCGGAACTCGTTGGCGGGGGTGGCGGGGTCGTCGAAGGCGGTGATTTCGTACCAGTCCTTGTAGGCCGATTTTGCTTGGTTCTTCACCACATCCTGCCACGCCCAGAACTCCACGCCGGTGTGGTTCCAGGAGTAGTCGAGCACGACTTTCATTCCGCGCCGGTGGGCCTCCGCAATCAGTTTCAGGAAGAGTTTATCGGCGGCCGTCCAGCGCCAGGTGGCGGGGTCGGCGGGGTTTTCCTGCGCGATGAGTTGAAGGTCGCCCACGGGGTCGGGGCCGAACGTGACGTCGATGTGGTGGTACGAGCGGGCGTCGTACTTGTGCAGACTCGGCGCATCGTTGAGGGGGTTGAAGTAGAGGGCCGTAACGCCGAGCTGTTTGAGGTAGTCGAGCTTGTCGAGGACGCCTTGCAGGTCGCCGCCGTAGCGGCGGTGTTCGAGGGTTTCGTAGTAGGGGCGGCCGGAGTTTTTGGCCCAGGGTTCCTGGGCATACCAGTCCCACGTCCACGGCGTGATTGTCCAGTCTTTCGGCACGGGCCAGCCCGCCGAGGCGGCGAACATCGTGGCGGGCGTGGGGTCGTTGTTGGGGTCGCCGTTGCGGAAGCGCTCGACGAAAATCTGGTACCACACCACGCGCTTGGCCCACGCGGGCGGTGGGGGCGATGGGGGCATATATAATATGTTACTACCACCCATTCGACAGCCACTCCGTTGCTCCGGCTGAGGAGCTCCAGGGCTGATAGCGACGGCTATGGGAGAGAGTCGTTTTATGCTGACTTGAGCGGCTGCATTCAGCAGCGGCAGCAAACACACAAACGATAGCAGGAGGCGCCGCATAAGTTGAGGGAATGATGAGGGCGAAGCTACGGCGCCTGTTGCCCGGCGTTAAAACGCCGGGCAAGAGAGCAAGCTGCTTCAATTGCCCGGCGTTTCAACGCCGGGCAAACGGACAGCCTGCTCACCCGCCACTACCACCCGCTGCATCCGCAGCCCATCCGGCAGCCACGCCCGCACGGCGTACACGCCCGGCGCCAAACCCCGCACATCAAGCGTGGCGGCGGCGGTGGCGGCTTCGCCGCGGACGCGGCGCACCACCTGCCCGCTCACGGCGCTCACCAGCTCCACGTCCACGGCCCGTGCGATGGGCAATTCTATGCGGCAGGTGGTGGCGGCGGGGTTGGGCCACAGCCGCAGCGGCGCGGCGCGAGTCGGCGAGGCCCGTCGGCCCGGCTTCGACTCGCAGCAGTTGGCCGTTGATGAAGTCGGCGGCATAAATTTCGCCCGCCGAATCCTGCCCGAAGCACGAAACGTTGGGCAGATTGAGCGACGCATCTAGCTGGGATGCGTAGCCCGCGCCCTGCCGCCACACCGTCCAGAACTTGCCCGAGCCGAAATCGGCGAACACGTAACGCCCCGCCAGCGCCGGCCACTGCGCGCCGTAATACACGGCGCCGCCCGTCACGCACCAGCCGTCGCCGTTGTTGTGACCGAGCGTGACCACCGGCGCGTGGTACGACGTGGGCGCGCCGCAGCCGGCCGACAAGTCGTACGGGGCATTGCCTTCGTAGCAGCGCCAGCCGAAGTTGTGGTTGGCGTTGGCCGAATCGACGAAGGCATCCACTTCTTCCCAGAATCCCTGCCCTACATCGCCCATCCAGTAGGTACCGGTTTGCTGATCGAAGGTGCATCGCCACGGGTTCCGCAGCCCCCAGAGCCAGATTTCGGGCAGCGCCCCCGGCGTGTTGATGAGCGGGTTGGTGGGCGGAATGCCGTACGGCAGCCCGCCGGGCGCCGGACCGCCGGCGTCCACGTCGAAGCGCAAGACCTTGCCCAGCGGCGAGGCGAGGTTTTGGGCGAGGTTCTGCGGGTCGCCGCCGGCGCCGCCATCGCCGAGGGCCGCGTACAGATAGCCATCGAGCGGGCCGAAGTGCAGCGCGCCGCCGTTGTGGTTGTCGTACGGCTGACTGGCGAAGAAAAAGAGCGCCTCGGAAGCCGGGTCGGCCTGGTCGGCGGTGCCTGCCTGCCGCTGAAAGCGCGCGATGTGCGTATCGCCGTTGAGGTCGGTATAATTGACGAAGAAGAAACCGTTGGTGACGTAATCAGGGTGAAACGCCAGTCCCAGCAAGCCCTGCTCGCCGCTGGAGCTGCCGACGCGCGCCGTGATGTCGAGAAACGGCGTGGGCAGTACGGCCCCGGCCGCCGTCACGAGGCGGATGCGGCCCTCGCGCTCCACCACGAACAGGCGGCCGTCGCCGGGCGCGTGGGTGATATCGACGGGCTGGTTGAGGCCCGCCGTGAAGGGCGTAAGCCGCAGCGGCGGCGTGGGTTGGGCCGCGACGGGCAGGCTCAGCGCCAGCGCGGTCAGGAGCGGCAAGGTGGTACGGAGGCTGGACAAATAGCGCGTAGGCAAATGGGGTTGCGGTATCCGAAGATACACAATTGCCAGACGGCGCGGGGCGTCGTTACTTGCGCGCGGGGTTGCACTATTATGAAGGCTCATCGTAGTGGCGAGCGCCGTCTCGGCGCCGCGTCAGGTCGTAGGCGAGCACCCGCTTCCGGTTCGGCACCCGACGCGGCGCCGAGACGGCGCTCGCCACGTTTCTGTGACGCGGCGCCGAGGCGGCGCGTCACAGCCAATACTACCCAAAAATCCCCGTCTCAGCCGCTTTCAGCTTGCCGATGACCGTGATGCCGCCCTTCGTCTTGTCGCCGATTTTCACGAGCACTTCCGTATCGGTCGGTACGAACAGATCGACGCGCGAGCCGAATTTGATGAAGCCGAACTCTTCGCCCTGGCTTACTTCGTCGCCTTCATCAACGTACCACACGATGCGGCGGGCCATCGCGCCGGCAATCTGGCGGAAGAGCACTTCCGGGCCGGCCGCCGACTCTACCACCACCGTCGTGCGCTCGTTTTTGGTCGAGCTTTTGGGGTGCCACGCCACGAGGTATTTGCCGGGGTGATAGCGGAAAAACTTCACGATGCCCGACACCGGATTGCGCGTGATGTGGACGTTGATGGGCGACATAAAAATCGAAATCTGCTTACGCACATCCTTGAAATATTCCGGCTCTTCTACGTCTTCGATCACCACCACCTTGCCGTCGGCGGGCGCGATGAGCAGGTCGTCGTGGAGGAGCAAATGCCGGAGCGGCGAGCGAAAAAACTGCAGCAACGCCAGAAACACGATGACCGAAATCACCAGAAACACCGTGTTGAAGGTCTGATTCTGGACCAGCCGCACCAGCCCCGCGTTGGCCAGCAGCAGACCGATGGCCGTGTAAAACAGGATTCGGCGGCCTTCTTTATGAATCTTCATCGGGGCGGAAACGGGCGGCGAGGGGAAGGGTTCGGGGAGGGCAAAGAAACGGCCCGCCGCGCAAAGTGCGCGGCGGGCCGGGGAGGAGGAGAATGTGGGAATGTGCTGATGTGAGAATATGCTGGTGTGCTAATACTGATTCAGGCATTGGCACATCAGCACATTCTCACATTAGCACATTAATGAGAATGTGCTAAGCAGCTAGCCACAAGTTTCAAGCTGCAAGCTAACAAGTTGATTTTGGGACACTGGCAATTAATCGAAAACCACAAAACTTGTGGCTGACTGCTTAACACTGATTCAGGCATTAGCACATCAGCACATTCTCACATTAGCACACTAAACTAAAATCCGCCGCGGAAGCGGTACGTCGTGGCCACTTTGTCGATTGCGACGATGTAGGCCGCAATCCGCATCGATTCGTTGTGGCGCTGGCTTGTGGCGTACACCTTGTTGAAGGCCTCGGTCATAATGTGGTCGGCGCGCTGGTTCACGGTTTCGAGGTCCCACTTGAAGCCCATCCGGTTTTGCACCCACTCGAAGTAGCTCACCGTCACGCCGCCGGCGTTGGCGAGGATGTCGGGGACGACGAGGAGGCCCTTCGAGTTGAGGATATCGTCGGCCGAGGCGGCGGTGGGGCCGTTGGCGCCCTCCACGATGAGCTTGGCCTGGATGCGGTCGGCGTTCTGGTCGGTGATGACGTTTTCGACGGCCGCCGGCACGAGCACATCGACGGCGGAGGTCAGCAGGTCGTCGGGGTTCATTGGGGTGGCGCCGGTGAAGCCGTTGAGGCGCCCGGCGTTGGCGTCTTTGAAGCGGATGGCAGCTTCGATGTCGATGCCGGCTTCGTTCCAGTAGGCGCCCGAGATGTCGGACACGCCCTTCACCTTCACGCCGCGTTCGGCGAGCAGGCGCGCGGCCCACGAGCCTACGTTGCCGAAGCCCTGCACCACGCACGAGGTTTCTTCGGGCTTCATCCCGAGCTTGGCGAGGGCGGCGAGGGTAGTCACCATCACGCCGCGGCCGGTGGCCTCGGTGCGGCCCAGCGAGCCGCCGAGCACCAGCGGCTTGCCCGTCACGACGGCGTTGATGGTCTTGCCGCGCGTCTTCGAATATTCGTCCATCAGCCACGCCATCTCGCGCGGGCCGGTGCCCATATCAGGCGCCGGAATGTCCTGGTCTTCGCCGAAAATATCGACCAGCGACGCGGTGTAGGCGCGCGTCAGGCGCTCTTTCTCACCGTCGGAAAGCTGGGTGGGGTCGCAGATGATGCCGCCCTTGGCGCCGCCATACGGAATGTCCACCACGGCGCATTTCCACGTCATCCAGGCGGCCAATGCCTTCACTTCATCCAGAAACACGCCGTTGTCGTAGCGGATGCCGCCCTTCGACGGGCCGAGGATGGTGGAGTGGATTACGCGGAAGCCTTCAAACACGCGCACCTTGCCGTTGTCCATCGTCACGGGCAGCGAGACGAGCACCTGGCGGGCCGGCGATTTGAGCACGTTGTATGTCTCTTCGTCCAGCCCGAGCACGTCGGCGGCCCGGTCGAAGCGGGCCATCATTGACTCAAACGGGTTGTCGCGGTCGTGAATCGGGGCGGGTTCTTTGTAGGCGGCGGCGCGGGCCATATGGACTGTGAGGTGGGTTGAGTGGGTGAAGTGGAAAAAAAACGCGCCGAAGGGGGCGCGTTTCGTGATTCAAAGGTAAGCGGGCCTGGGAGCACCGCGCCCCGGCCCGGCCGCGCGGGGTGCTTGTGCGGCAGTTCAGGCGGCGCGCGGGGCCGTCCAGTCATCCAAGTGCAGCCCTTGGATGCGGGCGAAGTGGCGGGTGTTGCCCGTCACCACGGGCAGTTGGTGGGCGAGGGCAGTGCAGCCGATAATCAAATCGAGATCCTCAATCGGAGTACCGGCGCAGCGCAGACGGGTCTTCTCGTTCGCATAAACCTCTACGCACGAAACGACCGGTAGCACTTCCAGCTGCTCAATCAGCCGATTCAGCTTCCGTCGCTTGTCGGTCTGCGTCGCGGGCAGGCTATTGACGATGCCGTAGTGCAGCTCAAACAACGTGATTTCGGAGATTGCACAGGCCTCGAAGCCGACTCACCACTCGGCTATTGGTCGGGTATTGGGCGTTCGGGCGGCGCGGATTTGCTCGGCGAAGTCGTCGGGTGTGTCGGCCCACGAGCCGAACCCCATCTCTTCCGGGGTAGCCGGTGGCGCAACCTGCTCAGTAGCCGGTAGCAGCGAGGCCGCCAACCGACTGATTAGCTCTGCCCGGATGGTGGCGGGCAAGTGACGGAGCATATTGAAATACACATCGACGGTGGGGAGGCTGGCGTTCATCGGTGCGCGGGTGGTGTTGGTTGCAAGCAAATATACCGTGCAGCCCGTCGAAGCGTTCAGCGCGCCAACCCGACCGCTACACCACCCCCCACACCTTCACCCACGCCACCACGAACGGCGTGGCGAGCAGCAGCGAATCGAACCGGTCGAGCACCCCGCCGTGGCCGGGCAGCAGGCTACCCGAGTCCTTCACGCCGAGCGAGCGTTTGAGCATCGACTCGGCCAAATCGCCCCACACGCCGAAGATGGCCACCAGCGCCGCCGCGCCCAGCCACTGGCCCAGGCTCAGGGGCGCGGGCGCCCAGTGGGCCAAGCCCCAGCCCGTGGCGAGCGCCAACACGGTGCCGCCTACCCAGCCTTCCCAGGTTTTGCCGGGCGAGTGGCGCGGGAACAGCTTGCGGCGGCCCCACAGGCGCCCGGCGGCGTAGGCGCCCGTATCGGCGGCCCAGATCAGGAGCACCAGCCCGAGCACGGGCCAGCCCGAAAACTCGCCGGTCGGGCCGTAGGCCAGCATCGGCAGCAAACCCAGCGGCACGGCCACGTAGGCCACGCCCGCCCACGTAAGCGCCACGTTGACAAACGGTTGTGGGTGCGCCGAGCGGTACAGCTCGACCACCAGTACCAGCGCCACAGCCGGCGGCAGCAGCCACGGCGCCCACACCGGCAGGCGGCCTGGCAGGGCCGTCGCACTCAGCACGGCCACCGCCACCACGGCCAGCACCACGCCGGGGCCGCGCTCGGGCCGGAAGCCCGCCGTGCGGACGAGCCGGTAAAACTCCAGCGACCCCGCCACCGTCAGCAGCAGCACCAGCGCCAGCAGCGACTCGGGGCGCCACAGCACGGCCGCCACGAACGCGGCGCCGCCCAACACGCCCACCACCACTCGCTGCCGCAGGTTACGGGTTTGGGCAGCTTTGGCGTCAGTGGCGGCGTCGGCAGAAGTCGAGTCGGGCGCCGGGGCGGCGGATGGAGCGAGTGGGTCAGTAGTCATTCGGCAGCGGAAAAGTAGCTAGGCATCGGCGGAGGAAGCAACATCGTCGGGGGCGGCGGGCAGCGCGGGCGCGGCGGCCCGGCGCAGCCGCAGCAGTAGCCCCGCCGTGGCCGCGCCACTCGCCAGCACCCACGGCAGCGGCAGGGCCGAAGTGGAATCGGGGTCGAAGCCGGACAGCGTACCACGCTGGCTCAGATACAGCAGCAGCACCTGCACCGCGTTGTTGGTGAAGTGCGCCGCGATGGGCACCGCCAGCCGCCCGCTCCACTGATACAGGTAGCCGAAACCCGCGCCGAGCAGCAGGCGCGGCACGAAACCCAGAAACTGTAGGTGGATGGCGCTGAACACGGCGGCCGTCAGCCAGATGCCGAGGTGCGCCCGGCCGCCCAGCCCGCGCGTGAGCGTGGGTTGCACGATGCCCCTGAATACCAACTCCTCGCCTACGGCGGGCACGAGCGCCAGCGCCACGAGAGTGGCCAGCAGTTCGGCACCCGAGTCCATCCGGGCGACTTGCAGCGTGAGGCGGCGGGCGGTGGCCTCCTGGTCGCGCATCCATTGGTCGAAGCCCGCGAGAGGGCCGCTGAAGTGCCACCCGGCGTTCCACTCGATGAAGCCGGAAAGCAGCGGCAGACTCGCCACCGTCAGCAGTACGCCCGCCAGCAGCCACCCGCCCGACACGCGCCCCTGCGCCCGCACCCACTGCCCCAACGGCCGCGCCGGCACCGTGAACGCCAGCAGCACCAGCGGCGCCAGCGTGAACGTGGCGATTTGCTGCAACGTGAGCGTGGTTCGCACGATGGCGCGCTGATGCGGATGAAACGCATCGCCACTCAGCAGCAAGTTAAGACTGGTCAGCGGCACATCCCACACCACCGACAGCACCACCGCCGCCAGCGCCACCCCCACGAACGCCCCGATGAAACACACGCCCACCAGCAGCACCAGCCGCGCCACGGGCGGCCACCGGTCGGGCAAAGCGGGCGGCAAGCCGGAAGGAGCGAGAGGAAGGTTGTGCATCAAGCTGAAAAGCACCCGGCCGGAGGCGCCGGGGAACCGAAACGGGGTCGGCGTAAATTTACGGCCGATTGCCGCGCGGTAGTTTGGCGACTACCGCCCAGGCGTAACGCGGAGCCACAGCTCCGTCGTGCTACGCAATCCACTCCAACGACGGAGCCGTGGCGCCGCGTTACGTACTTTATCTATGGTCCACATCGGCTCCACGATTACGCTGCCCGATTTCCCGCTGTTGCTCGCGCCGATGGAAGACGTGAGCGACCCGCCCTTCCGCGCCGTCTGCAAGCAGCACGGCGCCGACCTGATGTACACGGAGTTCATCTCGTCGGAGGGGCTGATTCGGGCCGCCGCCAAGAGTCGGCAGAAGCTCGACATCTTCGACTACGAGCGCCCCATCGGCATTCAGCTCTTCGGCTCCGACGTGGAGACGATGGGCGAATGCGCGCGTATCTCGGCCGAAGCCGGGCCTGACCTCATCGACATCAACTACGGCTGCCCCGTGAAGCAGGTGGCCTGCCGGGGCGCCGGCGCCGCGCTCCTGCAGGACATTCCCAAAATGGTGCGGATGACGGACGCCGTGGTAAAAGCCACGACGCTGCCCGTCACGGTAAAAACCCGTTTGGGCTGGGACGATTCGACCAAAAACGTCGAAGAAGTGGCCGAACGCCTGCAGGACATCGGCATTCAGGCGCTCACCGTTCACGGCCGCACCCGCGCGCAGCTCTACAAGGGCGAGGCCGATTGGACGCTCATCGCCCGCATCAAGGAAAGTCCGCGCATCCGCATTCCGATTTTCGGCAACGGCGACATTGATTCACCCGAAAAAGCCGTCGAGTACAAAAACCGCTACGGCGTGGACGGCGTGATGATTGGCCGCGCCGCCATCGGCTATCCGTGGATCTTCAACGAAGTCAAGCACTTCATCCGCACCGGCCGACACGCCGCGCCGCCCACCGTGGCCGACCGCGCCGCCGCCGTGCGCCAACACCTCGGGTTCTCGCTCCGCTGGAAGGGGCCAAAGGCGGGCATTTTTGAGATGCGGCGCCACTACACCAATTATTTCCGCAGCGTCGAGCACTTCAAGCCCTACCGGATGCGCCTCGTGGAGGCGAATACGGCGGAAGAGATTCACGGCATTTTGGCGGAGGTGGAAGAGCGACTCTACGTCGCCGGCACCGTCCCGGTGCCGGTGTAAGCGCTACTTACCGAGTTTATTCCCACTGACCGGCACCGGGACGGTGCCGGCGACTTCCTTTTACAATGTCCCCCGACGCCTTGCAGCAACTTCTTCTTTTCGGCCTCGTGGCCCTCGTTTTTTACTTTTTCATGATTCGGCCGCAGCAGCAGCGCGTGGCCGAGCAGAAAAAGCTCCGCGATAGCCTACAGAAAGGTCAGCAAGTGGTGACGGCCGGCGGCCTGCACGGTCGCATCGCGGAAGTGACCGACACCACCGTGACGCTGGAGGTCGATAAAGGCGTACGCCTGACGTTTGAGAAGGCATCCATCACGCAGGTGAAGGACGGTGCTATCGGCGGCTGAGCGATGTAACGCCGAGTATCACTCGGCGCGGGCGGTTGAGCGGCGGCTGGGTGTCGCTCAACCGCGTCGCCCAACCGCCGTGGCCGAGTGATACTCGGCACTACAGCCTAACCGCCGTCCCCGGGAGATACTCAGCGTTACATCTATGCTCAAAATCGGCCTTACCGGCGGCATCGGCGCCGGCAAAAGCATCATCAAGCGGTGCTTCGAGGTGCTGGGCATCCCCACCACCGACGCCGACGCCCGCGCCAAGTGGCTGATGACCCACGACGGCGCCCTGCGTACCGCCCTCACCGCAGAGTTCGGCTCGGAGGTCTTCGACGCGGCCGGGCAGCTCAACCGCCCGTGGCTCGCGCAGCGGGCGTTTGCCGACCCCACCGCGCTGGCCCGCCTCAACGCGCTGGTGCATCCGGCGGTCGGCGAAGATTTCGCGCGGTGGCTCCGCGAGCAGCAAGCGGCCGGAGCGCCATACATCATTAAGGAAGCAGCGATTCTGTTTGAAGCCGACATTGCGCGCACCCTCGACTACGTGATTACGGTGGCGGCGCCGGAGGACGTTCGTATCCGCCGGGTGTTGGCGCGCGACCCGCACCGCTCGGCCGCCGACGTAGTGGCCATCATCGGGCGGCAGCTCCCGGAGGAAGAGCGCCGTCGCCGCGCCGATTTCGTGGTCTGGAACGACGACGCGCAGCCGCTGCTGCCGCAGATTCTGGCGCTGGATGCGGAGTTTCGGCGGCGGGCGGCGGCCTAATACGCTGCTCCACATCGGCGGTATACTTCCGGCGTAGCTTACGGCGTTTGTGGATATTAAGCAGCTAGCCACAAGTTTCAAGCGGCAAGCCGCAAGCTAACAAGTTGATTTTGAGAAACTGGCAGTCAATCGAAACCCGCAAAACTTGTGGCTGACCGCTTAATCGGCATTTTACCCCCTTCGTCGCTGCTTATGAACCGAGTGCTTCTTTCGTTTGCTCTTGCCCTTGCGGGTGTACTGCCCGCGCTCGGGCAGAAGAGCTCTACTACTGCCCGAAAGCCTGCCGCGCGTAGCGCAGCCACGCAGAAAGCCAAGCCGAAGGCGGCTCTACTGGCCGCTCAATCGACCGCCGCCACCGTCACGATTACGGGGCGCATCCTGCACCCCAAAAACCGCACGGTCAGCATCCAGGCCACGCCCGCAGATTGGTTGGGGCGCCCCGACGAAACGACCGTCGGCACGGCCAAGCTTGATGCCAACGGCCGTTTCTCGCTGACCTTTTCATGGAAAACCGAGCGGGCCGCCCAGTTCAGCACCAGCGACGAAGTAACGTCGATGTGGCTCCGCCCCGGCGACCGGCTGACCGTGACGCTCGACGCCGACCAGTTCGATGAGACAGTGAAATATGCTGGTACCGGCGCCGCCGTCAATAACTACCTGGCAGCCAAATCGCTCCGCGAAGAAACGTACTACGAAAAACAGGCTTTCGCGGAAGCGGAGCTGCCGTTCGCGCGCTTCGTGGCCTTCGTTGATTCGACGCGCACCGACCGGCTCGCTTTTCTAACACAGCGTTTTCTGCAGCCGCCAACTGCCGCTGATGCGCGGTTTCGGCAGCAGGAGCGCACGGCCATCGAGGCCGAGTGGGGAACCGAACGGCTGAACTATCCGGGAATGCGGCTTTTCTACAAGCTCGATTCTGTGATGCTGCCGGACACCGACCAATACTTCGCCTTCCTCGACGACCCTGCACTACGATTCACCGATTCGGCTGCCGCGGGGGTCAATGACTTCCTCTATTTTCTTGATTCGTACGTCTATCACCGGGCGTCGCTGGCGGCGGGTGTAAGCAACTCGCCCGTCACACGGCAGCAGGTTACGGTCGACCAGTACTACAAAGCCGCATCGGCGCTACCTGGCGCGCATCCGCACATCCGTACCGTGGCCCGCGCCCGCCTCGTGAAAAGTCTGCTCGATAATCGCGAGCCGGGCGCCGACAAGCTCCACGCGCGCCTGCTGGCCGACGAGCCGCGCCTGCCGGCTGCCGCCCGCAAAACGCTCGCCGCCGCGCTCGCCACCTACGAGCGCCTCAGCCCCGGCCGCCCCGCGCCCGATTTCACGGCCACCACCCTCGACGGCAAGCCCGTGAAGCTGAGCGATTTTCGGGGGAAAGTGGTGTACCTCGATTTCTGGGCAAGCTGGTGCGGCCCGTGCCTGATGGAAATCAAGCCCGCCCGCCAACTGCACGACGCCCTGCACACCCGCGCCGATGAAGTGGTATTCCTGAATGTCTCGCTCGATGCCGACGAAGCCGCGTGGCGTCGCTGCATCGAGAAGCGGCAGGTGGATGGCCTCAACGCGCGCGCCGCCACCGATTTCAAATCGGAAGCCGCCACTCGGTATGCCGTGAATGGCATTCCGCAATACGTCCTGATCGGCGCCGACGGCACCATCATCAACGCCAACGCGCCCCGGCCAAGCGGCGGGGCGCAGGCCGCCATTGAGGCGGCGTTGGGGGTGAAAAAGTAGGCGCCCTCAGTCCAGCGTGAACTCGACGCGCCGGTTGCGCTCGCGCCCTTCGGGCGTGGTGTTGGGCGCCACGGGCTGGGTTTCGCCGAAACCTTCGGCGCGCAGGCGGTTGGGCGTGATGTTTTTGCCGACAAGGTACGCCCGCACGGCGGCGGCGCGCTCGCGCGAGAGCAGCAGGTTGTGGGCCGACGTATTGGTGTCGTCGGTGTGGCCGCCGATGGTGATTGTCCACGACGGATTGGCCGCCAACAGGTCGGCGAGTTGGTTGAGGGCGGGCGCGGAGGTGGGCAGCAGCCGCGCCTGGTCCGACTCGAAATAGATGTTGTCGAGGCGCACGGGTTTGCCCTTTTCGGGCTTGGGCAGCGGGGTGAGCGCGGGCGGCGACGCGGGCGCGGCCTCGGCCACGGCGGCGGCAGGCTCGGCGGGGCGCGGCTTGGCGGGCGAGCCGTCGGCTTCCATCACCTTCACCACGCTCACGTCGTCGAGGTAGTAGTAGGCGATGTCGCCGGCCTCCCGGTCTTTGCCGCGCGCGATGCGGCGGCGCGCGCCGGTGTCCTCCGAAAGCTGAAAATTTCCGATGGTGAGCAGCCTTTCGCCGCCCGAGGCGCGCAGCATTCCGCTGATTTCGGTCCAGCCGTTCGTTTCGGTGATGATTTGCTGGGCCGACACCTGCGGCTGGCTCCGCGCGTAGCCCTGCTCGATAAGCAGCGGCCCGCGCGCCGAAAGCAGCAACTGAATGCCGTCCACGGCCCAGTGCGCGCGCTCGGCGAGGCTCACAAAACAGGCGGCGCGGTAGGTACAGCCCGCCTCGAGCGGCTCGGTGAGGGGCACCACGAAAAACTCGCGGTAACGCTCATCGTCCATCTTCGAGAACGGAATGAAGCCCGCGTAGGCCGTGCCGCCGTGGGCCGCTTCGGTGCCGTTGAAATTCTGCGGTACGCTCACCCGCGCCAACGACCCCGCCGCGAATAGCTCGGCCGGCTCGTTGCCGCTGGTGGCCAGACTCAGCCACGGCCGTGCCAGATTGAGTTGGCTGATTTCGCGCGGCTTGGCGTCGTAGTCTTCAAAACCGGGGTTCGGGACGAGGTTGGGGAGCGGCTGGCCGTGGGCCAGCACCGGCCAGCAGGCGCCCATCAGCAGGGCGCAAAAGCGAATCATCATCACCCAAAGCTAACGTCGGCGCCAAGTACGCGGGTTCGGCGGAGTGTGGGTGGAAAAGCTCTGGTAGTGGTCTAGGTGTACAGTCCCAAAGTGAGTTGGGTTGGGTCGCGGGTAAACACAGCGGAGTTCTTCTGCCACTGAGCACAGACAACTTCGGGGGGGGTAGCCCGCGCAAGGTCTTCACGACCGCTACTACCGAGTGTCTGGCGGCACTTGGCGACCCGCTGCTGGCGGTGGCTGCCGAAGCGATGGTGGCTCTGGTGCTTGCCCTGATGCCGGCCAGCGGCCTGAGCACGGTGCGCGGAGCGGTGCCGGGCGGTCAAGTTGATGGTGCTCAACGGGCGCGGCCGGGTGGTGCTGCGGGCGCGGGCCGATGCGGCTGGCGCGGCAACCTTTGACGTACGCGCGCTGATACCGGGCCTTAATGCGGGAGGATGGAGAAGCCGGGCGCCGGCCAGTGGTGGAATAGTCGGGCGCAGGGCGTGTTGCGTCGCGTGGAACAGTGCGACGTAGGACAGCGCCGCGCGCTATTTCTCTGGCGTCGGTTGCGTCAGCCGGTGGCCCTTGGCCTTGGATAGCCCCAATGCATCCGCAATTCACCGGACAGTCAGTAGATGCAGTGTGCTCAATGCGTATCCTGCGGCTTTTCGGCATCCGCGCGGGTCGCTTCGTCGGCCCCACGGACGAAGCGCCGGCCAGTCCGGCGGGATCAGGCATCGCGGCCAGCACAGTGTTAGCACACTCCCGATGTACGGCGACGAAGGCCAGGGCGGCGTCAAAATCTTCGTTGGAGCAGATCAGCATCCCGACGGGCGCTTAGTCCGTCTCAAAGCATCGCAACAGTCCCAGCAGCATTGCCGGCCGGAGCGCTGCTGGGGCGTGGGGACAATTACCGAAGCCAATGCAACGCCGCTGCAATGTGCCGGAAGGACATGAAGGAGAACGCCATTTCATCATAGCGTGTAGCGAGCCGTCGGTAATGTTTGAGGCGATTAAAAAACCGGTCAATTTTATTTCGCTCTTCGTACTATTCTTCGTCTGGTTGAACAGACCGTACCCGATTCGGTCGATTTGGAATCATGGCTACTACTTTCATCTCCTTGCGTAAGAGTATAGTGCCGCCGCTATAGCAACTCGTGTCTGCAATAATTATTCTCGGCGAAGGCCGGCCAGCAGGGCGGCAAACTGCGGCGAATCGCCCGCGTGGCCGGCCGTGACCAGCAAGCGAACGGCCTTACCGAGCGCGTCCGTGCAGGCCTGCATTTTCGTCGTCAGCCCGCCCCGACTGCGCCAGATAGCGGCATTTTCGACGGGCGCCTCAGCGCGTTTTTTTCGTCCTGCGGCGTGTTGATGCGCCCGAACTACGCTCGAAGCGAGCATTACCCAGTCCAAATCTGGTTCCTGAAGGGTCGTGAACACGGCTTGCCACACCCCTTTTGTCGCCAGCCGACGGAAGCGTTGTCGCGCCGAATTAGGCTTACCGAATCGTTCGGGCAGCTCCGCCCACGGGGGCGCGTAGCAACCAAATCAGCACGTTGACAAACAGGCGGTTATCGCGCGCTGTAACGCCTCAACCGGTCGCTTTGCCGGGCAGCAACGGAGCGATGCGCTCCCACCGAACAGCCGAAATCCCGTAGCGGCGTTTTGTCATCTCGCAGAGTTCGCCCTAAGCTAATTGGCTCCAAGCCCTAGGATGCAGTCCTGTTTTCGCTGCAAGAAAGGCGATTTTCGCGCAGGAAACGGCCTTTTGTGTTTTTAACCATTCAGGCAGAACGCACTCCAAATGATCCAGCAGTAATGTGGCTCAGCAACCGGGGCGCACATCGGCGCACAACCCGAAACCCATCGGACGCAAAAACCCCCGGAAACCGCTTCTGCTACCAGATGTGCGGCTTCCGGGGGTTCCGGGAGGTGAGTGTCTGAGCCAACTACAGTGGCCGAACTTCCTGCCCGAACAGCCTGCCAACTTTCTACCAGTCAGGCACCTTGCAAAGCATAGCAGTTAATCAGTGAAGTATCAGGGGCGTAAACAGGGACGGAGGTAAAAAGCAGGGAAGCGAGGCCGTTTTACACCCCGCCGGCCTGCTCGGCGGCGTACTCGCGCAGCACGTCCGATTCCGGCCCGATGGCTTCCAGCAGCTCGCGCAGGCGGGCCTTGATCTGCTTGCCGCCGGTGGGGATGTTGCCCGACAAAAACGCTTTTACCTGCCACAGCTCGCGCACGTCGTCGCGCGTCACTTCCATCGGCGAGTAAGCGGCGTTGTCGGAGTGCAGGGTGATGGTTTCGTCGGTGTCGCGGACCTGCTGGTTGATGCGCTTGACGAGCACGTTGTCGGTCAGCACCACCACGTAGCAGTGACCGGGCAGCATATTCCGCCGGTCAGTCACTTCCTTGCAGATGACCATATCGGCGTGTGAGAACGTCGGCATCATCGAGTTGCCCGACACGTCGAATGCCCGATACTCGCCCCGCGCGAACATCGGCAGCGAGAACGCCGTGACCTCATCGAGCAGGTCGTCGAGGCTAGTGATCTGCGTGTAGCCCGCCTGCGCCCGCAGCGAAAAGTGGAGGATGTTATCCTTCGGCGTGAGCTGGGCCAGCAGCTCCTGGCGGCGCTCGTCGGAGAGAACCAGCACCTCAGAGGAGGACGATACCGGTTCCGGCAGCGCCTTCGCGGTGTCGTCGCTCGTCGTGCCCGGCCGCAGCATCGGCCCACGGCCCATCAGCAGCCAGTCGGCCGACACTTCCGGCCACTGCCCCAGAATCTGGACCAAACTCTCGAAGCTCGGCCGCGATTCGCCGTTGAGCAGCTTGTAGAGTTTGGAGGCGTGCGAATGGCCCAGAATCTGAGCCGCCTGATAGCCGGTTACCTCATAGTGAGACAGTAACGCGCTGAGTCGCGCGGCTACCGACGCACTATCTACACTATTTTCTTCCATCGTTGTCGCCGTTGGTGGTGAAGAGAAAAATACGGCTTTCTATGCCGTTAAGGTCGCGGCCACACTTTGAGGGCCAATTGCGTGAGTTCTTTGCCGCGCCGCCGGATATCACTTACATCCCACAGGTGATCGTTATCGAACTGCTGAAAGTAGGTGTTCATCTTTAACTTACTCTGGCTGGCGATAGCAGGACGTTTGCGGCGAAACGGGCCGTTTTTGATCTGAGCGTTCAACTCCGAGGTCAGCAGCGTGAGGTTGCCTAGTTGGTGCAGTACGACTGCCCCTTCTTCCTGGCTGATGTGGTCCCATTTTCCCTCTGACGGCGTCTGCGGATAGACGTGTTCCACGGAAAGGCCGTGCAGAATGACCTTTTCCTCGCGCCCTGTTTCCATCTGCATATCGAGCGCCTGTAAAATCATCTGCGTGCGCGCGGATTTCAGCTTGTCATATAGAGACGTGGTTTGACAGGCGATTTTAAACTCCGCGTCCGACGGCCACCGACTGCTGTCGGCGGTTTGCGGTTCCAGAAATGCACGGATAGTTGCGCGGTTAATGACAGCCGCTTTGTCAAGAGCGGTCAGCATTTCCAACACCAGCCGATTGTAATTTTTTGGCGTCAGGCCACAAACTGCCCGGCGAACGATGTAAGATTCCAGATCGGTGTAGATGCCCGGAAGTGCGGCGGCATCCGTCTTGGCTTGCCAGCGTGTAAGCAAGCCCAGCAAGACCGGGTAAAACACGCTGGTGTCCAGCACTTGCAGGCGATGCACCAACAGGCCAAGGCGGGTTGATGGCGAGCTGTCGAACAATAGTCGATAAGCGGCCCCGCTGGCTTGAAGTGCGGCCAGCTCTGCCTCTACGTTGGCGCGTGGCGCCGACAACCACCACCGCCGAAACTCTGTGTAAAGCTGTGTGATAGGTATTTGCTCTTGCCGGTTGAGCGTCAGGAAATGAAAGAAAAACAGATCAAGCCGCGGCCGATTGAGACGGCCTTGCCGGACATCCTTTTGCCAGAAGCTGTTGGGGTCGGCGCCGTCGTCGAAATGTCGCCAGTGCGCCCGATGCAGCTTTTCCAGATTCAGATCTTGCCGGCCGGCTTCCAGAAATACCAGATTTCGAATCAGATCGGACGGCAGCAGCGGTTCGCCACGACCGTTGAGCGACTCGAAAATGACCTGCGGGTCGTCGTCATCTTCCAGCTCCACCATCACCACTTCGAGGCGGGCCGAAATGCTGGTCAATAGGGCGTCGAGGCGATCAGAAATCAGCTTTTCATCCGGCGTAGCCGTGGATTCCTGAGTGTTCTCCGGTGACTGTTCACCCGTCAGCAGGTAATTAGTGAATTTCCGTTCAAAAAACAGGTACGCCTCGACCAGATTCGGGCGCGGGTCGGGCTTCCGTTTCCGGTACCCTTTTACCAGCGGATACAACCGCTCTACCTCGTTTCGGGAGCCGGCGGTCATCACTTGCTCAAAAACGTGATTGTCGCCGGTGGTAGGCCATACCTTGAACTGCTCGTAGGCGTGATCAGGCCGAAAGTCATTACGGGTCAGGCGCTCGAAGGCACGTTCTATACCTTCTGCTCTTTGAGCGGTTGCCACATCGCGTAACGCGGTCAGGACGATCTGCAACGTCGTGAGGCGCTGCTGTCCATCGATGACGCTGCGTGCTACCACATCGCGGCCCCACGTATCCAGCGGCGCCAACACCACTGCGCCGATGAAGTGATTCGGCATCCGCCGCCGTGGTCCTTGCTGCCCGTGCGTAGCCCGTTCCAACTCGGCATCCGCCAGTTGAACGATATCATCCAGCAGAGGCTGCCACTGTTTAGCTTGGGTCCAGACATAGCGCCGCTGAAATAGCGGTACTACGTGGCGACGCTGCTGCTGGAATATCTCGGCTACGGTCAGTTTGCTGGGACGCATATCGCGCAAGAAGTTATGGAATTGTGCGCCCAATATTACTCCACCCACGGCCTGACAGGCATCCCCCCGGCTGGGCCGCGCTCGACCGCCTTACCGGCGGCTGGCAGCCCGGCAACCTCATTCTGCTGGCCGCGCGCCCGGCGATGGGCAAGACCACGGCCGCGCTGGCGTTCGCCCGGCAAGCCGCCGTGCAGTTCGGCCGGCGCGTGCTGGTAGTGAGCCTGGAAATGCCCGCCCGCGAGCTGATGGTCAAGCTCGTCGCCACCGAAGCCAACCGCACCACCTTCGAGCTGGCCCACGGCAAGCTGCGCGGCGGCGCGGCCGAAGCCTACGAAATCGGCGCCAGCGCCCACCGCGTCAAGTCCGACCGCCTGCTCATCGACCCCAGCAGCAGCCTTACGGTCGGCCAGCTCCGCGCCCGCGCCGCCGAGCTGAAAGCCGAGCCGGCCGGTCTGGATATGGTTATCGTCGATTACGTGCAGCTCGTCAAGGCCGACACCCGCAACCTCTCGCGCGAGGAGCAGGTCGCCGAAGTCAGCCGCCACCTCAAAGCCCTGGCATTGGAGCTGGACATCCCCGTGATGGCCCTCACCCAACTCAACCGCGAAGCCGAGAAACGCACCGACAAGCGCCCACAAGCCAGCGACCTCCGCGAGTCGGGCCAGCTCGAACAGGACGCCGACCTCATCCTTTTCCCGTGGCGCGGGCAGGTGTACGGCCTCGACTACTACGACCAGCCCGACCCTACCATCCCGCCGTTGCCCACCGCCAACACAATTCTCTTCGACCTGGCCAAGCACCGCAACGGCCCCGTCGGCGAGGTCATTCTCGGCTGCGACATTGCCCGCGGCCTGCTCTGGGACTTGCAGGACCCCGCCCCACACGTGGCGCCCGCCGCAGGAGCGCGCCCCCGCCGACCGCTCGTTCGATGCCGTGCCCAGCCGCTTCGAGGAAGAACCCGCCCACTAACGCCCGCGCCCCGATGCCACCCGCCAGCACCACGCCGCAGCAGCGCATCACCGAGCTGGAACGCGAGCTGACAACCCGCGAGCGCGTGTACCCCAGATGGGTCCGCGATGGCAAAATCAGCCAGCAGACGGCCGACCACCGCGTCCAGGTGTTACGCGACCTGATCGCCGAGTTGCGCACCCG
>ERZ1066122.1209-NODE-1209-length-21820-cov-11.542936_pt1 | contig 21820 bp, 25 predicted proteins | sample MGYA00382769_ERZ1066122 | MGnify/ENA primary metagenome ERZ1066122 (study PRJEB33369, sample SAMEA5778352) | biofilm metagenome | biome: Industrial cooling water; feature: Water cooling tower basin; material: Biofilm | place: United Arab Emirates | collected... | reverse complement strand
GCGCTCTCGGTCTGCAGCATGCGCCGGTTGAGATTGCCGATCACGCCCTCGAACGGCTTCTTGACCTCATAGGATTTGCGCCCGTCGATGAAACGGAGCGTGACCGGCCGCCCTTCGCTTCCGAACAGGATCAGCCGCCGGGTCGCGTCCGGCAGCTCGGCCCAGGGCGTGTCGAGCGAAAAGCCGAACTCGGCCGCGAGGCTCGCCAGCACCTGCATGTAATAGGGGCTCGGCGGATTGGACTTGGCCCAGGGAACGATCGCGCCCTTCTTGATCGACAGCGCGTGGTTCGGAACGACCAGATCCTCGTCGAAGATCAGCTTCTCGCCCAGCCCGTCACAGGCCGGGCAGGCGCCCTGCGGCGCGTTGAAGCTGAACAGCCGCGGCTCGATCTCGGCGATGGTGAAGCCGGAGACGGGGCAGGCGAAGCGCTCGGAAAAGACGATGCGGCCGGGCGGCGCGTAATCGAGCTTCATGCCGGAGCGCGCTGCCTCCGCCTCGGGTGCGGGCGCGGCGGGGCCGGGGATCGGCGTATCGGCGGCGGTCTGGTCGGCCGGATCCACATAGGCGAGGCCGTCGGCCAGCTTCAGCGCCTGTTCGAAGCTGTCCGCCAGCCGGCTTTCGATCCCCGGCCGCACGACGATGCGGTCGACCACGACTTCGATGTCGTGCTTGAACTTCTTGTCCAGCGCGGGCGCGTCCTCGATGTCGTGGAACTGGCCGTCGATCCGCACGCGGGTGAAGCCGGCCTTCTGCCATTCGGCCAGCTCCTTGCGATACTCGCCCTTGCGCCCGCGCACGACGGGGGCGAGCAGGAACAGGCGCGTGCCTTCCGGGAGCGCCATCACCCGGTCGACCATCTGGCTGACTGTCTGGGCAGCGATCGGCTCGCCGGTCGCCGGCGAATAGGGAATGCCGACCCGCGCCCAGAGGAGCCGCATGTAATCGTAGATTTCGGTGACGGTCGCGACCGTTGAGCGCGGATTGCGGCTGGTCGTCTTCTGCTCGATCGAGATCGCCGGCGACAGGCCCTCGATATGGTCGACGTCCGGCTTCTGCATCAGCTCGAGGAACTGGCGGGCATAGGCCGACAGCGACTCGACATAGCGGCGCTGCCCCTCGGCATAGATGGTGTCGAAGGCGAGCGAGCTCTTGCCGGAGCCGGAAAGGCCGGTGATCACGATCAGGCTGTCGCGCGGCAGATCGACGTCCACGCCCTTGAGATTGTGCTCGCGCGCACCGCGCACCTGGATATGGGTCAGCATGGATCGACGATGTTCCAGATTTGTTCGCATGAGGCAAGCCGCCGCCGCGGCCGGCTCCGCTACATGGGGGCTGGTCCGGAACGGGGCAAGCGGCGGCGTCTTACCGCGATCAGGGAAGCGCAGCGACGGCGCTTTCGAGCGGCTGGAGGGGCACCTGGATCGCTCCGCGCCGCGGCCGGTCGAGATCGACGATGGTCGCGCAGGCGAGCGACAGCAGGCCGAACAACAGCCAGGCAGCGAAGCGGTGGCGGTGCCGTCCGGCCGCCAGTGCCCGGCCGAGCATCAGCGCCGTCACCACGCAGAACAGCGCGATCAGCGACAGCACGCGCAGCGGCAGCCGGGCCTCGCCGGCGGCGCGACGCTCTGCGGCAAAACCGGTGACGTCGTTCAGTCCCTGGACGATCAGCGCGGCGGCCGCCGTTTCCCGGATCGGCTGGACGGCGGCCAGCGTGTCGGCGACCAGCGCGGCCGACCGGCTGGCGGCGGCTGCCTGCACCTGCGCCTGGGCCGCGGGCTCGATCGTTCGGGCCGTCTCCAGGCGCAGCGCCGCATAGCGCTTCAGTTGCGCGCCGATCGCGTCTCGTGGCGCATCCGGCAGCAGCGCCAGGCGTTGCGAGAAGCTGCCAAGGGCGTTGGCTTCCGCCACCACCAGGTTGCGCCGCTGTTCGTGCCGCTCGAGCGCGAGCGAAAACGCGAAGGCCAGCAGCAGCGCCAGCAGGCCGAGCACGCCGGACAGCAGGAAGCCGACCTGATCGTCGTCATCTTCCCGCGCGCGCCACAGCCAGCTCGTCGCCTCCCACACGATCACCATCGCGGCGAAAAGGATCAGCCCGACTTCCCAGAGCGGGATCGACAGAGGGATGGCAGCACCCATAACGGTGGTGCAACGATTAGCTGGCCGGGCCGATCGACGCCAGTGGCGGCAGCTCAGCCGGCGGTCAGCAGCCGCTCCACCGTCAGCGCCGCGCGCGGCACGCCGGCGTCGGCCAGGCCCGCCGGCCAGTCTCGGCCAAGCAGCAGCGCTTCGACCGCCTCCGCCATGGCCGGTGCCGTCTGGAGGCCATAGCCGCCCTGGCCGGCGAGCCAGAAGAAGCCCGGCTGGTCGGGTGCCCAGCCGGCGACCGGCACCCGGTCGGCCGTGAACGTGCGCAGCCCCGCCCATTTGTGGACGATGCGCGACACGCTCAGGCGGGTGAACGCGCTCACCCGCTCGGCGGCGATCGCCATCGACAGTTCGTCGGGCTGGGCATCACCCGGCGTGTCGGGATGCTCGTCGACCGGGGACGCCAGCAATCGTCCCGCTTCAGGCAGCATGTAGAAATGGTCGACCGCCGATTTCAGAAAAGGCCAGCCGCGCACGTCCATATCGGCCGGCGGATCGAAGACGATGATCGTGCGCCGCAGCGGGGCGAGATCGAGCGGCCGAGCGCCCGCCATCGCCGCGATCCGGTCTGCCCAGGCGCCGGCCGCGTTGACCAGCACCGGCGCTTCATAAACCTGGCCGGTCTCGGTCTCGACGCGCCAGCCCGGTGCGATCCGGGCGACGCGCGCGCCGGTCACCACGCTGCCGCCGCCGGCCCGCACCTGCCGGCGAAAGCCGTGCAGCAGCGCGTGCGGATCGAGCTTGATGCCCTCCAGATGGGCGAAGCCCGCGACGACGGCGTCGGGGCCGAAGCGCAGCGCCGGGCAGAGCGCTGCCATCCCCGCTTCATCAAGGCGCGCGACGGCGTCGGTCAGCCCGCGGGTGATCGCGTCCAGCCGGTCGAGCTCGTCCATCATGTCGGCCGTCGCGACGAACAGGGCGGGCGTCACGGTGCCGAGCGCATCGAAGCCGTCCGGCGGGTCGAGGAAGAAGCCGCGGCTGTGGGCCGTCAGCGCGCGCACCACTTCGCCGCCAATGCCGAAATGGGAGAAAGTGACGCTGCGGCCGGAGCTGTGCACGCCCAGCGCCTCTTCGGCCTCGAGGACGATCACCCGGCCATGGCGGGCAAGCCGGGCCGCGGCACTCAGCCCGGCAACTCCGCCGCCGATGATCAGCACGTCCGCCGTTTCGCTCATCCGCGCATCTAGACTGGAAATGCCGGGCTTCGACAAGCATGGTCGCACTCGACCAGCATCGTGCGGCAGCAATGGAGGATGGCCGATGGCGCGGCAGCCGGAGCCGGTGGGGAGGCAGGCGCCCGGGCCGGTCATCGAGACGGAGCGGCTGATCCTCAGGCCGACCGCGGCGGAGGATTTCGATCGCTGGGCTGAGATGATGGCCGATCCGGTCGCCGCACGCTTCATCGGCGGGGCACAGGAGCGGTCGACGGCCTGGCGCGGCTTCGCGATGATGGCGGGCGCCTGGGCGCTTCAGGGCTGCGCGATGTTCTCCGCGATCGAGCGAGCGACCGGCCAGTGGGTCGGGCGGATCGGGCCGTGGGTGCCAGAGGGCTGGCCTGGCACCGAAGTGGGCTGGGGGCTGCACCCGGCCGCTTGGGGGAGAGGCTATGCGTACGAGGCGGCGATCGCCTCGATCGACTGGGCGTTCGACGTGCTTGGCTGGCGCGAGGTCATCCACTGCATCGATCCGGAAAATGCGGCCTCGGCGGCGCTGGCGGCACGGCTCGGCGCCGAAATCCGGGATCGCGTCAATCTTCCGGCCCCCAATGCGCATCTGGAAGTCGACATCTGGGTGCAGAGCCGAACCCGTTGGCGGGCGCGTCGCTCGGCCGGCTGACACGCCACCTCGCTGGGGGCGCCGGCGCCAGCCTTCAGCCGATCCGGCACTAGCGGCCGAAGATCAGCCAGGGCTTCACCCGTCCGGTCGGCTTGGGCGTTCCGTCGAGCCGGACGGCGCGATGGATCGCGATCGGGGCCAGGATCATCTGGCCGCGCATCGCGCCGCGGCCGCCGCCGGTCGGCCGCTCCAGGATGCGGCGGACCGTTGCCATCCCCTCGACGACATGGCCGAACACCGCATAGCCGCGATATGTCCCGCGCGCGTCGAGCGCCGGATTGGCGCCGACCATGATCGTGAAATTGCCGGTCGCTCCATCCGGATTGGCGCCATGCGCCATGGAGATCGCGCCGTCGTCGTGGCGGAGTCCGGTCGCGCTGGTCGGCTCGAGTGGAACGGGCGCGAGCGCCCGCCGGTGATCGGTGTCGATCCCGCCCTGGACGAAGCCGAAGCGCGGATCGCTGGGGCGGCGCGACGCCCGGTAGAAGCTCGTGCCGTCCAGTCGACCATCGTCCACATAAGCGAGGAAGTTGGCGCTGGTCCGCGGCGCGCGGCGCGTGTCCAGCGCCACGATGATCGGCCCGGCTGCGGTGTCCAGCCGCACCCGCACGGTGGGCGGTTCGGGCGCCGCCGCGCCGATCAGGGCGGTGACGCAGGCAACAAGGATGGCGGCAAGCGGGCGGGCCATCCGCCGGCCATAAGCGACGCGGGCGGCGGAGGCGAGACCGCGGCTGCCCTTTCGTGCGGTCGCTTCGCCCCGCGCGGTCAGGCCGCGACGTCCGCCCAGCTGTGCGTGCGGGCGATGTGGAGATAGCCCGGATCGAAATCGGCAAGCTCGATCAGCGCGCGCCAGTCATGCACGGTCACGAGCTGGCGCTGGACGGTCAGCACCCGGTCTCGCCGCAGCCCCATCAGTGTCCGGTTGACGTGAACCGGGGTCAGGCTCAGCGCATCGGCGAGGTGGCTCTGGGTGACGGGAAACCGAAAGGCCCCGCCGTTTACCGTCGGCGATCCGTAGCGCGTCGCCATCTCGCAGAAGAGGTGCGCGGTCCGGGCCCGGGCGTCGCGGCGGCCGACATTTACCACCCATTGCGAGAGGATTGCCGCGTCGACGGCGCAGTCCCGCCAGAACGCCTCGGCCACGCCGGAGTCCCGGGCGGCCAGCCGCCGCAGCGCGGCATGGGGCACCCGCAGGATGCTGGCGGTGCCGAGCGCCTGGAGCGCGCTGCTGCCGGCGGGCTGCACCACCGAATGGAGATCGGCCATGTCGCCCGGGATGTGGATCGCGGTGATCTGCCGCCGTCCATCGGAATCCTGGTGAATGCGTCCGGCAAGGCCGGCGGTCACCAGGCAGGCGTGATCGACCCGGTCGCCCAGGTGCACGAAGTCGCGGTTCGCCGCGACCTCGACGGCCTGGACCGGCAGGTCGAGAATGGCCCGCCGCGCGTCCTGCGAAACCGGGGAGCGCAGCGTCAGCCGGTCGAGGAAACGCTGGAGATCGGGGCTGCTGTTCCGCGACATGAGGCGCTCCTTCGGGGAAGCGGCGAAGACGCCGGCGGACTCTCGCGTGTCGGAGCGCAGGGCAGCCTGACCGGCGATCAACCTGAAACGAGCTTGATCGACATCAGTTCCCGCGGGCCGCCTTGGCCCAGCTGACTTAGGGGATGGCGGTCTCCGCGCGGCGGCGGGCGCGCCGTCGGGCCTGATCGAGAATGCCGGCCGTGGCGGCTGCCGCCACGCCATCTTCGACGAAGCCGGTCGGCACTTGCCCCCAGCGTGCGATCGCGGCCAGCCGTGCGCGCCAGCTCAGATAGCCGCCGGCAATCGCGCCCGCCGCGCCGATCAGCGCAGCGCGGGCCCGCCGGTCGCGCGGCGACACGGCAGCGCCGGCGAGGGCGCCGACCGCGATGCGCGCGGCGATGCCCGGCGGCGTCACCCGGTCCGGCGCCCCCCGCCATTTGTCGCCCGCCGATTCGGCGGCTGCGAGCGCAAGCCCCGCCGCCGCGGCGAGCGGATGGCCGGCCCAATGCGGCGCGCCATGGCCGTGCGGCAGCTGCCCGCGCCACGCCGCGCCGGCAATCGCTGCGAGCGGCGTCATCGATCGCATGCCGGCGGCAGCCCCGATCAGGATGGCGTGAAGCATGGCAGGACCTCCGGACGTCGCAACGGCGGTCAAGCGCCCGGTGGCCGCCGGGGTTCCGATGCAAGCGGTGCGCGTCGCGGAGCGCGGCGCCAGAGCGGGGCCTCCCCGGGCGCTCAGGGCACGGCGGCGAGCAGCAGGAAGCAGCCGCAGATCACGAGGTGCACGGCGCCCTGCAGCACGGTCGTCCGGCCGGTGCCCAGCGTGATCGCACCGATGATCAGCGTCAGCACCAGCAAGGCGATCTTGGCCGGGGACAGGCCGAGCGCCATCGGCCGGTCGATCAGCAGCGTGACGGCGGCGACCGCAGGGATGGTGAGGCCGATGCTCGCAATGGCCGAACCGAGGGTCAGGTTGATGCTGGTCTGCAGCCGGTTCGCGACGGCTGCCTTCAGCGCGGCGAGGCTCTCCGGCAGCAGCACGACGGTTGCGACGACGACACCGACAAAGGCCTGCGGCAGCCCCGCGGCGGCGACGGCCGCGTCGAGCGGATAGGACAGCAGCTTGGCGAGGAGCACCACCGCCAGCAGGCACAGGATCAGCAGGCCGAGGCTCGCCGCCGCCACGCGGCCTGTCGGCGGGGCGTGGGTTTCCGGCGTGGGGTTGAGATCGAGGAAGTAGGCGCGCTGGCCGATCGTCTGTTCCTTCACGAACACGCCGTAGAGGAACAGCGCGGCGAGCGCGACGAACAGCAACTGCGCGCTCGAAAAGGTCGGCCCGCGCACCGATTCGGCAAGCAGCGGCATGACCAGCGTCAGCACCGAAAGCGTGCCGAGCACGGCGAGCGCGGACGCCGCACCCTGGAGCTGGAAGCCGGTTTCCCCGTAGCGCCGCCCGCCGAGGAGAAGGCAGAGGCCGAGCACGCCGTTCACGGCGATCATGACGGTCGAGAAGATCGTGTCCCGCGCGACGGTTTCGACGCCATCGGCGCCGGACAGGATCAGCGAGAGGATCAGCCCCACTTCGATGACCGTGACCGCGACGGCAAGCAGGATGGATCCGAACGGCTCGCCAAGGCGGAGGGCCAGCACTTCCGCGTGATGGACTGCCGCGAACACGCAGGCCCCCAGCAGCGCGGCCCCGGCCAGCAGCGCGACGAGACCGGATTTGGCGATCAGGCCGGCCCCGATGGCCGCGAGCAATGCGAGCGCAAGGGCCGGGACCACCCCGGTCCAGAGCGGCACCCGGCCGCCATGAGCGGCCGGCAGGCCCGGGTCCGCGATTTCCGCGATCTCGCTCACCGGGCATCCTTCACGAGGCGACCGTCCTTCATGATGATGGTGAAGTTCCGCTCCGGATCGCCGATCAGATCGATGTCGCGCAGCGGATCGCCCGCGACGAGGATGAGGTCCGCGAGCGCGCCGGGCGCGACCACTCCCAGCCGCCCCTGATAGGGCGAGCGCAGGCCGGACAGGGCAAGCAGTTCGGCATTGTCGTGCGTCACCATCTTCAGGATCTCGGCAGGGGAGAACCATTGCTTCAGCCGCAGCAGATAGGCGTTCTGCTGCGCGTTCAGCTCGGGCTCGAACAGAAAGTCGGTGCCCCAGGCGAGCTTCACTCCCAGCCGCTTCGCGGTCGGCCACAGCCGCTCCTGCCCCTCGATCACTGGCCGCCGCTTCTCGCGCCGCTGCGGGTCCATCGCTTCGGTGTCGGCGACCAGATTCTGGGTCGACAGCCAAATGCCGCGCTCCGCCATCAGGCGCAGCGTCGCTTCGTCCAGCAGCTGACCGTGCTCGATGCACTTGACCCCGGCCTCGATCGCCCGCCGCACCGAACGCGGCGTATAGGCATGCACCGTCACATAGGTGCCCCAATCCTCGGCCGCCTCGACGGCCGCCTTCATTTCGTCCAGCGTGTATTGGGTAACGTCGATCGGGTCGTAGGCGGACGACGTGCCGCCACCGGCCATCACCTTGATCTGGCTCGCGCCGAAGCGCAGTGCTTCGCGCGTCGCCGCGAGCACTTCGTCCCGGCCGTCGGCGATGTAGCCGGCGCCAAGCAATTCGGCGCGGGAGGCCTTGCCGGTCCAGCGCCGCGGCCCTTCCGATGGATGGCGGTAATCGCCATGGCCGGCGGTCTGGGAAATGGTCGGCCCGGACGGCCAGATGCGCGGGCCGGGCACGGCGCCCGCGTCGATCTGCTGCTTCAGTTCGAAGATCGGGCCGCCGACGTCGCGGACGGCGGTGAAGCCGCGCATCAGCATCCGGCCGGCTTCTCCGGCGGCCGCCGCGCCAGCGCGGGCCGGCGTCAGCTCCGGCGACGCCATTTGCGCCTGCGTCAGCGCGCCGAAGGTCAGGTGGACATGGACGTCGATCAGGCCGGGCATCAGCGTCCCGCCGCGCCCGTCGATCACCGTCGCGCCGGCCGCGGGCCGCAGATCGCCGCCGATCCCGGCGATGCGGTTGCCGCGGACCAGCACATCGGTTGGCGCCGACAGCTGCGGGCTGGTGCCATCGAACACGCGGACGTTGCGGAACAGCGTTTCGGCCGCTTCGCCGCCGGCGCCTGGCGGCGATTGGGTCGCCTGCGCCGATGCCGTCCCTGCGGCCCAGCCGAGCAGCCCGGCTGCCACCGCCTTCAGCACCATCCTGCGCATCGCTTTGCTCCCCCTGGCCGGGTGCCGGACGGCCGGCCGCACCCCGCGCGACGTCCAGCCTAATCGAGCCCCGCCAGCCCCGCAAGGAAGCCGGCCACAAGGCGGCCTCTCATTTCGATAAGTGCAGAAATGACTTGACATGCCGCGCCGCAGAGCTCATTTCCATGATTATCGAACGGAGGATGTCGATGGATGGACAGTCTGCCATTGCGGCGCTCGGCGCCTTGGCGCAGGAACACCGCCTGGCGCTGTTCCGGCTGCTGGTCCAGGCCGGCGCCCCGGGAATGCCGGCCGGCGCGATTGCCGAGGCGCTGGGCGTCCCCAATTCGTCCCTGTCCTTCCACCTTGCCCAGCTCAGCAAGGCCGGGCTGGTCCAGGCGGAACGGCGTCACCGGTCGATCATCTACCGGGCCGACTATGCCGCGATGAACCGGCTGGTCGGCTATCTGATGGAGAATTGCTGCGCCGGCGCCGATTGCAGCGCCGCGCCCGGGTGCACCCCCGAACCCGAACCCGAACCCTCTGCTGCACAAAGACAAAGGAAGTCCGCATGAAGCGTCTGCACGTCCATGTCGGCGTCGAGAATCTCGATCGCTCGATCGCGTTCTACGCCACGCTGTTCGGCACCCCGCCGAGCGTCCGGAAGCCCGATTACGCGAAGTGGATGCTCGACGATCCGCGCGTCAACTTCGCCATTTCATCTGGTGGCCATGCCGGCCGGGGAATCGAGCATCTCGGCATCCAGGTCGACAGCGATGCCGAGCTTGCCGAGGTCTATGGCCGGCTGAAGGCGGCGGACCGGCCGGTGCTGGAGGAAGGTGCCACCACCTGCTGCTACGCCCGCTCGGAGAAGAGCTGGATTGCCGATCCGGACGGGGTCGTGTGGGAAGCTTTCCTCACCACCGGCGAAGCGACGCGCTACGGCGACAGCCCGGCGCTCACGGCGCTTTCCGCCACCGCCGGCGCCGCCGCCTGCTGCGCGCCCGCTCTGCCGGCCGCCCGGGAGGGCTGCGGCGAATGACTGTCACCATCTATCACAATCCGGCCTGCGGCACGTCCCGCAACACGCTGGCCCTGATCCGCGCGACCGGCGCCGAGCCGCAGGTGGTGCTTTATCTGGAGACCCCACCCACCCGGGCGGAACTGGTGGCGCTGATCGCCCGGATGGGCATCAGCCCGCGCGATCTGCTGCGCCGGAAAGGGACGCCCTATGCGGAGCTCGGTCTCGATGATCCCGCGCTCACCGACGATCAGCTGATCGACGCGATGCTCGCCCACCCGATCCTGATCAACCGCCCCATCGTGGTCGGTCCCCGAGGCGCGAAGCTCTGCCGTCCCTCCGAGGAGGTGCTCGCCGTGCTCGATCGGCCGCTTGCGGCGGATTTCGTCAAGGAAGACGGTGAAGTGGTGCCGGCCAATGGCTGAGGGGGTGGCCGCCAAGCCGGCGATGACGCGTTTCGAGCGGCATTTGTCGCTGTGGGTCGTGCTGTGCATCGTGGTCGGCATCGCGCTCGGCGCGGCGCTCCCGGGCGTCTTCGCGGCCATCGCGGCAGCGGAAGTCGCGCGGGTGAACCTCCCGGTCGCGCTGCTCGTCTGGCTGATGATCATTCCGATGCTGCTCAAGATCGATTTCGGCGCGCTCGGCCAGGTGCGCCAGCACCTGCGCGGCGTCGGCGTCACGCTCTTCATCAACTGGGCCGTCAAGCCATTTTCGATGGCGCTGCTCGGCACGGTGTTCATCGGCTGGCTGTTCCGGCCCCTGCTTCCCGCCGATCAGATCGAGAGCTACATCGCGGGCCTGATCCTGCTCGCCGCAGCGCCCTGCACGGCCATGGTGTTCGTCTGGTCGAACCTGTGCGACGGCGAGCCGCATTACACGTTGAGCCAGGTCGCGCTCAACGATCTGATCATGGTGTTCGCGTTCGCGCCGCTGGTCGGTCTGCTGCTCGGGGTCGTGGCGATCGCCGTGCCATGGGATACGCTGCTGCTTTCGGTGCTGCTCTACATCGTGGTGCCGGTCATCATCGCGCAGGTCGTCCGTCGCCAGTCGCTGGCGCGGGGCGGTGATCCAGCGCTCGCCACGCTGCTGCGCCGGCTGGGCCCGGTCTCGCTGATTGCGCTGCTGACCACGCTCGTCCTGCTGTTCGGCTTCCAGGGCGATGCGATCCTGCGGCAGCCGCTGGTGATCGCCCTGCTGGCCGTGCCGATCCTCATCCAGGTCTATCTGAACGCGGGCCTCGCTTACTGGCTCAGCAAGCGCCTCGGCGTTGCGTGGTGCGTTGCCGCTCCTGCCGCCTTGATCGGCGCCAGCAATTTCTTCGAGCTCGCCGTCGCGGCCGCGATCAGCCTCTTCGGCCTCGATTCGGGCGCGGCGCTGGCGACCGTCGTCGGCGTGCTGGTCGAAGTCCCGGTGATGCTCTCGGTGGTGACGATCGTGCGGCGGACCCGCGGCTGGTACGAACGCGGCCAGGTGCCCGCCACGGCCTGACGGCGCACGGACCCGCCGGCGGTTCGGCCTCGACTCCGGCGGGCGGAGCGGCCACATCTCCGCCGGAGGGGCGCCGCCCCGCTGCCCGTCTCCGCGCTCCTGCCTCTTGCGCGGGCCGGACCGGCGCCGCAGAGGACGGTGGGATCGAGAGGGGCAATCGCACAATGGGGTTTGAAGAAGCCAGTATCCGGCCGGAGGCACAGCTGCGGTCCGGCTCGATCGGATGGGTCCGGCTGGCGAGCCTCGGGGTGTCGTTCGTGATCGCCGGTCATTTCTCGGGCTGGAACCTGGGTCTGACCTATGGCGGCTGGGGCGGCCTTGCGCTCGCGACGGCGGCCGCCTTCATTTTCTATCTGGCGCTCGTCTTCACGCTCGGCACGATGGTGGCGCTCGCGCCCGGTGCCGGCGGTGGGGCGACGTTCGTGTCGCTCGCCCTCGGCCCGTCCTGGGGCAATCTGGCGAGCGCGGCGATCCTCCTCGAATATCTCGCGGCCTCGGCGGTGATCGGCCTCTTCGTCAGGGCCTATGTCGCCGCGCTGATCGGGGTCGACGCGTATCTGGTGATCGTCGTCGCCTTCGCCATCTTCGCCGGGCTCCACGCGGCCGGCGCCGGCGAAGCGCTGGGTGTGCTGCTGGCGATGACGGCGGTGACCCTGCTGACGCTTGTCATCTTCTGGTTCGTCGGCGTGCCGCAATTCGATCTTGCGAATCTTCTCGACGCGCCCGCATCGGGAGTGGACGGCTGGCTTCCGTTCGGCCTTGCCGGGGCGGCCACGGCCTTTCCGTTCGCGACGGCGTTCATCCTTGCGGTTGAAGGCGTGCCGATGGCGGCGGAAGAAGCGGCGGAACCACAGCGGGCGGTCAGGAGCGCGATGCTGGCCGCGCTGGGCGTGCTCGGCATTTCGGCCGGGTTGACGCTGACCATTGCTGTCGGCGGAACGTCCGCCGAGCAGCTCGCCGCCGCGAACGATCCGCTGATGGTCGCGCTGCGGCTGTGGCGGCCCGAGGATGCGGTGATCCCGCACCTGATCAACCTCGGCGCGCTTGTCGGCCTGCTCGCATGCCTCTTCTCGGTGATCTATGCGAGCTCGCGGCAGGGCTTTGCGATGGCGCGCGATGGCGTGCTGCCGGCGGCGCTGGCGCGAGTGAGCCGACGGGGCGTGCCGGTTAACGCGATCCTCGGCGTCAGCTTCATCGGGGCGGCGCTGGCGGCGACCGGCGAAACCGAAGGCATCTTCATCGTCATGGTGTGCAGCGCGGCGGTGTCCTACCTCGTGATGCTCGCTGCCTTTCCGAAGGTTGAGCGGATCGCCGGCAGTGCCGGCCGGGCAGGGCCGCTGGTGCGCGAATGGCTGCTCGCCCTGCTCGCCGTCGCCGGCTCGATCGGGCTGCTGGCAAGCTCGTTCCTGTCCAATCCGGGTTGGTCGACCGCAGCGCTGGCGGTGATCGCGGCGCTTGGCGGCGCGAAGGTCCTGCGCCGGCGGCTCGGCCGGCGCTGAGCGCCGGCCGGAACCTTCCGCCCCGCTCGGCCGTCTTTCGTCGGCAAGGCCCTTGGCGGAGGGCCGGCCTCACCGACGGGAGACGAACATGATCAAATGGGCCATCATCTTCGCCGTGCTCGCGCTCGTGATGGCGGTGCTCGGCTTTGGCGGCCTTGCCGGCGCGTTCATCGACATCGCCCAGATCCTTTTCTGGCTTGCCGTCATCATCGCGGTCGCGCTGTTTGTGCTTGGCTACACGGTTTACAAGAAAGTCAGCTAAGCGCCGGGCCGCGCGCCCGTTCAAGCCGTTGAAATCGTGGCGCGCCCGGCAGGATTCGAACCTGCGGCCCCAAGCTTAGAAGGCTCGTGCTCTATCCAGCTGAGCTACGGGCGCCCGGGCGCGGCAATAGCCGAGATTGCACCCGCCGCAAACGGCGATAGGGTGGCGGGCCATGAGCGAGCGGGGGGAAGGGCGCGTCCGCGCCGTCGACGCGCAGTCCCTGGCGGGCGTGCAGTTCCGGACCTACGACCTGGTGATGGCGGCATTCGTCTCCATTCTCCTGCTGTCGAACGTGCTCGGCGCCGGCAAGGTCGCGCAGGTGACGCTGCCCGGCATCGGCCCCTGGCCGTTCGGCGCGGGCATCCTGTTCTTCCCCGTGTCCTATGTGATCGGCGACCTACTGACCGAGGTCTATGGCTATGCGCGGGCGCGTCGGGTGATCTGGGCGGGCTTTGCCGCGCTGCTGTTCATGGCGTTCATGTCGTTCGTGGTGGTGGCGCTGCCGCCGGCACCGGACTGGACCAACCAGGCCGCCTATGAAGCGATCTTCGGCCAGGTGCCGCGGATCGTGTTCGCCTCGATCATCGCCTTCTGGGCGGGCGAGTTCGTCAACTCCTATGTGATGGCGCGGATGAAGGTCTGGACGAAGGGCCGGTATCTGTGGACCCGCACCATCGGCTCCACCTTTGCGGGCCAGGGCGTCGACAGCCTGATCTTCTACCCGCTCGCCTTCTGGGGCGCAGCCGGCTGGTCCAACGATCTTGTGCTGCAGGTGCTTGCCACCCAATGGGCGCTTAAGGTGGGCTGGGAGGCGCTGCTGACCCCGGTCACCTACCTGGTCGTCGGCTGGCTGAAGCGACGCGAAGGCGTCGACGTGTTCGACGAAGCGACCGACTTCACGCCGTTTGCGGCCAGGGTATGAGCCTGTTTCAGCAGGCGAAATTGGTCCTTGTCGACCATACCGGCCTCGCGAAGGACGCGTTGCACATCCATGTGGCGCTCGGCCTCTATTTCGGGGCCGCGGCGCTCACCCGCTGGCCGCTCAGGGACTGGCGGCTCTGGACATTGGTGCTGGTTGCCGCGCTGGCGGGAGAGATCTGGGACCTGATCGACAGCCATGTCTATCACACGCCGATCGTGCTCGCTGCGAACGTCAAGGATGTCGTGAACACGATGTTCTGGCCGACGGTGATCTCGATGCTCGCCCGCTGGACGTCGCTGCTCCGCCGCCGTTAGCGGCACCGCCGGGCGATCTCCCCTCTTCGCGCCGGGGAGGTGGTTGTCCGGCCGCTCCCGGTTTCGCCCGTCGCGCGCGACCGCACCGGGCCGGCCATGCTCTGCCGGTCCTGCTGGGATGACGTCTGCACCAGCCGACAGGGGAGCACATGATGGCCCGGATCACTTTCGTTGAATTGCCCGCCCGCGATCTTGGCGCCGCGCGCGCCTTTTATGCTGCGGCGTTCGGCTGGGCGCTGACCGATTTCGGTCCAAGCTATTCCTGCACCATGACCGGAGACGTCGATCTCGGGCTGCAAGGTGATCTGGACGAAGCGCCGGCGGCGCCGCTGCCGGTGCTGCGCGTCGACGATCTCGAAGAAGAGCAGGCGGCGGTCGAGCGCGCCGGAGGCCGGGTGAGCAAGCCCATCTTCGGATTTCCCGGCGGACGTCGCTTCCACTTTCGCGATCCCAACGGCCTGGAGCTGGCCGTCATGCAGGCGGACTGAGCGGCGGGCGGGCGGGTTGGTCGGCCTGCCGCCGAGCATGGCTAGGCCGCCGCGGCGTGCAGGCCGCTCACGTCGCGCACAACCAGCTGGCGCTGGCCGACGCGGCGGATCGTGCCTTCGGCTTCCAGCGCGCTCAGCTGGCGGCTGACCGTCTCGATGGTGAGGCCGAGCAGGGAGGCGATCTCGCCGCGGGTAAGCGGCAGGTCCAGCGCCGCGCCGTCCTCAGGTGCGCCGTCGCAGCCGCCGTCGAGCAGGATCAGCAGCAATCCGGCCACCCGGGCGCGGGCGTCGCGGCGGCCGATCAGCTCGATCAGCGCGCGCGACTCCTCGAGCTGCGCCACCGTCGCGCGCAGCACCTTTTCCATGAAGTCCGGATGGCCGCGCATCTCCCGCTCGACAAGCTCGCGCGGGAACAGGCAGAGCTCGCTTGTGGTCAGGGCAGTCGCGGTGCAGTCGCTGGTGGCGGCGAACAGCCGGGCGAGGAAGCCGGCCGGGTGGACGAGCGCCATCGTCCGCTCGACGCCGTCGCTGTCGATCCGCGACAGCTTGACCGCGCCGCTCACGAGCGTCGCGCAGGCCACGCTCTCGTCGCCGGCCAGGAACACCGTCTCGCCGCGGGCGAAACTGCGCCGCCGGCCGAGCCGGGCGAGTGCCAGCCGCTCCGCTTCGCCCAACCCGGCGCAGACCGCCAGGTCGCGGACCGGGCACGTCTCGCAGCCGAGCGGGTCATGGGCCATTGACGGTCAGGCGCCCACGGTCTCCAGCAGGCCTTCGAACAGCCGCCTGCCGTCGGTGCCGCCATGGGCGGCCTCCACTTTGCGTTCCGGATGCGGCATCATGCCGAGCACATTGCCCTCGGCGTTCAGGATGCCGGCGATGCCGCGCGCAGAACCGTTGACCGGCTCGGCATAGCGGAAGGCGATCCGCCCGTCCCCTTCAAGCCGATCGAGCGTCGCGTCGTCGGCCGCGTAATTGCCGTCGTGATGGGCGACGGGAATGACGATTTCCTCGCCGGCGCCGTAGCGGCTGGTGAAGGCGGACTGGGCGTTCTCGACCGTCAGACGGACATCGCGGCACACGAAGTTCAGACCGGCATTGCGCATCAGCGCCCCCGGCAGCAGCCCGGCTTCGGTCAGGATCTGGAAGCCATTGCAGACGCCGAGCACCGGCACGCCGCGCGCCGCGGCATCGACGACCGCGCGGATGATCGGGCTGCGCGCGGAGATCGCGCCGCAGCGCAGATAGTCGCCATAGGAAAAGCCGCCGGGCAGGGCGATGAGGCCGGTTCCGGCGGGCAGTTCGGTGTCGCCGTGCCACACCATTGCCGGCGCCCGGCCCGTCACCTGCGCGATCGCGACCGCCAGGTCACGGTCGCAATTGGAGCCGGGAAAGACGATGACGGCACTGTTCATGGCTGCCGCTCGATGCGGAAATTCTCGATCACCGTGTTGGCCAGCAGCTTCGTGCACATCGCCTCGATGTCGGCATCGGACGTGCCGTCCGCCAGGTCGAGTTCGATCAGCTTGCCCGCACGGACATCGTTCACGCCGGCAAAGCCAAGGCCGGCGAGGGCGTGGTGGATCGCTTTGCCCTGGGGGTCGAGCACCCCGGGCTTGAGCGTGACGAAGATGCGAGCTTTCATGGCGGGCCTTGCAGCTACGGGCGGGGGAAACGCCAGCGCTATGCCGGGCGCCGGCGCTCCCGGCAAGCCGCGCGGTTACTTGCCGCGCAGCTTGCGATGCGATTCGAGATCGAGCACGGCATTGTCGCCTTCCGGCAGCAGGCCGAGCCGCCGGGCGACTTCCTGATAGGCTTCCACTTCGCCGCCGAGATCGCGGCGGAACCGGTCCTTGTCGAGCTTTTCGCCCGATTCCATGTCCCACAGCCGGCAGCCGTCCGGGCTGATCTCGTCTGCCAGGATCACTCGGCTGAAATCATTGTCCCAGACGCGCCCGAACTCGAGCTTGAAGTCGACGAGGCGGATGCCGACGCCGGCGAACAGGCCGCACAGAAAGTCGTTCACCCGGATCGCCATGTCCTGGATGTCCTGCATCTCGTCCTGGCTGGCCCAGCCGAAGCAGGCGATATGCTCTTCGGTCACCATCGGATCGCCGAGTGCGTCGTCCTTGTAATAATATTCGATGATGGTCCGCGGGAGCTGCGTGCCTTCCTCGATGCCCAGCCGCTTGGACAGCGTGCCGGCGGCCACGTTGCGCAGCACCACTTCGATCGGGATGATCTCCACCTGGCGGATCAGCTGCTCGCGCATGTTCAGCCGGCGGATGAAATGGGTCGGCACGCCAATATGCCCGAGCAGGGTGAAGACATGCTCGGAAATGCGGTTGTTGAGCACGCCCTTGCCGCTGATCGTGCCTTTCTTCTGGGCGTTGAAGGCGGTCGCGTCGTCCTTGAAATACTGGATCAGCGTGCCGGGCTCGGGCCCCTCGTACAGGATCTTGGCCTTGCCTTCGTAGATTTGGCGGCGCCTGGCCATGGGCAGAAGCTCCTCTGGCGCTCGGGGCAGCGAGCGCGAAAATGAAGGCGCCCCGGAGCACGCGGACGACGCGCGCCGCCGAGGCGGGGGTGGCGGGCCTATAACGGAAGCGCGGCGCGCACGCAATTCGTGGGGGGCGCGCGCTGGCTCGCGGGAGTGTTGCACGCGCGCCACGACTGCACATTCCGTGGTTCGGCCTGTCGCAAAATGTTACACCCGACCGTCGGAATCAGCTATCGGTTCGGCAAAGGTGGTAAACTCGCCCGAGCCTGGGACGATTCACCATTTCTTCAAGCGTAAACCGGCCGTTGACCAGCTAGTCGGGGGCCTTGGAGAGTCGTCTATGTTGAAGGAAGTCGTCGGATCTGGTGCAGCCAAGCTGATCGCGGCGTGCGTGTGTCCTGTCGTCGGGACGGCGGCCGTCACGATGTCGGTGCCCGAGGTCCGCTCGGCTGTCCACCGGGCGACGGCGCCCAAGCCCAAGCCGCAGCGGGTCGCCCGTGCCAAGCCGCGCGTCCGCGCGCCTGAGGCGGCGGCGGCGCCGCTGCCGGCATCGGCCGGGATCATCTGCCCCGAACCGGTGATCCTCGCCAACAGCCCGCTGCTTGCGCCGTTCGTGAACCCGGTCGCGCCGGTCCTGTCCCCGCAGGCCGCGGCGCCCGGGCGCGTTGCCTATCTGCCGCCGCCGTCGGGTCGCTTCGGCCCGGGCCCGATTTTTGGCGGCGGCATCATCGGCGGCGGGGGCGGCGGGGGCGGCGGCGGCGGTGGCGGCGAAGTGCCGGAAGAGCCCGAGGAACCGGCTCCGCCCCCGCCGCCACCACCTCCGCCCCCGCCGCCCCCGCCGCCGCCGATTCCGGAGCCGGCGACCTGGGCCCAGCTCGTGATCGGCTTTGCGACCCTGGGCGGGGCGGGGCGATTCGCCTGGCGTCAGCGGGCGCGGCGCGCGGCGCGACTCGAACTGGCTGAAGGGAAGGACGGGGAGCGGCCGGCCTGAGCCTGGCCGCAGCGATCAGACGACGCGTTCGCCGAGCACATTGCCGCCCTGGCTGTACCGGCAGACGAGCACGTCCTCGGTCCGCCCGCGCGCCAGGGCACAGCCCACTTTGCGGGTGTTGCGCCAGATGATCTGGGTGTAATGGCCGACATCGTCGAGATCGCCGCTTTTCGACACCGCCGGGAACACGCCCGGGCGGAAGTGCCGCTTCTCGGAAACCCAGAGGCCGACCATTTCCTCCGGTGCCCACGCGTCCGGCGTGCCGGCCCACAGATTCTCGCCCTGTGCCTCGGGATCGGTCGGGTCGTAGCGGGAATGGAAGAACGTCTCGGTCTCGGCCAGCGCATCCGCCCAGAGGCGCGCATCGGCAGCGAGCATCGGATCCCAGTCGAGCGGGGGGACGCCGGCCTGCGCCCGCTCCCGGTTGTGCGCCGCGAGCAGCCGCGCATCGAAATTGCTGCCACGATCGATGCTGCCCAGCAGCAGCGGGGCAGTGGCAGCGAGCGCTGCAACAAGAGCGATCCGGCCGATCTCCATCGGCGGGATGCTCTCACGGCGCCGGTTAAGAATCGGTTAGCGAGGCGGCGAGCCCCGGCTCCGGACGCGGTCCGCCGCGGCTGCCCGGCCGAGGCTCGCCAGCCAGTCCAGCAGCCGGCGCAGCGCGGGTCCGAGCGCCGCCGCCAGCCGGTCGATTTCGCCGTTCAGCGCCGCCCGGTGGCACTGGTACAGCCGGTCCTCGTCTTCATCGCGCATCGTGCCGCTCCTCCTGCCGGACCGCTAGTCGGGGAGCGCGCCCGATGGCCAACAAAGCGATGGACGCAGCCAACAAGCTGACCTTATGGTTGGGGGTGATGCGACACCTGCCGCCCCTCGCTTCGGTCCGCGCCTTCGAAGCGGCGGCGCGCCACCAGAATTTCACGAGCGCCGCTGCCGAACTCGGGATGACGCAGGCTGCGGTCAGCTATCAGATCAAATTGCTCGAGGAGCGGCTGGGGACGAGCCTGTTCCGGCGCGAACGCGGGCGGGTGCAGCTTAGCGAGACGGGCCGCCGCATCGCGCCGCTGGTCGCCGCCGCGTTCGATTCGCTGGACGATGCCTTCGCGCTGGCCCGGACCAGCGGGGAGGCGGTGCTGACGATTAGCTGCTCGACGACGGTCGGGCCGAACTGGCTGGCGCCGCGGATCGGCGCGTTCCAGGTGGCGATGCCCAGCGTCGCGGTGCGGCTGCACACGTCGAACGCCCTCGTCGATTTCGGGCGCGAGGATGTCGACGTCGCGATCCGCGCCGGGCACGGCGACTGGCCGGGGCTCGTCGCGCATTTCCTGATGCGGATGCCGCTGATGGCGTTCGCCAGCCCCGCTTTCCTTGCCCGCTCGGCGCCGGTCGCGACGCCGGCGGACGTGCTTCGCCTCACCCGGATCAGCCCGGACGATCCGTGGTGGCGCTGCTGGCTGGGCGGCGAGGCGGGGAGCGACGTGCCGTCGACCGCGCCCGGCATCCGGCTCGACTCGCAGCTGGCCGAGGCGCAGGCGGCGATCGCCGGGCACGGCGTCGCCATTCTGAACCCGATGCTGTGGGAAGCGGAGATTTCGGCGGGGCGGCTGGTGTCGGTGCTTGACCGGCTGGCCTTCGATCCCGCCGATTTCTGGCTGGTCTATCCGGAACGCCGCCGTCGCTCGCCCAAGATTCGTGCCTTCCGGGACTGGCTGCTCGCGGTCGCCGCCGACGCCGCGGCTGCCGATCCGCACGGCTTCTACGTGCCGGCGGGTGGCGCGCGCGTTGCGGCTTGACTATCAGGCGCGGCAATGGGCGCGGGAGACCTTATGAGCGGCGGCGTGACGCGCCGGCGGCTGCTGGTGGGCGGCGGCGCCGGCATCGGCCTCCTCGCCGGCTGGGCGCTGTGGCCACGCAGCTATCCTCCGAACCTCGTCGCCGCGCCCGGCGAGGCGGTGTTCGGGCCCTATCTGAAGATCGCGACCGACGGGCGGGTGATTGTCGCCGTTCCCCAGGCGGAAACCGGGCAAGGCGTGTCGACCACGTTCCCGCAGATCGTCGCCGACGAACTCGGCGCCGATTGGCGCACGGTCGCGGTCGAAACGGCGCCGATCCATCCGCTTTATGCAAACCGCCTCTTTGCGGCCGAGCTGGCCCGACTGGCCGGCCATGCATCACCGGAGCTTGCCGCCACGTTCGCGACGCGCAGTGCGCTCATGGTCACCGCGGGCGCCACGTCCGTGCGGATGTTCGAAGCGCCGCTGCGCCTCGCCGCAGCCGCCGCGCGTGCCCGGCTCTGCCAGGCGGCCGCGCGGCAATGGGATGTCGCGCCGGAGGAATGCGACACCCGCGCCGGCTTCGTCGTGCATGGCGACAAGCAGCTCCGCTTCGCCGAACTGGCTGACGCTGCGGCCGCCGAGACCGCTCCCGCCCAGCCGGCGCTGCGGATGACCGCGGGCAATCGGCTGGCCGGTGTCTCGGTGCCGCGGCTCGATGTGCCCGCCAAGCTGGACGGCAGCGCCAATTTCACGGCCGATGTGCGGCTGCCCGGCATGCTGTTCGCCGCGATCCGCCAGGGGCCGGTCGGTGGCGGCCGGCTGGTCGGCTTCGACGCCGCTGCCGCCGATCGGGTGCAGGGCGTGATCGCGGTCGTGGACACGCCCGACTGGCTGGCCGCTGTCGCAACCAATTGGTGGGCGGCCAACCGCGCGCTGGATGCGATGCGCCCGCGCTTCGAACGCGGCAGCGGCCTTGGCGATGCGATGATCGCGGCGGCGCTCGACGGGGCGTTCCAGCAGGATGGAGATCGGATCGTCGCCCGCGGCGATCTCGCCGCCGCCTTTGCCGGTGCGACTGTCCAGGCCGCCGATTATCGCGTCGCTGCGTCCGCCACCGCTGCGCTGGAGCCGGTCGCCGCCACCGCCGCCTGGGAAGACGGGCGAATCGCGCTGTGGCTGCCGACGCTTGCGCCGGAAAGCGCGCGCCGCGCGGTTGCCGCCGCCCTTGATCTGTCGCCGGATCGCGTGATCGTTCATCCGATGCCGGTCGGTGGCGGCAGCGGGCGCGGGCTGGACAGCAGGGCGGCCGTTCAGGCCGCGACGCTCGCCGCGCGGCTGAAGCGGCCCATTCAGCTCTGCTGGAGCCGGATCGAGGATCTGGTCTGCGACCGCTTCCGCCCGCCCGCGCGGGCGCGGCTGACGGCGAAGCTGGCGGGCGGCCGGATCGAGGCGTGGCAGGCGAAGATCGCTGCACCCGCTTATGGCCGTGCCGTCGCTGCCGATCTGCTGCCGGGGCGGCCGGTTCTGCACCTGCTGGGCGCCGGCGCCGCCGACGGCTTCGCGGTCGCCGGGGCAGAGCCCGCTTATGCGATCCCGCATCTGGCGGTCGATCACCATCCGGCCGATCTCGATCTGCCGATCGGCTATGCGCGGGGCGCCGCCCATGGCTACACGGCCTTCTTCACCGAAAGCTTTGTCGACGAGCTTGCCCACACGGCCGGGGCCGATCCGTTCACCTTCCGCATGGCGATGCTGTCCGGCGCGCCGCGGCTCGCCCGCTGCCTGTCGGCAGCGGCGGCGCTCGGCGGCTGGCAGGGCGGAACGGCGGGCACCGGCCAGGGACTTGCCTGCCACAGCGCCTTTGGCA
>ERZ1066122.1208-NODE-1208-length-21821-cov-37.464486_pt1 | contig 21821 bp, 23 predicted proteins | sample MGYA00382769_ERZ1066122 | MGnify/ENA primary metagenome ERZ1066122 (study PRJEB33369, sample SAMEA5778352) | biofilm metagenome | biome: Industrial cooling water; feature: Water cooling tower basin; material: Biofilm | place: United Arab Emirates | collected... | reverse complement strand
GGGCGGTCGGGGCGCTCGGGGCGGGCGCGTCGCCGAAGGCGAGCGCGAGCAGCAGCGCGAACGCGTCGGCCGGAGCCGTGGCCGCGTCGGGTTGGGCGGCGTCGGCGCGCGGCGCCGGGGCGAAGGCGGCGAGCAGCGCGTCGGGCGCCGGGCCCGCCGAGGCGGCGCCGAGAGCGCTGGTCATGAGCTGCCTCCCGGCCGCCGCAGCACGGCCTGGCTGATGCGCGCCGCGCGGTCCGGCGGCAGGCTGCCGAGGATCGCCGCGGCCTGGCGGTCGCGCAGGCCGGCGAGCACGGCTTGCACCTCCGCGTCGTCAAGCTGGACGAGCACGCGCGCGGCCTCGGCCGGCTTCATCGCCGCGTACAGCTTCGCCAGCCGGTCCGCCGGCAGCGTGCGCTGCAGCGGCACGCTGCCGGCGGTCATCGCCGCGGCGGTGGCCGGCGGCGCGGCGAAGTCTGCCGGCGCCGGGGCGTCAAGGCCGCTGCCGGGTGCGCTGGCGCTGGCGGGCGCCGCCGCGAGCGTGTCCACGGGCGCGGGGCTCGCGGGCGGGCTGGGCAGCGCGGCCGGCCGCGCGGCGGCGCGGTTCAGCGAGTCGGCCTTCGCCGGCGGGATCACCGGCTGCGTCTCCGGCGCCAGCAGCAGGAAGTAGCCGGAGGCGCCGCCGGCGCCCAGCGCCAGGCCGAGCAGCAGGAAGAGGAACGCCTTCATTGGGCGGCCTTGGGCGCGAGCGCGAAGCGCGCGAGCGCGACGGCGTCCATGCTGACGCGTTCGGCCTGGGTCTCGGCGCTGCGCCAGGCCTCCAGGTGGCGCTCGCGCAGCTTGTCGAGCACGCGGCGGTCCTGCATCGCCGCCGTCAGTTGCTCCAGCCGCTGCCGCGCCTCGCCCTCCGCCGCCTCCGCCGTGCGGTGCGCCTCGGCGAGGTGCTCGTCCAGCCGCTCCACCACGAACTGCTGGTACTGCAGCTCGCCCACGCTCGCCGCCGTGCCGGCCGCCGGCTGCGCCTGCGCGCGGCTGGCGCGGCGCGTGGCCTCCAGCCGCTCGTAGGCGGCGCGCGCCTGCTCGGCGGCCTCGCGCGCCGCGGCCAGGCGGATCGCCGCGTCTTCCTCCGTCCTGGCCCGCAGGTCCAGCACGCGCTGCAAACGGAACTTGAACATGACGGTGCTTATCTCCGGATGGCTCGCTCGGCCTGGCTGGCCAGGTGGAAGAGGCGGCCGCGCGCCTCGGCGAACGTCGAGGGTTCGCTCGGCGGCTGCCGCAGGAAGCCGAGCACCTCGTTGCGCAGGTCGATGGCGGCGTCGGTCTGCGGGTCGCTGCCCTTCTGGTAGGCGCCGACCAGGATCAGGTCTTCCTTCTCGCGGTAGACCGACTCCAGGCGCAGCGCCAGCGCCGCGGCGTGGCGGTGCTCCTCGTCGATGACGTGGTCGCGCACGCGGCTCTTGCTGTCCAGCACGTCGATCGCCGGGAAGTGGCCGGCGGCGGCGAGCTTGCGCGTCAGCACCACGTGGCCGTCCAGGATCGAGCGCGCCGCGTCGGCGACCGGCTCGTTGAAGTCGTCGCCGTCGACCAGCACGGTGTAGAGGCCGGTGATGCCGCCGCCGGCGCCGTTGCCGGCGCGCTCCAGCAGGCGTGGCAGGTTGGCGAAGACGGAGGGCGGGTAGCCCTTGGTCGTCGGCGGCTCGCCGACCGCCAGGCCGATCTCGCGCCAGGCCATGGCCACGCGCGTCACCGAGTCGACCATCAGCAGCACCTGCTTGCCGTGGTCGCGGAAGTACTCGGCGATGGCCGTGGCGACCAGCGCGCCGCGCGCGCGCACCAGCGCGGCCTGGTCGCCGGTGGCCACCACCAGCACGGAGCGCGCGAGCCCCTCGGGGCCGAGCGAGTTCTCGATGAAGTCCCTCACCTCGCGGCCGCGCTCGCCGAGCAGCGCGATGACGTTGACGTCCGCCTCGGCCTGGCGCGCGATCATGCCCAGCAGCGTGCTCTTGCCGACGCCGGAGCCGGCGAAGATGCCGACGCGCTGGCCGCGCCCCAGGCTGAGCAGCCCGTCGATGGCGCGCACACCCGTCTGGAACGCCTCGCCGATCATCTCGCGCTCCAGCGGGTTGGGCGGCTCGGCGGAGAGCGGCACGCGCGCCAGCGTCTGGAGCTTGCCCTTGCCGTCGATCGGGTGGCCCAGCCCGTTGAGCACGCGCCCGAGCATGCCGGGCCCCACGTCCACGCCGAAGGAGCGGCCCAGCGGGCGTACGCTGCTGCCGGGGTGCAGCCCGTCCAGCTCGCCGAGCGGCATCAGCAGCACGCCGCGCTCGTGGAAGCCCACGGCCTCGGCGAGGATCGAGCGCTCGTCGTTGAGGCTGGTCACCCGGCAGAGCTCGCCGAGCCCGACGTCCAACCCGACGGCCTCGATCACCAGCCCGACGATGCGCGTCACCCGGCCGTAGCGGGCGAAGCGCGGCACGTCGGCGATGCGGCGCAGCAGCGTCTCAGGCATGGTGGTGGGAGAGGCGGCGGTAGACGCGCTCGAGCGCCAGGTCCACGCGGCCGTCGACGATGCGCTCGCGGCCCTCGACGACGCAGCCGCCGGGCTCGATGCCGGGGTCGGCGAGCCAGCGCGCCTCGCGGCCCGAGGCTACGGGGATCGGCTGGCCGGCGCCGCCGATGGTGGCGAGCGCCGCGAGGTCGGTGGGGTGCAGGCGGATGCGCACCGGCTGGTCGAGCGGGAACTCGGTGAGCGCGCGGCGCACCAGGTCGGCGATGCCGTCGGCGTCGCCCTCCAGCTCGCGGCCGAGCAGGTGGCGCGCGATGCCGACGGCCAGCGCGCAGAGGTTCTCCTCGCCGGCGCCCGTCCAGCGCTCGGCGCTCTGGTCCACCTCGTTCAGCGCGGCCTGCAGCGCCTGGTGCGCGTGGCGCAGCCGGGCGGCCTCCTGCTCTTCGCCCTCGCGGCGCCCCGCTTCGAAGCCGCGCGCGAACGCCTCGGCGACGGCGCGCTCGCGCTCCTGCGCCAGCTCGCGCTCGCGCGCCTGGTTGGCGGCGGCGATGGCTTCCAGCAGCGCGTCCTGCTCGTCGGCGCTGGGCGCGGCGGCGGGCGCCGGCCGCGTCGCCGCGAGCGGGGTGAAGAGCTCTTCCAGCTCCCACTCCGCGGCGATCCACGCGTCCACGTCCCGCGCGGTGTGCAGCGCCGGTCGCGACGGCCAGATCATCGCGCGGCCTGCGGCTGCGGGCGGGGAGTGGCTGCGTGCGGCATCGGCTCAGCAGTGCGGGCGGTCGCGCGACGGGGCCGGCGGAGGTGCCGGCGGACGTGTGGCAGGGGCAGGCGCCGTACCAGGCGCCGCCGCCGCGCGCGCCGCGGGCCGCAAGCGCCGTAACGTCTCGCCCGACGCCAGGTTGACGCTCTCGCCGGCGCGGGCGGCGCCGGCCGGCGGGCGCGGTCGAAGCGTGCCGCACGGCAGCTTCTGCCGCCCGCCGCGCGGCTCGATTTGCCGGGCGGGGAGGCTACCGGCTACCGGCTACCGGCTGCCGGCTACCGGCTACCGGCTGCCGGCGACACCGGGGTTTGCCGGAAGCCGGCAGCCGGTAGCCGGCAGCCTATCTTTATACCTGGAATGCGCCCACCAGGCTGCGCAGCTCCTGGGCGACGCCGGCGAGCTGCTGGCTGGCGCTGAGGCTCTGGCTGGCGCCGGTGGCCGTCTCGCTCGCCGCCCGGCTGACGCCGCCCATGCTGCGGCTGACCTCCTCCGTGCCGCGCGCCGCCTCCAGCACGTTGCGCGCGATCTCGCCCGTGGCCGCGCTCTGCTCCTCCATCGCACTGGCCAGCGTGGTGCTGATGTCGCTCAGCTCCAGGATCACGCGCCCCATCGCCTGCACGTTCTCCACCGCCGCCCCCGTGCTGCCCTGCACCCCGGCGATCGTGCGCGCGATCGCCTCCGTGGCCTCCGCCGTCTGGCGGGCCAACTGCTTGACCTCGTGCGCCACCACCGCGAAGCCCTTGCCCGCCTCGCCCGCGCGCGCGGCCTCGATGGTGGCGTTCAGCGCCAAGAGGTTCGTCTGCTGCGCGATCTCGGTGATGACCTGCACCACCTGCCCGATCTCCGTGCTGCTGGTGCCCAGGTGCGCCATCAGCGCGCCCGTCTGCTCGGCGCTGGCGCTGGCGGTGCGGGCCACCTTCAGCGCGTGCTGCAACTGGCGGCTGATGTCCTGGATGGTGCTCGACATCTCCTCCGTGGCCGCGGCCACCGTCTGCACGTTGCTGCCCGCCTGCGCGCTGGCCGCGCTGACCGCCTGCACCTGCGCCGTCGTCTGCTCGGCGGCCGAGGCCCTCGCCGCGCTCGTGCTCTGGATCTGCTCGCTGGTGGCCGCCACCCGCACCGCGGTGGTGGAGACGTGCGTGAGCGCCGCGCGCAGGCTGGCGAGGGCCGCGTTGAGCGCGTCGCGAATGCGAGCGAACTCGGGAGCGTAGTCACCCTGCAGGTGCACGGTCAGATCGTGCTCGGCGAGGCGGGCGATGGCGCGCTGCAGGTCGGCGAGGAAGGCGAGTGCCTGGTCGCGCTCGCGCTCCACGCGCGCTTCCAGGATACCGATCTCGTCCAGCGCCGTTGACCCCGACGATGATCTCCCGGAACGCGCCCTGGAAACGGCTCGCGTCGCCGCGGCGCTGGCGGTCGCCGGACGCGGCGGCGCGCATCAGCGAGCGCGAGCGCGTCGAGCGGACGGGTGACGCGGCGCACCAGCCGCCAGAGCACCGTGCCGAGCAGCAGCAGGGTGAGCAGCCCGAGCAGCGCCGCGTGGACGCGCAGGCGCCGCGCGTCGCGCAGCACGGTGTCGCGCGGCAGGTTGATCTCGAAGAGCCAGGGTGCGGCCGCGTCGCTGAGGCGCAGCGGCACGAGCGCGCGGATCGCCTCGGCGCCGAGCTGCTCCGAGTGCAGGGTCTCGACGTGCACCTCGCCGGGCGCGAGCGCGGCGGCGCGGCGCTGCAGCCGCTCCGCATCGGCCGGGCGTTGGCCCAGCCGCGTGCTGTCCGGGTGCGCGATGATGGCGCCGCTGGCCGAGCGCAGCGCCGCGTAGCCGGTCTCGAACGGGCGGATGTCGCCGAGGCGGTGCTGCAGGGCCGCGAGCGCCAGGTCCGCGCCGGCGACGCCGACGACGCGGCCGCGCACGCGCAGCGGCACCGTCACGCTGGTCATCCACACCTGCTGGCCGGCGAACTGGTCGAGGTACGGCTCGACGACCGCTTCGCGGCCGGAGCGCAGCGAGGCGTAGTAGTAGTTGCCGAGGTCCGAAGTGTCCGACGCGGCGGCGGACGTGTCCTTCTGCACGAGCCCGCCCTCCCATACCCAGTAGGGCATGAAGCGCCCGCTGAGCGCGTAGCCGGGCAGGCCGGCGAAGCTCACGTCCTGGCCGTCGAAGGCGTCGGGCTCGTAGATCAGCCAGATGCCGAGCCGCTCCGGGTTGCCGGCGAGCACGCCGCGCATGATGCTGTCGACGGCATCGCGCGCGGGGAGCCCGGCGCTCTGCAGGCCCTCCGCCGCTTGGGCCAGGGTGTGCGTGGCGGTCAGCGCCGGCTGCAGCTCGGCGCGCGTCTGCTGCGCATAGCGCTGCGCCATCTCCGCTGCCGCACGGCCGGCCTCGCGGGTGGCGAGCTGGCTGGCGCGCTGCGAGACGATGCCGACGAGCAGCGCGAGCGCCGCCGAACTGGCGAGGACGACCGGCCAGAGAATGCGCCGCGCCAGCCGCGTGCGGCGCGGCACGGACGGCGGCGAGACTGCGGGCGCAGCGCCGCCGACGGGCTCAGCGAACATGAGGTGAGGAGGTGAAGGGAGCGAAGAACCCGGGACCTCACCGGTGGAGTATCGGGCGCGGCGATCCCCGCTGTAGCGCTGCTCGGCTTACGCCGGCGCGGGGAGGCGCGTGCGCAGGAAGGCGAGCACCGCGCGGTTGAACTCGGGCGCGGCGTCGTAGAGCACGGCGTGCGAGCCGCCGGCGATCTCCACGCAGCGCGCGTCCGGCAGGCGCTCCAGCATCAGGTGCAGCACCTCGGGCGAGACGACGGGGTCGTCGCTGCCGACGACGACGAGCACCGGCGCCTGCACGCGCGGCAGCAGGCCGATGCTGTCGTGCCGGGTGGCGTCGCGCCAGGTGCGCCAGTAGCGCAGCGGGCCGACGCGCAGGTAGTCGCGCACGACGATGGGGAAGAGGTGGGCCGGCTCGCGGAAGGCGTCGCGCAGCAGCCCGAGCGCCTGGTGCAGGTGGTCGCGCCGGCGCCGGCCGCCGGTCGGCGCGGCGAGCACCAGCGCGCGCACGGCGCCCGGGCTCGTAGCCGCGAGCTGCAGCACGCTCTGCGCGCCGAGCGAATGGCCGAGCCAGGCGGCGGGCCCCAGCCGCAGCGCCGCGGCCCAGTCTGCCAGCGCGCGCGCCTGCGCGGCGATGGAGAGCCCCGGCGGCCCCGGGGTGCGCCCGAAGCCCGGCAGGTCCGGCGCGAGCACGCGCAGGCCGCCGAGCGCGAGCGCGGGCGCGTTGCGGTGCCAGTAGTCTGCCGAGACGCCGAGGCCGTGCACCAGCACGAGCGGCGGGCCGTGGCCGGCCTCGCGGTAGCGCACGCTGCGGCCGCCGACCGCCACGCGGCGCGCCACCGCCCAGGCGGCCGCGGCCTCGCCGAGCGCCGCGCCCGCGGCCAGGCTCACTCGCCGACCTCCTCGCCGGCGAGGAAGCGCAGCAGCAGCTCGTTGAAGGCGTCCGGCTCGTCGACCATCGGGTTGTGCGCCGCGCCGGCGAGCACCGCCAGGCGCGCAGCGGGAATGGCGGCGCGCATCGCCTGCCCGTCGGCCAGCGGCACCAGCGCGTCGTGCCGGCCCCAAACCAGCAGCGTCGGCACCGCGATGGCGGGCAGCAGCGGCCGCACGTCGTCGCGCAGGATGTTGCCCAGCGCGCGCACGATGGAGCGCGGCCCGGCGTACAGTGCGTCGCCGACGATGACCGGCAGGAAGCGCGGGTCGCCCCAACTGCGCGGCGGCGCCAGCTCCGTGGCGAAGCGCAGCAGGTGCGCGGGGGTGAGCGCGCGCGGCAGCCCGGCCGCCGCCACCAGCGCCAGCCGCTCCACGTGCTGCGGGTGGCGCGCCGCCAGGTGAATGGCGATCTCGCCGCCCATCGAGTGGCCGACCAGCGCGAAGCGCTCCAGCCCCAGCCGCTCGCTCCACTCCCGCAGGATCGCCGCGACCTCGGCGATGCTCGGGATACGCCCCACGGCGCGCGTGCGCCCGAAGCCGATCACGTCCGGGATCAGCACGCGGTGCCGCGCCGCCAGCGCCGGCGCGTTGCGCCGCCACCAGCGCGACGAGCCGGACAGCCCGTGCAGCAGCACCACCGGCGTGCCGCGCCCCGCCTCCACCGTGTAGATGCGGTACGGCGGGACCGCCACCACCCGCCACTCCACCCGCAGCCCACCCCAGCGGCGCGGCGGAACCCATCGCAGTCCAGAAGGTAGAGCCATCGTCTGCTTCCTCCGCCCGTCCCGGCGGCGCTCCGGCGGCGCTTCGGCGGCGCCGGGCGGAGTTGGCGTAAGCGGGGAACGAGTGTATACTTTCGGGTTATTCTAGCACGCCGACGTACAGGAGCGACTCCTGCGCGTTGCATAAACCGGGCACGAGAGCAAGGAGGGGGTTTGAGCCGGAAGAAAGCACGTCCGCAACCGACGGATTTTGACCTTGCCCGCGATGAGCTGTTCAGTCACATCCACCGCTGCGGCGTTCTGCAGGCGACGGACGACCAGCAGGTGGAATGGATGGACGACACCATTCAGTACCTCGGCGAGCGCTACCCGGACCTGCCGCAGGCCCGGCTGGACGAGCTGAAGGAGATCGGCCTGCGCTTCTGCCGGCCGGTGGTCTCCCGGCCCGCTCGCGAAGAAGAAGAGACGGCGGGCGCCGCAGCCTAGCCGCGACGGAGGAAGAGGCCCCGGCTCCCCGGGGCCTCGCGCAGTCCATCTATGGATCCTCACCCATCAATCTCGTTCGTTCTCCTCTCTCTGCTGCTGATCGCGGCGAGTGCGTTCTTCGTCGCCGCCGAGTTCTCGTTGATCACCCTGCGCTACGCCGTCCCCGACGCGCGGAAGGGTGGCCCCCCGCGCGACCCCGAGCGTCTGCTCTGGGCGGCGCAGTTGGGCAGCTCGCTGGCTACGCTGCTGCTCGGCCTCGTGGCGGCGCGGCTGGCGGCGCGCGCCTGGCCGGGCCACCCCTGGACGGCGACCGCGCCGGCGCTGCTGGCGGTGGCGCTGCTGCACGCCGTGCTCGGTGCGCAGGTGCCCAAGCTGGTGGGGCTGCAGCGGGTGGCGTGGGTGGAGCGCGGCAGCGTACACTACCCGCTGCGCGCGCTCTCCTGGCTGCTGCAGCCGCTGCTGTTGCTGCTGCAGGGGCTGCACCGGCTGGCGGCGCGCCTGCTCGGCCTGCAGCCCGAGCCGCTGGACCTGCTGGCGCACGTGCCCGAGGGCATCCGGCTGCTGGTGCGCCAGGGCCACGACGCGGTGGCCGACGAGGGCGGGCGCGAGATGCTCGCCGGCGTCTTCCGCTTCTCGGCGAAGGTGGCGCGCGAGGTGATGACGCCGCGCACCGACATGGTCGCCGTGCCGGTGGACGTCTCGCTGCCGGAGCTGCTCGCGGTGATCGGCCGCGAGGAGCACTCGCGCATCCCCATCTACGAGGAGACACCCGACAGCGTGGTGGGCGTGCTGTTGGTCAAGGACCTGCTGCCGCTGCTGGCCCGCCGCGACGCGGCCGAGGGCTTCGACGCGCGGCGCCTGATGCGCGAGCCGTACTTCGTGCCGGACACCAAGCCGGTGGACGAGCTGCTGGCCGAGTTCCGCCAGCACAAGCTGCACCTGGCGATCGTGCTCGACGAGTTCGGCGGCACCTACGGCCTGGTCACCATGGAGGACCTGCTGGAGGAGATCGTCGGCGAGATCGACGACGAGTACGACGTCTCGGAGCCGGAGTACACCGCCACGCCCGAGGGCGACGTGCTCATCGACGGCGGCATGCCGCTCTCCGAGGTCAACGAGCGCTTCGCCCTGGCGCTGCCGCAGGACGACTACGACACGCTGGGCGGCTACATCTTCGGCGCGCTCGGCCGCGTTCCCGCGGTCGGCGACGAGGTGGAGGCGCCGGGCGGCGAGGCCGGCCAGCGGCTGCGCGTGGAGGAGACGGAGGAGCGGCGCATCGCGCGCGCGCGGCTGGTTCGCGCACCGGTCGCCGCGGGTGCGCCGGCGTAGCGCGGAACATATCCTACCCGGCGCGGGTGAGACTACGCGGCGCGGCGAGCGACGCCGTTTGCCAGGCGGGCAGATTCGGCCAGGGAGGCGACGGCATGACGGGCACGAAGCGAGCGAGACCCGCTGCGGCCGGGCGGCGGAGAGCGGCGGGGAGCTGGCTGCTGCTGACGGCCGCGCTGGCCGGCTGCGGCGCGGCGGACGACGGCCGCCGCCTGGGCGACGAGCTGCGCTCGCGCGAGCAGCAGACGGCCGCCGCCTCGCCGGCGGACTCGGCGCCGCCCGCCGTCGCGGTCGACACCGCCGTGTCCGACACCGCACCCGCCGTCATCCCCTGGGTGCCGGACGACAGCGCGCCCACGCTGGCCGCGCAGCCGCCGGCGGCCGAGGCGCCCGCCGCGCCGACGGCGGCGTTGCGCGAGTGGACGGCCGGCGTGGTGGAGCGGCGCGGCGGCGGCCGGCCGGTGCTGCTGCGCGCGGTGCGCGCCGCACGCAACGACGGCTTCGACCGCGTCGTCTTCGAGTTCGCCGGCACTCGGGTGCCGGGCTTCCACGTCCAGTACGTGGACCGGCCGATCCGCCGCTGCGGCTCGGGCAACGCCACGGAGGTGGCGGGGCAGGGCTGGCTGCAGGTGCACCTGGAGCCGGCGCAGGCGCACGACGACGTCGGCCAGGTCACCGTCTCGGACCGCGAACAGGCGCTCGCCCTGCCCGTGCTGCGCGAGCTGGAGCTGACCTGCGACTTCGAGGCGCAGGTGGAATGGGTGCTCGGCGTCGCCGCACCCAACCGCTACCGCGTGCTGGAGCTGCGCGACCCCACCCGCCTGGTGGTGGACGTGATGCAGTGATCGTCGGCGCCGGGCGGCCGCAGCCGCTTCGCGCTCCCTACCGCACCAGCTCCTGCAGCTTCCGCCCCACCTCGTAGTTCTCCTGCAGGCCGGCGAAGCGCTCGGCGCCGGGGCCGGCGGCGAAGAGCGGCACCAGGTCGCCGGTGTGGCCCTTGGTGGTGTACGCCGCGCTCAGGCTGCCGTCCTGGTTCTGCACGGCGAGGCCGCCGGTGTTGTGGTCCGCGGTGACGACCACCAGCGTGCCGGGATGGCTCTGCGCGAAGTCGAGCGCGACGCCGACGGCCTCGTCCAGCTCCAGCATCTCGGCCGTCGCCTGCGGCAACGAGACGTTGCCGTGGCCGGAGGCGTCCGGGCCCTGCGATTCCAGCAGCAGCACGAAGCCCTGGGGGTCGCGGCTCAGCCGGTGCAGCGCTGCGCGCGTCATCTCCGGCAGAGTGGGGCTGCGCTGGCCGGCGGGGGCGGTCGCAGTCGGCGCGAAGAGCCCGAGCAGCGGCCGGTCGTCCGCGCGATAGGCGGCCAGCTCCTGCGCCGTGGCCAGGCAGGCGGCGTGGGCGCAGTAGTCGGTGAGCAGCTCGCGCGTGGCCTGCTCGCCGCTGCCGTCGAAGTACTGGCGCCCGCCGCCGAGCACCACCTCGGGCTGCCCGGCGACGATCTGCGCGGCGATCGCCTCGCGCCAGCCGCGGCTGGGCGCGTGCGCCAGGAAGGCGCCGGGCGTGGCGTCGGTGACGTAGCTGGTGGTGACGGCGCCGATCGCCTTGCCGGCGCGCCGGGCGAGCTGGAAGAGCGTCTCGCGCGGGTCGCAGGCGGCCGGGTCACGCCGCACGGCCGCGGAGTCGCGCTCCAGCATCTGCTTGCAGAGCGAGCCCACACCCACGGCGCCGTTGAAGCTGCGCGTCCCCGTGCTGAACGCCGTCGCGCCGGCGGCGCTGTCGGTGACGCGCGGATGGTCGGTGCCGCGTGTGTCCACCAGGCCGACGACCGGCATCCGCTGCACGGCGAGCGGATCGCGCGCGAACTTGGCCGCCGTCCAGTAGGCGACGCCGGCGCCGTCGCCCACGACGAAGATAAGGTTGTGCGGCGCCTCGGCGCCGCGCGAGGCGGTCGCGGGAGCCGCACCGCCGCCCGAGGCGCACGCCGTCGTCAGGGCCAGCCCGAGGCTGGCAATCATCTTGCTCATCGCCCGCATCGCTTCTCCTCGATTCCCTTCACTTCCGTCGTAAGATGAGGCTGCTCAAACTGCTGGTGGCCGCCGCGGCGGCCGGGGTCGTCGTGGTGGCGTTCCGCGACTTCGAGAACGGCGGCTGGCTGCGGCCCGCGCCGCGGAGCCCGGGGCTCGGCGGCGGCGACGAGGTCGACGACACCGAGCCCGTGCTCGGCTACGACGGCATGGACCAGGACACGCTGCTCGACTGGATCGGCGAGGCCGAGCCCGACGAGCGCACGCTGCGCCAGATGTACGAGTACGAGCGCGCCCACCGCGCGCGGCGCGTGGTGCTCGATGCGCTCGCCGACCGGCTGGGCTGAGCGGCTCAGCCCAGCGCCTCGCGCACCAGCCGGTTCAGCTCGCGGCCGTCGAAGCGGCCCTTCACCTTCGGCATCACGGCCTTCATCACCGCGCCGAGGTCGGCGGCGCCGGCCGCGACCGCCTCGCGGATGAAGCCGCGCACCTCGGCCTCGCTCAGCGCCGCGGGCAGGTAGGCCTGCAGCAGCGCGGCCTCCTGCTCCTCCTTCTGAGCCAGTTCCTCGCGCCCGCCGCCGCGCATCTGCTCGGCGGCCTCGTGGCGGCGCTTGACGGCGCGCGTCAGCAGCGCCTGCACGTCGTCGTCGCCGGCCTCGCGGCCCAGCTCGATCTCGCGGTTGCGCACGTCCGCGAGGAACGTCGTCAGCACCAGCGTGCGCAGCTTGTCGCGCTGCCTGCGGGCGTCGTTCAGGTCGGCGCGTACGCGCTCCTTCAACGTCGGTTCGGCCATCGCTCCACTCCGTCTGGCGCGCGGCGCGGTGTCGGCGAGAGGGCCGAACGCGCGCCCCGCGGGAACGTTCTGCGTGCGCGCACAATGTAGAGCCCCGCGCCGACCGCCTCAACTCGCGGGCACGAAACGCGGCACGGCGCGGGGAGCTTCCCCGCGCCGTGCGCCAACCTCACCGGGTCGTTCGGGTGCCGACGACCGCTATTCGGTCGCGGCGTCGCTGCCGCCGGCGGCGCCCGAGCCGTGTGGCTTCACCGGCACGTCGGCCTGCTCGAGCGTCAGCTCCAGCCCGGGCGGCAGGCCCTGCCCGACGCGCGCCTGCGTGTTCAGTTGCTGCGGCTGCTCGTCCAGCGTCACCGGCGCATGCTTGCCGTGCGGGTCCTGGTTGTCCAATTCGTCCTCCGCGAAATCGGGATGGTTGCGCTCGGGGAGCTGGCGCTCGCGCGCGCCGACGACGGGCTTGCGATAGGCGAGCTCCTCCTCCGTCCACTGGCCCTCGTCGGCCTCGGCGAGCGCGACCTCGCGGAAATGCTGCGAGTCGTCCGGGCGGGCCGGGTCGGTCTGCGTGCCCTGACGCCGGCGGCCCATGCCGATGTTGCGGCCGCTCCATTCGCCGAAGTCGTCGTCCTCCTCCGCGGCCTCGAAGCGCCGGCGCACGTCGTCCAGGTGGCGCGCCTGCGAGCCAACTTCCAGCCGGTTGACGACCGTCTGCACGCCGGGCACCCGGTTGGCGACCCGGACGGCGTGCGCGCTCTCCTCCTCCGTCTCCACCGTACCCGAGAGCTCCACGATGCCGCGGCTGATCGCGCCCACGTCGATGCCGCGCTCGCCAAGCACGCCGTCGGCGAGGAAGGCGTCGAGCACGGCGTCTTCGAGCGCGGTCAGCTCGTTCTGCTCCAGCGGCTCGCGCTGCAGCCGTGCGGGGCCCAGGCGCTGCGCCATCGAGCGCGCGCTCTCGCGCAGCCGCGTGCCCAGTTGCGCGCGCGGCTCGCTGGCGCGCGCCCGGCCGCGTCCGGAGAGCAGCAGCCCGATCGCCAGGCCGCCGAGCGCGCCGAGCCCGAAGGTCAGCGCGACCCTGCTGTAGTCCGGCTCATCCGGTTCCCGAAACGACCACATAAGCGTCCTCTGCTGTCCCGGTGATGGCGATCCTGTAAGCACCTCAACCACCGCCGCGGGGTCGCAAGTCGCGTTCCAGGCGGGACGGCGAGTTGCGAGTTGCGAGTTGAGAGTTGAGAGTTGAGAGAACCCCACCCCTCCACCACCGCTGCGGCGGGGAGGGGTGGGGTTCTCTCAACTCTCAACTCGCAACTCGCCCTTCCACGCGGATGCGTTCGGCGAGGGCGCGGGCGAGCACGCGCGGCTCGCCGTTGACGCGCAGCGAGAGCGGGCCGTCGAACGGAGCGTGCTCGGTGACCTCCACTTCGGCGCCGGGGTAGAGCTGCAGCGTGCCGAGGTAGCGCAGTTGCTCCGGCTCGTGCACCTGCACCTCCAGCACGCGGCCGGCGCTGCCCGCGGCGAGGTCGGCGAGCGTCGGGTACTGCACGCAGTCCATCTCGCCGCTGGCGGTGGGGATGGCGCTGCCGTGCGGGTCGCGCGCGGGGCCGCCGAGCAATTGCGCCAGGCGCTCGATCAGCTCGTCGCTGGCGGCGTGCTCCAGGCGCTCGGCCTCGTCGTGCACGCGGTCCCAGGCGTAGCCCAACGTCTCGGCGAGGAACAGCTCCAGCACGCGGTGGCGGCGGATGATGCGCAGCGCCGCCAGCTCGCCGGCCGGGGTGAGCCGCACGCCCTGGTAGCGCTCGTGGCGCAGCAGCCCCTGCTCGGCGAGGCGCTTGACCATCGCGGTCACTGCGGCGGCGGTCAGCTCCAGCCGCTCCGCGATGCGCGAGGTGGCGACCGGCGTCTCGCTCTGCTGCAGGATCCAGATCGCCTTGAGGTAGTCTTCGACGGCGGGTGTGTACATGCCGGCAAGCCTACCGCGCGCCGCCGCGCCGGTCAAGCGCGCCGGACCCCGACCCCGGCTGGCGGGTATGCTGGCTGTCGGCTGTCGGCTGTCGGCTGTCGGCTGTCGGCTGTCGGTCGTCAGACGCCGGCAGGTTGGCGCGAGGTCGTGGACGGCACGTAGTTTGTCGCTGTGACCTCTCGGCGGCGTGGCCCGCCGCTCGTGGTCACCGATGCCCCACGACTGAAGACCGACGACCGACAGCCGACAGCCGACAGCATGAACTCGCACGCGCTCGCCGTCCTCGAATTCCCCGCCGCGCTCGACCTCGTCGCCCGCTACGCCGCGTCCGCGCTCGGCGCGGAAGCGGTGCGCGCGCTGCGGCCCTCGGCGGAGCTCGGCTGGATCGTGCCGGAGCTGAGCCGTGTCGGCGAGATGATGCGCCTGCTGGGCGGCGACGAGAGCTGGGGCATGCCCGCCATCCCCGACGTGCGCGACGCGCTGCAGCGCCTGCGCCTGGAGGGCAGCGTGCTGGACGCGCCGGCGCTGCGCGACCTGGCGACGCTGCTCGCCTCGGCCGCCGCGGTGTGCGGCGCGCTGCGCCCGCGCGCCGCGGCGCTGCCGCTGATCGGAGGCGCGGCGGAGCGCCTGCTGCTGCTGCCGCGCGAGGCGGAGGCGATCAGCCGCGCCGTCGACGAGCACGGCGAGGTGCAGGACCACGCCTCGCCGGAGCTGGCGCGGCTGCGGCGCGAGAGCAAGGGCATGCGCGGCCGCATCGTCGAGCGGCTGGCGAGCTTCGCCGCCGCGCTGCCGCCGCACCTGCAGGTGCCGGACGCGTCGGTGACGGTGCGCGAGGGCCGCTACGTCATCCCGGTGCGGCGCGAGGGCCGCGCGGAGGTCGGCGGCATCGTGCACGACGAGTCCGGCAGTGGCGCGACGCTCTTCGTGGAGCCGCCGGTCGCCATCGAGCTGATGAACCGGCTGCGCGAACTGGAGGCCGCCGAGGCGCGCGAGGTGCTGCGCATCCTGCGCGAGCTGACCGGCCGGCTGCGTCCGCACGCCGCCGAGCTGCGCGAGACGCTGGAGCTGCTGGTGGCGCTGGACGCGCTCTACGCCCGCGCGCGCTACGCCGCGCAGGTCGACGCCGCGCTGCCGGAGGTGCTGCCCGCCGGCAGCGAGGAGTACCGCGTGGTGCACGGCCGCCATCCGCTGCTGCTGGCGCAGGGCGCGGAAGTCGTGCCGTTCTACCTGGCGATGGAGCGCGGCGAGCGCACGCTGCTGATCTCCGGGCCCAACACCGGCGGCAAGACGGTGCTGCTGAAGGCGATCGGCCTGCTCTCGCTGCTGGTGCAGGCCGGCGTGGTGCCGCCCGTCGGGCCGGGCACGCGGCTGCCCATCTTCCGCAGCGTCTACGCCGACATCGGCGACGAGCAGTCCATCGAGGCCTCGCTCTCCACCTTCAGCGCGCACCTGAAGAACCTGCGCGAGGTGCTGGAGGGCGCGGACTGGGAGAGCCTGGTGCTGATCGACGAGATCGGCAGCGGCACCGACCCCGTGGAGGGCGGCGCGCTCGCGCGTGCGGTGCTCCTCGAGCTGACGCGCCGCAGCGCGCTCACCGTGGCGACCACGCACCTCGGCCAGCTCAAGCTGTTGGCCAGCGAGGAGCGCGGCGTGGTGAACGCCTCGCTGCAGTTCGACGCCGAGCGGCTGCAGCCGACCTATCGGCTGGTCAAGGGCGTGCCCGGCCGCTCCTACGGCCTCGCCATCGCCCGGCGGCTGGGCCTGCCGGCGCGCATCCTGGAGGACGCGGAGCGCGCGCTGCCGCAGGGCGAGCGCGATGTGGCGAAGCTGCTGCTGGAGCTGGAGGCCAAGGAGCAGCGCCTCTCCGACGCGCACCTGGAGCTGGAGCAGCGGCTGACGCAGACGAACGCGCTGCACGCCTCGCTGGAGCGGCGCGACCAGGAGCTGCGCCGGCGCGAGAAGGACGCCGAGCGGCGCCTGCGCCAGCAGGCGCGCGACGTGTTGCTGCGCGCGCGCGAGGAGGTGGAGGCCGCGATCCGCGAGGTGCGCGAGGCCGCCGAGGGCGCGAAGCTCGACGAGGCCGCGCGCGCCGCGCGCCGCCGCGTGGAGGAGGCCGCGCGCCGGCAGAAGGAGCGCACGCCGGAGCAGGCGGCCGCGAGACCCGTGCGCGCCGGCCAGGACGCGGCCGAGCTGGCGCCGGGGCTGCGGGTGCGCATCGAGTCGCTCGGCCGCACCGGCACCGTGCTGGAGCTGCGCGACGGCAGGGCGATGGTGGAGACGAACGGCCTGCGCCTCCTGCTGGACCGCGACGACCTCAGCGTGCTGCCGGCCGGCGACCAGAGCCCGGCGCCGAGGGATCCGCCACCGCGCCGCGCCGTCGCGGCCGGCGGCGGCTACGTCGCCGCGGCGGCGGAGGCGAGCCTGGAGATCGACCTGCGCGGCCTGCGCGTCGACGAGCTGGACACCCGCCTCGGCCGCGCGCTCGACGCCGCGATCCTCGCCGGGCTGCCCGTCTTCCGCATCATCCACGGCAAGGGCACCGGCGCGCTGCGCGAGCGCGTCGCCGAATTCCTGCGCGCCGACCCGCGCGTGCTCACCTTCCGCCCCGGCGACCCGCGCGAGGGCGGCACCGGTGTCACCATGGTGGAGTTCGGATGAAGGGGTTCAGGATTCAGGATTCGGGATTCGGGATTCGGGGGGAACAGCACCCTCACCCCCTGGCCCCCTCGCCCGCTTGCGGGCGAGGGGGAACCCACCCGCAGCTCCTGCCGTTCAACCCTCGCCCGCTTGCGGGAGAGGGTGGCGAGCGAGGAACGAGCGAGCCGGGTGAGGGCCGCCGTTGCCGGCAGCCGGTAGCCGGTAGCCGGCAGCCGGTGGCCGTTGACCGACAGCCGACAGCCGACAGCCGACAGCGGGGAAGGGGAAGGGAGGCCGGGCCCCCATGATCCCCGACGCCCTCATCGAGGAGGTCCGCCGCCGGGCGGACATCGTCGAGATCCTCTCCGAGCACACGCGGCTGAAGCGCTCGGGCAAGACGTTCCGCGGCCCCTGCCCGCTGCACGGCGGCACCGGCCCGAACTTCTCCGTGGACCCAGGGCAAGGCTTCTACAAGTGCTACGTCTGCGGAAAAGGGGGGACCGTCTTCACCTTCCTGCAGGAGCACCTGGGGATGAACTACCCGGACGCGGTGCGGCACGTCGCCGCGCGCGTGGGAGTGGAGATCCCCGACGCGCGCGAGCAGCAGCGGCCGGAGGACGACCCGCATGCCCACTTCCACGAGGTCAACGCCTTCGCCGCGGAGTGGTTCCGCAAGCAGCTCTGGCAGGGCGAGGGCGGCGCGGCGGCGCGCGCCTACCTGGAGCGGCGCGGCATCGCGCGCGAGGCGGCCGAGCGCTTCGGCCTCGGCTGGGCGCCGGAGGCGTGGACGGCGCTCGGCGAGGCGGCACGCAAGCACGGCCTCCCCGACGAGACGCTGCTGGCGCTGGGGCTGGTCAAGGAGCCGCGCCGGGACGCCGCGGCCGGGGGCGGCACGCGCAGGAGCGGCACGCCCTACGACGCCTTCCGGGGTCGCGTCATCTTCCCGATCGAGAGCCTGGGCGGGCGGGTCATCGCCTTCGGCGGGCGGCTGATCGCCGAGGTGGAGGGCGCGCCGAAGTACCTGAACTCGCCCGAGACGCCCGTCTACCGCAAGGGCGAGCAGCTCTACGGGCTGTCCTGGAGCCGTAACGCCATCCGCCGCGCCGAGGTCGCGCTGCTGGTGGAGGGCTACATGGACTACGTCTCGCTCGCGTCGCACGGCGTGGAGAACGTCGTCGCCGGGCTGGGCACCGCGCTGACCGAGGAGCAGGCGACGCTGCTGGCGCGCTACACCAAGCGCGTGGTCAGCCTCTACGACAGCGACCGCGCCGGCCTGAAGGCGACCTTCCGCTCGGGCGACGAGCTGCTGCGGGCGGGCGTCGAGGTGCTGGTCGCCACGCTGCCGCCCGGCGAGGATCCGGACTCGCTGGTGCGCGCCCGCGGCGCCAGGGCGCTGCAGGCACATCTCGACGACGCGGTGGACCTGCTGGAGCGCAAGCTCCAGATCCTGGAGCGCCGCGGCTACTTCGCCAGCATCGCCGACACGCGCCGCGCGGTGGACGCGCTGCTGCCCACGCTGCGCGCCACCCGCGACGAGCTGCTGCGCGGCATCTACTTCAGCCGCGTCGCCGAGAAGACCGGCGTGCCACGCGAGACGCTGGAGCGCGAGGCGGGCGCGCCGGACGCGGCCGGGGAACGGGCGGGCGCGGGGCGCGGGGAGCGGAGTGGCGGACAGCGGCCGCAGCCGGGCGGGCGCTCCGGCCGTCCCGCCGCGCGCGAGGCGCCGCCCGGCCCGGTCAACCTCGGGGCGGAGCGCAACGTGCTCAAGGTGCTGCTGCGCGACGAGAGCTACGTGGAGGCCGCGGCGAAGCAGCTTCACGTGGACGACTTCCGTGACCCCGTCCATCGTGCCATCTACGAAGGGCTTCTGCACAGCGAGGGCATCCGCGACCCGGAAGGCGCCTGGCTGGCCATCTTCCCCGCCGACGCGCGCGAGCGCGTGGAGGACCTGCGCGGCGACCCCGAGCTGGAGCACGTGCCGTCCACCGGCGAGTACTTCGATGCGAGCCTGCGCTCCCTGCGGTTGCGGCCGTACGAGGAGCGCCTCGCCAGGCTCGAGCAGGAGATCGGCGCGGCGCCCGGAGACGCGGAGAAGCTGAAGCTCGCGGTGGAGAAGGACCGACTGCTCAAGGAGATGCGGGAGCGTGGCCTGATCCGCTCCCGGTTCGTTCGCGAGCCGGTGCAGCGCTACTCTACCTGACGAAGGCCGAGCCGCGAGCTGGGGGTGGCGGCCCGGTGCCCCGAGCGGTACCATGTCCGCCAGTGACCTGTGCGGCACCTGTTGCCAGCCAACACCCCTCCTCCGGGACCGATACCTGTGCGTACCCCACACTTGCGCCCGACCCTGGTGCTGACGGCGCTGGTCCTGGGCGCCGGCGGCTGCCGCGGAGTCATCGACAGCGACGAGCGCGACTCGGCCGCCTGCCGCCAGACGTACGAGTTCGGCAACCACGGGTGCGCGCGGGTGGTCGCCCTCGTCGAGGCGCCACCGCCGCCCTGGCCCGCGCTCTCCCGCTGGGCCCTGCACGTGAGGTCGGCACGGCCGCAGCTCGGAGCGGGCGCCGTCCCGGTCCGCGAGCCGGGCCCCGGTGCCGTGCCGGTCGAGGTCACGCTCTATGCCCTGCCTGCACCGGGTGACACCGCCTCGTTCTGGATCGTGGCGAAGCTGCTCGAAGACCCGCGGCCGGCGCAGGTGGGCGTGCCGCTGCCCGTCTTCGCCGCCGACAGCGTGTTGCGGGTGCTGCGCTTCGCGGCGGTCGGCGCGGTGCCGCCCGTGGACACCGTCCGCCTCACGCTCCGGCGCTGACCCGCCATGAGCGCCTCGCCCTCCCCGCCGCTCTTCTTTGCCACGCCCGCGGAGTTCCGCGCCTGGCTGGCGGCGCACCACGAGAGCTGCGCGGAGCTGTGGGTGGGTTTCTACAAGAAGGCTTCCGGCCGACCGAGCATCACCTGGCCCGAGGCGGTGGACGAAGCGCTCTGCGTGGGCTGGATCGACGGGCGGCGCCAGACGATCGACGCGCAGCGCTACCGCATCCGCTTCACGCCGCGCAAGCCGACGAGCACCTGGAGCGCCGTCAACCTGCGCCGCGTGGCGGAGCTGACGCGCGAAGGCAGGATGCGCCGCGCCGGGCTGCAGGCGTTCGAGCGGCGCGCGCCGGAGCGTTCGGGCATCTATGCCTACGAGAACCGCAAGAACGCCGTGCTGGAGCCGGCCGCCGAGCAGCGGTTCCGCGCCCAGCCCGTCGCCTGGGAGTTCTTCCAGCGGCAGCCGGCCGGGTACCGCACGACCGCCGTCTGGTGGGTGGTCAGCGCGAAGCGGGCAGAGACGCGCGAGGCGCGGCTCGCCGCGCTGATCGCGGACTCGGCGGCGGGCCGCCTGGTCCCACCGCTGAGGCGGCGCGGCCGGGAGTGAACGCCGCTCACGTCGCCTCTCCACTGTGATACGGCCATGCCTTTGCTCCTGGATCTGTTTCTCAGCGTCAAATCCCGGGCGGAGCGGGTACCGGGCGCCTTCCGCGTCTACAAGCTGGTCACCTCCCGCACGGGCGAGGGCCGCGTCTACACCATTCGCAACGGCCCGCTGGCCGGGGCACGCTGGAAGCGCTACAACTCGCTGCCGTTCTGGTACCACCGCGGGGTGTACGAGCCGCCGCTCAGCGAGTTCATCGCCCGCCACCTGCAGCCGGGCGACGTCTTCTGGGACCTCGGCGCGCACGCCGGCTACCACGCGCTCGTCGCGGCGCGCCGGGTGGGGCCGCGCGGGCGGGTGATCGCGGTGGAGCCGGAGCCCGGCCACTGCCGGATCCTGCGCGAGCAGATGGCGCTGAACGGCATCGACCACTGCGAGGTGGTGGAGGCCGCCGTCGCGGACCGCGAGGGCGTGCTCACTCTCCTGCGCCAGGCGGCGGACTCGCGCACCAGTGCCCTCGCCGGCATCGCCCGCGCGGGCGAGCCGATCTCCGTCCGCGGCCTGACGCTCGACCACCTGGCGGAGGCGTATCCGGCGCCGGCGCTGGTGAAGATCGACATCGAAGGCGCGGAGACGGTCGCCCTGCCGGCTAGCCGCCTCTTCCTCTCGGAGCGCTGCCGCCCGCGCCACGTCGTCATCGCCACGCACGGCGAGGAGGCGATGCGCGTCTCGCGGCGCTTCCTGGAGCAGCACGGCTACCGGGTGGAGCCGGATCGCGCCGATCCCCGCACCCTCGTCGCCGAAGATGTGCCCGCTGCCGTCGCCTGAACGGGGAACGCAGAAGATGACGACGATCGCGACCATCGGCTACGAGGCCGCCACCGTACCGCAGGTGCTGGACGCGCTGCACGCGGCGGGCGTGGAGCTGCTGGTGGACGTGCGCGCCGTCGCCAGCTCGCGGCGGCCCGGCTTCTCCAAGACGCAGCTCGCCGCGAACCTGGCGGAGGCAGGCATCGAGTACCTGCACCTGCGCGGGCTGGGCACACCGGCCGACGGCCGCGCCGCCGCGCGGGCCGGCCGCCACGACGAGCTGCGCGAGATCTACCTGGAGCACCTGGGCACCCCCGGCGCGCAGGCCGAGCTGGAGCAGCTCGCCGCGCAGGTGCGCTCCGGCCGGCGCGCCTGCCTGCTCTGCCTGGAGGCGCAGCCCGAGCACTGCCACCGCAGCCTGCTGGCCGAGGCACTGGCGGAGCACCTGCCGCTGGCGGTCCGGCACCTGGCGCCCGCTGGCGACGGCGAGCGCGACTGAGCCGTCGCCGGCACGCGCCCTGCACCCCGAGCACAGGAAGGCCACTTACCTGAACCGGGGGAGAACGATATGCCAGACGAACGGCTGGACTCGATGCAGCAGGGGATCGGCGCGCCGCCGGAGAGCCCGGCGGCGCAGCAGGCCGACGCGGAGCGCCGCGCCGCCATCGCGCAGAACCCCTCGCCCGTGGAGCTGGAGGGCGCCATGGGCGGCACCTCCGACGCCGACAGCCCCGCCGACGAGGCCGACGTGCGCGCCGCCCTGCGGGAGTAGGATTCGGGATTCAGGATTCGGGATTCAGGGGGTTGGGCTGCCGGCCGCCAGCTTCCGGCTGCCAGCGAAGCGCCGGTGTTGCCGGAAGCGGGTAGCTGGCAGCCGGCAGCCTCTTCCCTGAATCCCGAATCCTGAATCACGCGAATCAAGGGTTGGCCACGAGGGTGA
>ERZ1066122.1207-NODE-1207-length-21822-cov-13.285662_pt1 | contig 21822 bp, 14 predicted proteins | sample MGYA00382769_ERZ1066122 | MGnify/ENA primary metagenome ERZ1066122 (study PRJEB33369, sample SAMEA5778352) | biofilm metagenome | biome: Industrial cooling water; feature: Water cooling tower basin; material: Biofilm | place: United Arab Emirates | collected... | reverse complement strand
AAGGGCACGCCCTTCCAGCGCCAGTTATCGACATGCGCCTTGATCGCGACAAAGGTTTCGGTGGCGCTGTTTTTGCCCAGTTCCTCGTCATAGCCCGGCACCGCCTGCCCGCCGATCGCGCCAGCGCGGTATTGCCCGGTGACGGTTTCTCCTGCGGCCACGGGCCGTAGCGCGCGCAGCACTTTGACCTTTTCATCGCGCACCGCGGTGGCATCGAAATGCGCAGGCGGCTCCATCGCCACCAGCGCCAGCAATTGCAGCATGTGGTTCTGCACCATGTCGCGGATTGCACCGGCATCATCATAGAAGGCGACGCGCCCTTCAAGGCCGACCGTCTCCGCCACCGTGATCTGCACGTGATCGATATGCGCCGCGTTCCACAAGGGTTCGAACAGCAGATTGGCAAAGCGCAGCGCGAGCAGGTTCTGCACCGTCTCTTTGCCGAGATAGTGATCGATCCGGAAAATCCGGTTTTCCGGGAAGGCGGCCGCCACCGCATCATTGATCGCGCAGCTTGAGGCCAGATCCGTGCCGAGCGGCTTTTCGAGGCACATCCGCACATTCTCGCCCGTCAGCCCGGCCGACTGGAGCCCGCGAATGGTCGGCTCGAACAGGCTGGGCGCGGTGGAGAGGAAGATCGCAAGGCCGCGCGCCGGGGTTCCGACCTTGGCGGCGAGGTGATCAAAGCCCTCGATCGTGGTGGCATCAAGCGGCTGGTAGAACAGGCGGGCCAGGAAGCTATCGATACCGCTGCGCCGTTCGGCGGGCAGGAATTTTTCAAGCGCATTGCGGGCGAATGCGCGGAAGGCTGCATCGTCCATCTCGCTGCGCGCGGTGCCAATGATCTTCAGATCCGCGGCCAGCAGGCCATCGGCATCAAGCGCGGCAAGGCTTGGCAGCAGCATGCGCTGGGCCAGATCCCCGGTCGCGCCGAACAGCAGCAGTCGATCAGCGGTAAAGCTCATGGCGAACGGCCCTTTCCCTCGTGCCTCCTACCTAGGCGCAAGGGTATCGCACCGCCAGTAGGCCGCATACTTATTCAGATCAGGCCGGTTTCCGGGCGAAGATTCCGAAGCCGGCAATGATCGCATAGCACACCGCCGGGAGCACAAGCGCAAAGGCCAGGCTCGTTGCATCGGCGAGCGCGCCATAGAGCACCGGGACCACCGCTCCGCCGCAGATCGCGACATTGATGATCCCCGATCCGTCCGCCGCGCGTGGCCCGAGCTTCTCGCAGGCAAGGCTGAAGATTGTCGGGAACATGATCGCGTTCATCAGGCCCACCGCCAGCAGCGAATAGCCCGCCAGCGTGCCGGTGGTGTTGGCCGACAGCGCGAGCAGCGTGATCGCGCCCGCCGCCACGCCCGCCAGCAGCAGGCCGGGGCTGACCATGCGCAGCACCGCTGAGCCGACGAAACGCCCGATCAGCGCGCCGCCCCAATAAAGCGAGATCAGCTTGCCCGCCTGCTGTTCGGGGATGGCGAGCACATCGGCCTGCATCAGGTAATTGACGATGAAGGTGCCAATCGCGACTTCCGCGCCAACATAAAGGAAAATGCACGCCGCGCCGTAACCGAAGCGCGGCCGCTTGAGCAGCGCAAGGCCATCGGCAAGGCTGGTGCGTTCATGCTTTTCGCCCTTCAGCCGGTTGCGGAACAGCCACACCACCCCCGCCACAATGGCGAGCGCGGTTGCAAGGCCGAGATAGCCGTTCACGATCGCCTGACTTTCGGCGGTGCGATAGGCGGCAAGTTCTGCGCCCGACAGCTGATCAGCCGAAACCGTGGCAAGGCTGCCGAGGATCAGGATCGCCCCGAAATAGGGAAAGATCGTCGTGCCGAGCGAATTGAACGCCTGTGCGAAGGTCAGGCGGCTGTGCGTCGTGCGCGCCGGGCCGAGCAGGCTGATCAGCGGATTGGCAACGATCTGCACCAGCACCACGCCGGTGGCGAGAATGAAATAGGCAAACAGGAACATCGGGAACAGCGCGGTCTGGCTCGCCGGGATGAAGAGCAGGCAGCCCGCCATCATCGTCAGCAGGCCCGCCACCGCGCCGCGCATATAGCCCAATCGCTTTACCAGCCGCGCACCCGGTATCCCCACCACGGCATAGGCGATGAAGAAACAGAACTGCACAAGGCTCGCCTCGAGGAAGCTGAGCGTGAAGAGTTCTTTCAGCTTGGGGATGATCACATCATTGAGCGAGGTGATCCCGCCGAAGATGAAGAACAGCGCGAAGACGAAGGTATTGAGGCCAGGCGCATCGACCTGCGCGGTGTCTGCGGTGGCTTCGTCCAGCGCGGCGCTTGCCGACAGATCGGGTGCCAGTGCCATGGTCTGCTATTCTCCCCCTTGGTGCGCGCGCTCTAGAACGGCCCGCGGCAATCCTGTCCGGTGGTTTGTGGCACAAGCGCCAGCGATTCCAATTCGAATTCGAATGCAGCCGCCGATGACAGGGTGATCCCGCCGAGTTCGCCTGTGCCAAGGCAGGCAAGCGGCACCTGCATGGCGCGCCAGCCCTTGCCCGCGCCGAGCGTGAAGCTGGAGGTGAGATCAAGCGGCGTCGCCTTGTCCTTGCCGGTGAGCGTGATCGCCGCAGTCGGGATTGCGTCGAGCCGGTACCGGATCGTCAGCCCGGCGGTTGGGGGAAGGGTGATCGGGTTCCACGCCAAGGACAGCGCAGCGGGCGCGCTCCAGCGGAGGCGGCGGCCATCTTCCTGTGCGGCAATGTCAAAGGCGCTGACCGTCAGTGCCCCCGAACGCCCCTTGCCGACCAGATTGGCCAGCGCCGCGCCTTCGCTGTTCGCGGTCACGGCTTGCGACAGGCCGCGGGTGAAAATCGCCAGTCCCTTTGCAGGATCGGGATCGAGCAGCGCGCAGGTGGTATCGAAGCGCGGCAGGCTGGCGGGTGCAGCATAGCTGCTGCCAAAGCCGAAGGGGGCAAGGGCAGGGGAGCCCGGCGCGCAGCCCGCAGGCCAATCAAAGGCAAGCTTGCCGGTGAAATCATGGCGCGGCTGGCCAGCGCCATCGGCAATCAGCACATCGGCGACGCCCGCCCCTTCGCTGCCCGGCAGCCAGGCGGCGACAAAGGCATCGGCTTCGGCCAATTCGCGGTTCACCCACATCGCCCGGCCCGACAGGAACACCGCCACGGTCGGGATCCCTGCTGCGTGATAGCGCCGCAGCAGTTTGAGCCCTTCCTCATCGCGGAAGGCGAGATCTTCGCGGTCACCGACGAATTCGGCATAGGGCTGTTCGCCAAAGACGACGATGGCAGCATCGGGCTTGGCGGTGTAGCGGCCATCGGGCGAAAGGGTCGCCGCGCCGCCACCAGCCTGCAAGGCTTCCGCAATCCCGGCGTAGATCGACGTCGCACCGGGGAAATGCGCATTGGTCAGGGTGCCGCCGCCCTGCCAGGTGATCGACCAGCCGCCCGATTGCAGGGGCACGCTATCCGCACCGCTGCCGGCGACCAGCAGGTTGCCCGAGGGCTTGAGCGGCAGAACGCCTTCATTCTTGAGCAGCACCAGCGACTTGCGCACCGCTTCGCGCGCGACCGCGCGGTGTTCGGGCGCACCGAGCATGTCCCACTTGCCGCCGAGCGCGCGCGCCGAAGGCTTGGGCTTGGCCATCAGCCCATAGCGCTGCTTGACCAGAAGCACCCGCCGCACTGCTTGATCAAGCCGCGCCATCGGGATCGTGCCATCCTTCACCTGGGCCAGCAGGCTTTCGTAAAGCCCCTTCCAGTCTTCGGGCACCATATAGACATCAAGCCCGGCCATCAGCGATTGGGGGCAATTGGTGTTGCTGCATCCGGCCAACTCGCCATGGCCATTCCAGTCACCCACCACGAGGCCATCAAAGCCCATCTGGCCGCGCAGGATATCGGTCAGATGCGCCTTGCTGCCATGCATCTTGGCGCCATTGACCGAGGAAAAGCTCGCCATCACGCTCTGCACACCCGCCGCGATCGAGGGCGGGTAAGGCGAGGCGTGAACGCGGTAGACCTCATCCGGATCACCGCGGGTGTCGCCGCGATCGAGCCCGCCGGTCCCGCCATCGCCGAAGAAATGCTTGGCTGTGGCGATCACGCGGGTCTGATCAAGGAATGCGGGCGTATCTGGCGTGCCTTGCAGGCCGAGTACCATGGCGCGGCCCAGTTCGGCGACCAGCGTCGGGTCTTGCGAAAAGCTTTCGTACGTGCGGCCCCAGCGATCATCGGTCACCACCGCAAGCGTGGGGGCAAAGGTCCAGTCGATCCCGGTCACCGCGATTTCAGCCGCCGTGACTTGGCCGATGCGCTGCATCAGCGCAGCATCGCGGGTTGCGCCAAGGCCGATATTGTGGGGGAAGATCGTTGCGGCGCCGAGATTGTTGTGACCATGCACCGCGTCGGTCGCCCACAGCGCGGGGATCGCGGGCTCGCCATTGGGCAAGGGCGCGGTTGAGGCTTCCCACATCGCATCGGCGAGTTTCAGCCAAGCGGGGGCCGGGGCGAGGTCATTGCCACCGGGGCCGGAATTGCCGCCATTGAGGATCGTGCCAAACCGGTAGCGCCGGACATCTTCGGGCGTGATCGAGGCGATATCGGGCATGATGAGCTGGGCGACCTTGCGCTCCAGACTCATGCGAGCCAGCAAAGCATCGACCGCTGCGGCATGATCGGCCGTGCCCGCAGGAGCTGCTGCCTGTGGCTGCGGTTGTTCCTGTGCGCCCGCCTGTGCCAATGTCGCTGTCGCCAGCGCAATTCCCGCTGCCGAGATCAACCCATATCGCATGAAAGTACCCACTCCTCCCGTCCCTTGTCGCTGTTATGCTTGTCTCTGGGAACGTTCTCAACGGCTCTCGCATGAAGCCCGGCTGATTGCAAGCCTCAAGCGGGATTTTGCGCAGCGGGGCGGGGAATGCGGGCAAGCAAGGCGGCTGCCAGCAGGGTGCATCCGGCGAGGAGGACGAACAGCCCGGAAAAGCCGAAGGACGGCTCCACTGCCAGCGTCAGCCACGGCATGATCATGGCAGGCGCGGTGTTGGTGAGATTGAACCAGCCGAGATGCTCGGCGCGGCGCGCCGGATCGGTCAGCACGCGTAAGGTCTGGGCCGCATGCAGTGCGAGGAACACCGCCGCGGCCAGCGCGAAGATGGCATAGCCGCTCACCGCCAGCAGCGGCGTGCGTGCTAAAGCCATCATGATCAGCCCGCCGGCCGCGATCACCGCCGCCACCGGCAGCGGGGCAAGCGGGCGCGCCTGCCGATCCGACCAGCGTCCGGCCAGCAGGGTGACGGGGATCGAGACCAGCAAGACCCCGCCATAAATGCGGGCTATCGCGGCATCATCGAAGGCCGGGTCGAGCGCGCGCAGCCAGAAATAGAGGAAGGCGAACAAGGCTGCCTGCGCGATCTGTACCAGCAGGCGCGCCAGCCACATCCGCGCGACCGCCGGGCTGGTGAGGCTCGCCACCAGCGCGGCAGCGCCGCTCGTCTGGTGCGATGCGGGCGCAGCGCGCAGCGCCGGGAAAGCGCGGGGCCGGGCGATCCCTATGCCGGGCAGCACCAGCACCGCTGCGAGCGCCGCCACGAGCCACAGGCGCTGCTCCGCGCTCGCCAGCCCGGGCCATGTCACCAAGGTGGTCGCGAGCGCGCCCGCCGCAGGTGCCATCGCCAGCCATCCGCCAAGCGTGCCCTTTTGGTGATCGGGCACACAGTCCCCCGCCCAAGCCGCCAGCGGGGCCAGCATCAGGTTGAGCGCCAACTGCCAGACAATCAGCAGCGCGAGCAGCGCCCCGCAACTTGTGGTGTGGCTGAACGCCACCAGCGCCAGCGTCGACAGCACCAGCCCGGCGATCACCAGCGGCAGGCGGGATGCCATCCGGTCGCTCAACCAGCCGAACCCGATCCCGGCAAAGCTGGCGGCAAGCGCGCCCGCAAAGGTGAGATAGGCGAGCCAGCCAACCTTGGCCTCCTGGCCCGCAAGGCTTGCGACCTGCATCGGCAAGAGGATCGCAAGGAACGGCACATAGGCAATCGTCCCGCCCGCCAGCGCCAGCGCGTAACCGATGAAAAAGCGCGTGCTTTGCCCGGCAGGGCGCGGGTCAGACACGCGCGGCGAGGGCGGGTGCGGGCGCCGTCGAGCCGCGCTCGATAAGCCGTGCCAGCACCACGCTGGGGCCAGCCGGGATCGCATCGCCGCGTTTGGCCGCGATCAGCAATTCGGCGGCGCGCGCGACAGTCTCGGCGATCGGTTGATCAATCGCTGTCATCGGGGTCGGGCCGAGCGCCACCATCGGCGTGTTGTCAAAGCTGATCACCGAAAGATCGCGCGGGACGCTGAGGCCCTTGTCCGCGGCGGCCGCGAGGCTGGCCATCGCCATCTCGTCATTGCTGGCAATGATCGCGGTGGCGCGGTCGGGCAGGGCGAGCAATGCGCTCGCCGCGCGATAGCCCGAAGCGTGGCTGAAGTTGCCGGGCTGGCACAGCTCCTCGGTAGCGAGGCCTGCTGCCGCCATTTCTGCGCGCCAGCCATCCTCGCGCCACTGGCTGAGTGCATATTCGCCCGATCCGGTGATGAAGCCGATGCGGCGATGGCCCAGCGCGATCAGGTGGCGGGTCGCCTGCCGTGCGGCATCCTCATCGCCCATGATCAGGGGGATTCCGCCGCCTTCGCCGAGCGATCCGATCCGCGCGAAGGGGATCTTGCGTTCGGCGAGCAGCCCGGTGATCAGCGGATTATCCGAATGGGGCGGCGTGAGGATCACGCCATCGGGCTGAAGCGCGACCAGCGCGGCATTGATCTCGCGCGTGACGTGATCATTATGCGTGTCGACCAGCTCGAAGATCATGCGATAGCCATGCTCGGCGCATTTGAGCATGCCGCCCAGCAGCATCTGATCCACCCAGTCCGAGCCGCGCCGCGCCTGCCAATCGGCGATGGTGCGTGCGCGGTCATTCAGGGCAAGGATCAGATAGGAACGCGATCCGCTCATCCGCTGGGCGGCGATCGAAGGGGTGTATCCCAGCTTTTCGATCGACGCCTTGACCCGCTCGGTCATCTCCGGACGCACATTGGGCGCGTCATTGATGACGCGGCTCACTGTCTGGAGCGAAACCCCGGCATCAGCGGCAACATGCTTGATCGTGACAGCCTGCCTGCGCCTCGGCATTGTCGCACTTTATCCTTTGCAATTCGGCTCTTGTAAGGCCTGCCTAGAGGTTTCGGGCGCGCATTGCCACACCCGCACCCAGTCGACCTCTAGTGTCTTGGGAAAGCCGCTTTCGTCAACCCCGCCAAGCCCGCGCTCTTCAGGCAATCCGCCGCCGATTGCGAGATTGAGAATGAGGTGGAAGGGCTTGTTGAACGGTGCGAGCGGATCGGCGGAATTGACGCTCCACCAACTGCCTGTCTCCTTGCGGGCAAAGACCACGCCATCATAGGTCCATGCGATCTCCCCCGGTGCCCAGATGATCCCGAAGGTATGGAAGCCATCGAGCACATCGGGCACGCGCATTTCGGTGCTGTTGAGCGCATTGTCGGGCCATTGACCGCCGAAATGGAGCGTGCCGAGGATCGTGTTCTCGCGCCCGCCGGGGCAATCCTTGCACGGGGTGCCGAGATTGACTGCCTCAAGAATGTCAATCTCGCCGGATGAGGCCCACGGGCCATAGGCGGCATCTTCGGGCAGCATCCAGATGGCAGGCCAGGTGCCTTGCCCTTGCGGCAGTTTGGCGCGCACTTCGATGCGGCCATATTGCCACGCGGCCTTGCCGCGGGTGACCAACCGCGCGGAGGTGAACGGCTTGGTGGCCGTGGTTGCTTCCTTGCCTGCGCGCATATGTGCGGGCAGGGCAGGGCCGGTGAAATCCTCTTTCAGCGCGGTGATGACCAGGCGGCCATTGACGATCCGCGCATTATCGGGTCGGTCGGTATAGCATTGGCGTTCACTATTGCCGCCGCCCCAGCAATCGACATCGAAATCCCACTTGCTGCGATCAATCGTGCCGTCGGCGAATTCGTCCGCCCACACCAAGTGCCAGCCGCTTTCGCTGGCAGGCGTGCGGGTTGAACCGGCTGCGGGCGGTTCCACCACGCTGATCACCTTGGCCGGGCGTTCGGGCACGGTCTGACAGGCGCCGAGCAAAGCGGTGACAGTCAGTATGGCGGTGTGCGTCCAGCGGATCATGGCAGGCGTTCCCCTCTGTCTGAACGTGTAAAGAAAACGGCGGGCCGTTGCACGAAGCCCCGGCCCGCCGATATTTCAGCCAAGCCCGCGCGATCAGAAATCGAAGCGTGCGATGAAGGTGAAGCGCCTGTCGTTGCGGAAGACGGCGCTGATCGGGCGCGTCCCGTCATAGTCGATCACGGTCGAAAGGCGGGTGGTTTCATCCAGCAAGTTGACCCCTTGCACCCCCAGCTTGATGTTCTTGGTCACGCTGTAGAGGATCGTGCCATCAAGTTGGCCACCGGCCTCCTGGAAGATCGGCGAGAACGGGAACAGGTCATCGCGCTGGGTCACCAGGAAATCGCTGCGCCAGTTGTAAGCGGCGCGCATCGACAGCGGCCCCTTGTCAAAGAACAGCGTGGCGTTGACGGTGTGCTCGGAAATCCCCGCCAGCGGGAGCTGCGCCGCAAACGGGCCGTTGTTGAGCGGCTGACCGCTCGAATTGACGGACGGCGAACCGATGCCCGAGATGTTCGGGTTCGGGAAATCGCTGCCGTCGACATAGGTGTAGGTCGCTGCGACACCGAGCCCGCTCAGAATGCCCGGCAGGAAATCAAAGGTCTGCTGATAGGCCAGTTCGACACCCTTGAGGGTGCCCGAGAGATCATTGGCCGGACCATTGATGATCACCTCCTCGGAGTCGCCGTTCAGCATGGGGTAGCTGACGAGACCCGCACCCGAAGTCACGATCCCCTTGATATCCTTGACGAAGAAGGCTGCGCTCAGCTGGCCGACTTTGTCGAAATACCATTCCGCACTGATGTCGTAGTTCCAGGATTCGGTCGGCCGAAGGTTGCGGTTACCGGTTGCAATCGCAAGCAGCGGTCCATCCGTGACACGGCCACTGAAGCCCATCACACCGCCGGCGTTGAACAGGTTGAGGTCCGGACGGCTGATCCCCTTCGAGACAGCGCCGCGTACGACGATCCCGCTACCATTGTCGTAACGGATGTTGAACGACGGCAGGAAGTGATCGAAATTGATGTCGCGGTTGTCGCGGATCACCTCACCAGTATGCAGCGCGGCAAATTCGGCAAGACGTGCACCGGAAAGCTGGCAGAAGGCCTGCTGCGGAACGCCGGGACCGGCGCCTTGGCAGGCGGCAGTGATTTCAGCGACCTGCACGATGCCGTCGCCATTGCCGCCGTTCGCGGTTGCGTCGAAGCGCGCCGGGTCAGGGAAGGCCACCAGCGAATTGTTGCTGACATTGGTGCGGACATAACGCAGGCCGATGTTACCGGCGAGCGATGCGCCGCCGTCAAAATCAGTGCCGAAGTCGAGACGGGCATAGGCTGCCGAGGTGATTTCGGTCACGTCGGAGATTTCTTCCGGGCAGAACGGATCGCACTGGACCGTCTGACCATCCAGAGTGGTGCGGCTGCGCCCGTTCACGCCCAGATTGAAGCGTTCCGGCGACACACCGAAGGCGCTGATGGCGTCCCATTGCTGGTCGGTTACGCCATCCAGATATTCTTTCAGGAAGTCGTCGCCGCCGGAGAAGAAGGTCCCGCCGCCCGCGATCGGGGTGCCGGCCTGACCGCGCTGGAAGTTGTTGGCGAAAGGCGTGCGATAGGCCGATGCGCCCGGGAATTCGTCGGCATAGGCGCCGCCTCCGATGGCGAATTCCTGACCGGGCAGGCCGGTGTAGAAGCGGCCGGGGATGAAACCATTGCCGAACTGCCCGGGGCCATTGGCAAAGCAACCCGAACCTTCACCCCACGGCGCACAGCCGGCACGGCCAGCCCACGGTGCCGAAAGGTTGCCCCAGGTGCTGAAGTTGGTGTTGCGGTTGGCGCGGTCGCGCGCGGCCCAGCGTCCACCGACGGAGACCTTGCGGAAAAAGCCGTCGTCGCTGAGATCGTATTCGAGATCGCCGGCAAGGCTGAACATCGTGCCGTCGTTCTGCTCGCGGCTGTCGAGGCCGAACCAGTGGTAGGTGTTGAACCCGCTGGAGAAGTAATCCGCCGGGGCGCCGACCGGGGCGAGGAACTCGATATTCGGGGTGCTGCCCCGCAGATCGATCGCAATGTCAGCCCAGGTGCTCATGGCACCGAACACCGAATCACGGCGCAGGTTCGAGCTCAGGCTCTGCATCTCGACCTTGCCGCGGAAGCGGTCGGTAAAGTTCATCTTCGCATCGAACGAGATGTCCTGGGTGACCGACGTTGTCCCGCGCAGGAAGCGCAGCGAGTCCATCGGGATGCCGCCGCGACCGAACGGGTTGGCATAGGCATCACCAACATTCTGAGTGAGGATACCGCTCACGAAATTGCCATTCGCGTCGAACTGATAGCTCGTTCCCGGCCGCGGCTGGTTGGTCGACACGCCATCGTCAATACGGCCGAGCAGCGCGTATTCTTCGGTGAAGAAGCTGGTTTCCGAACGCAGGTATTCCAGCGTCATCACCAGATTGCCGTCGAGCGACTCGAACTGACCCACCGCCGAGATTGCTTCACGATCGCGGTCGAGCGTGGTGGTGCGCACGTTGGCGAACTGCGGCACGATTACCGAATTGGGCGGCGGGAACTGGTCAGGCGTGAAGTTGGGCACATCGCCGAAGCCGCCCGAGTTGAGGTTGAAGATACGCGCGCAGCCACCGCTGAGGTCTGCCGGACGATAGCAGTAATCGACCAGCTGTGACGCGTCGGTGCGGCTCTTCAGCTGCGAGTTGGAATAGCTCAGCTGGAGGCCAAAGGTGCCCTGAGCCGTCTCGAAGGTGTTCGAGGCCAGAACGTTGAAGGTCGGTGACCATTCTTCACGCAGGTCGCCATAATTGCCTTCGATCGAGCCGGCGACATGCAGGCCGCGCTTGTCGAGCGGCTTGCGCGTCACGAGATTGACGAGACCCGCGATATGGCCTTCGATCTGATCAGCGGTGATGTTCTTGAACACTTCGACGCGCCCGACGAGTTCGGGCGAGACATCTTCGAAGCTGAGCGCACGGCCGCCGTTCGCCGAGAAAATGTCACGGCCATTGAGCTGCGAGCTGACAAAGGGCAGGCCGCGAATAATGACGCCGGTGCCTTCAACCGAAAAGCGGGTCGGATCCGAGCTCTTCTCGAAGCGACCGATGTTGACGCCCGGGATACGCTGAAGCGTTTCTGCCACCGAGCGATCGGGCAGCGCGCCGATGTCTTCCGCAGTGATGACATCCACAACCGTATCAGCATTGCGCTTGATGTTCTGGGCGGACTGGAGCGAGGCGCGAAAGCCCGACACCAGAATCTCGGCTTCGGTTTCTTCGGTGGGCTCAGGCTCAACCGGCGGCGCTTCCTGCGCCATGACCGGTGCGGCCATGGCTGTCAGTGCCAGACCCGAAACCGTCCCGAGTGCCAGGCCGCGCCACGACAGGATGCGCGCATTGATGTTGTGATATGCCACAGTCTCTCCCCTCTAATTCCCTTGTGCCACGGATCGCCCCCATGACTGTTTGATGACTCAATAACGTACCTTGTGAGCGTTACCAAGAAGAAATTTAACGTTCACAATTCTCCCTGTGGAGTGTTACAAAGGAGCCGTTAGAATGGCGGCGATAATAACGCGGCATGCCCGGAAAGCCGGGCCGACAGGGGATGGATGACGATGGCAATCAGGCATATCGTGATTGTGGGCGGTGGCACTGCCGGCTGGATGGCAGCAGCAGCGATGTCAAAGATGATCGGCGCGCGGGGCTTGCAGATCACGCTGATCGAATCCGAGGAAATCGGCACGGTCGGTGTGGGCGAGGCGACCATTCCGCCCTTCGTCGAATTCCAGAACCTCATCGGCATTGATGAAGCCGAAATGATGTCGGCCTGTCAGGCGACCTTCAAATTGGGCATCCAGTTCGTGAACTGGGGTCAGGTCGGTGACAGCTATATCCACCCCTTCGGCGCCTATGGTTATGAGATGGGCGGGATTGCCTTTCACCAGATCTGGCACCGCACGCAAGAGCTGGGCGACAAGCGCCCGATCCAGGCCTTCAATCTCGAAACCATGGCCGCCTATTTCGGCAAGTTTGCCCGTACGCAGGATTATGCGCGCGATGATCTGCCGCCGATCAACTATGCCTATCACCTCGATGCGGGACGCTATGCGCGCTTCCTGCGCCAGCTTGCCGAAAAGCGCGGGGTTACCCGGCGCGAAGGGCGCGTGCAGGATGTGCAGCTTGACGGCGAAAGCGGCAATGTCGCCTCGGTCGAGCTGGCCGATGGCAGCGTGATTGCGGGAGATCTGTTCGTCGATTGCTCGGGCTTTCGCGGACTGCTGATCGAACAGGCGCTCGAAACCGGCTATGAAGATTGGCGCCATTATCTGCCGTGTGATCGCGCTGTAGCGCTGCCCTGTGCGCGCGAGGATGGCAGCGGCCCGCCGCCCTTCACACGCGCCATGGCGCACGGCGCAGGCTGGCAGTGGACGGTCCCGCTGCAACACCGCAACGGCAATGGCCATGTCTATTGCAGCGAATTCATGAAGGATGACGAAGCGCTTGATATCCTGCTCGCCAATATCGCGGGCAAGCCGCAGGCCGATCCCAACTGGCTGCGCTTCGTCACCGGGCGCCGCAAGAAGTTCTGGAACAAGAATGTCGTCGCGCTCGGGCTGGCGGCAGGCTTCATGGAGCCGCTCGAATCCACCTCGATCCACCTCATCAACACCGGCATCAACAAGCTGGTCTCGCTGCTGTCGCTCGACGGGATCAACCCGGTGCAGGTCGATACCTTCAACCGCCTGACCGGCAAGGAATATGCCCGCATCCGCGATTTCCTGATCCTGCATTACAACGCCACGCAACGCAGTGACACGCCGTTCTGGAACCATTGCCGCACGATGGCTGTGCCCGAAACGCTCACTGAAAAGATCGAGCTGTTCCGCGCCAATGGCCAGATATTCCGCGAGGAGGATGAGCTTTTCACCGAAACCAGCTGGGCGGCGGTGATGATGGGGCAACGGATCGCGATGGGCGGCCACAATGCGATGGCCGATACCTTCGGCGGGCCGGACCTCAAGAAAGAGCTCGACGAGATGGAAGCCTCGATCCGTTATCTCGTCCAGCACATGCCGACGCATACGGCCTATCTCGAACGCTATTGCCCCGCCAAAGCGGCCTGACGGCCGCGCCCCTCTTGCCAGTCATGGCCCGCGCGTTTTAATCGACACGAGAACGGCGGGACAGATGACCATCGACAGGAACAGGCGTCCGACATCCTTTGACGTGGCCGAACGGGCGGGCGTGAGCCAGTCGACCGTCAGCCGCGCCTTGTCCGGTTCGCCCGTGATTGCCGAGCCGACTCGCAGCCGCGTGATGAAGGCCGCCGAAGAGCTTGGCTATTTCGTCGATGAACGCGCCGCGCGCCTGCGCCGCGGATCAACCGGCACGCTCGCCGTGGTGGTGATCTGCCGCCCCGGCGATACGGCGGGCGAGATCAACCCCTTCGCCTATGCCCTGCTAGGCAGCGTGTGCCTGGCCGCGTCAGAGCGCGGGTTTGAAACGCTCGTGTCGTTCCAGGCTCAGCACAACACCTTTTTCGGCCATTATCAGGAACACGGGCGCGCGGATGGGCTGGTGGTGATCGGCACCACCACCAATCAGGCGGCGTGGGATTATTTCCGTTCGCTGGAGGCCGACGGCCGCCGCGTGGTCTATTGGGGCTCGCCCTTCGAAGAGCTCGAATGGATCCGTTCAGATAATCACGCCGCGGGGCGGCTGGCGGCGCAGCATTTGTTGCAGGCGGGCTATCAGCGCCCCTGTTTCATGGGCGCGCTTGATGGTTCGCAACGCCAGTTTGCCGAGCGCTACGAAGGCTATGCCGCGGCCATGCGTGAGGCCGGGCGCGAGCCGATCCTGATTGTCCCGCCCAAATCGCCGACGCGCGAGGAAGAAGGCCGCCGGGCGGCGCGGCGGCTGGTGGCACGGCCGGACGGGATCGATGCGGTGTTCGCAGCTTGTGATGCGATGGCGCTCGGCGCGCTCGAAGCCTTTGCCGCGGCTGATCTGATGGTGCCGCGCGATATCGGGGTGATGGGCTTTGATGATCTGCTGGCGGGGCGTTTCAGCCGCCCGCCGCTGACCTCGATTGGCCCTGATCCGGCCGAAGCGGGCGCGGCGCTGGTCGAAGCAGCGCTGGGCGGGGAGGGCGAGAAGCGCCGCCGCGTCCCGGTGTCCCTGATCGCGCGGGCAAGCACGGCGCGATAAGGAGGCATGTGGCGCTTCAACTCCCTTCCCTCAAGGGATGGGATAAGAAGGTGCTGTCCCCGTCGTTACCCGTGCGCGCCGAATTCATTGGCGATGGCGGTCGAAATCCGGAGCGACAGGCGATAGGCAGCCTCGATCGGGGCAATAAAATCGCGCTCGATCGCGCCATAGCCTTCCTCGCCGCCATCGGGATAATCCGACGGCTCGGCGAGGGTAAAGTCGCTTGGCCCCGGCACCCGCACCGGGAAGGCACGGCGCAGCTGCGCGAGCGCTTCCTCGATCCGCAAGGTCATGACCATTTCGATCACGTCGCTGCGGCTGATATCATTGGCGCGGCTGAAGGCCGGGATCGCGACAACCTTGAGGAACATGTGTTGGAGCAACGCGAGCCGGAGCGCCTGCAACACGCCGATGCGGCGGCGCACGGCCTCGCGATCGGGCAGGGGTGTTTCCTGCGGCAGCAGTTCGAGCAGCCGGTGCAGCTTGATCGCATCGATCCTGAGCCGCGAGGTCAGCCGCCGGAACACCCCGGTGCGATCATCGCCGACCAGATATTCGGCCAGCGCCGCACACGGCGCGGCGAGGTGCGGTTCGGTGCCGCGATAGGTGCGGCTGGCCCAATAGGCGGAATTGAACAGCTCGCCGAAGGCCGCCACCGTCTTGATGCTGGCCAGCGCATTGGCCGCGCGCACCAGCCGGGCGATCTGCCGCCCGCGTGGACTTTCGGCCAGCAGCGCGGCGATATCCTCGCGGTTGCTATCCGCCGCGCTGCCAACGCCTGACAGCACATTCACCGGATACCCCAATTGCTGGAGGATCGCATTGTGCGGGATCGCGCGGATCTGCCGCAGGCTCATCTCGCGGTCGGCGTTGATGTCGCTCTGGCGGCGCGACACCCGGCTGCCGGTGGGGTTGAGCAGCCCGAGGCCAAAGGCGGTGATGGCGCGCGCATAGGTGCGGCTTTCGAGGTGATGCCGCTGGTGATCCTTGATCGCGCGGTAGAAATCGAGGCTGATATCGGTGCGCTGATACAAAGGATCGGGCGGCGCGCCCGTATCGGTTTCGGCAGGCCGCAAGGCAGCAAGCCGGGTGAGGGTGGCAAGCGCGAGCTCGGGCGTGGCAAAGAACAGATAGCCATCGCCGCCCTGAAAGCTTGCCTCGGGCTCAAGCCGGATACCCGCCCGGGCAAAGCGCCGCCGTGCCCAGGGCGATAGCGGCCATTCGAGCCGGTCAGCCATGCTTGCCGGATGCGCGCCGCGGCCCATGCTTTCGCCATGGGTGTTGAAGATCAGCGCGGCCACATCGCTCAGGCCATTGGCAGCCATGGCTTCGGCGAGGCGACCTTGCAGGCGTTCGATGGCTAGGCTGGCCGGGATCTGCCCGACAAAGCGCCCGGCATCGGAAAAGCCGGTCTGGATGGCGACACGGCCGCGTGTCCTCGCGTAATCGCGATAGGCCGGTTCGGCGAGCAGTGCGTCGAGAAACCGCCCGCCATGTTCGAGCGCGGTCTCGGTCTCGAACAAGGGCGAGATGTCGACCATGTGGGCGACCCCGAACAGCTTGGCGAAATAGAGCGCGGCCAGCATGGTGGAGGGCTGCTCGCATTCAGCGACCAGCATGCGGATCGGCGCATCGGCATCAATATGCTTGAGGATCTGCGCCATCGCGATGAACTGGCGGATCGCGGTCGAGCTTTCGGTGGCAAGCGCGGCGAAATTGCTGCGCAGCGTGCGCGCTTCCTCGACCATGCGGCGCAGCACGGTGAGCGCGCTCTTGCTGGCGAGGTCAACGCTTTCCTCACCCGCGGGCAAGCGGCGGCGAATGGCGTTATGCAATTGCTTGGCATTTACTCGGAAATGAATCCAGCCGATGCCGAGCCCGTCCGCGCGCATCGCGGCGGCCAGCGTGAGGAGCGCGGCTGCGCCATCATCAGCCGCGTCAGCCGCTTCGCTTTCGAGCTCGGCGATGATCGGTGCAAGGCTGAGAAGGTTTTCGGGCGCGGATTGGGTCAGCGCATTGGCTGCGGCGGCGAGCGCTGTGCCATCGGAAACATCGCGCTGGAAATCAACGGCGCGCGCTGCGGCAAAGGCGCTCGCATCCGCCAGCACGCTGACAAGCGGGTGGTTCGCAGCGATCGCGGCAAGGCTTGCGGCATAGCTTGCGAGCCGCGCGGCTTTTTCTTCAAGCCTGAAGGCAATCGAGGTGTGCCAGCCGATATCGGTGCGCCCGTCCATGTCGTAGCCGACCCAGCTTGCGAAGCGGAACGGCATCGGGCGAAAGGCGCGCCACTGATCGGGCCAGCGGCGCCGCGCCTGTGAGAAGAGGCGCGCGACAAGCGTATCGCGCGCGGCCCCGGCGCGGGTGATGGCGGCCATGGCGGCGCGGTGTTCGTCCGCAAGGCTGACAGTCCTCGGCGCGCCCGGCGCTGTGCAAACCGTCTCGTCGATCGTGCTCTTGACCGACGCAGCCTGCGCAACCGCGTCAGCCTGTGCCTCGGTCAGCAGGAAGGTGGGATGGGCGGTGAAAACCGCGTGGATCTGCGGGCGTTCCCAGCGGGCGCGGAAGCTGTCGAAATCCGCATCCTCGCCGCCCGTCAGGATAGCGGTGTCGCCATCCATCGGCCCGACCAATCGTCGCAGATGCTCTGCCCGGCTGGTGAGACCATCGCGTTCGAGCGCGCTGACCAGCGCATCAACTGCTGCAAGATCAAGCGATCCGCTTTCCAACTCGCGCGACAGATCGAGCGAAAGCTGGAACACCGGGTTGAACAGCGGGGTCTCCGCAGTGCGGCGGTGCAATTCGCCAAGCCGGCTGGCGAGATCGGCAGGGGTTTTCATGCCGATACCCCATGCTCTTCGGCAAAGGCGGCCGCCGCGCCGAACAGGCCGGGTTGCGGGTGGACGATCAGCTTGACCGGGATGCTCGCCATCAGGCTTTCAAACCGCCCCTTGGCGCGGAACCGCTGGGCAAAGCCCGAGGTGCGCAAGGTCTCGCGGATGCGGTAACCAAGGCCGCCGGCAATCACCACACCGGCAAAGCCGCCCTGCGCGAGGGTGATGTCCCCCGCGACCGAGCCGAGCGAGAGACAGAAACGATCGACCGCGGCGGCGGCCAGGCTGTCTGATCCGTCCTGACCGGCTGTCCAGATCTCGATCGCATCGCGTTCGGGCACGGCGCGGCCTTCAATCGCGGCGAGCGTCTGGTAGATATCGACAATGCCCGGGCCTGCCACCACCCGTTCAACCGACACGCGGTTGTGGCGTTTTCTGAGCCGCGCAAGGATCGCATCCTCGATGCTGTCGAGCGGGGCGAAATCAATGTGCCCGCCTTCGGTGGCTTGCACCCGGTAGGCCGCGCCGTCGCGCCAGACATGCGCCACGCCCAACCCGGTGCCGGGGCCGATCACGCTGATCGTGCCGCCGGGTCGCAGAGGCTCATCCGGCCCGGCCAAGTGCAGGAACTGGCTGTCATCCGCCCGCGCAACGGCGTGGGCGACTGCGGCGAAATCATTGACGAGCGTGAAGCGATCGACATCCAGCTTGGCGGTGATCAACGCTGGACGGATGATCCAGGGATTGTTGGTGAAGCGGATCACCTCGCCGCCCACCGGCCCGGCAATCGCCATGCTCACCGCGCGCGGCAGCGTGCCGCCATTGCGGGCGCGGAAGGCCTCCCACGCGGTCTGGAAGCTGGCATGATCGGCGGTGTGGAGCGTTGCCGGTTCGCCCAGCGTGATCGCGCCCGCGCTGCTGATCGTGGCTATCGCAAAGCGGGCATGGGTGCCGCCGATATCGACCACGACCAATTGTGTCATCGCGCTTTGCCCCTCCCGTTTGTCGCTTGCGTCGCACCCTAGCAGCAGCCGGAGGCAAACCCCAAGGGGGCGCATACTTATTCAGATTGGCCCTGCCAGACGGCCATTTTCTTTGCCGCGAGGGGATGGATTTGCCAGTTTTCACCTTATGTTGGGAAGGCAAGCAAAGTTAACCAGATTGTAATTGCCGGGAACGCGCCACAGCTCTGCGGGTTTGGTTCAGTGGGAACGGGCATTGACAGTGCTGGCACAGCGCTCGCCCGTTGGATGCTGAGAAAGACTGATCACGATGAATTATATCTGCGCTCACGATCACGACGAATTCGATCCTGATAACCCCTTGGGCAAGCCCGATGTGCCCGAAGATGTGCAGGATGCGATCCGCACGCTGCTCAAATGGGCCGGCGATGATCCCACCCGCGAAGGCCTGCTCGATACGCCCAAGCGCGTAGGACGGGCATGGCTCGAATATTGCGAGGGCTACAAGGAAGACCCCGCCATCCATCTCAGCCGCCAGTTCGAGGAAGTGGGCGGCTATGACGAGATCGTGCTGCTCAAGCACATTCCCTTCCAGTCGCATTGCGAGCATCACCTTGCGCCGATCACCGGCAAGGCATCGATTGCCTACCTGCCGAACAACAAGGTGGTGGGCATCTCGAAGCTCGCCCGCGTGCTGCATGGCTTTGCCCATCGCCTACAAATCCAGGAACGGCTCACCGCCGAAGTGGCGCAGTGCATCTGGGACAATCTCGAACCGCACGGCGTTGCCGTGGTGATCGAAGCCCAGCATGGCTGCATGACAGGGCGCGGGGTCAAGACCCACGGCGTCGAAATGGTCACCAGCCGGGTGCTTGGCTGCTTCATGGATGATCATCGCAGCCGCAAGGAAGTCATGAGCCTGATGGGCTACTGACCGGCGCTCGGTGATCCGGAGTTTGCGATGGGGCGCGATCCGGCATAGGCTGCGCCCATGTTGATGAGCTCCCATCGCATATCGTCAAGGAGAACGCCCATGATCCGAACGCTTGCCCCGCGTCTTGTTGTTTCCGCCACCTTGGCCGGATTGCTTGCCGCCTGTTCCAGCGAAGCCCCGGCCGATGCGCCCGCGGCAGCGGCGGCCGAACCTGCGGTGATCGAAGAGCGGCAGGACAATTTCGAGGCGATCGGCGATGCCTTCAAGGCGGTGCGCGGCGAGCTGGAAAAGGATGCGCCCGATTTCACCCTGATCGCCGCCAAGGCGAGCGACATAAATACGCGCGCGGCCAAGATTGAAGACCATTTCCCCGCTGGCACCAGTGTCGATGATGGCTTCGACACTGAAGCACTGGCCGCGATCTGGCAGAAGCCCGATGATTTCAAGGCTGCTGCCCAAAAGCTCGTCGATGAAAGCGCCAAGCTCGCAAGCCTTGCGGGTGAGGGCGACAAGGCGGCAGTCGGCGCACAGGCCATGACCATGGGCGGCGCGTGCAAGGGCTGCCATGACAACTTCCGGCTCGACGACAAGAAGTAAGCCTGCATGAACGCGCCGCGCGGCACCAGCCCGGCCACCGAGCCCGACATCCGGGTATGGGATCCGCTGCTGCGGGCCACCCATTGGAGTTTTGCGCTGCTGATCCCCGCGATGTGGTGGACGGCGGAGAACTCCAAGTGGGCCCTGCACAAGCGGCTGGGCCTGGTGCTGCTCGGCACTCTGGTGTTTCGGGTGCTGTGGGGTTTCCTCGGGCCGCAGACGGCACGCTTTGCCAGCTTTGTCGATGGCCCGCGCACCGTGATGGCCTATCTGCGCGGCGAATGGGCTGATGCGGCGGCCCGTATCGGGCATTCACCGCTCGGCGGGTGGAGCACGGTGGCGCTGATCGCTACGATGCTGGCGCAGGTCGGCATGGGCCTGTTTGCCGGCGATCCCTATGACGGGATGACAGGGCCGCTCAATCCACTGGTCGGCGTTTTGACCGCCGATACCATCACCGAATGGCACGAGACCTTCTTCTGGGTGGTGGCCGGGCTGATCGGGCTGCACCTTGCCGCGATCACATGGTACGCGGCCAAAGGAGATGATCTGCTCAGCCCGATGGTGAGCGGTGACAGGCCGCCTGTCGCAGGTGTCACCGGGATCGGCCCGCTACCGTGGCTGCGGGGGCTGCTCGCGCTTGTACTGGCGGCGGGCTTTGCCCTGTGGGTGGCCTATGGCGCGCCGCCGCTGACCTGAATAAAAGAGGCGCTTCGTTGCCACGAAACGCCTCTTTTCCAGTGCTTTGGGGCGAATAGCTCAGAGCTGGCCGAGCATGTGCTCCGCGCTCGAAACCTTGAAGTCGCCCGGCGCTTCGACATTGAGCTGCTCGACCACGCCATCATTGATGACCATCGAGAAGCGCTGCCCGCGCTTGCCCATGCCAAAGCCGCTCGCATCCATGGTCAGGCCGAGCGCTTCGACGAAATCGCCATTGCCATCGGCCAGCATGGTGATCGCATCGCTGCCAGCCGCCTTGTTCCACGCGCTCATCACGAAAGCATCGTTGACCGCGGTGCCGACGATTTCATCAACGCCCTTGGCTTTGAGCTCGGCAGCTTTCTCGACAAAGCCCGGCAGGTGCTTGGCCGAGCAGGTCGGGGTAAAGGCACCGGGCACCGAGAACAGCGCGACGCGCTTGCCGGCGAAGAATTCGGCTGCGGAAACTTGCTGCGGGCCTTCGGGGCCAGCCTTGACGAGCGTGACATCGGGCAGTTTGTCGCCAACGGAAATGGTCATGCGAAATGCATCCTTTGCAAGGGGTGAAGTGCGGCGCTCTCTATAGCGGCTTGCCGTTCACTGGCAACAAATAGACATATAAAGATAAGTTTATATTTGCTTCGCAAGCGGCCTGTCGCTAGGGGCGGGAGCAACATCCCAAGCTACGCCCGGAGATACCCCATGGCCACTGCCGCAACCACTGCTGCCCCGACCCACGAATACATCATCAAGGACATCAGCCTCGCTGAATTCGGCCGCGATGAAATCATGATCGCCGAAACCGAAATGCCGGGTCTGATGGCGCTGCGCGAAGAATATGGTGCTTCGCAGCCGCTCAAGGGCGCGCGCATCACCGGCTCGCTCCATATGACGATCCAGACCGCGGTGCTGATCGAAACGCTGGTGGCGTTGGGCGCCGAAGTGCGCTGGGCGACCTGCAACATCTTCTCGACCCAGGATCACGCGGCCGCCGCCATTGCCGCTGCCGGGATCCCGGTGTTTGCGGTGAAGGGCGAAACGCTTGGCGAATATTGGGATTATGTCGGCCGCATCTTTGACTGGGCTTCGGAAGCCGACCCGGATCTCACCTGCAACATGATCCTCGATGATGGCGGCGATGCCACCATGTTCGCGCTGTGGGGCGCACGCATCGAAGCGGGCGAGGAAATGGGCGCGCCGACCAACGCCGAGGAAATCGAATTCCAGCGCGCGCTCAAGGCGTTTGTCGCCGCCAAGCCCGGCTACCTCACCAAGACCGTGAAGGCGATCAAGGGCGTTTCGGAAGAAACCACCACCGGCGTGATGCGCCTTTACCAGATTGCCAAGCAGGGCAAGCTGCCGTTCCCGGCGATCAACGTGAACGACAGCGTCACCAAGTCGAAGTTCGACA
>ERZ1066122.1205-NODE-1205-length-21840-cov-42.896856_pt1 | contig 21840 bp, 15 predicted proteins | sample MGYA00382769_ERZ1066122 | MGnify/ENA primary metagenome ERZ1066122 (study PRJEB33369, sample SAMEA5778352) | biofilm metagenome | biome: Industrial cooling water; feature: Water cooling tower basin; material: Biofilm | place: United Arab Emirates | collected... | reverse complement strand
AATCCCGAATCCCGAATCCCGAATCCCGAATCCCGAATCCCGAATCCCGAACCCCCATTCCCGGCCCCACCCCCCATGCCCACCCCCGCCGATCGCCGCCAGCTCGCCATGCATCTGCCGCCCCTGCGCGATGCCGATGCCGTCGCGATCGAGCGGTGTCTGGATGCGCTCTGGGCGGAGCAGGGCCTCTCGAAGCAGACGCTCGCCAGTTACCGGCGCGATCTGGAAGGGCTGGCGCGCTGGCGCGACGGCGCCGGCGGCGGTCTGCCCTGTGCGGATCGAGCCGCGCTGTTCGACTATCTGGCCTGGCGGACGCGGCAGGGCTACTCGCCACGCAGCAACGCCCGGCTGCTCTCCACCCTGCGCGCGTTCTATGCGCTGGAACTGCGTCGCGGCGCGCGTGGCGACGACCCGACCGCACTGCTCGACCCGCCGCGGCTGCCGCGCTCGCTGCCCAAGGCCTTGAGCGAGCGCGAAGTGGATGCGCTGCTGGCGGCGCCCGACATCACCACACCGGCCGGCCTGCGCGACCGTGCGATGCTCGAACTGATGTATGCCGCAGGCCTCCGCGTCAGTGAACTGACCGGCCTGCCGGCCACCGCGTTGAACCTGCGCCAGGGCGTGCTGCGCGTGACCGGCAAGGGCGGCAAGGAGCGCCTGGTGCCGCTGGGCGAGGAGGCGCGCCACTGGTTGCAGCGCTATCTCGCCGAGGCGCGCCCCGCACTGGCCGGCAAGCGCGCGCTGGCTGCGCTGTTTCTCACTCCGGCAGGTGAGGCACCCACGCGCCAGCAGTTCTGGACGACGGTCAAACGCTGCGCCGCGCTGGCCGGGATCGACCCGGCGCGGATCAGTCCGCACGGGCTGCGCCACAGTTTCGCCACCCATCTGCTCAACCATGGCGCCGACCTGCGCGCGCTGCAGATGCTGCTGGGTCATGCCAGCCTGTCGACCACCCAGATCTACACCCTGGTCGCCCGCGAACAGCTCAAGCGCCTGCATGCCCGTCACCACCCGCGGGGCTGATCGTGCCGGGTCATCCTGCCGGCTCGTCGCGCCCGGTCATGGCGCCGCAGCGTCTGCCGCCGGTCCATGCGACAATCGCGCGACCGGCTGTCGGTCGGAATGAACTTCGACGCTCGCCCCGCGGTCGGTGTCGTGGGCGTCTTCCTGCCGGCAGGCCCCGTCATACCGCCCGGATGCGGGAATCATCAACAGGCGTCATCCCATCGGATCGCCCACAGGACCACCAGGAAACGCACCGCATGAAACTGTCGATCTCCCTGCTGCTTTGCGCCGCCAGCCTCACCGCCTGCGCGAAGTCCGACACGCCCTCGAACGCCGCCGACGCCGAGAAGCCCGCCGCCCGCACGGCCGATGCGAAGGATGGCGACAGCAAGACCGCGTCCGCGCCCGCAATCGATCTGAAGGACCCCAACGCCGCGCTGTCCGGCGACCCGAAGGACATCGCCGCGGTGAAGGCCCTGCGCAACATGGCGCCCCAGCTCACGCCCGACCGCGTCGGGCCGGCACCGATCCCCGGCTGGCGGCAGGTGCTGGTCAACGGCAACATGCTGTACGTCAGCGAGGACGGCCGCTATCTGCTCCAGGGCAGCATCTTCGACCTGAACGCGAAGAAGGACATCAGCCAGGCCGGTCTGAGCGACTACCGCCGCGAGCAGCTGGCCTCCATCCGCAAGGAAGACAAGATCATCTTCGCCCCGGCCGGCAAGCCCAAGCACACGGTCATGGTGTTCACCGACATCGAGTGCGGCTTCTGCCGCAAGCTCCACGAGGACATCGCCGAATACAACCGCCTGGGCATCGCCATCGAGTATCTGGCCTTCCCGCGCGCCGGCACCGCCAGCCCGGACTTCAAGCACATGGAGTCGGTCTGGTGTTCGGTCGATCGCAACCAGGCGCTGACCGATGCCAAGGCCGGCCGCACCGTGCCGGACAAGACCTGCACCAACCCGGTGATGATGCAGTACACGCTCGGCCAGAAGATCGGCCTGCAGGGCACGCCGATGATCGTCGCCGCCAATGGCGTGGCGCTGCCCGGTTACATGCCGCCGAAGGACCTGCTGACCGCGCTCGACCGCCTCGAGGAAGAATCCAAGGCCGGCGGCGGCGAGGCCTCCGGCGGGCGCTGAGCCCTATGACGGGCCGGCTGCCCGGGCTGCCCGCGCAGCCGGTATTCCGGATGCAGTGAACCGGATGCGATGAACCTGATGCGATGAAGAACGAAACCCCCGGCTCGCGCCGGGGGTTTCGTGTTTGGACGGGTCTCGGCGTACGCGACATGCCCGGACCCGGCCGCTGGACCTGTGCAGCTGCGCTCAGGGCATCGTCGGGCTCAGCGCGCGCTCGCCGCGCAGCATGCGCGAGGCCTCGCCCATCAGCCGCAGGTAGCGGTCCGACGGCACGGCTTCGCCGTCCGCATCGAGCGTGACGAATTTGCCGGTGCCGGGCACCTGGTTGGCGTTCTCGGCGATCTTGAACATCGCCGTGCCTTCGTCCACTTCGTCGTACATCGCCACGTAGACCATTTTGGCGCCGGCCGCGGTCGCGTTGTAGGCCTGGCGCCAGAAGAAGCGCCCGCCGCGTCGCGGGATCTGGTTGAGCGGTGAGCTGCCGTCCTGCAGGTTGTGCCAGGAAAAGCCCGGCCAGATCACCGGCATGTAGGCCACGCCCGTGCCCTGCAGTGCGGTGAGGTCGGGTGCGATGTTGTTCTTGCGCCAGCTGTCGGCGCCGGCATCGTTGGCGTACCGGCCCACGGTCCAGGGGCTGATCACCGCCGCGTCGTCGTAGGCATCGCGCCATGCCGCCGAGTGCGAACGCCAATCCGAATCCACGCCCAGCATCACCGTCGCGCGGTAGCGGTCCGGTGCGTCGGTCTTGAACCAGCGCAGCAGCGTCTTCAACTGGCTGGCGCTGCCCGGACGGCCATTCACCCCGAAGCCCCAGATCGCCACCACCGGCCGGCCGTTGTGGCGCAGATAGCGTCCGCTCTGGGTGACGCGCTGATCGTCCACCAGGTGCATCCAGTCGGACTTGATGTCGTTCACCAGCGTGGCGCTGCTGCCGCCGCTGATGTCGTACATGTTGGCGAAGACCCGGCCGTGGCGCTCGGCGCCGGCGCGCACGTTGGAGAGCACCCGGTTGCGCACGCTGCGGAAGTTGATCGCTTCGTCGATGAAGCGCTGCACGAACACGCCGTCGATGCCGTAGTCGCGCATCCACTTCACGTGGCGGTCGACGGTGGTCGCGTTCCAGGCGCTGTACAGGCCGGCGACGCGGCCGTCGCGGTAGCGGAAATCGGTGGCGGCCAGTTCCGCGGCGGTGTATTCGCGCAGGTCCGGCCACATGTCGAAGGTGATGGTGCCCGCACGCGGCATCACGCCCGGCGGCGACCAATGGCGCCACCCCGCGCCGCTGCCGTCGCCCGCGGTCATGAACCAGCCCTGGTAGCCGGCCATCACCTTGCGGTCCAGCGTGCTTGCATCGATGGCGCTCTGCTCTGCGGTGCCGGTGGCCCAGACCGAGCTGCCGGTGCCGGAATACAGCACCAGATTGCCGTCGTCCTGCATCACCAGACGGGTGGCGTTCTTGCCGGCGGTGCCGCTGGCCCAGACGGCCGTCCCGGCAGCAGTGCGCAGCACCAGGTTGCCGTCGTTCTGCAGGATCAGGCGATCACCGCCTTTGCCGTTGGTGGCCGAGGCCCAGAGGACGCTGCCTCCCGGTTGCCGCGACAGCACCAGATTGCCGTCGCCCTGCAGCTGGAAACGATACGCGGTGTTCGTGGACTGCAGGCTGGCGCCGATCGACAGCTGCGCGCCGACCTGCAGAGTGTCGGCCGCCTGCGCCGAGAAAGCGACAGCCGTGGCTGCGATCCACAGCAGGCAGCGCAGCGCCAGACGCGAAAGGGATGTGGTCATCGTGAACGCTCCATGTTGTGTGTCCCGGGTCCTGCGCCCGCGCCCGCACATGAGTGTGCGGGCGCGGGCACGGGCACGAGGGGCCGGGTCATTCCGGCGCGAAGCTGCCCATCAGGTTGTCGCAGACGCGCTGCACCGACCGGCTGTCCCAGCCGTGCGATGCACCCGCGTAGTAGTGCACGTCGTAGGTGTGACGCAGTTGGTCCAGGTGGTTCGGGTCCGGCACCACGTCCATGCAGCGCGCGACGCGGTTCGTGCGCGGGCAGGAGGCGCCCGCGCGGAACGTGCCGCCCATGGATGCGCAGCCTTCCGAGAGCGTGCGCAGACGCTGTTCGCGGTCGGTGATCACCGAGAATTCGCGGCAGACCTCGGCAGAGCGGCGCAGGTCGCAGGCATAGGCCTGAGCGGCGGCCTGCGGCGCGTTTGCACCGTCACGGTCGGCGGCGCGGGACACGGAGCAGGGCGCGAGCGCGAGCGCCAGCAGCAGAGATGCGATCAGCGCGCGGGGATGAAGAGATGTCGTCATGACGTCAGTACCCCTTGAGCACGGTGAAGGTCTCGATGACGGTGCCATCGATGTTCTTGAGATAGAACTCGGCGCGGTCGCTGTAGAAGGTGCCGAACAGCGCGCCGTGCTTGGCGCCCTGGGTCGAGGTGTAGATCTTCGCCCACCAGTTGCCGCTGAGTTCCTGGTCGCGGATGTCCACGCCGCCGATGCCCGAGACCACGGCGATGGTGCGGCCGTTGGTCAGGGTGTAGGGCGAGGTGCTGTCGGCGATGGTCCGGTTCTGCATGCTGCTCAGCAGATGGGTGCGCGAATAGGAGTGCTCGTGGCCGGTCATGATGATCGCGCCGCGCTGGCGGCAGTTCTCGTACGCGGTCCAGCCCACCTCGTCGGTCTTTGCGCCCACCTGCATCAGGCGCTGGTTCTTGTGCCAGGCGCAGATGCGCCAGGCGCCGGCCGGCGCATTGGCCAGGCTGTTGGCGATGAAACTCTCATTGTCCGACTGCGTGCCGCGGGTGCCGACGCCGGAGACCACGATGAACACGTTGTTGAGCCGGCAGGTCGCGCGCTCGCCGTAGGTGCCCGAGCAGCTCACCGCGGACTGCCGGCCGAGGCGTGCCTGGCCGAGTGTGCGCACGGTCGACCAGTTGCCGTCGTCGACGTCGTGGTTGCCCACCACCACCAAGGCCGGGTCGCTGTTGCCCAGCGTGGTGCGTACCCGGTTGTCCCAGGTGTTTTCCAGGCCGGCGCTGTAGACCGTGTCGCCGAGGGCCACCGTGAGCTGCGCGCCTTCGCGCTTGATCAGATCCAGCACGCGCTGGAAGCTGCTGCCGGCGTTGGTGTCGCCGATGAAGGCGATCTTGGTGCCGGTCTCCCCGCCGCCGCTGCCGGTGTTGGTCGACCACACGCGGACGTTGGAGGCATTGAACACCGCGAAATTGCCGTTGTTCTCGACGGTGGCGCGGTTGCCGCCGCTGCCGGCGCTCTTGCTCGACCACACCGCCGCGTTGGCGCTGGTGTACAGCACGAGGTTGCCGTCGCTCTGCATGGTGAGGCGGGTGCCGCCCTGGCCGTTGGTGTTGGAGGCCCAGAGAACGGTGGAATCCGACACCCGGCGCAGCACCAGGTTGCCGTCGGTCTGGAAGGCGAAGCGGTAGCTGGCGTTGGCCGAGTCCAGGCGCGCGCCCGGGCTCAGGCTCTGGCCGGAGGTGAGGGTGTCGGCTGCGTGGGCGAGGCTGGCCAGGCCGAGCAGCGCCAACAGCAGCAGCACGCGGGCTGCGAGTTGTCTTGCGTGGATGCGTTGCATGAGTATCGACTCCTTTGCTTGCATGTCCATGGAGGATGGATTTCGCGCACCCGGCACGCGCTGCGGCTGGAGGCCGCGCGCTGCCTGATGTCGCGACGTCGCAATGTTGCAGCAGGCGTGCGCACCGAGCGCGCACGCCTGCCGGGGATCGCATTACGGGGCGGGACGGATCACGACCGCAAGCTGCAGGTCGTTCTTGCCCTCGCCGGAGCCGAGTACGTTGACGTTGTCCGCACGCACCGAGCCTGTGCCGCCGCCGACGCTCAGCGTGCGTGTGGCCATATGCACGTAGTCGCCGCCGGAGAGAATGCGGCCGCGGAAGGTCAGCGGCGAGAAGCCGTCGATCACCTGCGGATCATCGTGCGCGTAGGCGCAGATGTGGTGACCGCCGGCCACGCCCGGAGTGGAGGGGCAGACGCTGCCCGAACCGGTGCCGTCCTGGGGAAGATAGGTATGGGAGTAGATCGGGTCGTTCGTGTTGGCGCCGCGGACCACCACCAAGGCGGCGGTCACGTGGCCGGCGCTGCCGCGGTTGACCGTGTAGGAGGCCGCGCCGCTGCTGCTGGCCACGCGGTAGTAGGCCACCAGCCCCAGGTCGCTGCCGGATGTGCCGCAGGTCGTGTCCGAGTTCTTGCTTTCGAAGCACCGGGCGAATCGGGTCCAGCCGGAGACCGTGTCGGGCAACTGGCCGTCGCCACCCTGGGTGAACAGGATCAACAGATCGCCAGCCTGCACCGAGCCGGGCCGCGAGATGCTCAGGCTCGATTCCTTGGTCGCGGCCAGCACGGTGCCCACATGGGTGACGTTGCCGCCGCCGGACGGTGGCTCCGACCCGGTTCCGGTCGACCAGATCACGGCATTCGACGTGTTGTACAGCGCCAGATTGCCGTCGTTCTGCATGACCAGGCGGCTGCCGGTCGTGCCGGGGGTCTTGCTCGACCACAGCGCGGTGTTGCTGCTGGTGTACAGCACCAGATTGCCGTCGCCCTGCAGGGTGAGGCGGCTGCCGGCCTGGCCGTTGGTGTTGGAGGCCCAGAGCGCGGCCGAATCCGATACCCGGCGGACCACCAGGTTGCTGTCGGTCTGGAACACGAAGCGGTAGCTGCCGTTGGCCGAATCCAGGCGTTGGCCGGGGCTCATGCTCTGGCCGACCACGAGGGTGTCGGCGGCCAGGGCCGTGCTGGCCAGGCACAGTGCGGCCAGCAGGCCGAACAGGCGCAGCAGTGTGGGTCTTGCGAGAATCGATGACATGAAAACACTCCTTGATTGTTGGGGGAATCTCGCGGCCGATGCACGGGTAGGGGCGTGCACGGTGCGGTGGCGTAGTCGCGGACTCTGGTGGCCGTTGGTCGGTCACCTCCGTGTCTCGACGGCCCTGCGGGCCATGGACGCCACGCGGGGCCACGGGTGCAAGTAAGACGTACCCGTGCGAAAAACGCATGGCAATTTCTGATGAAATCAGCATGATCCGAGCATGAAATGATCATGCGCAGCCATGATCGTTGCGGAGAGCGCGACGTTCTGGTGCGGTCGTTCGAATTGCCGCTGCCTGTGAGATGACGAAGGCCGGACGCGTATGGTGCGCGCGCCGTCGATCTGCGTTGCAGCGTCGCGGCGGTTCTCGCGCATGTACCTCACGCACGCACACACACACACACACGCGCACACGCGCACGCACATGCGCGCGCTGCGAGCGTTCGCAGCCCCCGCCATGTGTTGCGACGCATGTCACGGTTCCGGTGTGCGCCCGATGCGAGGTCGCGAGGTGCAGGGGCCGCCTCACGCGAGCGATGCGATGCGAAGTCCGCAGGCATGCAGCGCACGATCGCACGCGTGGTCGAAGCCCGGTATGCCGCGCACAGCCCCGGTCATCCGGGGCTGCGGCGCAACCGGGTGCACCGCCCGGAGGCGGTGCTCAGGGAGCGGTCGACAGCGTGGCCTGCAGTTGGCCGATGTCCTCGAGCGAGGCGATGCGTCGCTGCTCCGGCGCGGTGAACATGCGCGCGCGCAGCGCGATGATGTCGAGATTGCGCTGCGCGGGGTCGCGCCGCGGGTCCTTCAGGATCCGCTCGCGCGCCTCGGCGTAACGCAGCACGCGCGCATCCCAGTCCGCCTGCTGGGCATCCAGCGCGGCCAGACGCTGCGCCGCTTCGGCGCCCCACAGCGCGGTGCGTTCCGCGTTGCGCTGCGCGGAGGTGAGACCGCGACGTTCGATGTCCTCTGCCTGGCGGGCGGCGAGTTCGGCGAGTTCGGCTTCGGCGCGCGCGTCGTATCCGGCCTCGCGATCCAGCGCCTCCAGCAGCTCGCGCTTGCGCTCCGCACTGAGTGTCGGGTCGGCGGCGATGTCGCGACGTTTCAGGCTCAGCTCGCCCAGGGCCTCTTCCTCGCCGAAGAACCCCTCGGCCATGGCCTCGCCGAGCAGACTGCGGCGCAGGCGTTTGGCTTCGGCCAGACGCACGGCGGGGTCGGTCGAGTCCGCGCCGGGTGCGTCCATCAGCGCGCGCTGATAGCCGACATAGCGTTCGAAGGCGGCCAGCACCCGCTCGGTCTGCGCCGGGTCGAAACGCGACTGCAGATAGGCCCGCAGCAGGCCCCGGATCCGGTCGAGATCGGCCTCTCCCATCATGCTCAGGTAGTAGTCGAACAGGCGACGCAGGCCGGCATCCGGCACCACGCTGCCGTCGGCGGCGAAGCGCACTTCGCCGTCGACGTCGGTGCCGCGCAACGAGCCGGTCGCGGTGGGGTCCGGATTCGCATCGGCGCCCGCGCCGGTGGCGGTCTGTGCACCGCCCGTTGTCGGCGAATCGGGCGCGGCGCCCGACGACGCGTCGCGCTGGGTGGGCGTCGACGGCGACGCCCACCACAGCCCGGCCGCCAGCGCCGCCACGAGGGCGACGCCGGAGGCGATCTTGCGCTTGCTCACAGGCCGAGGTTCTTCAGACGGTTGGCCTGGGCGCGATAGACCGAGCGCGGGTCGGACGTGAACAGGCCGCGCAGGCCGAAGGCCTGATTGACCTCGTCCAGGTGGTTCCACGGATAGTCGTCGCGCAGCACCGTGCCCCAGCGCGAGGAACAGCGGCCGACCACGCCGTCGTTCTGCTCGAAACCGAAGAACAGCGCGCCGGCGCCCATCGCCGCGTCGGTGATGTCGAACACGTTGCTGAACACCCAGGTGCCGCCCATCGAGTAGTAGCGCACGCCGTTCACCAGATTGGCGCCGCTGCCGCAGGACGTGGTCGGCCTGCCCTGCGGGTGCCGGCTGTTGAAGGCCAGCGACCCCTTGGTGTTGAGCGAACCCAGCGCCGCCAGCGAATTCTGCGGATCGAGGTTGCCCGACAGCGCACCGATGAAGCCGGCGAAGGCGTTGACGAAGCCGCCCACCAGAGGACGCAGCGGCGAGCCGGAAGGCAGCGTGTTGCTGACGCCGTCGGCGACCGGCGAACCGAAGTGCGGCGTGCCGGTGGTGGTGACCGAAGCGAACAGATCGGGGCGGACCGAGGCGACATAGCGGCTGGTCGAGCCGCCATGGCTGTGGCCGAGCAGGTTGAACTTGGACTTGCCGGTGATCGCGCGCAGGCGATCCAGGTCGCGGATCAGCTGCTCGCCGCGCACTTCGGTGGAATTGTTGGCGGACACGCTGGCGGTATAGACCTTGGCACCGCCGGCCTTCAGCTCGTCGCCGATGCCGTACCAGTAGTCGTAGACCCCGAGCACCGAATCGAAACCGAACAGACCGTGCACCAGCACGATCGGATATTTGGTCTGGGTGTATCCCGTCTGCGCCTGCGCGGGCAGGGCAGCGAGTGCGAGCAGCACGAACGAAAACGCGAGACCGATGAATCCACGACGCATGAGACTCCCTCCAGTTGGACGTAGGTGGAACCGCTAAAGGCTGACGGCATCGCGGCGAACCATCCGACACGCTCCTGCGCGGACGGTACGCCACCGTATGGCCGGCGGACGGTAGCAGAGCTTTTGCTCAGCGTTGTTGTGCATAGCAGCATGCGCGGGGCGCGTCTGGTAAGCCTTTGATTTGCAGCTGATCCGCAGCGCTGCACGCACATCGGCCGTGCTGCGTTGCAGCATTTCGCCCGTCCTGCAGCCCTCGCTTTTGCCGTTGTGCCGCGCCGTCCAGACGACAGGAAGCGCAGCAGGCGCCTGCACCCGCTTCCGTCCAGAGCCGGCGCGGCATCGGCAGGCATGGACTCCGGAAGCTGCCGGGCCGAAGCGGCCGGGACGGCCATCGGCCGCCCGCGGTGACGGGCGGCCGGTCTTGAGGCCCCGATCCGCTACAATCCCCACCCCGCGCCACTTCCCCTGCCGGACATGATCGTCCTCGAGGGCCTCCCGGCCCTGTCGCCGTTCCGCCGCGAACGGCTCGAAGCTCGCCTTCAGGCCCTGGTCCCCGGTCTGCGCATCCGCGCGACGCGCTGGGTGTACTGGGTGGAGCCCGCTGCGGGCGTATCGTCGGATTCGGCAGCGCCCGGCGTCGACAGGCTGGACGTGGCCGTCCTCGGGCGCATTCTGGAAGCCGCGCCCGAGCGCGCGCAGGCGCAGCCCGGCGATGCCGTGCGCTACGTCGCGCCGCGGCTGGGCACCATCTCGCCCTGGGCGAGCAAGGCCTCCGAGCTGCTGCGCGGCGCCGGGCAGCCGGTGAAGCGGGTGGAGCGCGGCATGCGCATCGACCTGGAAGGCTGGCCGGCCGATCTCGACGCCGCCACCCTCGCTGCGCTGGGCAAACAGCTGCACGACCCGATGACCCAGTCGCTGCTGGACAGCGCCGACGCCGCGCAGGCGCTGTTTGCCGCGCCGGACCGCGGCGCGGTCGAGGTGATCCCGCTGGCCGCGCTGGAAGCGGCCAACGCGCGCCTGGGCCTGGCCCTGGCCGAGGACGAGATCGCCTACCTGCGCGAGCGCTACGCCGAGCTGGGCCGCGACCCGCACGACGTCGAGCTGATGATGTTCGCGCAGGCCAATTCCGAGCACTGCCGGCACAAGATCTTCAATGCCTCGTGGACCCTCGACGGCCGCGACGAAATGTTGAACGGCGGCCCGGTGTCGCTGTTCAAGATGATCAAGCACACCCACGCGCAGACGCCCGAGCACACGCTCAGCGCCTACAGCGACAACGCCGCGGTGGTGGAAGGCTACCCGGCGCAGCGCTTCCGTCCCGACCCGGTCACGCTGGAATATCGCGCCGAGGCCGAAACGCCCAGCGCGTTCTGCATCAAGGTGGAAACCCACAACCACCCGACCGCGATCTCGCCGTTCCCGGGCGCGTCCACCGGTTCCGGCGGCGAGATCCGCGACGAGGGCGCCACCGGCCGCGGCGGCAAGCCCAAGGCCGGCCTGTGCGGTTTCAGCGTCTCGCACCTGCGCATTCCCGGCCTCGAACAGCCTTGGGAAGCCCCGCGCGCGCTCAACCCGCGCATGGCCCCGGCGCTGGAGATCATGACCGACGGCCCGCTCGGCGCGGCGGCCTTCAACAACGAGTTCGGCCGGCCCAATCTGCTGGGCTATTTCCGCGCGTTCGAAATCCGCGAGCCTGACGGCGGTGATGGCCTCGTCCGCGCCTACGACAAACCCATCATGCTGGCCGGCGGCCTGGGCGCCATCGACCGGCCGATGGTCGCCAAGCAGTCGCTGTCGCCGGGCGATGCGGTGATCGTGCTCGGCGGCCCGGCGATGCTGATCGGCCTGGGCGGCGGCGCGGCCAGTTCGGTGGCCTCCGGCGAAAGCGCCGAGGACCTGGATTTCGCCAGCGTGCAGCGCGACAACCCCGAAATGGAGCGGCGCTGCCAGGAAGTGATCGACCGCTGCGTGGCGATGGCCGGCGACAACCCGATCCTGAGCATCCACGACGTCGGCGCCGGCGGCCTGTCCAACGCCATCCCCGAACTGCTGCACGACTCGCGCGTGGGCGGCGTCATCGACCTCGACAAGGTGCCGAGCGACGATCCTTCCCTGTCGCCGATGCAGCTGTGGTGCAACGAATCCCAGGAACGCTACGTCCTCGGCGTCGCCCCGCACCGCCTCGCCGACTTCACCGCCATCTGCGAACGCGAACGCTGCCCGTTCGCGGTGGTCGGGACGGCGACGGCGGAGGAGAGGTTGGTGGTGGGGTATGGCGCTGTCGCGCCGGGGATTGGTGATTCGGGATTCGTGATTCGGCAAAGCGCAGGCCTCAGCCCTGCCCAGCCCAGCCCTGCCGAATCCCCAATCCCGAATCCCGAATCCCGGCTCCACCCCATCGACCTCCCCATGGATGTCCTCTTCGGCAAGCCGCCGAAGATGCACCGCGAGGCGAAGCGTCCGCCGGTGGCGGACTGGCCGACGCTGGAGAAGCGCGAGATCGATCTGCACGAGGCCGGTCTGCGGGTGCTGGCGCATCCCACGGTGGCGGCCAAGCAGTTCCTGATCACCATCGGCGACCGCAGCGTGGGCGGGCTCACCGCGCGCGATCAGCTGGTCGGCCCGTGGCAGCTGCCGGTGGCCGACTGCGCGATCACGCTCAGCGGGTTCGACGGCTATGCCGGCGAGGCGATGGCGATGGGCGAGCGCACGCCGCTGGCCTTGATCGACGCCGCCGCCGCCGCGCGCATGGCGGTGGGCGAGGCGATCACCAACCTGCTGGCCGCGCCGCTGGAATCGCTGGCCCAGATCAAACTCTCCGCCAACTGGATGGCCGCCGCCGGCCACCCCGGCGAAGACGCCCGCCTGTTCGACGCGGTCCGCGCCATCGGCCTGCAGCTGTGCCCGGAACTCGAGCTCAGCATCCCGGTGGGCAAGGACTCGCTGTCGATGCAGGCGGCTTGGGCCGGGAATGGGGAATCGGGAATGGGGAATGGTGTGGAGCAGACGCAGGCCGCCGCCGCTTCTGCCAATCCCGAATCCCGAATCCCGAATCCCGGCTCCACCCCGAATCCCGGCCTCACCCAGAAGTCGGTGTCCCCCGTCTCCCCCATCGTCACCGCCTTCGCGCCGGTGGCCGATGTGCGTCTGCAGTGCACGCCGCTGCTGGAGCGCGAGGGCGAGAGCGAGCTGTGGCTGATCGGGCTGGGCGCCGGGCGCAAGCGTCTGGGCGGGTCGATCCTGGCCCAGGTCTACGACGGGTTCGGCGGACGCCGCGGCGACGACGGCCCCGAGCCGGAAGTGCCCGATCTGGACGACCCCGAGCGCCTGCGCTGCCTGTTCGACCTCATGCGCGACGCGCGCGAGCGCGGGCTGCTGCGTGCGTACCACGACCGGTCCGACGGCGGCGCGTTCGCGGCACTGTGCGAGATGGCGTTCTGCAGCCACCTCGGGCTCGACATCCAGCTCGACGAATGGGGCGACGACCCGCTGCGCACCCTGTTTGCCGAGGAGCTGGGCGCCATCGTCCAGATCGCAGGCGAAGACCGCGCCGAGTTCGCCGATCTGGTCGCGCGGCACGGGCTGATCGAGTGCGCGCAGCGCATCGCCCGTCCCACCACCGCGCCTGCGGTGCGCGTGCATCTGGACGGCGAGGTGCTGGCCGAATGGCGCTGGGAGCAGCTGTTCGAGGCCTGGTGGTCGGTGAGCCACGCCATGCAGCGCCAGCGCGACAACCCCGAATCCGCCGATGAAGAGCGCGCCGCGGTGAGCCGTTTCGACGCGCCGCCGCTGCAGCCGAAATTGAGCTTCGACCCGGCCGACGACGTGGCCGCACCCTACATCGCCAGCGGCGCCCGTCCGCGCGTGGCGGTGCTCCGCGAGCAGGGCGTGAACGGCCAGATCGAGATGGCCGCGGCCTTCGATCGCGCCGGTTTCGCCGCGGTCGACGTGCACATGAGCGACCTGATCGCCGGGCGCCTGCGCCTGGACGGCTTCGCCGGCCTCGTGGCCTGCGGCGGCTTCAGCTACGGCGACGTGCTTGGCGCCGGCCGCGGCTGGGCCACCTCCATCCTCGAGCGCCCCGAGCTGCGCGAGGCCTTCGCCGCGTTCTTCGCCCGCCCGGACAGCTTCGCGCTCGGCGTGTGCAACGGCTGCCAGATGCTGTCCCAGCTCAAGGCCATCATCCCCGGCGCCGAACACTGGCCGCGCTTCCTGCGCAACCGCAGCGAACAGTTCGAGGCCCGCTTCGGCCTGCTCGAAGTCGCCGATTCGCCCTCGCTGTTCTTCGCCGGCATGGCCGGCTCGCGCATCCCGGTGGCCATCGCCCACGGCGAAGGCCGCGCCAGTTTCGACGCACCTGCAGACCGCACGGCTGCCACCGTGGCCCTGCGCTATGTCGATGGCGACGGCAGCCCGGCCCAGGCCTACCCGGCCAATCCGAACGGCTCCGAAGACGCGATCGCCGGCCTGTGCAGCGCCGACGGCCGCGCCACCATCCTGATGCCGCACCCGGAGCGCACCGCGCGCAGCGTCAACATGAGCTGGCGCCCCGCCGGCTGGCCCGATGACGCGTCGCCCTGGCTGCGGATGTTCCGCAACGCCCGCAGGGCGATGGGGTGAGGGCGGGCGCCTGCGCGGCACCGCCGCGCGCCCGACCGAACGCCCGCCGCGCTGCGGCGGACCGGGGCAGGCGAGGGCGCCTGCGTGCAGTCGCGGCTCACGCCGCTCCTACGGGTGTGGGCCTGCCTGCCGTAGGAGGGGCTTCAGCCCCGACCCGCCAAGACCACCCTGTCGCGGGCCATGCCGCGCGCCTGTTGTTGTGGGTCGCGGCTGAAGCCGCTCCTACGGGCGTGCGTGGCCTGCGTGTCGTAGGAGGGGCTTGAGCCCCGACCTGCCAAGACCACCCTGTCACGGGCCATGCCGCGCGCCTGTTGTTGTGGGTCGCGGCTGAAGCCGCTCCTACGGGCGTGCGTGGCCTGCGTATCGTAGGAGGGGCTTCAGCCCCGACCCGCCATGACCGGCCTGTGCCCGTGGGTCGCGGCTGACGCCGCTCCTACGGGTGTGTTCGGGCGGCGCTACACTTGCCCCCTCACTCACACCGGCCCGCCCGCATGCCCCGCGAACGCATCCATTCCGACCACGCTCCCGCCGCCATCGGCCCGTATTCGCAGGCCACCCGCGCGGGCGGGATGGTGTTCCTGTCCGGGCAGATCGCGCTGGACCCGGTCAGCGGGGAGATCGTCGGCGACGACACCGCGGCGCAGGCGCGGCAGGCGTTCGCCAATCTGCGCGCGGTGTGCGAAGCCGCAGGCGGGTCGTTCGACGACATTGTGCGCCTGGGCCTGTATCTGACCGATCTGTCGGAATTCGCCGCGGTGAATGCGGTGATGGCCGAGCTGTTCGAGGCGCCGTACCCGGCGCGCTCCACCATCGAAGTCTCTGGCCTGCCGCGCGGTGCGAAGTTCGAGGTCGACGCCATCCTCGCGCTGCGCTGAGCGGGCACTCGCGCTCGCACGTCCCGCGTCCCGCGCTCCCGCGCATGCCCGCACGCAAGGCCGCCACGCCGCAGATCGCGCCCGCCGCGCAGCCGTTGAGCGCGTTGGGCGGCGTGGGCGCCAAGGTGGCCGAAAAACTCGCCGCGCGCGGGCTGCTCACCCTGCAGGACCTCTGGTTCCATCTGCCCCGTCAGTACGAGGACCGCACCGAGCTGGTGCCGATCCGCCTGCTGCAGCCCGGTCGCCCGGCGCAGGTCGAGGGCCGGGTGGAAGCGGTGGAACGCGGTTACCGCTATCGCCCGATGCTGCGCGTGGCGGTCGGCGACGAATCCGGCGCGACGCTGGTGCTGCGCTTCTTCCACTTCCGCGCACAGCAGGTTGCGCAGTTCGCAGTCGGCGCGCGGGTGCGCGCCTTCGGCACGCCGCGGCCGGGGCAGTACGGGCTGGAGATCGTGCATCCCAGCTATCGGGTGCTGGATGACGCCGACGACGCGCAGCTCAGCGATCAGTTGGACCCGGTGTACCCCGCGATCGACGGCATCGGCCCGGCCTCGCTGCGCAAATTGATCGCCCAGGCGCTGCAGCGCCTGCCCGCGCCGGAGACGATGGAGCTGCTGCCGCCGGCGCTGCTCGCGCAGGAGCCGCTGTGCGCGCGCATGCCTTCGCTGCGCGAGGCGCTGCTCACCCTGCATCGCCCGCCGCAGGATGCGGATCTGGCCGAGCTGGCCGCCGGCCGCCACCCGGCGCAGCGGCGCATGGCGGTGGAGGAGCTGCTGGCGCATCACATCAGCCTGCGTCGCCAGCGCATCGCCCTGCAGCACCACCGTGCGCCTGCGCTCAAGGGCGGCAAGACCAAACTGGCCGAGCTGCTGCGCACGCTGCCGTTCAAGCTGACCGGCGCGCAGCGACGCGTCTTCGACGAGATCCGCGCCGACCTGGCCAAGCCGATGCCGATGCTGCGCCTGGTGCAGGGCGATGTGGGCAGCGGCAAGACGGTGGTGGCGGCGATGGCGGCGGTGCTCGCGGTGGCCGCAGGCAAACAGGCCGCGCTGATGGCGCCCACCGAACTGCTGGCCGAGCAGCATCTGCACAACCTGCGCGGCTGGCTGGAGCCGCTGGGCATCCGCGTGGTGTGGCTGGCCGGCAAGGTGACCGGCAAGGCCCGCGCCGCGGTGCTGGCGGACATCGCCTCCGGCGCCGCGCAGGTGGTGGTGGGCACGCATGCGCTGATGCAGGAGGGCGTGGCCTTCGACGACCTGGCGCTGGCCATCGTCGACGAGCAGCACCGCTTCGGCGTGCACCAGCGCCTCGCGCTGCGCGACAAGGGCAACGGCGGCGACGGCGTGCCGCATCAGCTGGTGATGACCGCCACGCCGATCCCGCGCACGCTGGCGATGGCGGCGTATGCCGACCTGGATGTGTCCGCCATCGACGAACTGCCGCCCGGCCGCACGCCGGTGCAGACCGTGGTGTTGAGCGGCGAGCGCCGGCCGGAACTGATCGAACGCATCCGCAGCGCCTGCGCGGAAGGGCGTCAGGCCTACTGGGTGTGCACGCTGATCGACGACAGCGACGAGGTCATCGCGCAGGCCGCGCAGACCACGTTCGACACCCTGCAGCAGCAGATCCCCGAGCTGCGCATCGGCCTGGTGCACGGCCGCCTCAAGCCGAAGGACAAGCAGGCCACGATGGCCGCGTTCAAGGCCGCCGAGCTGCAGCTGCTGGTGGCGACCACGGTGATCGAGGTCGGCGTGGACGTGCCGAATGCCTCGCTGATGGTGATCGAGAACGCCGAGCGTCTCGGCCTGGCCCAGCTGCACCAGCTGCGCGGCCGGGTGGGGCGCGGCAGCGCGGCGTCGAGCTGCGTGCTGCTGTACCAGCCGCCGCTGTCGCAGATGGCGCGGCAGCGCCTGGCGACCATGCGCGAGACCAACGATGGTTTCGTCATCGCCGAAAAGGATCTGGAGCTGCGCGGCCCCGGCGAATTGCTCGGCACCCGCCAGACTGGCCTGGCCGCCTTCCGCATCGCCGACCTCTCCCGCGACGCCGACCTGCTGCCTACCGTCCAGCGCCTCGGCGATGCCCTGCTGCACAGCGACCCGGAACGCGCCGACCGCCTGATCCAGCGCTGGATCGGCGGCGCCGTGCGGTATGCGGGGGCGTAGTCATGAGCGCCGTGCTGCGCATCATTGCGCCCTGATCCGCGCCAGCAGTGGGAACCGTGCCGCGCCTCAATGAGCACCGTGCCGCGCATCACTGAGCGCCGCGCCGCTTGATCTTGTCGTCCCGAGCGCAGCGAGGGACCTGCTTCTGCCTTTATTGTCGAAAACAGGTCCCTCGCTGCGCTCGGGACGACAATCCAGGGGGCCGTCGCTGCGCTCGGGACGACAAGTGGTGACGGCCTCGCTGCACTCGCGATGAGACGCAAGTGGCCTCTGGCTGTGTTCGGGATGAAAAACCGTTGGATTCCGGACGCGCACAGGGGGTGTGCGCCACAACGCGCGACTCAGCCGCAGATCCCGTCCTGGTCGCTCTCCCCCGGGCAATACACATCGTGCAGGGTCTGGATCACCCGCTGCACCGGGCCCGGGGCGACGGAGTAGTACACGCTCTGCGCTTCGCGCCTTGTCCGCACCAGTCCGCCTTCGCGCAGCACGGCCAGGTGCTGCGACAGCGCCGACTGGCTGAGGTCCACTTCGGCGTTGATCTCGCCCACGGTGCGTTCGCCGTCGATCAGCAGGCACATCACCCGCAGGCGCTGCGGGTGCGACAGGGCTTTCATCAGTTCGGCCGCCTGTTCGGCCTGGGCCTGCATGCGTTCGCCCAGGCCGGCGCTGTCGCGGCTGCGGGCCTCGTGCTCGCCTGCGTCCGGCGTGTTCGGGTCGCGCTTGCGTGAGGTGGTGCTCATGCGGTGGGTGTCTCCGTCGCGCCGCCGTCTTCCACCCAGCGCAGCCAGCCGCCGGCCAGGGACAGCGGCTGGTCGAAGCCCAGGCGCTTCAGCGCCTCGGCCGACAGCGCGGAACGCCCGCCGGTGCGGCAGTACAGGACCACAGGCGTGCGCCGATGGGCGAGATGCTCGTCGCGCGCGCAGTTCACCGCCGGATGGCCGTCGACCTGGAATTCCAGCACCCCGCGCGGGATGTTCACCGCGCCGGGGATATGGCCCTCGGCGAATTCGCCGGGCTCGCGCACGTCGATCACGGGGACGCCGTCCGCCTGCAGGGCGCGCAGGCGAGCGGCGTCGATTTCTTCGATGACGGCCCGGGCCTGGGCCACCAGATCCTGAGCGGAGTAGGACATGTGCGTCGCCTCATATGGGGTGGTGTTGACACTATAGCAAAATCTAATTAAGATTTCTCTAATTTAGATGGACGTGATTCTATGCCGCCCCGAAGGCGGCGCAAGAGGCACGTCCGGCAACGCGGGCTCTCCGCGGGAGGGTGTCATGAGCGTAGACGGCATGAGCGCGGCTTCCACCAGGGACGCTTCCATCAAGGACGCTTCCAACAAGCAGGCTTCCAGTCAGCACATTGTGGTCATCGGCGCGGGCCTGAGCGGGATGAGCGCGGCCTACGAGCTGCGCGAGATTCTGGGCAAGGCGCATCGCATCACCGTGGTCGGAGAGGGCGAGCGCTTCAGCTTCACCCTGTCCAACCCCTGGGTGGCGGTGGGCTGGCGCACGCCGGAGCAGGTCACTCTCGAAGCCGGCGAGCATCTGGGCAAGAAGGGCATCGTCTTCCGCAGCGACGGCGTGACCCGGATCGACGCCGAGAGCGATGCGGTGGTCACCGGCGACGGCAGCACCCTGCGCTACGACTATCTGCTGATCTGCACCGGGCCGAAGCTGGCCTTCGACGAGGTGCCCGGCGCCGGCCCGCATGAGGGCCACACCCAGTCGGTCTGCACCACGCCGCACGCGCAGCAGGCCTGGGCCGCCTACGAGGCCTTCCTGCAGAACCCCGGCCCGGTCGTGGTCGGGGCGATGGCCGGCGCCAGCTGTTTCGGCCCGGCCTACGAGTTCGCGATGATCCTCGACGCCGACCTGCGCAAGCGCAAGCTGCGCGACAAGGTCCCGATGACCTTCGTCACCAGCGAGCCCTATATCGGCCACATGGGCCTGGGCGGCGTGGGCGACTCCAAGGGCCTGATGGAGTCCGAGCTGCGCCAGCGCCACATCAAGTGGATCGTGAATGCGAAGGTGACCGAGGTGACCGACGGCGAGATGCATGTCGTCGAGCACGACGAGAACGCGCAGCCGATCAAGGCGCACACGCTGCCCTTCGCCTATTCGATGATGCTGCCGGCCTTCCGCGGCGTGGATGCGGTGGCGGCGGTGGAGGGACTGTGCAACCCGCGCGGCTTCGTGATCGTGGACAGGCACCAGCGCAGCCCGAAGTACCCGAAGATCTTCTCCGCCGGCGTGTGCGTGGCGATTCCGCCGGTGGAAGCGACGCCGATTCCCACCGGCGCGCCGAAGACCGGCTTCATGATCGAATCGATGGTCACCACCATCGTGCGCAACATCCAGGCCGAGCTGAAGGGCGAGCCCGCGACGTTCGAGGGCACCTGGAACGCGGTGTGCCTGGCCGACATGGGCGACACCGGCGCGGCCTTCGTCGCGCTGCCGCAGATCCCGCCGCGCAACGTCACCTGGACCAAGGTCGGCAAGTGGGTGCATCTGGCCAAGATCGCGTTCGAGAAATACTTCCTCTACAAGATGCGCCACGGCACCAGCGAGCCGATCTACGAGAAATACGTGCTGAGCGCGCTCGGGATCGAGCGTCTGAAATGACCGGCGTGCGCAGGCCGCCGCGACGGCCGGCATCGACCAGGCCGCTGCCGCCTCCCTCTACCCTTTCCCTTTCGGAGTCTCGACAATGAACCTCGACCGTGCCGTGATGGCTTTCGCCGGGCTGGTGGTCCTGCTGAGTGCGGGCCTGGCCTATTTCGTGTCGCCGTGGTGGCTGCTGCTGGCCGTGTTCGCAGGCCTGAACCTGCTGCAGGCCAGCATGACCGGCTTCTGCCCGGCGGCGATCGTATTCAAGAAGCTGGGAGTCTCGAGCGGATGCGCCTTCAAGTGACGACTGTCCCCGCGGGTCTTCCTGCGGATCTTCCCGCGGGTCTTCCCGCGCGCACCGCACGTGCGCTGCGCGCCGTGCGCGCGCGCGTGCCGGCATGGGTGTCGAAGTCTGTGCCGACGCTCGTCGTCGCACTCGCCTTGTCTGCCTGCGGCGATGCGCCTCCCGCGGCCGAACGTCCCGCCGCCGCGACGCTCGCCACGCATACCGTCGTCGCCGACGGCGCCGACGCGTTTCGCGATTGGGACGGCACCGTGGAAGCGGTGCGCGAGGCGGTGCTCTCGGCGCAGACCAGCGGCCGGGTGACGGCGGTGGAGGCCGACGTGAACGACCGTGTCGCCGCCGGTGCGGTGCTGGTGCGGCTGACGATGGTCGAACAGCGCGCCGGCCTCGACACCGCGCGCGCGCAGCTGCGCGCGGCCGAAGCATCCGCTGCGGAAGCCGAGCGTCAGTACCGGCGCTACGCGTCGCTGGCACAGGACAAATATGTCTCCGGCGCGCAGCTCGACCAGGCGCGCAGCGCGCGCGACGCCGCCGTGGCCGCGCGCGACGCCGCGCGCGCGCAGCTGGCGGCGGCGGGGCAGGGCGCGGACTACACCACGGTGCGTGCGCCGTATGCCGGCATCGTGTCGATGCGCCATGTGGAACCGGGCGAAACCGTCGGCCCCGGCCAGCCGCTGCTCACGTTGTACGCGCCCGATGCGCTGCGCATCGAACTTGCCCTGCCGCAGTCCGAGGCCGAGGCCGTGCGCGCGCGTCCGCAGGCCAGTCTGCGTCTGGACGATGGGCGCAGCATCGACGCGGCCGAGGTCGTCGTCTACCCAAGTGCCGACCCACGCAGCCACAGCGTCGGCGTGCGCGTGAATCTTCCGGCGCTGCAGGACCCCCCCGCGCCTGGCACCACCGCCACCGTGCGCCTGCCGGCGTCCGCGGCGCGCGGCGTGCTGCGCATTCCGGCCAAGGCCATCGTGCGTCGCGGCGAGCTGACCGGCGTGTATGTCGTGCGCGACGGCCGCCCGCTGCTGCGCCAGCTGCGCCTGGGCGCGGTCGAAGGCGGCAGCGCGATCGTGCTGTCCGGCCTGAAGCCCGGCGAGAAGATCGCCATCGACCCGCTGGCCGCGCTCGCCGCGATCCAGGCGCAGCGCACGGCTGCCGCGGAGGCGCGCGATGAGTGAGTCGCCCGCACGCGACAGGCACGGTGCGCCGCCCGGCGACAGGCTCGGCTTCTCCGGGCGCGTCGCCCGCGCCTTCCAGGCCAACCCGCTGACCCCGGTGCTGGCGCTGATGGCGCTGCTGCTCGGCATCGTCGCCACGCTGATCACGCCGCGCGAGGAAGAGCCGCAGATCGACGTGACCATGGCGAATGTGTTCGTGCCGTTCCCCGGCGCGAACGCGCGCGATGTCGAACAGCTGGTCAGCTATCCGCTGGAGCAGAAGCTGTCGGAGATCGAAGGCGTCAAGCACGTCTATTCGGTCAGCAGGCCGGGCATGGCCGTGCTCACCGTGGAGTACACGGTCGGCGTGGAGCGCCAGCCGGCGCTCGTGCGCCTGTACAACCAGGTGTTTTCCAACATGGATTGGATGCCGCAGGGCGTGGGCATCGGCCAGCCGCTGATCAAGCCCAAGGGCATCGACGACGTGCCGGTGATGGCGCTCACCCTGTGGTCCG